>Ga0325352_100052_pt1 | contig 22749 bp, 14 predicted proteins | sample SM_ome_23_FD_205719 | JGI IMG/M metagenome (GOLD analysis project Ga0325352, IMG submission 205719) | Metatranscriptome of lab enriched sorghum-adapted microbial communities from California, United States - SM_Day2_7 (Metagenome... ...
CCCGATTCCTGTACCCGCAGTCCAATGTTTAACGAGCGAGGGATCCCGAACAGTACGATCACCTCATCACAGCTTGGTCAGATACAACAAGCAGAGGAAGCAGAACAGAGGGCCTATGAGCGTGCATTCAATCATCACAAGGATAATCCATCCATCATTGTAAACCTGATCCATCTGTGCGCCCACAGGGAAGATCTGATCTACTTTTGCTTTCCGCGATATAAGTTGAAAAGGGACACGTCCATCCGTCAGTCTGGGCTGACTGTCTGGACTGTCCCTTCTCAACTTCGTCGATTATGGCAGGTTATAGAGCCTGTACAGGAATACGGCCGCTTCGGCTCTGGTCGTGCTGTCTTGCGGATTCAGCTTGCCGCCGCTTCCGCGTACCAGTCCGTCTGCCACCAGTGCGGCGATCGGCGCCTGTGCGTAGCTGGCGATCTGGTCCTTGTCCGTGAACGAATCCAGCACGGCCCCCGGCGCAGCGTCCAGTTCATATCCGACCACCGCCAGGGCTCTCGCCGTCAGCGTGAACATATCCTGGCGGGTGATCTCCGCACGCGGATTGAAGTTCCCCTTGCCATCTCCGTTCGTGATGCCAAGCGCCTTCGCGATGCCCACGGCTTCGTAGTAGTAATCACCCGGACGCACATCCGCGAAGTTATCCTTCACCTCCGCCTGAAGGCCCAGCGTCTTCACCAGCAGGAGGATGTAATCAGCCCGGCTGATGTTGGCTCCCGGAGTGAACGTGTTCCGCTCTTCCGATGTGCCATTGATGATGCCTTTGGTCGCCAGCACCTCGATCTCATGTTGCGCCCACGGATAAGAAGCGATATCCGAGAAGGTCTTCGGCGCGAACACCACCGCGTACCTGCTGAAATGGCTCGTCGTGAAGACGACGCGTCCCGTTTCAGGATCATAGCGTCCGTTGTAGATCGGGATCTGGTTGCCCTCATCGTCGATGAAGACAACGGCCAGGAATTCATGCAGCAGTCTTTCGATTGTCGTTGGCACATACGCGATCTCAACGGTTACAGCGGCCGCCGCGTTGTTCCAATCGATGATCTCATCGTTCACCTTCACATGGATCTCGACTGCTTTGCGCTCGCTGTCGTCTGCCGTTTCGGCTTCCGCTATCACCAGTTGTACCGTATCCCCTTCGCCAAGATCCAGATAGCTCAGCATGTTCGAAGGCAGGACGAGGATGCCGATGGAGCTGCTGATCACCACCTGATGCGGCTCGGACGAACTTACCGCTTGCGCCGGCAGCTCGACCTGCACCTGCTTCGCCGCTTGCTCCAGTCGGATGATGACCGTCTTCCTGCCGTTCTCGTCAGCTGCCGCGCTCTCCAGCGCCTGACTGAACACCTCATCCTGGATCGATGTGCTGATCCGATCACCGTCCCACTCTGCTACCGGCACGATCTCCGCTGCCCCGTCATCCCCTGTTCTCACCTCGGGTGCTGGCTTGGCGGGCAGAGGCGACCAGAACTGAGGCGCTTGCGGAGTACCGGATACCATGAGCCCGGCCGATTCATTGCCGCTCTGGTCGATCGTGGTGATGCGGAAGAAGTAGGTCACGCCATTGATCAGATCGGTGAATGTGTAGCTGCCTGCGCCCGGTTCTGCATACACCGCGTCCATGACCGTCTCGCCTTCGCCGGAGATGCGGATCTTCTCCAGATCCAGATTTGCCGGGTCGGTCCAGGTGAAGGTGAGCTGACTGTTGCCGCTGATCACCTTGACGTCCTGGACTTCTCCTGGCGGGATCACGTCGTCTATCAGCTTCAGGAAATCTCCCAGGATGAGGTTGCCTTGCGAATCGCGCGGGAATGGCAGCACCTCCGGCACGAGACTGGCGAAGTTATCGTTTGTCATCACCTTGCCGTCAGCATTGACGGACTTCGTTCCGTCGAACAGGAAGTTGTCGCTCGCCTTCAACCGCTCCGGGACATTGTCACTCGCCGTTCCTTGCGTGCGATACGAGACAAATCCTGACAGCTGGAAGTCCTCCTGGATATTCGTGTACGTCGACAGATTCAGGTTCGCTCCGCCGTTGTTGAAGGAGATGTTGTTCTCAAGGATCACGCCCGGGTTGCTGTTGCTGGTGAAGCCCATCGCGCCGTTCTCGAAGGCGATGTTGTTGCGGACGATGTGCGGCACATGGATGCCTTCACCACCCAGCTTGAAGCCGTTCTTGTCGCCATTGCCCACCGTTCCGTCCGTCAGCATGCCATTCCGGTACGTGATGTTGCCTTCCAGCAGGATCGCCCCGATCGCGCCTTGCCCTGCCTTCGTGTACAGATCCCATCCATCGTCGATGTTGTGGTGCGCCACATTGCCCCGGAACACGTTGCCCACGCCCGAGGTGAGCTTCGCTGCGAAGCCGTCGGCATTGTTGTGGGACGGGTCCTTGTTATCGTACGATTCGTTGTTCAGGACGAGATTGTAGGATGGCCAGTCCTCGATGGAGGTGGCATCGTCCGTCCTGCTGATCTGGAAGCCCGTATCGCCATTGGCGTAGAATTTGTTCAGCTCGATGATGTTGTGATTGCCGCCCAGGGTATAGCCCTTGTAATTGTCGGCGCTTCGCGTGAAGCTGAGGCCTTTCACATGCCAGTAGTTGCCGCTGTGCACGACGCCTTCCGATTTCTTGTCGAAGTCGATAATCGGATTCGCGCCTTCAGCTGCGTAGAGCATCTTCATCGCATCCTCGCGACCGTCATTGTACTTCCTGATCACGAGGCTCGACTTGCGAACATAACGTCCATCCTGCACGATGATCTTCTGTCCAGGGAGCACGAAGTCGATCGCCGTATCCAGATCCAGTGGCCTCTCCTGCGAACCGTCTCCCTCAGGCGTGCCGGTCGGAGACACATAGATGTCCTCGCCGTCGCGGTAGGTTCTGACCTCCACCTTGAAGTTCGAGATGATGCGGTCATAGCTCGTCAGAACCTGCGTATCATCCGGGATGAACGTCAGCGTGAACTTGTTGTTGCCCATCGCGAGCGTTGCCGGAATCTCCACGATCTTGCCTGCCTCGCCGGACACATCCTGTGCGATCGTCGTCTGACCCAGCTTGAGCGTATAGGCGCCGGATGCGTTGGCCTTCGCCCTGAACACGTAGTTCGTCTCCGATGTCCGATCCAGAGACAGGATCTGAACCGCAGGTTCGATCGCCTGAACTGGCGGATATACGCGAGGAGCGTCGGTTGCCGCCGCCGTCACCTCGAACTCGATGTTGCTGACCACGATGGTCGCCTGACGAGCCACATAGAAGCCCACGTAGATCTTGTCATCCTGAACCGTCAGGATATCTGGCTCGAAGAGGATCGCCTCATAGGTGTTCATGTTGTCTTCCAGCTTGCCGACGAATCCGCTGTTCGTCTTCGCCAGCGTTAATCGATACTTCGCGGTTGGATGCGTATTGGTCGGATCCGGGCGCTCATTCTTCAGCATGACCCTCTTGATCCCCTGGCTTCCCGCGCCATCCGGCGACTCCACGCCCGTTCTGACGAACAGCTGCGTGCCGTTGTCATTGCGCGTGCCGCCGCTGTAACCGCCCACTGCCGCGATATTCGACGCGAAGACAGAGGAGTCGCCGTGGACGCCGTTGGCATCCCTCGCCATGATGCCGAAGGACTCCTGACCATCATGTGGATTCTTCGCATAATCGATGACCTGGATGTCCGCGGACAGGACGAAGTTGTCCTCATGGCCGTCAATGACCGTATAGTAATACGTAATCCCGTCATGATCGCCCGTGATCTTGCCCGCGCTTCCGCCCAGCGCCTCCAGCTTGATCGAGCCATCCTCCAGGAAGGTCACCTTGTTGTTGGCGTTCGAGGTCGATTGACCGAAGCGGGTCCACTGCCACTCATACTCCTTCGCCTCGCGAATGGTGATCGGCAGCGTGATCGGCGCAAGGGTCGTATCGTCAGGAATGATGCGAATGACGGTAACGCCAGGTTGCGACGAATCCCATTCTTCCATATCTACATCATAATCCGTATATAGATCACGATCCCCGTTATCGTAAACCTTCGACACGACCATGCCGGTCGGGTCGAAGCTCTGACCCACGGTATATGTCGTCTTCGGATACTGCGTCACTTCCAGATGCGTCACTTCGCGTTCCTTCACATGGACGACGAATGTAGCGGTCTTGCCCTTGTAGGTCAAGGTGATCGTCTTGTCACCCTCCGTATCCGAATCGAATCCGCTGACCGCATAATCATCCCTCATCAACCTGACTGACGAACCATCGTCATAGTTGGCATAGACGACCATGCCGCTGAGATCCAGTTCATTGCCCAGGAAATATTGGGACTTCGCCGGCGGCTTGGTGATCTCGATATTCACCAGTTCCGCATCCTTGACTGTCACATCGAACTCATCATATTGATCCGGCGTCTCGGTCGAGATCACCCTGACCGTATAGGTCCCTGGCGACTCGAACACGTATCCGTCGTCTGTTTCCGTCGCGTCAGGTATGCTGATCTCGTACAGGTCCGGCGTCAGATACTTGCTGGCCTTCGAATTGTATTCCGCATAAACGGTCATTCCCTCCGGATCGAACCTGTCTCCCGGATAATAGACGGTCTTCGCCGGATAGAACTCGACCTCCAGATGAACCACCGACAGTGCCCATATAGTCAGATCAACGGGTTCCTTCAAGCCATGGAAATGGACTTGAATCGTATTGGTTCCCGGTGTCCCGCTGTCGAACCCGGTCACGACATATTCGTTGCTGTTCAGCACTTCCTCACGCAGGTTGCCCTCCGCGTCCTCCGTTACAGCGGTGACCTTCAGGCCGGTCAGTTCCAGACTCTCCCCAACGAGATAGTCGGTTTTCATCTCAGCGGCGTCGACCGACAGAGACAACACCTTGCGCCGGTCATCCGCGAGATATCCGTTGCTCAACGTGATCTCCGCATCGCGCGCGACATAGAATCCGACATAGATGTCCTCATCCGAGAACAGCCCGTCCAGTTCAATCGTCTGCTCCTCGCCATTGACGGACATCACGTAGACGTCGCCGTTCTTGCGCAGGGACAGGTGGTAGGTTTCATTGGCAGCGGGCGGGTTGGCTGTGTAGGTATCCAGTTTCTGATTCGGGTTGTCTTTCTTGTAAAACGCTTTCATAACCAGGTCCAATGCGCCCACCGCAACATAGTTGGACGTCTGTGTGGCGGTATTGCCATGCTCCCCTACCTCATCCCGCACCATGATGCCGAACGACTTCTGGTTCGGGTTGTTGATCGAGCTGTCTCCGTTGAAGCTCTTTACCCTGACATCCGCCGATATCTCAAAGTTGGAATCCGCATCCATCTCCACATAATAGAACGAGATCCCTTCATCAGTACTTGAGATCTTGCCGCCGCTGGCCTTCATCGTCAGCCCTTCATCAGGTTCGATATACGGGTCCGGATTCTTCGCTCCACTGGTATTGCTGCCGAAGTACCGGAACTGAAACTCTGTCGCATACCGGTGTGATGGCAGCACGTACAGTTCCACATCGGTAAACGTCACCGTCGTGTTGCGAGACGTGAACAACCCCGCATATTCCATCCGGCTGTCGGTCACGATCTCATAGGATTGATCACCGATGCGGATCGAATAGACATTGCCGTATTTCCGCAACGTGAGCTCATAAGTTCGGTTTGCCCCAGGTGGATCGGCGCTGAATTCATAACCAGACTTGACCAAGGTTGAACCTTTCTTGTAGAACCCCTTCATCGACTGGTCCAGCGCGCCCACCGCCACATAGTCGCTCGTGAAGCTGGCGCTCTGATTGTCCAGGATTCGTTCCCTTACCATGATGCCGAACGCCACCTGATTGTTCGCCTTCCAGGCATCCACATGCGCCGTGGCTTTCAGCTCGTAGTTGTCCAGATAGGAGACATCCTGGTAATAATACGCGATCCCTTCCGTGCTGCTGGCGATCTTGCCGCGGTCGTTGGAACTGCGAAGGGTCACAGAGCCATCCGGATGCTCCGTGATCTCGAAGTTCGTCATGTTGATCTCGTCCTGTCCGCCCACATCACCGAACACGCTGCCCTTCCACGGGCTCGAGTCAGGGATGTTGATCATGTTGGCAGCAGGCGCGGCATCATCCGCATACACCGCCAGAGAGAAAGACGACAACATCAAACATAAGCTGAGCATCAGTGACAGAACTCGTTGCATGCTGGCCAATGTGATCTACTCCCCTTTCTGTACATCGTCTGAATCATCTGCCATGGCCTTTCATATCCGATCGTCTTCGGTAACACGGGCACCGCCAGGTCACCATGCCATCTGAAGACAAGATTTTACGCCCTCACCCCCATCAATCCCCAGATAAACGAGCAACCAGCCTCGGCTGTCGCCTTGGCTGGTCGGCTCTTTTAAGCTATTTATCATTTTAGACTTGAATATCTAATTACGGCGATAATCAACTTCTCATTTTTCCGGTCAACACCGCGTCGGGATGGCCTTGACTGCAAAGTCATGTAACAATGACACCGATCCGAAACAGTGATCATTCCCCTTCTTTTTTTTTTCGCCAGTGATGCTTCAAATCGCTTGCGCTCCGTTCGCTCGATCTGCACGATCCTGCCATCGTGTACGATGATTTGTACAGTGCCATACTCCAGGCCCCTGATGCTGTCCAAGATGCGCTCTGTCCAGATCTCATCGATATGAACCGCATTGCCCATCCTGCTTCCCTCCAATGGCGTTGTTTTTTCCAAGGAACGTTTGGCGATCTTGTTCATGCGTATCCTCCCATACGAAAAGGTGCCTGCTCCAGGACAGTCCGTACCTTGCCATGATCTTACGCAGCTTGCCGCTATCGCACGTGCCTTGCCACGATTTTACATACCTTGCTGCTTCTCCTCAACATGGCGACGTTAGCACGTACCTTGCTGTTCTCCCACGTTCCTCGCCGCTATCGCACATCGTACGGGGGCGTTGCTGCCGGACGTGCCCCGTGCGATCTCCATCAGGTCGTTACAGTGCGGCCGATTGACCGACTTTCGCCGGGGCGGCCGCGGCTTTCTTCGCATTCTCCACCACGTAAGATTCCCCGTCCTTGAACAGATACAATCGGTGGATCAGCACCCAGATGTCGTCACCCGGCTTCAGCTGCTTCTGCTCCAGCGAGCGGTAGGCCTGGATCGTATGCTGGCCCGTTCTGACCTCCACCTGCCAGCTGCTGCCGCGGAACATGACGCTCTGCACCTTCCCCGCCTGCGCCGCGTATGGCGCCGACAGCTCGCCCAGCGTTCCGACTTCCGTGAACTCCGGACGGATGATCGCTTTCGAGCCGGGCTGCACGTCCTCGAACCCGGTCAGGCTGCCCGGATCATCGAGGAGCTGGGACTCTCCGATGAAGCCGGCGACGAATGGCGTCTGCGGATTCTTGTAGATGTCATAGGGAGTGCCGTGTTGCTCGATGCGGCCATTGCTGACGATCATGATCTCGTCCGCAACCTCCACCGCTTCTTCCTGGTCGTGGGTGACGAACAGGGTCGTGATCCCGATCCGCTCGATCGTGGCGCGGAGCCATGCGCGCAGCTCCTTGCGCACCTTGGCGTCGATCGCGGCGAACGGCTCGTCGAGCAGGAGCAGCTGCGGCTCCGGAGCCAGCGCCCTGGCAAATGCCACCCGCTGCCGCTGCCCGCCGGACAGCTGGTTCGGATATCTTCTCTCCAGACCGGACAGACCGGTCAGTTCCAGCAGCTCCGTCACGCGTTCCCGGATCTCCTGCTTCCTGCGCTTCTGTACCGTGAGGCCGAAGGCGATGTTATCATATACCGTCATATGACGGAAGAGCGCGTAGTTCTGGAATACGAAGCCGATGCCGCGCTTCTGCGGGGGCACGTCGTTCACCAGCTTGCCGTCGATATAGATCTCGCCCGAATCCGGCGTCTCCAGCCCGGCCAGCATGCGCAGGATCGTCGTCTTGCCGCCGCCGCTCGGACCGAGCAGACCGACCAGACTGCCCTTGCGGATACTGAAGCTGACGTGGTCGGAAGCCACGTGCCCGTTAAACGTCTTCACCAGATCCCTGACCTCGATATACATCACTGGTTCCCTCCTTGTGGTTCGATATCCAATCTGGCCTGCTCATGCTTGCGCTCCGCATAGCCCTTGACCGCCAGGGTCACCAGCGCCAGCAGCACCAGCAGCGAAGCAACCGCGAATGCGGCAGCAAACTGATATTCGTTGTACAGGATCTCCACGTGCAGCGGTATCGTGTTGGTCTTGCCGCGGATATGGCCGGATACGACCGATACGGCGCCGAACTCCCCCATGGCTCGAGCGTTGCAGAGGATGATGCCGTACATGAGTCCCCACTTGATATTCGGCAAGGTGACCCGCCGGAAGATCGTCCAACCGTTCGCACCGAGGCTGACCGCCGCTTCCTCCTCCTGGTTGCCCTGCGCCTGCATGACCGGGATCAGCTCGCGGGCGACGAACGGGAAGGTCACGAAGATCGTGGCCAGCACGATGCCCGGAAAGGCGAAGATGATCGGCATGTCGCGCTCGATGAAGAAGGGTCCGAAGAATCCCTGATTGCCAAACAGCAGAACGAAGATCAGGCCCGAGATGACTGGTGAGATCGCAAAAGGCAAGTCAATGAGCGTCACCAGCACCTGCTTGCCGCGAAAGCGAAACTTGCTGATCGCCCACGCCGCCGCCACGCCGAAGATCGTGTTGCACGGAACCACGATCAGCGCGGTGACCAGCGTCAGGCGGATCGCCGCGAGCGCGTCCGGATCGGTGATGGCGGCGATGTAGACGTCCACGCCCTTGCGGAACGCCTGCTCAAATACGGTGATGAGCGGCAGGATCAGCACGACGAAGATGAACAGCAGCGCCACCGTGATGAGGAGCAGACGGACGAGCCTGGATTCCTGCAGACCTGCGGACGCCACCGCGGACTTGCCGGAACGTGCGAGTGCGGAAGGAGTAGCCCCAGCCATCTGATCTCCTCCCTTCATGATTCGATCGTGCGGCGGCTGGCCTGCCATTGCAGCAGGTTGATGACCAGCAGCAGGACGAACGAGATGATCAGCATGACGAAGGCGACCGAGGTGGCGCCGACGTAGTCGTATTGCTCCAGCTTGGTGCGAATGAGAAGCGGCGCAATCTCCGTCTTCATCGGCATGTTGCCGGCGATGAACACGACGGAACCGTACTCGCCGATGCCTCTGGCGAACGCCAGGGCGAACCCCGTCAGCAGGGCCGGCAGGATCGCCGGGAAGATGATCCGGCGGAATGTGCGCAGTCTGGACGCGCCGAGCGAGGCGGCCGCCTCCTCGACATCCCGCTCCAGATCCTGCAGCACCGGCTGGATCGTGCGCACGATGAAGGGCAGCCCGATGAAGATGAGCGCGATCGTGATGCCGATCCGCGAGTACGCCGTCTGGATGCCGAACTGGGCGAAGAAGCTGCCCAGCACCCCGTTCTGCGCGTAGATCGTCGTCAGCGAGATGCCTGCCACCGCCGTGGGCAGTGCGAAGGGCAGGTCGATGAGCCCGTCGATGAACCGCTTGCCCGGGAAGTGATAGCGCACGAGCACCCAGGCGACGAGCGTGCCGAACACCGCATTGACGATCGCGGCTGCGAAAGAAGTGGTAAGGCTCACCTCGATGGAGGCGAGCACTCTGGGACTTGTCACCGTCTGCCAGAAGGACTCCCAGCTCTGTTGGGTCGTCTTGACGACGATCCCGGCGAGCGGGATGAGGACGATCAGGCTCAGATACAGGATCGTGAAGCCCATCGTGATCCCGAAGCCTGGCAGGACGAAGCGCTTGCGTCTAAGGATGGACATTGGTTCAGGTCACTCCTGTCACCGGTAAAGTCTCGATCTCTCTCTGTATCATAAGCATCATGGATTATTGGACGTAGATCTGGTCGAAGGTGCCGCCGTCAGCGAAGTGCGTCTGTTGCGCTTCGCGCCAGCCGCCGAACTCGTCGATCGTGATCAGCTCGATGGCCGGGAACTGATCCCTGTACTTCTCCGCCACCGACTCAAGGCGCGGACGATAGAAGTTCTTCGCGGCGATCTCCTGCCCTTCTTCGGAATACAGGTACTCCAGATATGCCGTGGCGATGTCTCTCGTGCCCCTCTTGTCGACGACCTTGTCAACGACGGTGACCGGAGGCTCTGCCAGGATGCTGAGCGAAGGAACGACGATCTCGAACTTGTCTTCGCCGTATTCCTTCAGCGCCAGGAACGCTTCGTTCTCCCAGGCGAGCAGCACGTCGCCGATGCCCCGTTCCACGAAGGTGTTGGTCGAACCGCGCGCGCCGCTGTCCAGCACCGGTACGTTCTTGTAGAGCGCTTCGGCGAATTGCTTGGCCGCCTCATCGCTGTTGTTGTTGTGCTTCCGGGCGTATGCCCATGCCGCGAGATAGTTCCAGCGTGCGCCGCCCGAGGTCTTCGGGTTCGGCGTGATGACGCTGATGCCTTCCTTCACCAGATCGTCCCAGTCCTGGATGTTCTTCGGATTGCCCTTGCGCACCAGGAAGACGATCGTGGAATAGTAAGGCGAGCTGTTGTCCTTCAGCCTGCCCTGCCAGTCTGGCGCGATCAGGCCGGCATCGGCGATCATGTCGATATCGTAAGCGAGCGCCAGCGTCACGACGTCAGCCTGGATGCCATCGATGACGGAACGACCCTGGCTGCCGGAGCCGCCATGGGATTGATTGACCGTGACGACCTGGTTGTGTGTCTCTTTCCAATAGGCGGTGAATGCTTCATTAAACGCTGCATACAGTTCTCTGGTCGGATCATAGGAGACGTTCAGGATTTCCACCGGCGGCTTCTCTTCGCTGCCCGAGCTTTGAGGCGAGCTGCCGGTCCTGGTATCGGAGCCCGAGCCGCTGTTGCCGCTGCCGCCTCCGCAAGCGACCAGGCTGATCATCAGTGTAAGAATCAAAGACAGCATCAAACCCTTTTTCATCATCATGTTCCCCTCTCCTGTATACTCCTATTTTTCGTGTTTTTTTGGTTCGCGGCGGATCACCGCGCTGGCTAAAGTTTCCGGCTGTCCGGTCAACCTTTTTCTTACAATGTTCATAGGATTTGTAGGAATATTATCACCGGCCCATAGCGCTGTCAATATGATTTGGAGATTTTGTCATTATGAGGGAAAGATGTATAGAAAAGAGGGGAATCACCATTCATCCTTCATGCAGATCCTTTGAAAAAGTCGACTTTTAACCGTTTTGAAAATTTATATGTTGAACGCCTGGGTCGGCCAGCTCGAAGCCGCCGTTACTCACAGACCACCATATGCATATCGCCCAGGATAGGTGCCTGGTTCCCTGGGTCAAGTGTGCTCATCACCCTTATCCTGCAGCGGTACACCGTCTCACACAAGGCTATGCAAGCAGCAAACAGCGGATCGCCCGATATCACGAACGATCCGCTTGACCGCTTAAGTGAAGCCGCCGAAACCTCATCGCCTGCGCTCACGCGCTGCGGCACCGGGCACGTCTGAAGCTATCCGTCAGCGCCTGTATGGAAAATCACGGTCTCCACCTTCTGCAGCCTGATATACTCGTTCGGCTCCAGATCGGTGCGAAAGTAAGCGTACATGTAGGCGGCTTCCTGAAACGTCAGCCCCGGGTAAACGGCGATATGCTGGTGCGAGTAGGGATTGTCGAGCAGCACCTGCCATTCGCCGGATCGCGTCTCTGGCGGGATGCTCCTCAGCACCTCCTGCTTGTAGCGAACGATGCCCTGAAGCTCCTGCCAGATGTTCTGCCAGGAAGGGCTGATCCTGCCCGGCGTCGGCAGCGCGGTCAGCGCCCGCTGCACGACGGTCGCCGCCATCTCAGCCTCCTCATCCATGTACGTCCGCAGATACTCGCGAATCTCTTCAAGGAATCGGCGCACGGTGGTGAATCCCTGTTCCGCAAGCCGCCTCCCGAAGTCAGCCAGCTCCTCCGGCTGCTCCAGACCGATCAGCTGGCGCACCGCCTCAGGAGCAGGAGAGCCGGCGCGCTGTTCGCCGCCGGCCTGGGTACTGTCTGGTCGGATCGTAGCCATGCATACTCTCCTGTTACAGATAAGGATTCTCGTGCTTCGCCTTCAGCCGCTGCCATCTGCGTTCGACTTCGTCCTCGAAGGCGCGCAGCGCGTCGGCATATTCCGGACGGGTCAGATGCCGCGTCTTGCCCATATTTTTCAGCCATTCGGACACCGGGATGCGCTTGCCCTTGTCCTCCGGATTGTACGTGATCCGGGTCTTGCCATGCTCGACCTCGTACAGCGGGAAGAAGCAGGAGTTCACCGCGTAGTCGATGAGCGTCTGGCCCATCTTCTCTTCGGAGAGCCAGTTGAGCGGGCAGGTGATCAGGATCTTGCCGTAGACGAGACCCTCGTTCTGCGCGTAATATTGGGCCTTGGCCGCCTTCTTCAGCAGGTCCTGCGGCATCGATTCCGAGCCGGTGAACACATACGGTATGTTCGTCGCAGCCATGATCTGCGGCGTATCCTTGTGATGGAACAGCTTGCCTCCCTGGTACTTGCCGACGTTCGAGGTGGAGGTGCGATGACCGAGCGGCGTCGAGTACGACAGCTGGGCGCCTGTGTTCATATAGCCTTCATTGTCATATTCGAGGATGATCATCTTGTGGTTGCGCAGTGCAGCGCCAATCGCCGGACCCATGCCGATGTCCATGCCGCCGTCGCCGGTGATCATGATGAAGGTGAAATCATCCTTCAGGCCGTACTTGTCGAGTTCACCGCGGCGCTTGCGCTCCCAGAACATCTCGACGACACCGGACAAGGTGGCCGCGCCGTTCTGGAACAGGTTGTGAATATACGTTGCCTTGTGCGACGAATACGGGAAGCCGGTCGTGACGACCATCGCGCAGCCCGTCTGATACAGCGCCACGATATCTCCCTCGATGCCCTTGAAGAACAGCTCGAGCCCGGAGAAGATGCCGCAGCCCGGACAAGCGCCATGCCCCGGTGCGAGGCGCTTCGGCTTCTTCATCAGCTGGCGGAGCGGCGGAACGCGAACCTTCAGCTCTCCGGACGCCTCGTCCTTCTCGACGCGGATCAGCCCGGTCTTCAGGTCCTCATACTTCATCGGCTCCAGCACGCGCTTCGGCGCCTTGTCCGGATCGCCAGGCGTATGGCCGTAATAGTCGAACGGCTTCTCCACATAGCCCTTCTCCATCGCGTCGATCGCGAGCTGGAAGAAATGATGCGCGTCCTCGGCATAGAAATCCTTGCCGCCGAGGCCGTAGATGCGGCTGATGACGTGGATGTCCTTCACGCCGTGGGTGAACAGCGCAGCCTTCACCTCGTTGGTCATGTTGCCGCCATGTCCGCCGTAGGAATCGGCGCGGTCGCCGATCGTCAGCGCCTTGACGTTGCGCAGCGCCTCCGCGATCTGTTTCTGCGGGAACGGGCGGATCATGTTCGGCGAGATGGAGCCTGCCTTGATGCCTTTCGCGCGCAGCTGGTCGACGACGTCCTTGATGATCTCGGAAGCGGAGTTCAGGAGGAAGACGGCAACCTCCGCGTCCTCCATGCGGTACAGGTCGAGGATCGGATAGTCGCGTCCGGTGAGCACCGCGTATTCCTTGCGGATGCGGTCGTATACCTCACCGGCCCGGTACATCGCCATCGATTGCTGATAGCAGTTGTTGATGTAGTCCGGCTCGTTCATGTACGGACCGACGGTGATCGGGTTGTTTCGATCCAGCACATGCAGGAAGCCTTCCGGCGGATGCTCGCCGACGAATTTCAGCACATCCTCGCGGTGGGCGAAGGTCTGCACCCTTCTCTTCTGGTGCGATGTGAAATAGCCGTCGGAGGCGACGATCACCGGCAGGCGAACCTCCGGATCTTCGGCGAGCTTGAGCGCCATGATATTCATATCATACACGGCCTGCGGATCGCGGCACAGGAGGATCGGCCAGCCTGTGTTGAGCGCGAAGTACAGGTCGGAATGGTCGCCGTGAATATCCAGCGGTCCGGAGACGGAGCGGCATACGAGGTTGAGCACCATCGGGAAGCGCGTCCCCGACTGGACCGGCATCTGCTCCAGCATGTAGAGATAGCCGTTCGAGCTGGTGGCATTGAATACCCGTCCTCCCGCCGCAGCTGCCCCGTAACATATGCCGGCCGAGCCGTGCTCGCCGTCAGCGGGGATCAGCTTGATATCGTGCTGCCCGTTCGCCTTCATGAGATCGAGGAACTGTGCAACCTCGGTCGATGGGGAGATCGGGAAGTAGCCCATGATATGATAGTTGATCTGGTGTGCCGCATAGGCAGCCATCTCGTTGCCGGATTCATAGACGATACGCTGCTCTACCGTACCGCTGCTTAATTCCTTTTGCATTTCTGTAGCCATCTGCATATCACCTCTCACTTTAAAATCAGATCAGATACTTACGCACTGCGACAGAGCGCGTGACCGCACTCTTGCTACGCCTCATGCGGGACGATGCTCGCTCGCTTCTGTTCGCACTGCGTCACAGCATAACCACGCCCTTACTGCGCCCAGGCGAAGCGATGCGGGACGCGATGCTCCTCTCCGTAACCGTCCGTCTCCCGCGCAGCCACCAGCGCATCGGTCGGGCAGGCGGTGACGCATTTCAGACAGCCCTTGCAATATTGATAGTCGATGCCTTGAAGGAACATCTGCGGGCGGCCCTTCGGGTCCAGCTTCTCCTCCCAGACGAAGCAGAAGTCCGGGCAGGCCGTGTCGCACTGCGCGCAGTGGATGCATTTCTCCTCGATGAAATGAGGCATCATCCCCTGCCTGGAGATGCTCAGATCCTTCAGCACGCTGTTGCCGGGATTGGTGATCATCCCGCCCAGCGGCTGCGTCTCGTACCCGAGCATCGGGATATCCCAGCGCTGCGGCTTCGGCATCTCCGCCCCCTCAGGCAGCTGGAAGGTCTGGAAGGTCACTTCCTGATACCCGCGCTCGAAGGTGCGCAGCGCCGGTTCCACGGACTGAGGATATTTCTTCTCCAGCGACTTGCGAATGATGCCCTTCATAAACTCCGGATCCAGGAAATCGCACAGCCTGAACAACGCGCCCAGCATCGCCATGTTTACCCTGTTTTTCTCTTCAAGCGCGATCCCCGTCGCATCAACAACGGCGATCGTCCCGCCCAGCAGCTTCAGCTTCTCCTTCAGCTGCTCCGGAGTTTTGGCGGAGTTGACAAGCACGATGCTGTCCTCATAGATGCCGCTGATGACATTGACGGTGCGCGACAGATTCTCATGAAAGATTCCCACCACATGCGGTCGCTCCACAGGTGTTGTATCGCGGATATTCATATTCGTGTCGCAGAAACGGATATGCGCCTTGACCGGCGATCCTTTCTTCTCTGAACCGTATGACGAGAAGCTTACGCCATTGAAACCGCTTCCAACAACGCCTGCCTCGGCTAGCATCTTGCCGGCAAGATTGGCCCCCAGTCCGCCGATCGATTCCAGACGAATTTCAAAAAATCCAAGTTCGTTTACTCTAGGAAGTGCAGGCACAGTTCTTCTCCCTCCCTGTTAAACTGAATTTTATGAAAACTTATGAATATCGTCTAAAGTATACCACTAAAATCCTTTTTTGAATATGTCATTCCACAAAAACAGATGTATATGCAGGGACGTATATACCAATATATGATAGTTGAGCGCGACTATTCGCCCCTTGCGGGCCGGTTCCTATTCTTTTTGGGCTGATGGCGATGCGCCGCACCTTCCGTCAGCGCGGGAACTTCCGATGATCAGCGATGGCCGTTCAACGAGTCACAGTCTGGTTTTTTTATAGCAAAAGGGTTGATTCTTACGTTACGTCAAGTTCTACAATGGTACCAGAGGTGATGGAGATGGAGAAAACCATGACAATCGGCCAGTTCTCGAAGCTGTCCGGAGTCAGCCAGCGTACGCTGCGTTTCTATGAAGAGAAAGGAATGCTCAGGCCGAGCTATGTGAGCGAAACGGGCAGACGTTATTACACCGCGGATGATCTGATCCCGCTGCAACAGATCATCACCCTGAAATATCTGGGGTTCCCGCTCGATGAGATCAGTCAGATGCTGGAGCGGCAGACGGGCAGCCTGAAGGATAACCTGCTGGCGCAGAAGCAGGCGATCGAGCAGAAGCGAAGGCATCTTGACCAGATCATCAAGGCGCTCGACCACGCCGTCGCCATCCTGGATGTGGAGGAGTCGATCGATCCGTCGGTGTTCTCGTTCCTCATCCAGAGCATCATATCGGAGAACCAGCAGATGGAATATCTGGCACAGGTATTTCCCGAGCAGACGTTCAATCATATCAGGCAGCTGTTCTCCGACAAGGACAAGGAGCTGGAATGGAACAAGCGGTCGGCGTCGCTCTTCCATTCGCTGAAGCAGGTGATCGGCCTTCACCCTCCCGGGTCGGATGAGGTGCAGGCGCTGGTGGAGGAGCTGTTCAGGATGACGGACGAGATGTTCGGCGGCAACTGGCAGGTGCTGAATGCGGCTGCCAGCAAGCTGGAGGATGAGGAACTTCCCGGATTCTTCACCTCTCCGTTCACCCCGGAGGAAGAAAGGTTCGTCCAGGAAGCCTGTGAGTACTATATGAAGCAGAAAGGATTGATCACCGATGCCTGAGAACGGAGGACAATGGAAGCAATTTATGAACCTGATGCGCGGCGCCGTGCCTGCGAAGCGGATATTCATCCTGGCGATCGCGCTCAGCATACTGGAAGCGGCCGGCGGGCTGATCGTGCCGATCTTCACGCGGGATCTGATCGACCAGTTTGCGAGCGCCGGCATCGAGCCGGGAGTCGTGATCTGGCTGACAGCGGCATTTATCCTGCAAGCGGCGGCCGGCGGCTTCTCCTTCTATCTGATGACGTACCTGGGCGAAAGCCTCGTGCGCAAGATCAGGGAGCGGCTCTGGAATCATGTGCTGAAGCTGCGCATCCCTTACTTCGACAAGCACGAATCCGGCGAGCTGATCAGCCGGGTGACGCAGGATACGAACACGGTGAAGACGCTGGTCACCAATCACCTCGTCACATCCATATCCGGCATCATCTCGATCATCGGCGCGCTGATCATCCTGTTCGTGATCGACTGGAAGATGACGCTGATCATGCTGGCCGCTGTTCCGGTATCCGCCGCGATCCTGGTGCCGCTCGGACGGCTCGTCTATCGCATCTCGCTGCATACGCAGGACGAGCTCGCCTCCTTCAGCGCCGGACTTGGCCGCGTGCTGAGCGACATCCGGCTCGTCAAGTCGCATAACGCCCAGGCTCTGGAGAGCAGGATGGGCGAGGAGAAGATCGCGAATCTGTTCCGCCTCGGCATGCGGGAAGCGAAGATCCAGTCGTTCGTCTCTCCGCTGATCACGACGGTGATCATGGCCGTGCTGGTCGTTCTGATCGGCTACGGCGGGGCTCGCGTCGCGGCCGGCGATCTGTCCGCCGGGACCCTCGTCGCCGTGATCATCTACATGTTCCAGATCGTCATGCCGTTCAGCATGCTGGCGCAATTCTTCACCGCCTTCCAGAAGGCGATGGGCGCCACCGAGCGCATCCAGGAGCTGCTCAACACCGAGACGGAGCCGATGGGCGAAGTGACGGGCGATGCACAGGCTGATCAGGCGGCCCGGGCTGTCCAGGCTGATCAGGCAATTCCAGCCGCACAAGGTGCTCAGGACACTCCGGCTGCGCAGACCATCCACGGTGCTAAGGGGTCCCAGGCTGCCCGGGTTGCGGATGATCCACAGTCTGTTCGGGATGCTCAAGGTGCTCATGTTGCCCAAGGTGAACAAGCTGTCCAGGACACTCCGGCTGCACAGGATTCCGGTGCCTCGCGCCGCCAGGATCAGCCTGCAGAACGGGCCACATCATCCGGGCGACCTGCCTCGATCAATTGGCAACAGCCGCTCCGCTTCCAAGACGTCTCATTCTCATACGGCGGCGACGAGCATGTGCTGCGCCATCTCAACTTCACCATCGAGCCGGGTCAGACCGTGGCCTTCGCAGGACCGAGCGGCGCCGGCAAGACGACGATCTTCTCCCTGATCGAGCGCTTCTACGACGCGACCGACGGCACCATCGCCCTTGGCGAGGATGCGATCGATACGCTCCCGCTGCTCGGCTGGAGAGAAGGCATCGGATACGTGCTGCAGGAGAGCCCCGTCATGTCAGGCACGATCCGCAGCAACCTGCTCTACGGGCTGTCGCGCTCCGTGAGCGATGCCGAGATCGCCTCCGCGGTCCGGCAAGCCAATGCCACGTTCATCGAGCAGCTGCCGGAAGGCTACGATACGGAAGTCGGCGAGCGCGGCGTCAAGCTGTCCGGCGGACAGCGGCAACGCATCGCCATCGCCCGGGCGCTGCTGCGCGATCCGAAGCTGCTCCTGCTGGATGAAGCGACATCCAACCTCGACAGCGAATCGGAGGCGCTCGTCCAGGAAGCATTGGGCAACCTGATGCGCGGACGGACGACGCTCATCATCGCCCATCGGCTGTCGACGGTCATCGGCGCGGATCGCATCATCTTCCTCGAGAAAGGCGCCGTAACCGGCCAGGGCACGCACGAAGAGCTGATGGCCACTCACCCTCTGTACCGCAAGTTCGTCGAGCAGCAGATGCAGAAGAAGTCCGTGAAATCGGAGATCGCATAGCGAATCGAATCGACGTACCGTTACGACGGGAATGCGGATCTCGGCGTGGTCCTCGGATCCTTGCTCCCGCCATTCGCACCAGCCAAGATGAACACAGCCCGTTGCAGCGGATACCCGCACAACAAACGGTCGTGGCATGCAGATGGCTGCATATCACGACCGTTCTCTTTAACGCAGAAACATCGTTAATGGCCACAGATTCAGTTCCCGGATGCCTTCCGCCACAAGACCGGCGATCTTGATCGCGCCGATATCCTGAAAATGCGTATTGTCAACCACGCCATCCGGATGGGTGACGAACTCGCCGCGCTCGCCGATGACGAACAGCGACTTCGACCGCTCCGGCCCGAGCGCTTCGTACAGCGCCTTCGTCTTCTCCGCCATATCGATGAGCGGCACTCCCTGCTCCGCAGCCAGTTGCCGCATGGCGGGCAGGTAATCGCCGTGCGTATCCTGCAGCGTCCCATCCTCGTTGAAATATCTTCTCTGCACGGAGGTGAGCAGCACCGGATGAGCGCCCACGCTTCTTGCCGCCTCGATGTATTGCATCAGGTATTGCTGGTAGGTGGAGTAAGGCTCGGTGTTGCGGTCGGGATCATTTTTCTCGTCGTTGTGGCCGAATTGGATGAACAGGAAATCGTCCTTCCGCATCTCCGCCTTGATCGCATCCAGCCTGCCTTCATCGATGAAGCTCTTCGAGCTGCGTCCGGATGCGGCGTGGTTGGCGACGACCACATCGTGCTTCAGATACATGCCGAGCATCTGTCCCCAGCCGGCGTACGGGAAGTTCTCCTGGTCGGCAGCCGTCGAGTCGCCCGCGATGAAGAGCTTCAGGGCATTGGGCACGGGCACGATCTCCAGCGCATTGATCCGCGGCGCATTGCCGGAGAACTCCAGCCTGAGCTGGCCGCCGCGCACATAGACGGAGAACATCTCCCGCACGAACTGGCCGGGCACCGTTGTCCGGTTATGCAGGACGATCTGCCTTTTGGCCGCTCGAAGCGTCATGGCAGTCGGCAGCATGGGGTCACCTGCGATCAGCGAGACCCTGTAGCATCCGTCCGGCACGTCGACCAGGAACACCGAATTATAAGGAATGCAGAAATCCCGTTCGATCCCCTGTCCGACATCTCGTGCCTTCGCCGTCACATGCTCCGTGCTGGCGAATCCGTAACCGATATCGGGGGTGTAGACACTTTTGTCCGTTATCTTGATGCAGCCCTTCGCCGGCTCACCTTCAGGACCAAAGTCAAAGCAATAGGATTGTGCCACCATCTTACCTCCAGTCAGTATGATCAAATGTTTAGTTTCGCCATCATCGGGCGAAAACCTGCCAATCTCCCGCGATACTTTCGCCATCCTGACCAGGGTTCATGCCGCCGGCTCCCTGGTCACACACGTTGGTTCCGCCGCCCCTTATCTCCCATCCCGTTTCATGCCGCTCGACATCCCCAAGTACAGATGTGGTCAGGCAAACTCACAGGCTCATACCGAAGCCTTCGAATTGGTCAGCCCGCGTGTCCCTCCAGCGACTTGCGCATCAGCCAGGTCTCGATCCCGGCCAGCATGACGATGCCGATGCCATGCGTATCGTTGAGGTTCCACGACAGGTCGTCCTTGTAGTACAGCGGCGAGAACGCATAGCCCGAACCTCTGCATACGCCGTAGATGTTGCCGTGCTTGTCGATCGCCAGGCGGGCTAACCCCTGCCAGCCCTTCTCCACCGCGGCGATGTATGGCTCGCGATCGGCCAGCCAGCCGCAACGAATCCCGTGCGCATACGCGTAGACGAACATCGACGTGCAGGAGGTTTCCTCATACGACTCCGGCATCGTCAGCACCTGATGCCACAGCCCGTTTTCTCCCTGCAGGGCCAGATATCCTTCGCACAGATCGCGGAAGAAACGCATGAGCTCCTCCCGATCCGCATGATCCTCCGGCAACACGCGCAACAGTTCCGCAAGCGAGAACAATACCCAGCCATTGCCGCGCCCCCAGGGGATATTCGTCGGCTTGTTGAACTTGAAGTCATAGACGTGCGACATGATCTTCTGCTCCGGCATATACAGATACTTCCTGTACAGCAGGAATTGTCTGGCCGCGTCATCGATATAGCGCCTGTCGCCGGTCAGCTCATAGTATCGGGTGAGGAAGGGCGTGCTCATATACAGATCATCGCACCACATCGTATCGATCATAAACTTGGTGCTGCCCGTTATCCTGTACAAGGCGCCATCTGCCAGACGCGATTGCTCCTCGCTGATATAGCGGGCGATCCGGTCCGCCGCGGCCCGTGCGCCTCTCAGTTCCCGGCATTCCATCGCCGCCAGCATGGTCGCGGCAAACGATCCGCAGTCATCCAGGCTGTCGATCGCCGTCAGCTGATGGACGATGCCCGCTCCGCCATATTGCTCCTTGTCCCAAAGCGCATAAGACTCATAGGCGGTGCATTGCTCGATATGGTCAAGCACATAATCGACATATTCCTGCCGCCCGAGCTCCTGCCCGGTGCGCAGCAGGCCATACAGCGTGACGCCGAGCGGATAATTCCACCTGCCATAATGGGTCGTCTCCGAGAATGGACGGACGAACGTGTGCGGCTGATCCACCCGCCAGTAAGTCCCGCCATCCACAGACCGGAACAGGACGTCGGTTCGGCAGATGCTGCCCGACTCCGGCTCTTCACCCGCTGCGAACGTTCCGACATACAGCCATTTCGTCTGCACGCCCTGTACGGCCACGGGAGCCTCCAGTCTGACTCCCTGCTGGGGCAGGCTGAGCGAGAGATCCCAGATATCGCCACCAGCTTCCGGCCGCTCGCACCGCACGAGCAGATCATGCGCGCCGTAGGAGGCAGTCAGCCGAATGCGGAACCTTCCCGTGGAATGTTCCGAACGGTAAACTTCCTGGCTGTCCAGGTACACGGTGACACGCCCCGCATGCTCGCCGGACACCTCGATCGTAGAGGCATCGCCCAGATGGCTGACCAGCTTCGTCCAGGCATACGCGATAGTGCCTCTCTCATCGCCGAACAGCCTTCCGAATACTCCCTTGGCATACTGCTTCGGTTCCCACGCTGCCTGAGGGAGCCAGGCGATGCCCGTCTCCGCCTCGGAGGTGCCTTCCCCCGGCAGATGGTCCAGCGGCTGATCCAGAGGAGGCGTGAACAGCCACCCCTCCTGGCCGCTGCGTTCCACGGACGGCACGATAAAATGCAACGGGAACCCCTTGATCGAACCGGTCCCGAACCTTGCGCCGCAGCCCGTGCCTGTCTTCTCAAACTGCAGCACGAAGTGGTTCCACCCAGCCTGAAGCTTCTGGCGGAACCAGCTTCGGTCATCGGGGAACACATCCTCCTGGATGTTCGATCTGAACGCCAGTTCGCCGTTGACATACAGCCTTACAGGCCCGAAACAGCTCACGCTGAACGGCAACTCCGCCTCCTGCTCGGACCACAGTTTAGCCCAGGCATAGACGAATTGCCCGTCCCTGATCTCCGGGAATTTGCTCAACATATCCATTTCATAGCGATAGTCGCTTCCCCGCCTGAAAGCTCCGCGATGGCTGGCGCGATAGACCCAGGGATGCTTCGGCTGGCTGCCGATATACCGGTTCGCGATCAGCTCCAGCGTCTTCTCGATATCGCCTTGGAACACCATGTAGCTGCTCTGTTCCGCAGGAAAATAAACCATAGCAACCTCTCCTCTCCGAAAACATTTCTGATATGAAATGAACCAACCCCGACCAGCTTCCTGCCCGCCTGAGACACGATTTTTTCGGCTCTCAGCCCCTTCAGCCGCCTAGGCTTCGTCTGAGACACGATTTTTTCGGCTCTCAGCCCCTTCAGCCGCCTAGGCTTCCCCTGAGACACGATTTTTTCGGCTCTCAGCCCCTTCAGCCGCCTCGACATCGTCTGAGACACGATTTTTTCGGCTCTCAGCACCATCAGCCGCCTCGACATCGTCTGAGACACGATTTTTTCGGCTCTCAGCACCTTCAGCCGCCTAGGCTTCCCCTGAGACACGATTTTTTCGGCTCTCAGCCCCTTCAGCCGCCTAGGCTTCCCCTGAGACACGATTTTTTCGGCTCTCAGCCCCTTCAGC
>Ga0325352_100062_pt1 | contig 20165 bp, 8 predicted proteins | sample SM_ome_23_FD_205719 | JGI IMG/M metagenome (GOLD analysis project Ga0325352, IMG submission 205719) | Metatranscriptome of lab enriched sorghum-adapted microbial communities from California, United States - SM_Day2_7 (Metagenome... ...
CACGAACCCGACAGCGGAACCCCCCTCACGACCCCGGATCGTCTTCGCAAATACGTGCGCCAGGCCGGCCTGACTCCCGAGGGTGAGGCCGCCGAGGTGGCAGAGCTGCTCGGCCTGCGTGGGCCAGACGCCGTGCTTCACGAACAGCAGATAGCCCGCTGGCTGGAGGCCTGGTTCGGGGAGCTGGAAGACCCGACGAGCAGGGCTCGTTTTCTCAACGAACTTGGGCCGACGAAGCCGATGACGAGCTTGCGAGACGTGGAAGAGACCGCCCCGATCCGCGACTTAAAGAACGACCTGATGACAATTCTGGGCAGACGTAGTGGCAGTCAAATTCTCCGCACTTTCCTTCCCGAGCAAACCGTCGACCTCAGCGGGGGCATCTACCGCGTCACGGAGTGGGTCTCACCGTCTCCGATCGACGTCGACATCGACATGGTGCGGGGGAGTCTGCAACGCGAAGCCATGATGTGGAAGCTGCACGACAACGACTCGGGCCTGCACGAGGAGCTCCAGCGCGGGGCTCGAGTGGACGTCGTCGAGCTGGATCGTGCGCATGGCGTGCGCGTCGAACGCTATCCCCTCGTGTGGGTGTGCCACACCTGCAAACGGATCGGAGATTCCAGCACCAGGTGCAGATGCGGGCACAGGTCGTGGCGACAGCTGCATTTCGTCGGCATCCACGATTGTGGGGCGATCCTCGAGCCATACGTGAAGCGCTGCCGCCAGCACGACGACGTGCGAATCGTGATACCGAAAAGCGCCAAGGTGACCGACATCGTGTTCGAATGCCCCACGTGTGGCGCACGGATCGCGAAAGGGTTGAGCTACCTGCAGTGCAGGAAGTGTGGCGAGGGCCAGGTGCGTTGGAACGTGCACAAAGCCCGCTCCGTGTACAGCCCGTGCGGAATGGTGTTGATCAACCCGCCCAGGCCGGAACACCGCGAACGCCTCAAAATCGCCGGAGGCGGGCGCAAGGCGCTCAACTGGGTACTTGAGGGGTTGCAGAGCCACGGACCAGGCGACGTGGCAGCCAAGCAGACACGCGAAGAGCTGATCACGTCGCTACGGGGATTTCCCCCCGAGATGATTCAGTCGATCGTCGAAAATGCGGAAAGGAGTGGAGTACTCGCTCGCCCCGGCGACGATCCGGCCGACCAGCTCGACGCAGACACGCGCAAATGGGGCGAGCACGACGCGGTCGACATCGCGATGGCGCTGGCGGAAAGCCGGAAACCGGCCAGCGAACTGTGCTCGCCGAACCCCGGCGACTCGCTCGACGTGCGGTATCGCGAGCGGTACCCGCAGGCATTGACGCGGGCTGGAGTGGCTGGTCTGGATTTCGTCGACAAGTTCCCTGTGCTGACAGCCATGTACGGCTTCACCCGGGGTGACGGTGACCCGAGTACCTCTAGGCTGCTTCCGTTCCGGCGGCCAAAACGGGACGGTTTCCGCTTGTATGGGGAGCTGGCCGAGACGGAGGCGTACCTGATCCGTTTGGATCCGATCCGGGTAGCCAACTGGCTGTTGCGTAGAGGGCACCAGGTCCAAGGATGGTTTCTCGGTGACGAGGATCCGGTGGCCGCGCGAGTGGCGATTCTCCGGTCGACCGAGCCGCCGAACAAGTACGACGACCAAGAGGCGAGCACTGCCGGTGCGGACCTGCTGAGGCTGGTGCACACGTACGCCCACCGGTTCATCCGCCAGACGGCCGTGTTGGCGGGCATCGACCGCGACGCGCTGAGCGAATACCTCGTGCCAAGGCATCTGGCGTTTTTCATGTACGCCTCGGCTCGAGGCGGCTTCGTCCTCGGCGGACTGCAGGCCGTGTTCGAATCCACGCTCGACGAACTGCTGGATGCGGTGGTGGACGCCGAGCACCGGTGCGCGCTCGATCCGGGGTGCAGCCGGGGGAGCGGCGCCTGTCATGCGTGTGTTCATCTAGGCGAGCCGTCGTGTCGATTCTTCAATCGTTTCCTGGATCGCGGGACGCTGTTCGGCGCCGACGGCTATTTGCGGGCCCAGCGATGATCTCGTCGATACGGCTACGCCATGCGGCCTGGATCCGATCGGCGGCTTTCTCGACCGGTTCGTGCTCCCAAACATGGATCACGTGCCATCCCATCGCCGTGAGCGCGGCGTCCTTGGCTCGATCACGTGCCACGTTGCGCGCCAGCTTGGCCAGCCACCATTCCCGATTGTTCACGGGCACCGTGCCATGGTCGGGGCAGCGGTGCCAGAAGCAGCCGTCGACGAACACCGCGATCTTCGCGCGGGTGAAGGCGATGTCCGGGCGGCCGGGGAGACCCGAGACGTTCGCCCGGAATCGCATGCCGCGGCGGTGCAGTGATCGCCGCAGGGACAGTTCCGGCTTGGTGCCGGCCCTCGGCTGGCGGCTGAGCCGCGCGGCCGTGGCGGCGTCGAGTGGCGCTGGTGCGGATCTCCACGTGGGCATCGCGACGACACTATCGGCAGAAGAAGAGTGGTTCTTGTCAGTCTCCCGTGGTTGACTTTCCGCGGGAATTGGCAGGTGGGCACAAAGCGACAGGGGTTCGACAGTTGACAGTCATCGATCGAGCGGAGCGGTCGACGTTCGCACCGGGATCCATCGTGTTGATCCGTGGCGAGGAGTGGCTCGTGCGGGCCGTGGAGGACACGGCCGACGGCCCGCTGGTCCACGTGCACGGACTGAGCGAGCTGGTCCGCGACACCACGGCTGCCTTCTACGCCTCACTCGACGAGATCAAGCCGCACGATCCGGCCGCGGCCACGGTGGTGGCCGACGACAGCCCGGTATACCGCAGGGCTCGGCTGTGGCTGGAGTCGACGATCCGCAAGACGCCGCTTCCGTTGGAGGACGGGTCGCTGTCGGTGTCGACGAGAGGGCTGGCCGATCCGCTCAGTTACCAGCAGCAGGCCGTTCGGAAGGCGCTCGATCCGGCCAACCTGCGGCCGCGCATCCTGTTGGCGGACGCCGTCGGCCTGGGCAAAACCCTCGAGATCGGCATGATTCTGGCCGAGCTGGTGCGGCGGGGACGCGGTGAACGGATTCTCGTCGTGACGCCACGCCACGTCCTGGAACAGATGCAACACGAGCTGTGGTGTCGGTTCGCGCTGCCGTTCGTCCGGCTGGACTCGGCAGGCATCCAACGCGTGCGGCAGAAGCTTCCGGCCACCCGCAACCCATTCACCTACTACAAGCGGGTGATCATCTCGATCGACACGCTGAAGTCCGACCGCTACGTGGCCAGCCTGCGCAAGCAGCGTTGGGACGTGGTGGTGATCGACGAGTCGCACAACCTGTCGAACTCGGCCACCCAGAACAACCGCCTGGCCCGCCTGCTGGCGCAGAACACCGAAGCCCTGATCCTGGCGTCGGCGACACCGCACAACGGTCGCGCCGAATCGTTCGCCGGGCTGTTGCGCCTGCTGGACCCCGCCGCCGTTCCGCCGAGCGGTGAGCTCGAGCGCCGGGAGATCGAACGCCTGGTCATCCGACGGCACCGGCACAGTCCGGAGGTGGCGCAGGTCGTCGGTGCGGACTGGGCCGAGCGTCGCGACCCGGAGAACGTCCTGGTCCCGGCCACTTCGGAGGAGAATGCCGTGGCACGGGAGCTGGAGGAGACCTGGCTGTGGCCGGCCGGCGGTCGCAGCCCGTACTCCGGTCAGAACGCCACGCTGTTCCCGTGGACTCTCGCCAAGGCGTTCCTGTCCTCGCCGGCGGCGTTGAAGGAGACCATCGAAGGGCGACTGCGCCGGATCGGCACCGACGAGTCGGCGGCCGTCGAGCGCGCCGCCCTGACCAGGCTGGCAGAACTCAACGAGCGGACGTTGCAGACCACGCCGGCGAAGTATCGGCGGCTCGTCGAGCATTTGAAGGACATCGGCGTCGGCAAAGGCTCGCCGATTCGTGCGGTGGTGTTCGCCGAACGCCTGGAGACACTGCGGTGGCTGCACCGGAACCTCCCGACGGATCTCGGGCTGCCGGCGGAGGCCGTGGAGCTGATGCACGGCGGACTTGCCGACGACAAGCAGCAAGAGATCGTCGAAGCGTTCAAACAGGAACGGGCACCTGTTCGGGTTCTGGTCACCGGCGACGTCGCTTCCGAGGGCGTCAACCTGCACACCCAGTGCCACCACCTGATTCACTACGACATCCCGTGGAGCCTGATCCGCATCGAACAGCGCAACGGCCGCATCGACCGTTACGGGCAGAAGCAGCCGCCACGGATCACGGCGTTGTTGCTCGACCCCGACAGCGAGCGCTTCGCCGGTGACGTGCGGATCCTGGCTCGGCTGATGGAACGGGAGAACGAGGCGCACAAGGCGCTGGGGGACGTGGCGTCGGTGATGGGGCGCTACGACGTCAAGAGCGAGGAAGACGAAATCCGAGCGGTGCTGGCCGGGGACAAGAACTTCGAGGCCGTCGTCCCCGCCGTCGACGAAGTGAAGCAGCGCAACGACCTCGGCGCGTTGTTCGCCCAGTTGTTCGACGCGCCGGACGATCCGAAACCGTCGGAGCTGACGGCGGAAGCCGCGGCGGATTCCGACACGGTCCTCTACGACGATGACGTCTCCTACCTCGAAGACGCACTCCGCGAAGCCTTCGACCCGGTGGATCCCACCGCGTCGCCTGCCGAAGGTGGGGTCGCCTGGAGGCATGATCGAGCCTTCGGCACGGCGGAACTCGTTCCTCCGCCGGATCTGCTGCAACGGCTGGAGGCGCTTCCCCAGCGGTACTTGGCGGAGCGCAACGTCGCGGGAAGGCTGGTGCTGGCCACCACGCCTGGCCGGGGGAAGGACCGGCTGACGGCCGCGCTGCGGGACAACAAGAAGCTGAGCTGGCCGGACGCGCACTACCTGGCACCATTGCATCCGGTACTCGAGTGGGCCGCCGACCGCGCATTGGCGGCGTTGGGCCGCAACGAAGTGTTCGCCGTGCGTGGCAGCGTGGACGGCGTGACCGTCTTGCTGGTGGGCACCTTGACCAACAAGCGCGGACAGGTCGTGTCGTTGACGTGGCTGACCGCGGAGTTCCCGACGAACGATCCGAGCTTTCCGATTCTGGAAGCGCACGCTTCGTCCAAGGACGTCGTCGCCTCGATCGGTTGGGACCGTCCGCGCGCCAACCCCGGACCGGTGCCCGACGTGCACGATCTGCAGCGATTCGTCGCGCCAGCGGTGCGTCAAGCCGACAAGCATCTGGAGACGGTTTTCAAAGCTGCGGCGGACAGCGTGGCCGAGCGCGTGCGGCAGTGGGCCAAGCGGCTGGATCGATGGGAGGACGAGGCCGACGCGCTCGTTCAACGTAGCGAGATCAAGAAGCGGAGAGCCACGGTGGAGCAAGAACGGGAGATGGTCGAGGCCATGGCACCGGAGCGTCAGCTCGTGCGGCCGCTGCTGGTGGTCGTTCCGGAGGAAGGCGGGCAGCGATGAGCGGCACGGACGCGATCGTCGTCGGCGAGGGCTGGATCTCGGAGCACTTCTTCACCACCCAGGCCAAGGGGGAGTCGTTCCACGCCAGGGTGCTGCAACGCCGGTCGTTCTGGGAGGCGGAAGCCAAAGAAGGACGATCGACGCCACGGTCTCGCTTCACCGAAGTCCGGCAGCACCTGGAAGCGGACTTGGCGACGCTGGCGGAGCTGCTGGACCCGGACAGCGGCGCAGACCGGCGGGACGGCCGCACGGTCACCGAACTCGCCCACGGGATCCACGAGCGAATGCTGGACGTGCTCGGCTACACCGGTCAGGGCCTGGTGTGCGAGCAGCAGGGGCCGATGCTGAAGGTCTCCACGCCCGGCTCCCGGGAGCATGCTCCGCTGGTGATCGTGGCGGCCTCGCCGGTGGCTACTGTCGAGGAGTTGCTGGCTCGCGATGACGCGACGCTCTTCGAGCCGGTCCAGCTGACCGAGGACGGCGAGGAGCTGAAGTCGGCAACACGGCTGACGTCGTCCCTGTTCGTGGCCGACGACGCACCCGAGTTCGTGCTCCTGCACGCCGGCCGGTGGATGCTGCTCGCCGAGCGGGAACGGTGGGCCGAGGGACGATATCTCGCCGTCGACGTCCAATTGGTGTGCGAACGTAACGACGGCAAGCGAGGCGGCGAGATCGACCGTGCACTGACCTGCTTGTCCGCGGAGTCCGTTGCTCCCGACGCCGACGGAAACATCTGGTGGCACGAGGTCCTCGAGGTGTCCATCAAGCACACCGTCGGGGTCTCCCAGGACCTGCGCGACGGCGTCCGGATGTCGATCGAGATCATCGCCAACGAAGTGGTGGCGAGGCGTCGGGCCCAGGGCAAGGAGCCGCTGCCCGCGAGCGAAGCGCAACCGTTGGCGCAGCAGGCGCTGCGATTCCTCTACCGCATCCTGTTCTTGCTCTACGCTGAAGCGTCACCGGAGCTGGGTGTGCTCCCGGCGGGGGCGCCCGAGTACGACCAGGGTTACAGCCTGGATCGCCTGCGGGAACTGATCCAGGTCGAACTGACCAGTGAGCGGGCACGCAACGGCACGCACATCTACGACTCGTTGCGCGTGCTGTTCCGGCTCGTGGACCAAGGGCATCGGCCGGACAAGCGGAACGAGGCGGATTCCGAGGACGTAGACGCTACATCGTCCGAGGGGTTGCACTTCAACGCTTTGCGAGCGGACCTGTTCCGGCCGGAAGCCACCGCGCACATCGACGAGGTCGGTCTCGGCAACGCCGCGATGCAGCAGGTGCTCGAGCATCTGCTGCTCAGCAAGGAGTCACGAGGCAGGGATCGCGGTTACATCTCCTACGCGGAGCTGGGCATCAACCAGCTGGGCGCGGTCTACGAGGGACTGATGTCCTACACCGGCTTCTTCGCCGAAACGGACCTGTACGAGGTGGCGAAGAACGGCGATCCTTCGAAGGGCTCGTGGGTCGTTCCCGTCGACCGGGCGGAAGACATCGCCAAGGCCGACTTCGTCCGGGTCGAAGATCCCCGCACCGGGGAAAAGCGCCCGGTCGTGCACCGCAAGGGATCGTTCGTGTTCCGATTGTCTGGGCGCCAACGTCAGCAGTCGGCCTCCTACTACACCCCGGAAGTGCTCACCCGCTTCACGGTCCGCCAGGCGCTGGACGAGCTGCTCGACCAAGGAGGAGAGCGGACTCCGGCGGCGGAAATTCTGGACATGACCGTGTGTGAGCCTGCGCTGGGTTCCGGGGCGTTCGCCATTGAGGCCGTCCGGCAACTGGCCGAGGAGTACCTGAAGCGGCGGCAACACGAACTCGGGGTGCGCATCGACCCGGACGAGTATCCGCGGCGGCTGCAGGAGGTCAAGGCCTACATCGCACTGCACAACGTCTACGGGGTCGACCTGAACTCGACCGCGGTCGAGCTGGCCGAGATCTCCCTCTGGCTGGACACCATGGTCAAAGGTCTTGCCGCGCCCTGGTTCGGCCTGCACCTTCGGCGAGGCAATTCGCTCGTGGGTGCCCGGCGGGCGGTGTACACGCGTCATCAGGTCAGCAGCAAGTCCTGGCTGAACGAGGTACCCAAGGACATTCCGCTCACGTCCCTGGTCGAGGACATCGAAGCAGGACGGATCGCCGACCACGGAATCCACCACTTCGTGCTGCCCGCGTCCGGGTGGGGCGCAGCCGCGGACGCGAAGGGGGCCGCGAAGCTGGCGCCGGAGGCGACCAAGCGGCTGAAGGAGTGGCGCAAGCGAATCCGCTGCAAGCCGACCAAACAGCAGGTGAACGCGCTGGTCGAGTTGGCCCACCGGGTCGAGGTCCTGTGGCAGATCGCCTACCGCCGGCTGAGCATCGCCGAGCAGGAGATCCGGCGGTCGATCCCGGTGTGGGGCATGGACGACCTGCCGTCCGGCGGTGCGATCCAACGCGAGGAGATCGAGCGGAAGCTGGCGGACAAGGACGGCGCCTACCGCCGCCTGCGGCGTGTGATGGACGCTTGGACCGCATTGTGGTTCTGGCCACTGACCGACGACAAGACCACGGTGGACGGTCAGCGTGTCGAACCACCCACGTTGGACGAGTGGATCGCCGGTCTGCAGGCCCTGCTTGGCCGCAGCCCCGACGCGGGCAAACGGATCGCTTCGGACTGGACTCTCGCACAGGGCATCGGCTGGGAGGCTCTCAACGAAGCGGAACAGCTCGAACTGGCTTTCGCCGCCGCCAAACCGATCGACGACGTCCTGCGCGAACACCCGTGGCTCAGGGTGTGCGAGCGGGTGGCCGACGAGCAGGGCTTCTTCCACTGGACCCTCGACTTCGCCACGGTCTTCGCTCGCGGTGGCTTCGACCTCCAGGTCGGGAACCCGCCGTGGGTGCGGCCCGACTACGACGAAAAGGTGGCATTGGCTGAACTCGACCCACGATGGGCTCTGGTTGGCAAACCGACGCAAGACGCCGAAGCCGAACTGCGTCAGCAAACGAACAGTCTCCACGGAGCCATTGACTTCCAGGTGGATATGATCTGCAGTGCGGTCGCTTTGCGATCCTTCGCCAGCAGTCTGGCTCAGTATCCGAGCCTGAGCGGACTCCGTCCTAACCTCTACCGTTGCTTCATGGAGCAGACGTGGCGGCACACGTCTTCACGTGGAGCGATCGGCCTGATCCACCCCGAGACACATTTCACCGACGAAAAGGCCGGTCTTCTTCGTGCTGCCACGTATCGCAGGCTGCGGCGCCACTGGCAGTTCATCAATGAGCTGCGGCTTTTCGAGATTGGTAATCAAAGGCGATATGGCGTCCACATCTACGGTGGTGTCCGGGGTGGGATCCAATTTGTGCAAGCTGCAAGCCTTTACCACCCTGACACGGTAGTGCGATCGTTTGGCCACGATGGTTCAGGTCCCGAACCTGGTCTCAAGGACGATGACGGAAACTGGGATCTGCGACCGCACCGATCGCGCATCGTCGAGGTCACCGACGAAACCTTGCGGAGCTGGCACCAGGTGCTGGAGTCGGCCGACGTGCCGGTTCGTCAGACGCGCATGGTGTATGCGGTGAACCGGTCGGTGTCAGCGGTCGTCGACAAGCTGGCCAAGGCGCCACGCGTAGGCGAGCTGGATGTGCAGTTCTCGGATGGATGGAACGAGACGAGAGGCCGGTCCAAAGGATATTTCGACTCGGAGTGGGGGCGACCCGACTCGTGGGACGACGTCATTCTGCAGGGGCGGCATCTTTATGTTGCGACTCCGATTTACAAGGAGCCGAACCAGACGATGAGAAGCCATCGTGACTGGTCGGCGACGGACTTCGAGCAGCTGGCCCCCGACGCCATTCCCGTCACCGCCTACAAACCCCGTGGCGACCGGGCGCGCTACAACCGCGACTACAAGCACTGGGAAGTAGACGGTATCCGCACGTCGGCACGCGACCACTACCGCATCGCCTGGCGGACAAGGGCGGCGGCGAATACAAACGAGCGTACTTTGATGGCCGCTGTTATTCCGTCAGGGTGTGCGCATGTTAACAATGTATTTTCACTTGGTGTTCCTGGGGGTTCAAGCTCAAGCTGCGCTGTACTGGGTGGGTTCTTTTCATCGCTCCTGATCGACTTCATGGTCCGAGTGGCACCTAAAGAGGACATAACGGATAAAGCAATTGAGCGCCTGCCTGTCAATGCAAGTCATGCACTCGCGAGAAATATCGTCTTGCGTTACCTTCGTCTGACCTGCATTGTCGACGAGTATGCAAAGTTTTGGGCGGAATGCTTTTTGTCGGATTTCGCGAACGACGACTGGACTGGCGGTCTGAACCACGCTCGGCGACGGCCGCTAGGCGACGTCGGACCCGAGTGGACTCCGGACACCCCGCTGCGGATCGCGGCAGACCGGCGGCAGGCGCTGGTCGAGATCGACGCTCTCGTCGCCTTGACGCTCGGCGTCACTGCGGACGAGCTGTGCTCGATCTACCGGACACAGTTCCCGGTACTCCACAAGTACGACCGAAAGGTCTACTACTACGACGCCAACGGCCGGCTCGTGCCCAATTCCGTGTTGACGGTGTGGCGGAAGAAGGGTGACCGGATCACCGAGGAGGAACGGACGGCCACCAACCAGGCCGGCTACACCTACACCTACGAGCTGCCGTTCGTGACTTTGGATCGCGAGGCGGACATGCGGCAGGCATACTCGCACTTCGAACGCTTGCTGGAGGAACGTTCTTGAGTGAGCTGCTGCCCACCCTGCAGGCCGCCCGCATCCGAGAAAGCCTCGTCGACTACTTGACGACGACGTTCGGACTCACGGACGGGGACGCCCGCGACGGCCTGAACCGCTTCCTGTCCGATCCTGCGACCGGGATGTTCAAAGGCCCGTACGTGCGACTGCGGCTGCCGTTCCGGCCGGCCGACCCGCACTGGCGGAACGCCCTCGAGTGGTATGCCGGACCTCCGCCGTACGGGCACCAAGCAGTGGCCTTCGCAAGGCTGGCCTCCTCGGCCGACGGCAAACCGCGCAGGCCGTTGCCCACGTTGGTCACCACCGGAACCGGGTCCGGCAAGACGGAGTCCTTCCTGTATCCGATTCTCGACCACGTCCTCCGCGCACGACGGCAGGGCGTCACCGGCACCAAGGCGCTCATTCTCTACCCGATGAACGCACTGGCCAACGACCAGGCGGCCAGGCTCACGAAACTGCTCACCACGCACAGCGAGCTGGAAGGGATCACCGCTGCCCTCTACACCGGTCAGAAGGGCCCGGCACGCACGTCGGTGACCGAAGACGGGCTCATCACCGACCGGGAGGTCATCCGGGACACCGCACCCGACATCCTCCTGACCAACTACAAGATGCTCGACCAGCTACTGCTGCGAGCGGAGGACCAGAACCTGTGGCGGCAGTCGGCCACCAGCCTGCGGTACCTGGTGCTGGACGAGTTCCACACCTACGACGGCGCGCAAGGCACCGACGTGGCGATGCTGCTTCGCCGCCTCGGTCTGGCGCTGAAAAGCTTCTGGCCAGCCGACCACCCGGACATCGACGACGCCGCGCGGGCGCGCCCGCTCGGCCTGATGACCCCGGTCGCGACGTCCGCGACGCTGGGGGACAAGGGCGACCCGACCGTGATGCTCGACTTCGCCGAAGCCGTCTTCGGGGAGCGTTTCGCCTCCGATGCGATCGTCACGGAAACCCGGCTCGGCATCGACGAGTGGATCGCCGACGCAGCCGAGAGCACGCGATCGGCAGGGCTCGAGCCTCTCGCCGTCGAAGACGTCGACCTGACCGACTTGGCGAACAGGCTCCGCCACCTCGGCGAGGAAGCTCCCGGCGCGGACGTCGCAGCTCACGTGCTCGGGGCCTTCTACGGTGTGGAGCCCGGCCGATTCGCCGGCGCTTCTCCGGAGTTCTTGTTGGCTGCCTGCAAAGCACACCCGTTCGTGCAGGAACTGGCTCGGCAAGCGGGCAACGCCCTGGCTTTGCGTGATCTTGCCGATCGCATGCTGGCCAGACACGGGGCTGGCGGCGAGCGTGGGCAGCTGGTGATGTCCTACGTTCTCGCTGCTCTTGGACACGTCCGGACGGTCGCGGGGCGGGATGCGCTGTCGGTCGAAGTCCATTTCTGGATCAGGGAACTGACCCGAATCGACCGGGTGGCGTCCGCCACGGCACGCTTCCGGTGGGCCGACGACGGACCGTACGGCGTCGACGGGGACACCGACGAAAACCGGCCGGCGTTCCCAGCGATCTACTGCCGGTACTGTGGCCGATCCGGCTGGGGGGTCGGCTTGGCACCCGTCGGCAGCAGTCTCGCGGCGAACGACGACGACATCCGGCGTAATCATGCCGCGCGCGAAGGCCGCTTCCGGGCCCTGCTGTACGCACCTGGTGAAGCCGCCATACAGCTCGACGAAGAAGAACAACACGCCAACCTGCGGTGGTTCTCGATACGGCATCGAGAACTGCTCGCCACCGTGTCCGAGGACGATCCGGAGCTCCGCGACGGGTGGATCCTGCCCATGCTCACCAACACCGCCGAGGACGCGGACGAGAAAAGCAAGAAGGACACCTGCCCGTCCTGCGGACAGGAAGACGGGATCCGATTCCTCGGCAGCGCCATCGCCACCCTGCTGTCGGTGTCCCTGTCGACGCTGTTCGGGGCGCGGAACCTCGACGCGCGAGAAAAGAAGGCCTTGGTCTTCACCGACTCGGTCCAGGACGCCGCGCACCGTGCTGGGTTCGTCCAGGCACGATCGCACACGCTGACGCTGCGGTCGGTGCTGCAACAAGCCGTGGCGGAGGGACAGCTCGCGCTCGATGCTCTCGTCGAAGAAGTGATACGGCAGGCAGGGGACGACCGATTCGCCCGCTATCGTCTCCTGCCTCCGTCGCTGGCCGACCGGAAGTCGTTCGTCGATTTCTGGCAGAAAGAAAAGCTCCGACGGGTGCCCGCGTCGGTCCGAACCCGTGTCGAAAATCGTCTGAAGCTCGATGCCTCTCTGGAGTTCGGCCTGAACTCCCGCACTGGTCGGACGCTGGAGCTCACCGGAGCCGTCACGGTCGAGGTCCAGGCGGGCACCGCCGAGCGCATGGCGGCGCTCGCACGTGCGGCCCTGTCCGGCACGGCACGGCAGGAGCGGCTGGACGACGCCGGACCGTCGGACGAGGACTTGGTGCGGTGGGTTCGCGGTGTGCTGGATCGTATGCGTATTCAGGGTGCCATCGACCACCCGTGGTTCGAGCCCTACCGCAAGCACGATGGGAACGACTGGTGGATTCGAGGTGGACGCCCGCCGCGATTCCGCCTCGGCGGGATGCCCGCGTTCCCACGTGATCGGCCCGCTCCCGCATATCCGAAAGTCGGCGGCAAGACCTCCCCGGGACGTGGACTGGATTCCGTCACGTCTCAGCAGTCCTGGTACGCACGGTGGACGTCACGGGCGTTGCGCGTCTCACCGCTCGACGGCGCCCGCCTCATGCGTGTGCTGCTCGACCGGCTCGCTCGCGACGGCGTCGTCACCACGCTCACGAGCGAAAGCGGTGCAACGGTCTATGCCATCCCGCTGTCGAGCGTCGTCGTCACGCCGGTCGCCGACCCCGAGCACCAACCGGCCCAAACCCTGGTCTGCGACACATGCCGGGCGACCACCCCTGGCTCGTCGGACACGATCGAACAGCTGGCCCACGGACCGTGCCTGAACGTCCGGTGCCGCGGTCGGCTCGGCATCGAACCGATCCCCAGCAACTTCTACCAGCGGCTCTACCAGTCTCCCGACATGCGCAGGGTCGTCGCCCGAGAACACACCAGCCTGCTCGACGACGCCACGCGGCTGGAGTACGAGAACGGATTCCGCCGGGTCGCCGAAGATCCAGAAGCCCCGAACGTTCTCGTGGCGACGCCCACCCTGGAAATGGGCATCGACATCGGCGACCTCTCCACCGTCTTCCTGGCCTCGCTGCCGCGAACCGTCGCCTCCTATCTGCAACGCGTCGGGCGAGCCGGCCGGCTCACCGGGAACGCCCTCGATCTGGCGTTCGTGACCGGCCGGGGCGAGCAATTACCGAAGCTCGGCGATCCGCTGTCCGTCGTCGACGGCGAAGTGCGGCCACCGGCCACGTATCTCGCCGCGGAGGAGATTCTCCGGCGTCAATTCACCGCCTACCTGATCGACACGCTCGCCCGTGACCCGCAACGACCGCACCCCAGAACCGCGGCAGGCGCGATCGGCTCCTACCGGCCGGGAACCTTCCTCGGTGATCTCGTTCGATACGCCGAGCAAGGTGCCGAAGAGCATCTGCAGCGCTTCCTGGGCACCTTCGGCGGACTGCCGGCCGAGGTGACGGGCGATCTGCGGGAATGGCTGCAGCCTAAGAACGGTCCACGCACCAGCGGATTCGCCCAGCACGTGCAGGCCGCCAGCCAACGGTGGCAGGACACCGTCGAGACCCTGAAGCGACGCAAGGCACGGGTCGAGCAGCTGCTGCCCGAGCTGGAAGCCAAGGCCAAGTCGCCGGCGGCGACCGACGCCGACAAGCAGGCCCGCCGCTCGGCCGAAGCCACGCTCAAGCTGGTGTCCGGGCAGCTGAGCCGGCTCGGCAGCGACTACTGGATCAGTGTGCTGGAGGAGTACGGGCTGCTGCCGAACTACACCTTGCTGGACGATTCGGTCACCCTCGACGTCGGCCTGTCATGGATCGACCCGGACACGGGGAAGAGCCAATACGACTCGGCGAAGTTCCAGCGCGGTTCGGCTCACGCTTTGCGTGAGTTCGCCCCGGGTGCCACGTTCTACGCCCGCGGTATGGAAATCACCATCGACGCAGTCGACCTTGGACTCGACGGCGCGTCGATCCGCACCTGGGTGTTCTGTCCCGACTGTGGATACACCGCAGACGTGGCCGAAACGGGGGAGGAGCGTCCCGTACAGCCCTGTCCGCGATGTGGCAGCCGCGGCATTCAAGACACCGCACAACGTCTGGACGTCGTGGAGCTGACCAGGGTGTCCGCGGAAGTCCGGAGCGACGAGTCGGCGATCACCGACCGCCGCGACGAACGAAACAGGCCCTCCTTTCAGGTCGTGGCCGCCGCCGACGTCGACCCGGCCCATGCAGTACGCCGGTGGTTCGTCGAGAACAGCGGGCTGGGGTGCACCTACCTGCGTCAGGTGGACATCCGCTGGATCAACCTTGGTCCCCGCGGGCACACCAGCACCAAGGTCATCAGCCGCAACGAACGCCCAGGCCGACTGTTCCGGCTCTGCTCGGGGTGCGGGAAGAAGGACGTCGACGCCGGACGCAACCGGCCACATGAGCACCGGCCGTGGTGTCCGCACCGCGACTCCGAGAGCGAAGTGGTCCGCACCGTCGCGCTGTCCCGTACTTTGCGCACCCAGGGGTTGCTGATCCGGCTGCCGCGCGCTGTCTCCGTCGGTGACCACTTCGCAGTCCCGAGCCTGTCGGCTGCCTTGCTGCTGGGGCTGCGCGAGCAGATGGGTGGACACCCCGACCACATCAACGTCGAGCACGTCATCGATCCGACGTATTCCGACGGGTCGGACAATCACGACGCCCTGTTGCTCCACGACGTCGTTCCCGGCGGCACCGGATACCTGGCCGACCACGCCGACCCGGAAAGACTGCGAGAAATGCTCGCGCTGGCCTGGAATCGGGTGCGGAACTGCGAATGCCGCCACGAAGATCGGCTCGCCTGCCACCGATGTCTGTTGCCGTTCGCGTCTCCGCTTGAGACCAACCGCGTCTCGCGCTCGTCGGCGGAACGACACCTTCGTGTGCTGCTGGCACTTCCCGAGAACGCAGAGACAGCAGAGGGGACGACCTGGACCGTGACCGAGGTGGCGCCGCGCGAAGAACCCGAGTCGCATCTGGAGCACGCGTTCTACCGCATGTTCGTCGGGCGCCTGCGCCGCAGCGGTGCCACAGTCACGGAAACACCGGGACCGAACGGCAACATCGCCCGGTTCACGTTCCCAGGCGGCCGTCGGCAATGGACCTTGACCCCCCAGGTGAACGTCGCCGATTCGCGTCCGGACTTCCTGCTGCAAACCACGGACATGAACGTTCCGGACGTCGCGATCTTCACCGACGGGCGTGCCTACCACGCCACCGCCGCCTGCAACCGCCTGGCGGACGATGCGGCCAAGCGGGCGAACCTCCGCGACGCCGGGCTGCTGGTCGTGAGCATCACCATGCACGACCTGAAGGAAGAGCCGGTCGGTCCTCCAGCCTGGTACCGGCCGGAGGTGATCGCCGGCCTCATCGATCATCCGCAACTGCAGGCTCCACCGGACGCTTACAAGGCACTCGGCCGAGGGCCGCTGGAGTGGCTGGTGAACTGGGTCGAATCGCCGGACCCCGATGCAGTGCGCAAGGTGGCCAGAGCGGTTCCGATGTTCCTCTCGCGCGGAGCCCAGCCGGTGCGGGTTGCGGAGGACACCGAGCTCGCCGAGGTCGCCCGGGCTGCGCTGCTCGGCGAGCCGCTTCCCGCCGGGAATCGCACCGTCTACCTCAACCGGTCAGGGAGGCTCGCCGTGGTCGTGGAAATGCTTCCGAGTTTCGTGGTCCGGGTGGCCGTGGTCCTGGACGATCGAGACGACGTACTGGACGAGGACCACGCCGACTCGTGGCGTGCTTGGCTGAGGCTGTCGAACGTGATGGCGGCCCGTGACTGGCCGACCGTGGTGACGACGACGAGCCGGATCGTCCCGGTCGACGAGGCCGGCGTGGGAGACGAGGCTCAGCCCCCTCGACCCGTGGGTGCCTGGGCCGACGTCTACGATCAGGCCGCCCCCGGTACGGAGCGCGAGCTGGTGGCGGAATTGGCCACACGCGGGCTGTCCAAACCGCCAGCGGTCGGCGTCGAGGGCCCCGACGGCATTCCGCTGGACTTGGCATGGCCGGACTACCGGATCGCCGTCGCAGTCACGCCCATGGACGAACGAGACCGTGACGATCTGCACGCCGCCGGATGGCAGGTCGTGGAGCCGTCGGCCGACAAGGTCGCCACCGCCGTCACCAACGCCATGAACGACACCATCGGAGAACGCTGATGCCGACGATCATCATGGGAAAGCTCGCCAGCAAGCTCGACGGCTCCATCCGGGGCAAGGCGATGGCGTTCTTGCAGAAGCTCGGCACCGACGACACCGGAAGCGGCCTGCACGTGGAGCGCATCGAGAACTCCGCCGATCCGCGCGTCCGGACCGGTCGGGTTGACGACAACTGGCGAGCCGTGATGTTTCTGCTCCACAACAACGGGGAGCGCCACTACTACATCCACGGAATCTGGAAGCACGACGTAGCCAACGCAATCGCAGAACGAGTCCGGCTACGGGTGAACCCGGTCAACGGGCTTCCCCAGATCGAGGAGGTTGCGACACAGCAGGAAGCTGCCGTCCGGCAAGCATCCGTGGAGCGCGTGCCATCCGAGCCCAGCGCCGAGCCTCCGCTGCTCGTCCGGCTCGGCCACGAACGAGCGGTGTTGCTCGACACGCTTGGCCTCCCGGAGGAGGTGGTCGACGAAGCGATGTCGGCTCAGGACGACGACGCCGTGCTCGAGCTCGCACAGCGTCACGAAGGCTGGGTCGGCACGATTCTCGTCGATCTCGCGGCGGGCGACACGATCGACACCATCGTGGAGCGAATGCAGCTGGAGAAGGCGACTCCGACGGGAGACGAAGACGCCGACGTGCTGAAGTCGTTCGCGCGTCCGGCGGCGGCGCTGCAGTACGCGTTCATCGGTGACCAGGAAGAACTGCGGCGTGTCATCGAAGAGGGTGACTTCGGTGCGTGGCGCACCTTCCTGCACCCTGAGCAGCGCCGATACGTCGACCGCAGGTACAACGGTCCGTTCCGGCTGACCGGCGGCGCCGGGACTGGCAAGACGGTCGTGCTGATCCACCGGGCACGTGCGTTGGCGAACAGCAACGTCGATGCGCGCGTCGTGCTCACCACGTTCACCACCAATCTGGCCAGCGCGCTCGCGGAAGACCTCAACCGGCTCGACCCGAAAGTTCCACAGCCCAAGAGGCTGGGACAGCCCGGCGTGCACGTCACCGGAATCGACGCGCTCGCCTCTGCGGTGCTCAAGAGCGCGGGCCCTGACCTGAGCGAGGCAATGCGGGACGTTCTCGGCGAAGAACGCTCGAACGCCGCCGGTCGCCGAACGACGGTGCGGTGGAGTGAGGTCATCGACGCGACCGAGACTTCGCTGCCTCCCGAGTTGGCCAACGAGACGTTTCTGGCGACCGAGTACAGCCACATCGTGCTCCCCAACCGTATCCGTGAGGAGTCCGAGTACCTGCGCGTCCGTCGGCCCGGCAGGGGAGTGGCGCTCGACCGTGCCAAACGGAGGGAAGTCTGGCAATTGATCGCCGCGTATCGGGCTCGGTGCCGGGTCGAAGGAGGACTGGACTTCCAGGAAACCGTCGCCGTTGCGGCTGCGCATCTGTCCCGCCAGGCCATGAAACCTGCCGATCACGTCCTGGTTGACGAGGGGCAGGACCTTTCACCGTGTCACTGGCAACTGTTGCGAGCCTTGGTCGGCGAGCATCCGAACGACTTGTTCATCGCCGAGGATTCACACCAGCGGATCTACGGTGCGCGGGTCGTGCTCGGTCATTACGGCATCGCCATCGTCGGTCGGTCACAGCGGCTCACCCTGAACTATCGGACCACGGCACAGAACCTGCGCTACGCCTTGGGGATTCTGGACGGTGCCGAGTACGTCGACCTGGAAGCGGAACCGGAATCGACCGGATATCGGTCGGCTCGCCTCGGCCCTGAGCCGACGGTCGAGACCGTCGCGTCGATGCGGGACGAGCTGCAGACAGTCGCGGACCACGTGCGGAAGTGGCTCGATGCGGGCACCGACGCCGACACCGTGGCGGTGTTGGTCAGAGACGGATTCCATCGCGATCGGGTCGCGACGGCGTTGACGGAGCGTGGTGTCGATGCGCGAGCCGTGGACAGCAACCGCCCACCGCAGGGACGCGTCCCGGTCATGACCATGCATCGAGCCAAAGGCACCGAGTTCTCCAAGGTGCTGTTGGTCGACAGCCCGCCGTCGCCGAAGGAACTCGAACGGCTCGAACGTCTCGATCCCGCGGACCGCGAAGACGCCGAACTTCGGATGCGCTCCCTACGCTACGTCGCCGCCACCCGGGCACGTGACGAACTCGTGGTCGTCAGGCGGCAGACCAGGAACGACTGAGTGAGCCGTGCTGGCGAAGATCGAGCGATCAGGATGAACATCCGATCCTCATGACCGCCGTAGCGGTGACGGACCGTTCGAATTAAAAGGGTCGCATTTGCCAATGTTGGCTGTGACCGCACGAGGGTTGCGTGGTTCAGCGTGGATTTGAAGTTGGTGAAGAGCATCGGCGAACACCATGTCGCGGCGGAGTTGGCCCGACGAGGCTGGGCTCCAGCATTGACCCGGGACGGCCTGGAACGAACCGATCTGCTTGCAGTCCACACCGAGGGGGCCGACCGTCGTCTGGTGGAGATACAGGTGAAGACGGCACGAGGCACTCATTGGGATTCGATCAGCTGGCCGTTAGTGCGTCAGGTTACGGCGCTCGATAAAGATGGCTTGAATGTGTATATCGCGCCAATCGTGCGGCAGGTGAATGCATGATGGCTTGATAACCAGCAGTGTTCACAGGAACGGATCGCTAAGTTGCGTGAAGCAAGGCTGGAGTAAGGTTGCTCAATTCTCAGAGCTCATGACCTCTCTTGTGCTGTTTCAACAAAAGCGAAACCGGGCTGGTGCTGTCGTTGCCGAGGTGAGGCTTGAGGCGGAGGGCAAGAGTCGGCACCAGCCGGAGTCTTAGTGGTCGCGGCCAGGGATGATGACGGGTCCTGTCTGCTCGAGCTTGTCCGCGTGGTTGTCGAGCAGGGCGGACATGTCGTCGCAGATAGCTGCAAGCTCCCTGAGTCTCAGAGGGGACAGCGAGCCGTCCGGGCGTGTCTCGCTGAGCAGCGTCAAGACGATCCGCCCCATTGTGTTGTTGAGCTGAGCGACGACTGCCAGCACCTCACGGTCGTCATCTCTCATCGGATGCCCACCTGTCCATAGGATGCCGGGACGTGTGGGACGCCCTACTGTCCCGGCGGTACACGGTTAGTGATGTCAGCATCACAGGGCCCGGATAGCATCGCCACGACACGAGAACGCCATAACGCGCCATAGGGGAGGCGGTGCGGGACGTGGGTGGTGATGGGACGGCTCCACCGAGAACGTTGCTGGAGCACCTGATCCGAGAACGGCGGATGACATACGAAGAATTCGCCGAGTTTGCCGAACGGTTTGCGCGCGATCACGGCGAGCCCGGCACGCTCAGCGTCAGGCACCTGCAGCGACTTGCGGCAGGTAGGGGAGAGAACGGGAAGCCGCTGGGCCGCCCGCGTCCTGCGACGGCGCGACTGCTTGAGCGCATCTTCGGAGTCCCGATTGACCGTTTGCTACAGCCGCCGGTCGTTCAGCAGTCGGAGAGCGCGACGGAGCTGCGTCAGCGACTTCGTGCGTCAGCGAAGGTCGACGCGAAGTGTTGAACCTGCTGCGAGACCAGCTCATGGCTACACGGCGACTTGACCGGCAGCTCGGTGCCGCCGTGACGCACGACGAGGGGCTTGCGAAGGTCACCCAGGTTCGCATTCTTCTTGCGCACTGCGTCAGTCTGTCGGCTAGGGAAGGCCTCGCGGCTCTGTTGTCCG
>Ga0325352_100066_pt1 | contig 19135 bp, 17 predicted proteins | sample SM_ome_23_FD_205719 | JGI IMG/M metagenome (GOLD analysis project Ga0325352, IMG submission 205719) | Metatranscriptome of lab enriched sorghum-adapted microbial communities from California, United States - SM_Day2_7 (Metagenome... ...
AGAGAATTCCCGCATAACAAGCGGAATTCGGAAAGATGAAGGAGATCCGATGATCTACTGGTTCGAACGAACATATCAATATTTGTCCCATCTGGACACGGCGCAGATTGAAAAGATGCTGCAGCAATATTCGTCGCTGGGGCCGCTCCCCGGCGTGTTGCTACCGATGTCGGAAGCGGTGCTGTCGTTTTTGCCCCTGTTTGTCATCGTGGCCGGGAACGCCTCGGCTTACGGATTATGGCCCGGTTTTTTCTACTCCTGGATCGGCACGGTGCTGGGAGCGGTTCTCGTATTCTGGCTCTCCCGCAAGTTCGGCAGACGTTTCGGCGCCTGGATCGAAAAAAAATTCCCGAAGACGGAACGTTTCTTCGTCTGGGTCGAACGGAAAGGTTTCACCCCCCTGTTTTTGCTTTACTGCTTTCCTTTTACGCCCTCGCTCTTGGTCAACGTCACTTCGGGCATGAGCAAAATCCCGTTCGGGACGTTTTTGATGGCCGTGATGTCGGGCAAAGCAGTCATGGTGCTGATGATGTCGTACTTCGGCCACGACTGGCAGGGCTTTGTCGCCCATCCATGGCGGATCGCGCTTGCGGCGGCTGTTCTTCTCGTCCTGTGGTACATCGGCAAAAAGGTCGAGAAAATGTACCAGATCCGCTAATTTCTACACTTCGTCCCAAATTCGCCGTGCGTTGGCGAGTCCGACGCGGGAACCGAACGTGCACGGTTCCTTTCCTTCAAATTCGATGGAAATGAATCCGTCGTAGCCGGACTCCTTGATCGCTTTGATGACGGACCACATGTCGATATCGCCCTGCCCGACGATCGCTCCGCGCAAATAATTCCCACCCGCCGTCCTGAACCACCCCTCTCCGGGGTTGCGTCCGGCCGGGCGCAAATAAAAGTCCTTCAGATGAATCATTGAGGCGATCGGCAAATTTTTTCGGGTGGCGACGACGGAATCTTCGTCCACACACATGAAATTGCCGACATCGAGCGTCGTGCGGAAATTGTCGCGCCCCACCGCTTGGACGAGCGCCTGCACCCGATCGCTTCCCTGCACATAGTAGCCGTGGTTTTCGACGCTGGTTGTAATGCCGAACTGCGCCGCATAATCGGCGATGCGCCGGCAGGCGTCCGCCAGTTTCGGCAAATCGGCAATGAATTGGGCGAGCGTCGCCTCGGGGATCGGGCGAGATGCCACATCGTGGCGCATGAGCCTGGCGCCGAGCGCGCATGCCACATCGACATGCTTCATAACTCGGGCAATTTCCGCTTCATAACTCGCTTCGTCGGGCTGGATAAAATTGGCGCCGATCGCATAGTTGGAAATCGTTAGACCCGCGTCCTCCGCTTTTTTGCGGATCGCCTCGACCAGCTGCGAATCTTCGGTCAAATTCAGGCGTCCCGGGACAATTTCAACATGTTCCCCGCCGTTGTCGGCCACCCACTGAATCGCATCCAGCATCGTCATTTCTCCCGCCTTGATCGCTTGCGACAGGCTGTACGAGCTGATACCGAGTTTCATATGTATCGAACCCCCCACCGAATTTTTCGTTTCCGCTATTTTCTACCCGCACTATTGTTTTTCCATTATAGCAAATCAAGGACAAACCGGCGATCCTGTTTTGCGGCGGTAATTTTTGCCTGATGCGCTCCATGTTTGGAGGCAAAATCATCTCCCCCGCATACTGTGATAAAAGGGGGGAAGTATCGGATGTCCTATCGGATTCTCGTCGATCTTTCCGAGCGCAGGCTGTATCTCCTCGAAAACGGGCAAAGCGTGAAATCGTATCCCGTCGGCATCGGACGGATGGTCACCCGGACACCGGTCGGCGAGTATACGATCGTCAACAAACAGCCCCATCCGGGCGGACCGTTCGGCGCCTACTGGATGGGATTGTCCAAACCGCATTACGGCATTCACGGCACGAACGATCCTTCGTCCATCGGAAAATTGGTATCGCACGGCTGCATACGCATGCACAATCGCGATGTGACCGCTTTGGCGGCTATCGTTCCGATCGGAACGCCGGTGACGATCCGTCCGTGAGATCCGTCCGTGACGAAGGCTTGCTCGTTCGAACGAAAAAAAATCGGCGCTTCTGACTTCAAAGCGCCGGTTTTTTTCGATCGGTCCCCCATTCGCGCACCGATCACTTTTCGGATCGGCTCCCTATGCCCTCCGCTCACTTTCCGTATTGTTCCGGATTGTCGCGCCAGGCTTTTAGGAGGGAGAGATCTTCCTCACGGATTTTCCCTAGCGCAACAGCAACGTTGAGAAGCGCGGAATAATTCGACAGCGTCATCAAATCGATGCGTTCTGCGGCAAACGACCGGGCGGCCTTTTCGAACTCATAAGTGAAAATCGCCAACACGGCGAGCGGAACCGCACCGGCATCGCGGACGGCCAGCGCCGCCTTCAGGGAACTGCCTCCGGTGGAAATCAGATCTTCGATCAGCACCACCTTCTGACCGGGTTTTAGCACCCCTTCGATCACGTTTTCCTTGCCGTGGCCCTTGGCCTTGTCCCGTACATAGATCATCGGCAGCTTCAATTTTTCCGCCACGAAAGCGCCGTGCGGAATTCCGCCGGTGGCGATGCCGGCCACCACTTCCGTCTCCGGATACCGCTCGCGGATGATGAGGGCGAACCCTTCGGCAATTTTGCCGCGGATTTCCGGATACGAAATCGTCAACCGGTTGTCGCAGTAAATCGGCGAACGCAAACCGGACGTCCAGGTGAACGGCTCATGCGGCCGCAAACTGACCGCTTCGATGTCGAGCAGCGCTTTGGCGATATCCTCTGGCAGCGATGCGATGGCGCTCATGCCAGCTTCAGCTCCTCTATAATGGATTCGAGCGCTCCCCGCGGGTCCGGGGAAGCGGTGATCGGCCGGCCGATCACAATATAATCGGAACCTTGCCGGAACGCCTCCGCGGGAGTCGTCACCCGCGCCTGATCTCCCGTGTCGGCGCCGGCCGGCCTTATGCCCGGCGTCACCGTCAGGAATGAAGCATCGCACGCGCGTTTGATCGCCGCGACTTCGCGCGGAGAAGCGACGACGCCGTCAAGGCCGGCCTGGCGGGCGAGCCGCGCGTAGCGCAGCACGGCCTCTTCCATCGTCCCGGCGATGCCGATTTCCTCATTCAGCACGGTTTGGCTCGTGCTGGTCAATTGCGTGACGCCGACGACGGCGGGCCGCCTTCCGGCTTCCGCCGCCTTGTCCGCCCCTTCCAGGGCGCGCTCCATCATCGCCACGCCGCCGGCGACATGGACGTTGAACATGTCGACGCCGAGGCGCGTGATGCTTTCCGCCGCGCCTTTGACCGTATTCGGGATGTCGTGCAGTTTGAGGTCGAGGAACACCTTGTGTCCCCGCTCCTTCAGCTTTAGCACAAAGTTGGGACCCGCCGTGTAAAACAGCTGCATCCCCACCTTCATGTAACACGGGATGCCCCGCAGAACGTCGAGAAGGTTTGTCGCTTCCGCCTCGCCGGGAACGTCCAGGGCGACCATGATGCGTCCCGCAATGTCGGTATGTGACACCACTACCTGGCCCCTTTCATCGGTCGATTACTTCGCCGCCGTGTGCGCCGGCATCGGCTGCGAGGAGAAGTTGATCGACTCCAGCATGTGCAGAAGCGCTCGGACGGTGTCGAGCGAAGTCATGCAGACGACGCCGTTTTCCACCGCCTCGCGGCGGATGCGGAAACCGTCGCGTTCCGGCTCTTTGCCCTTGGTCAGCGTGTTGACGACGAATTGGGCTTCGCCGGTGCGGATCAGATCGAGAATGTTCGGCGAGCCTTCGCTCAGCTTGTTGACGCGCGTCACCTTAAGCCCCGCCGCTTCCAGCGCCTTCGCGGTGCCGCCGGTGGCCACGATCCGGTAACCGAGCCGGTCGAAACCGCGCAAAATATCGACCGCTTCTTCCTTGTCTTTGTCGGCGACGGTGGCGATGATCGCCCCGGTCGGCGGAATTTTCATGCCGGAGGCGACGAGCCCTTTGTACAGCGCCTTGTGGAAGCTCAGATCGCGCCCCATCACTTCGCCCGTCGATTTCATTTCCGGACCGAGCGTCGTGTCGACCCGGCGCAATTTGGCGAACGAAAATACGGGCACTTTCACGGAGACGTGCCGGTCTTCCGGCCACAGGCCGGTTTCATAGCCCATGTCGGACAGCTTGTGCCCCATGATCGCCTTGGTGGCCAGCCCCGCCATCGGGATGTTCGTCACTTTGCTCAGGAACGGCACGGTGCGCGACGAGCGCGGGTTGACCTCGATGACGTACACCTGGTCCTTGAAAATGACGAACTGAATGTTGATCAGACCGACGACGCGCAACTCGCGGCTTACGCGTATCGTGATGTCGACGATTTGCCGCTTGATTTCGTCAGACAACGTCTGCGGCGGATAGACGGCGATCGAGTCGCCGGAATGCACGCCGGCGCGTTCCACATGCTCCATAATGCCGGGAATGAGCACCGTCTCCCCGTCGCAAATCGCATCGACTTCGACCTCTTTGCCGAGCATGTACCGGTCGATCAGCACCGGATGTTCCGGATTGATTTTGACCGCGCGCTCCATATAGCTCAACAGTTCCTTGTCGGAATAGACAATTTCCATCGCCCGGCCGCCAAGAACATACGACGGGCGGACGAGCACCGGATAACCGAATTTCGCGGCCGTGCCCACCGCCTGATCGACGCTGGTCACCGTTTCCCCCGGCGGCTGCGCGATGTTCAGGCTGCGCAGAAGCGCCTCGAACTTTTTGCGGTCCTCCGCCGCGTCGATCGCGTCCAGATCGGTGCCGAGGATGCGCACGCCGGCTTTGGCCAGCGGAGCGGCCAAATTGATCGCGGTCTGGCCGCCGAACTGCACGATGACGCCGATCGGCCGCTCGCGCTCGATCACATTCATGACGTCCTCAAAGAACAGCGGCTCGAAATAAAGCCGGTCCGACGTGTTGAAATCGGTGGACACCGTCTCCGGATTGTTGTTGATGATCACCGCTTCATACCCGGCGGCCCGAATCGCCCAGACGGCGTGCACGGTGGAGTAGTCGAACTCGATGCCCTGGCCGATGCGGATCGGACCCGAACCGAGCACGACCACTTTCGGTTTGCCGGTTTCCACCACTTCGTCTTCGGTTTCGTAGGTGGAGTAGTAATACGGCGTCGTCGCCTCAAATTCGGCCGCGCACGTGTCGACCATTTTGTACACGGGCCTCAACCCGAATTGCCGGCGCAAAGCGCGCACGTCCGGCTCGCTGATGAAGTCTTTCGCGCCGCTTTCCTTGCGGATTTCCGCAATCGCGCGGTCGGTGAACCCGAGGCGTTTCGCTTCCCGCATCTTTTCCGGCGTCAATTCGCCGCCAAGCTGCGCTTCGAAGCCGACGAGCCGCTCCAGTTTGTCCAGAAACCACCAGTCGATGTTCGTCAGCTCACGCACCCGCTCCAGCGTGTAACCGCGGCGGAATGCCTCGGCGACGAGAAACAGCCGCTCGTCGTCCGGGTGGGCCAACCGATATTCCAGCTTCTCCTTGTCCAGTTTGGCCGCCTCCGCCAAATACAGCCGGTGCGCGCCGATTTCCAGCGAGCGGACCGCCTTCTGAATCGATTCCTCGAACGTGCGTCCGATCGCCATCACTTCGCCGGTCGCTTTCATCTGCGTGCCGAGCTTGCGGTTGCCTTCGGTGAATTTGTCGAACGGCCAGCGCGGAATTTTCGAGACGACGTAGTCGATCGTCGGCTCAAAACAGGCGTACGTTTGCCCGGTGACGGGATTGACGATTTCGTCGAGCGTATAGCCGATGGCGATTTTCGCCGCCATCTTGGCGATCGGATAGCCGGTCGCCTTGGAAGCGAGCGCCGAAGAACGGCTCACCCGCGGATTCACTTCGATGACGTAATATTGGTAGCTGTGCGGATCGAGCGCAAACTGCACGTTGCATCCGCCTTCGATTTTGAGCGCGCGAATGATGTCGAGCGACGCGGTGCGCAGCATCTGGTACTCGCGGTCGGACAGCGTCTGGCTCGGCGCCACGACGATGCTGTCGCCCGTATGCACGCCGACCGGGTCGACGTTCTCCATGTTGCAGACGACGATGCAGTTGTCGTTCGCGTCGCGCATCACCTCGTACTCGATCTCCTTCATGCCGGCGATGCTGCGCTCGATCAGGCATTGCCCGATCGGGCTGTAGCGCAGTCCGGAAGAGACGATTTCCGCGAGTTCATCGGCGTTGTTGGCGATGCCGCCGCCGGTGCCGCCGAGCGTGTAAGCCGGGCGGATGATGAGCGGATAACCGATTTCACCCGCGAATTCGAGCGCTTGCGCCACCGAGGTCACGATCGTGCTTTCCGGAATCGGCTGACCGAGTTCCTTCATCAGTTCGCGGAAGCGGTCGCGATCTTCCGCACGCTCGATGGAGGAAAGCTGCGTGCCGAGCAGTTTGACGTTCTCCCTCTCCAGCACGCCGGCGCGGGCGAGCTCCATCGCCATGTTCAGCCCGGTTTGGCCGCCGAGCGTCGGCAACAGTCCGTCCGGCCGTTCCTGCCGGATGATCTGCGTGACGAATTCGCGGGTGATCGGCTCGATGTACACTTTGTCGGCCATGTTCGTATCGGTCATGATCGTCGCAGGGTTACTGTTGATCAGCACCACCTCGAGGCCTTCCTCTTTCAACGCCTGGCACGCCTGCGTCCCCGCGTAGTCGAACTCGGCGGCTTGTCCGATGACGATCGGACCGGAACCGATGACAAGAATTTTTTTCAGATCTTTATTTTTGGGCATAGGTCAGCTCTCCTCTCCCGGCCGCGCGTTGCCCGCTTTGCCTGGCCGCGGCCGCCATCAGCGACTGGCGCGGCGTGCGCGGCTGCTCCTTCCGGAACTGATGGATGAGTTCGATAAACCGGTCGAACAAATATCCGGAATCGACGGGACCGGGCGCTGCTTCCGGATGGTACTGCACGGAAAAGGCGGGCAACGTTTTATGGCGCAATCCTTCGACCGTCCCGTCGTTGTTGTTGATGTGGGTCACTTCCAGATCAGTGTTCCGGACCGACTCTTCCAGGACGGTGTACCCGTGATTTTGCGACGTGATGTAGCAGCGGTTCGTCGCCAGTTCCTTCACGGGATGGTTGCCGCCGCGATGGCCGAATTTCAGCTTTGCCGTTTCGGCGCCGCAGGCTAAAGCGAACAGTTGATGCCCGAGGCAGATGCCGAATATCGGGAATTCGCCGAGCAGTTCGGCGATCGTGCGGATCGCGTGAGGAACATCCTTCGGATCGCCCGGTCCGTTCGACAGCAAAATGCCGTCCGGGGCCAGCCTGCGGATTTGCTCCGCCGTCGCGTCGTGCGGCACGACGACGACATCGCAGCCGCGCCGGATCAAGCTGCGCAAAATGCCGCTTTTCGCCCCGTAATCGATCATTACGATGCGCTCTTTCTCCCCCGGGCTGGAAAACACGCTGCGGGTTGAAACGCGCTTCACCTGGTCGGTCATCGGCGGCGTGGCGTCGAGAAGCCGTTTCAGCTCTTCCACCGGTTTGTCGGAGGTGGTCAGCACCCCTTTCATCGTGCCGCTGTGGCGCAACCGTCGCGTCAGCATGCGCGTGTCGATGTCGCTGATCCCGACGATGCCGTATTCCTTGAGCAAGTTGTCAAGCGTGTATTGCGCTCTCCAGTTGCTGGGCGATTCCTCGTGCCGGCGCACGACGAAACCGTGAATGAACGGGCGCACCGACTCGAAATCGTCGCGCGTAATCCCGTAATTGCCGATCAACGGATACGTCATCGTGACGATTTGCCCGCAGTAGGACGGGTCCGATAGCACTTCCTGGTAGCCTGTCATCCCTGTGTTGAAAACGACTTCCCCGACCGTTTCGCCCTCACTGCCGAAAGCTTTGCCGGTAAAAAGCGTGCCGTCCTCCAACAACAATCTCGCTTGCATAGTCTTCAACTCCTCAAGGTTAATTGACGGCGCTTCGTTCCGCGTGCCGTTCCGACCAGACCACATTGCCGCCGACCATCGTCAAAACCGGCCAGCCTCTGAGCTTCCAGCCGGCGAACGGCGTATTGCGGCTTTTGGACAAAAAGGCTTGCGGATCGACCGTCTGCTCTTTTTCCAAGTCGATCAACGTCAGATCGGCGCTTAAGCCCGGTTCCAGTTTGCCCCAGGGCAGGCCGAACACCTCGGCCGGTTTCCGGGTGAGCCGGTCGAGCAAAAAGCGCAATGTCCACCGGCCTGTCAGCACGAACTTCGTGTACAGGAGCGGAAACGCGGTTTCGAAACCGACGATGCCGAACGGCGCCAGCATAAGCCCTTTGGCCTTATCCTCTTCGCTGTGCGGGGCGTGGTCGGTGACGATAATGTCGATCGTGCCGTCCTCCAATCCCTCGATGACCGCCTGCACATCTTTCGGCGAACGCAGCGGCGGATTCATTTTCCAGTTGGCGTCCAAACCGGGAATGTCCTCGTCGGACAAAACCAGATGATGCGGGCACACTTCCGCCGTCACCTTCAGCCCGAGCCGCTTCGCCTGGCGGATGAGCCGGACCGATTGCGCGGTGCTGACGTGGCAGACGTGGTAATGAACGCCGGTCGCTTCCGCCAGCAAAATGTCGCGGCCGACGTGGATCGCCTCCGATTCGTTCGGTATTCCTTTCAGGCCGTGCTTGCGGGCGAATTCCCCCTCGGTCACGGCCGCGCCCGCGACAAGCGAGCTGTCTTCGCAGTGCGCGACGATCGGCAGGCCGAGCGAGGCGGCGAGCGCCATCGCATCCTTCATCACCTGCGCGTTCTGCACGCCGACGCCGTCGTCCGTGAAACCGATGGCGCCCGCCGCTTTCAGCGCGGCGAAGTCGGTCAGCTCGCGGCCGAGTTCGTTCTTCGTGATGCAGCCGTACGTCAGCACGCGCACGACGCCTTCCACCGCCGCCTTGTCCAGCACATACTTGACCGTTTCGGGTGTGTCGATGACCGGACGCGTGTTCGGCATGCAGGCGACCGTCGTGAATCCGCCGCGGGCGGCCGACCGTGTGCCGCTGGCGATGTCCTCCTTGTACTCGAATCCGGGATCGCGCAGATGCGCATGCATATCGATCAACCCCGGCGAAACGAGAAGTCCGCTCGCGTCGATGACTTCATGTCCGGCCGTATCCGGTTGCGCGTCGCCCGGCAGCATCGCCGCCACTTTGCCGCCCTCGACGAAAATATGTGTCGTTTCCAGTTCGTTGTCCGTTTTTGCCATGCGGCCGTGCAAAACCCACGTTCCCATGAGCGCCCTCCGTTCGATGTTCAGTTCGGCTTGCGCGCGCCGGTTTACGCCAGCGCGCGCTCCAGCACCGCCATGCGCACCGGAACGCCGTGCTTCATTTGCGTAAATATTTTCGATTTCTCGCACTCCACCAGTTCATCGTCGATTTCCACATTGCGGTTGATCGGCGCGGGGTGCATGATGATCGCATGCGGCTGCATGCGCGCCGCCCGCTCGGCGGTCAGGCCGTACTCCGCGCGGTATCGTTCGGCGGAATCCATTACCGTTTGCTCGTGCCGCTCAAGCTGCACGCGCAACAGCATGACGACGTCCGCCTTGAGCGCTTCGTCCATCGTGACATACGGCGCATACTCGGCCAACTCCGGCGCCTGCATGTTGGGCGGGGCGCAAAAACAGACCTTCGCGCCCATGGCGGTCAGCCCCCACAAATTGGAGCGGGCGACGCGGCTGTGACGGATATCGCCGATGATCGCCACGGTCAGCCCCTGAATGGCGCCGAAATGTTTGCGCATCGTGTACAGGTCGAGCAACGCCTGCGTCGGGTGTTCGTTGTTGCCGTCGCCCGCGTTGATGAGCGGCACCCTGATTTTTCGGGCGAGTTCCTCCAGCACGCCGACCGGTTTGAGCCGGATGACGCCGGCGTCGATGCCGATCGACTCGAGCGTGCGCACCGTATCGTAAATCGATTCGCCTTTCTGCACGCTGGAAACGGCCGCCGAAAAGTTCAGCACCTCGGCGCCCAGCCTTTTTTCCGCCATCTCGAAAGAGAAGCGCGTCCTTGTGCTGTTTTCGAAAAACAGATTGGCGACGACGCGGCCGCCCAGCACGTTCGTCATTTTCTGCTCCGCCTTGTCCCAATGGGCGGCACGGTCGAGAATACCCGTAATTTCCGTGCTGCTCATTCCCTTGAGCCCCAAAAGGTGCCGGTCCTGCCCCACATCCAGTACGCTCATCCGCGATTTCCCCTTCTTTGTAAAATGACGACCTCGTCCTTCCCGTCGACCTCGTTCAAAAGCACCCGAATTTGTTCCAACCGGGAAGTCGGCACATTTTTTCCCACGTAGTCCGGGCGGATCGGCAGCTCGCGATGACCGCGGTCCACCAGAACGGCGAGCTGGATCCGCTGCGGCCGTCCCGCATCGATGACCGCATCCATCGCCGCGCGCACCGTCCGCCCGGTGTACAGCACATCGTCGAACAAAATAATTTTTTTGTCCTGGATCGGCAACCCTTCCGCGAGCGGAGCCGCGGCTGCCGCCGATCCTTTGGCGATGTCGTCGCGGTAGGAAGTGATGTCGAGCGCGGCCACGGGAATGCTTTTTCCTTCGATTTCCTCCATTCGCGCCGCAACCCGCTTCGCCAAATAGATGCCGCGGGTGCGGATGCCGATCAGCGCGCAGTTTTCAATGCCCTTATTTTTTTCCAGAATTTCGTGGGCGATCCGCGTCAGCGCGCGCCGAATGGCGATTTCGTCCATAATGACGTGCCGGTCTTCCATCGGGCCAACCTCCTTCTTTCCAGCGGACACGAAAAAACTCCTTGCCGTCAACCGGCAAGGAGTCGGACATGCGCAGGGGCAGCGCGCAAGAGCGGCGGCAGGCGCTTAAGCCTGCGCGCTTCGCGCGCCGCATGCGGCGATTATTGCAATTTCGTTGACCTTGCCAGCCTCTCCGGACTGTTTTTAAAGGTGCTGTTCGGTTACATGAATTATGCCACGTTTCGCCGTTCGTTGTCAATGTTTTTCAAAGTCCGGCGAAAAATTGTCATGCGTGCCGAATCGTCCTTCGGGTTCCGGCGCGCACCGAATTTGCCCACAGGCTCCGTCGTTTTTGATTCCTTTGAATTGGTCATTGCGGCGGGAATCAAAATCAAAGTCGCCCTTTCAGGCAAATTTCGGCGTGCTCAACTTTTAAAATTTGAGTTTCTGCAGCCGTTCGACCGCTCTTTCGGTGTTCTCCCGGCTTCCGAACGCCGTCAGGCGGAAATAGCCCTGGCCGCTCTGACCGAAGCCGACGCCCGGCGTCCCGACGATATGCGCTTCCGCGAGCAGTTTGTCGAAAAATTGCCACGAATCGAGCCCGCCCGGCACTTTCAACCAGATGTAGGGAGCGTTCACCCCGCCGTACACCTCGAGTCCCGCGCCCGCCAGACCTTGCCGGATCAATTCCGCGTTGGCCATATAGTAATCGACGATGCGGGCGATTTGCTCCCGTCCTTCGGGCGTATACACGGCCGCCGCCCCTCTCTGGGTGATGTAGGAGCAGCCGTTGAATTTCGTCGTCTGCCGGCGGTTCCACAGATCGTTGAGCGCCACCGCGTTGCCGTCCTCGTCGAACGCTTTCACCTCGGTCGGCACGATCGTGTAGGCGCATCGCACGCCGGTAAACCCGGCCGTTTTGGAGAAGCTGCGAAATTCGATCGCCACTTCCTTGGCGCCCTCGATCTCGTAGATGCTGTGCGGCACATCTTTCTCGCGGATATACGCTTCGTAGGCCGAATCGTACAAAATGATGCACTTGTTTTCCCGCGCGTAATCGACCCATTTTTTCAATTCCGCCTTCGACAGCGTCGTGCCCGTCGGATTGTTCGGGTAGCACAAATAGATGAGATCGACTTTCTGTTTCGGCAATTCCGGAATGAACCGGTTTTCCGCCGTGCAGGGCAAGTAAACGACGCGCTCGAAGCGGTTCGTTTCCCGATTGTAGCGCCCCGCCCGGCCGGCCATCACGTTCGTGTCCACATAAACGGGATAGACGGGATCGGTGACGGCGACGATGCTGTCCTGGCTGAAAATTTCCTGAATGTTGCCCACGTCGCATTTCGATCCGTCGCTGACGAAAACTTCGTTCGGCTTAAGATCAATGCCTCTTAAGCGATAATCGTGCTCGATAATTTTTTCGATCAGAAAATCGTACCCCTGCTCCGGGCCGTAACCGCGAAACGTCGTTTCGTCGGACATTTCCTCCACCGCTTCGTGCATCGCCCGGATGACCGCATCCGGCAGCGGGCGGGTCACGTCGCCGATCCCGAGGCTGATCACCTGCGCCTCCGGATGCTCGCGCATAAATTTGGTTCTTCGGCGCGCCACTTCGGCAAACAAATAACTACCCTGCAACTGCAAATAGTTCGCATTGATTTTGGCCATCGTCTATCCTACTTTCTCAATTGGATTAACAGGTTCCGCATATCTTCGGGCAAAGGCGCGGAAAACTCCAGGCGCTCCCCGCTGCGCGGGTGGCGGAAACCGAGCACGGCGGCGTGCAGCGCCTGCCCTTCGATGCCGATTCCTCGCGTTTTGCCGCCGTACACCGGGTCCCCCACCAGCGGATGCCCGATGTATTTCATGTGCACGCGAATTTGATGCGTGCGGCCGGTTTCCAGCTTCAGTTCCAGCAGCGTAAAGCGGCCGAATCGTTCCAGTACGGCGAAATGGGTGATCGCCCGCTTGCCGTTTCGCACGGTCACTGCAAACAGCTTGCGGTCTTTCGGATCCCGGCCGATCGGAGCGTCGACGGTGCCGGCGTCGTGCGCAAGGTTGCCGTGCACGAGCGCCACGTACTTGCGGGTGACGCTGTGCTCCTTCAATTGCGCGGCAAGCGACGCGTGAGCGTGATCGTTTTTCGCCGCCATGAGCAACCCGGACGTATCCTTGTCGATGCGATGCACGATGCCCGGCCGAATGATGCCGTTTAACCCCGACAAATCCCGGCAATGATACAGCAGCGCATTGACCAGCGTGCCCGAGGAATGTCCGGGGGCGGGATGAACGACCATGCCGCGCGGCTTGTTGACGACAATGACGTCGCTGTCCTCATAAACGATATCGAGCGGAATGTTTTCCGGGGCGACGTCCGTCGCTTGCGGCGGCGGGACCCACACCGAGACGGAGTCTTCGATCTGCACTTTATAGTTCGCTTTCACCGGCTTGCCGTTGACGGTGACATGTCCGTCGCGAATCCACGCCTGCACCTGAGTCCGCGAAGCGGCCCCCGCCAGCTTGTCGGCGACAAATTTGTCGATGCGCTGCCCTTCCTCCCCTTGGCCGACGATCCATTCGGCGGTTCGCGGCGAAAAACCGTCGTCCGGCGACGCCCCGCCGTCCGGAAACGCCTCGTCATCCGGCCATTCTTCCTCGTCGACGAAGTCGTTCCATCCCGTCGTCATTGGACGGCTTCCCTTTCATTGTGCCGTTTCTTTTCCTTGCGCCAGGAGAGGAGCGTTTCGAGGAAAATGAGCGCGACGCCGGTGACGATCGCCGAATCGGCGAGGTTAAAAATCGGGTACGTGTAGTCGACCGCCTTGCCGAACATGGAAAATTGAAAACGGAACTCCAGAAAATCGACCACTTCGCCGAACAGCAACCGATCGACGAAATTGCCGATCGCCCCGCCGAGCAGCAAGCTGAGCGCGAAGGGGAGAAGTTTTTTCCCGTTGCGGACCGTTCGCTGCAAAAAGATGACGATACCGATGACGACGACAATCGTCACCGCGATGAAAAACCAACGCTGGTTTTGCAAAATACCGAAAGCCGCTCCCGTGTTGCGGTGGGACGTGAGCAGAAAAAACTCCCCGATCACCGGAATCGATTCCCTGAGCGGAATGTTTTGCACGACGAGCCATTTCGTGAGCTGATCGACCGCAATGACGACAAGGGCAACGAAATAATAAATCAAGGCGCACCTCCTGAAAAAATCGGCCGTTCCATCCTCGAGGCGCCTTTCGCCGGAACGAAGGCGCATGGTTTCATGGAATTACCACGGTGAAATGCGACCGACTCGTCAACAATAACGATAACATAAAGTCAAGATGTGTGCTGGCCAAAGGAGCGCATAGCGTATGAACGTTCTGACCAGAGAGCAAGAGATGAAGTTGCGCAAGGAGCTTGAGCGAGAGCGAACCCGCCTTGCGGCCGCCCTTGAAGATAACGGCCATTTCGGGCTGTCTTCCGCATTGCGGGAGCAAACCGGCGATTTGTCGGTGAACGACAATCACCCCGGCGACCTCGGCACGGAGCTGTTCGAGCGGGGCAAAGACATCGCCCTGAACGAAAACGTCGAAAAACGGCTGGAGGCGATCATCGCCGCTCTGTCCGCGATGGACGCGGGCGACTACGGCATTTGCCGCGCCTGCGGCAAACCGATTCCGCCGGAGAGACTTTTCGCGTTGCCGACCGCGCTCTACTGCGCCGCGCATTCGCCCCACCGGCGCGACAACAACCGGCGGCCGCGCGAAGAAGGGCTTATGGCGCCGCCTTTCGGAAGAACAAGCCTGGACGAACTCGACGGACAAAACGAGTTCGACGGCGAAGATGCATGGCAAATCGTCGAAAGCTGGGGCAACTCCAACTCCCCGGCGATGGCGGAGAACCCGAATGTCGACGATTACGATACGATGTACGTGGAGGCGGAGGAGTCCGAAGGTTATGTGGAACCGATCGAAAACTTCCTTGCCACGGACCTTTACGGGAAAGATGTCACCTTCGTCCGAAGCCGCGAATATCGCGAATATATGGCGCGCGGCGAGGGCGTGCCGCTGCTTGAACCGGACCCGGTGTATGATCCGGATGCCTCGGACGCCCCGCCCGTTGATGATGGTCAAGGATAATCCAGCATACGCCCGTTGAGCTGGTATTGCACGACTCTCACAATTTCCGCAATATATTTTCCGATGATCGGCAAATCGAGCGCTCCGAGCTGCTGCAGCAAATAAACGATCGTGGAGGTGAACACCGTGACGCCGATGGCGATGCCGACCCCCCGGGCGATCCCCGCCAGCATGTTGGTGCGAATAATTTTCCACGGCCGGTTCATCAACTGGACGTAATCGTTGATTTGCGCCCGTTCCAGGTTCGCGGCGATCTCCCGGAGTTTGTCGCGGATTTCCGCAACAGCGTCCCTGTCGGCCTCTTCGATCGCGGCTCGCTCCGGTTTCACGCGCTCATCCTTTGCCCGCCCGTTCCGCACAGTCACTTCATCATCATCCCTCCGCAATCCGCCGTGCCCCCGCCGCCCGGACATTTTTCATCGGGACGGATTCGTCGGGATAAATCGTCGGGACAAATTCGTCAGGACGAAAAATGTTTCTCCACGACTTCCGCGCAGCGCGGGCACAGGCTCGGATGGTTGGCGTTCTCCCCGACATCGGGAGCGACGATCCAGCAACGCTCGCATTTTTCCCCCTTCGCCACTTCCACCGCGACCACGAGATCCGGAAATTCGAGCGCGCCCTCCGGCGCGCCGGCGCCGGGTTTGTGCACGATCACCTGGGAAACGATGAATAGTTGCTGCAAATTGTCGAAACTTTGCAACAGAGCGTAAGTTTCCTCGTTCGGGTACAGGTTGACCGCGGCGCTGAGCGAATTGCCGATCACCTTGTCCTTGCGCGCGATTTCCAGCGCCTTGAGCACGTTGTCGCGCACGTCGATCAGCCGGTTCCACTTCGTCTCCAGTGCCTCGTCGTACAGGGAGCGGTCGCACTCCGGCATGACCGCAAGCTGCACGCTGATTTCGCCGGCTTCCGGAATATGCTTCCACACCTCTTCGGCGGTATGGGGCAAAACGGGAGCGATCAGTTTAGTTATTGCCTTTAACGCGTCGTACAATACGGTTTGCGCCGCCTTGCGGCCGGGATCGTCCGCCGCGCTGGCGTACAGCCGGTCCTTGATGATGTCGAGGTAGAAGGCGCTCATTTCCACCGCGCAAAAATGGTGCACCGACTGATACACAAGATGAAACTCGTAATTGTCGTACGCCCGGATGACGCGCTCGATCATGCGGTTTAAGCGGATGAGCGCAAAACGGTCGAGCTCGTTCATCGCTTCGAACGCGACGCGGTCGCGCACCGGATCGAACGACGTCAGGTTGCCCAACAAAAAGCGCAGCGTGTTGCGGATTTTGCGGTACACTTCGCTGATCTGGTTCAGGATGCTGTCGGACAGCCGCACATCCGCCTGATAATCGACGGAGGAAACCCACAGACGCAGGATGTCCGCGCCCAATCTGCCGCACACTTCGTTCGGGTCCACCGTATTGCCGAGCGATTTGGACATTTTGCGCCCTTCGCCGTCCAGAGTGAACCCGTGGCTCAGAATCCCCCGGTAGGGCGCCGATCCCCGCACCGCCGTCGCCGTGATCAGCGACGAATTGAACCAGCCGCGGTACTGGTCGGATCCTTCCAGATACAGATCGGCGGGCCAACGGAGCTCCGGCCGCGTTTCCAGCACGGCGACGTGGCTGGAACCGGAATCGAACCAGACGTCCATAATGTCGGTTTCCTTGCGGAAACGGCCGTGGCCGCATTTCGGGCAAGCCGTCCCCGCAGGCAACAGTTCGCTCTCCTCTTTGCTGAACCAGATGCCGGAACCTTCCCGCTCAATGAGGTCGGCCACGTGCGCGATTGTCGCATCGTTTACCAGCGGCTCGCCGCATTGGCGGCAATAAAAGATCGGAATCGGCACGCCCCACGCCCGCTGCCGCGAAATGCACCAGTCTCCGCGGTCGGCGATCATGTTGCGCATGCGGATTTCTCCCCAGTTCGGCGTCCACTTCAGCCGGCTGATTTCATCGAGCATGTCCCGGCGGAAACCGTCGACGGAGGCGAACCATTGCTCGGTGGCGCGGAAAATGACCGGCTTCTTCGTGCGCCAGTCGTGCGGATACTGGTGCTGGACGGTGCCGCTCTTAAGCAAACGTCCGTTCGCCTCCAGTTTCTCGACGATCAGTTTGTTCGCCTTCTCGTAGAAGACGCCCTCGAAACCGGGCGCCTCCGCGGTCATGTGGCCCTGATCGTCCACCGGGCACAGCACGCCCAGGTTGTATTTTTGGCCGACGGCGAAGTCGTCCTCACCGTGACCCGGCGCCGTATGCACGCAGCCGGTGCCGGCATCGAGCGTCACGTGGTCGCCGAGGATGACCGGCGAATCGCGGTCGTAAAACGGATGGGCGCACACCGCGTACTCCAGTTCCGCTCCCTTGAACCGGGCGACGACGTCCGCGCGCTTCCAGCCGATCTCCCGGGTTACCTGTTCAAGCAATCCCGCGGCGAGCACGAATTTTCCGCCGTCGGTGTCCACCAGCGCATACTCGAACTCCGGATGGAGGCAGACCGCCAGATTGGCCGGCAGCGTCCACGGCGTCGTCGTCCAGATGACGACCGCGGCATCGGCGGGCAATTTGCCTTTCCCGTCCTTCACCGGAAAGGCGACGTATATGGACGGGGACGTCTTGTCCCTGTACTCGATTTCCGCCTCCGCCAGGGCGCTCTCCGATGAAGGCGACCAGTAAACGGGCTTCAATCCTTTGTAGATGTATCCTTTTTTCACCATTTGTCCGAAAACGCGAATCTGCTGCGCTTCGTATTCCGGTTGCAGCGTCAGGTACGGGTTGTTCCAGTCGCCGCGAATGCCGAGCCGCTTGAACTGCACCTTCTGCCTTTCCACCCACTCCAGGGCGTATTGCCGGCAGTATTCGCGGAACTCGGGCACGTTCATCGACTTGCGGTCGATTTTTTTCCGGTCGGCGATCGCCTGTTCGATCGGCAAACCGTGCGTGTCCCAGCCGGGCACGTAAGGGGCGTCGAACCCTTGCATCGATTTGTAACGGACGATGATGTCCTTCAAAATTTTGTTCAAGGCGTGGCCGATGTGAATATCTCCGTTGGCAAACGGCGGGCCGTCGTGCAAAATGAACTTCGGCCTGCCCTTGCGGCTCTCCTGGACTTTCGCGTAGATGTCGATTTCGTCCCACCACTGCTGTATTTTCGGTTCGGCCTGCGGCAAGTTGCCGCGCATCGGAAAATCGGTTGTCGGCAGGTTCAGTGTCTGGCTGTAATCCATCGCTCGAACTCCTTCCATCCGGTGTTTCTTCGCATAAAATAAAAAACTTCCCGATCCCCAAGGGACGAGAAGTTATGCTCGCGGTACCACCCTCGTTAAAACTTGCGCACGCGCGATCCGCACGAGTACGCGGGATGCGGCCGCACGCAACATTTTCACTCGCACCATCGTTAACGGAATGACCCGATGCTCTTTACTTGATCCGTTCCGGATCCGTTCAAGAGACGCTCCCGGGGGATTTTCAATCATCGTCCGGAGATTAGGCTCTCACCGTCCCTAAATCGCTGGCTCCGACGTCATGATTTACTCGTCCCGGTCATCGCTTTGTCAAACTATTTTTTTGTTGAAAAGGAGTATACCGTATTTCCGGTTTGCCGTCAACTCCGGCAAAAGCCCGGCTATTTCTGTTCCACCGCGACGTGATCCGACGGCTCCAGCGTATTCCACGCCTCGTCCTTGAGCAGTTCCAGCTGCGCTTCGATCAACGTGCGGAAGCGCGTCCGGTAAATGGAGGCCTGCTTTTTCAACTCCTCCATTTCCAGGGCGATTTTGCGCGCTTTGGCCAGCGATTCGTTGATGATGCGGTCGGCGTTTTTTTCCGCTTCCTTCAAAATCAGCTGCGCTTCTTTCTTGGCGTTGTTTTTCACTTCGTCCGCCGTTTCCTGGGCGACGATAATCGTTTTGCTGAGCGTCTCCTCCATGGTCGCGAAATGGTTGACCCGCTCCTGCAGCGCGGCAACCTGATTTTGCAATTCTTTGTTTTCGCGAATGAGCGCCTCGTAATCTTTAATGATCTGATCGAGAAATTCGTTGACTTGATCTTCGTCGTAGCCGCGGAAGGAACGGCTGAACTCCTTGTTATGTATGTCGAGCGGTGTTAACGGCATTTCCGCACCTCCTAACAAAGGTAGTTATTCGACATTCATTCCTTGAATTCCTGCATTTTTTCCTCAAGAGAAGCGGAAATCAGACAAATTTCGCCACTTTGACGCGAGTTCTCCCCGACTTGGTGACGCCGTCCATTTC
>Ga0325352_100097_pt1 | contig 15244 bp, 15 predicted proteins | sample SM_ome_23_FD_205719 | JGI IMG/M metagenome (GOLD analysis project Ga0325352, IMG submission 205719) | Metatranscriptome of lab enriched sorghum-adapted microbial communities from California, United States - SM_Day2_7 (Metagenome... ...
ATTGCGTCGGCCGGCAGTTTGCGAGGAAAGGAGATGATCCCATTGATCACAACAGTTGAGGTGATCTCCGCTTAGGAGATCCGTTCAAGACCGGGGGGGCCTGCCACGAGGCCCTCCTTTATTCGGTTTCAGCCGTTCAAGCGGCTGCCGATTGGCGATTGGCGGCTGCCTGCAATCCTGCTCGCATACATTTCTATTGCTTTCTGAACAAGCTTGCCATATACTGGACATGTCGGCATGGATTTTGATCATGTTTGAGGAAAGGAGTGGTGGCGATGATTTACATGAATAACATGAATGCGATCAACCGAATAGGCATCCTGTCAACCGTCACCGGCTCTCGCGATTGCATCCTGTCAGGCGAACAGAATACGACGATCCGCAACGCGTTCGTCGCGCCATGCTGAAATCCCGCAGAACCGTGAAGGTTGTGCGGGATTTTGCGTCTGATGACCTTCTTTAATGAATCCGGGATGAAAGGGGGCGATTCTATTGATCATGATCAGGAAAAAGGTTAATAGACGCGGGGAGAGAAACCAACCTTAATCAGACGAGGAGGGGACTCACGATCGGATACAAGAACGGCAAAGATGTGCTGCCGGCCCGCCTGCTCGCGCAAGTACAGGAATACATCACGGGAGAACTCATCTATATCCCGAAAAAAGAACAAACGCGCAGAGGCTGGGGAGAGGTCAACGGAGCACGCAAAGCGTTTCAGCAACGAAACGATGAGATCAGACGCCGGTATCTTTCCGGATTTTCCATACATGAATTGGCGAATGCCTACCATCTGTCCGAAGACAGCATTCGCAAAATCGTCATGTGCAAAAAAGCAAAACCGTGACGCGCATTGCGCCGGACGGTTCCCGAATAAACACGCTCATCCGAACAGAGAACGGAAATCAACAGAAAATACGCCGAGCGCCTCTTTCATCAAGAGGCGCTCGGCATATTTACGGAAGGCAACGGCGACCGATACGGATCGTCGTCCTGTCCGGATCGTTATTTCAAACGGCCCAGCTGATTTTTGTCCTGAGTTTGCAGTCTGTTGTACCGGCGGCTCAGCACCTGCAATCTCGTCTTCAACTGTTCTTCCCATTCCGCATCGGAAATCGACTTCGCGAAAGACAATAGGTCAAGTGCCATATCGATCTGATTGCGGAGGACCGACACCGGATCTTCATCTTCCACGTTGACGCAGTTGTCGTAAAGATCGGCGATATGCTTCACATCGACGAAATCATCGAAGTTCACATCGAGAGCCCCGTCACCATGCGCATATTCCGCCAGCAGTTCGTATTCATGTTCGATCAGGTGATGAATCTCCACCCGATGGCATACCGGGCAAAACAGAAGCGGAACATTCTGGATGCGGGTCCGCATATGTCTCAAAGTTCCCCGGGTTCCGATCATACTTGCTCCACAACAGAAACTCACGGCACTTCCCTCCTGTTCAACGTGAAGTCGAAACACGAAATTTGTTGTTTACTGTATTCGCGATGCCGACGATAAATTCCTTCTCTCCGTTTATGAAATCATTGTCATCCGATCCGGTTTCCGTTATTTGTTGTCTAAGCCCCTCATCAAGATTCCAGAAGTTGTCTCATTTCTTCGATATGTTCGGCATCTCCGCTCACCAGCAGGCGGTCTCCGAGCAAGATTTCCGTCGAACCGTGCGGAATGATGAAGGAATTGCCGCGATACACCCGAAGAACGAGCACCGGTCCGATCGAAGGCATCTCGCGCAGCATGACATTGTGATAAGACGGATTGCGGACGACGACCTCCCGGATCGTATCGTCGTGCGTTGTGATCAGCTTGACCGCACCCGGGAACTGTACCAGACCGCGCAACAGCGTCCGGGCTGCGTACAAAGTCGAAAATACCGTGAATCCTTCTTCCTGCGCCGCCTCCAGACGAACGGGATCTTCCAGCCGGACGATGATCCGTTCCACTCCTGTCTTCGAAGCGTGGCGCGCGACTTCCAGATTCAGCTTGTCGTCGAGCGAACCGCACACGAGAATATCGGCGTCAAAAGCCCCTTTGTCCTGCAAAGAAACGATATCGAGCCGCGGCAGCACCGTGAGCGGATAACGGCTGTATTGCTCCTCCTTCGATGATTCCATGCCGGACGGCTGGGCCGTGTACACCTCGACATCGAAGCCTTCGTTCTGGAGATCCTGGGATACGGGCAGCGTCATATGGTTCGCCCCGACGATCGAAATTTTCGTCGGTTTCTTCACCCGTTCCGGCAACGCCCGGTTGAAAAGAATCGGAGCGACGAAACAGGTGATGATCGCGACCAGGATGAGCGCGCCCTGCATCTCGTCGGTGATCAGCCCTTCGTCCAGCGCAACCTTGGCGGCGGCGATGACGAGGCTGAGCGTCGAGGACAACAGCACGCCCGCGCTCCACGTTTCTTTCCAGTCAAACCATATGCGGAGCAGCACGCTCGGCACGGTTTTGGACAGGAATATGGCGATGAACAAAACCGGAATGAACAGCAGGATCTGAAAATCGCTCATCAGTTCCCAAATGTTCAAGCGGACCCCGGTCATGACGAAGAAGATCGGGATGAGAAATCCGTAACCGAACGTCTCCAGCGAATGCTGGAACTTCTTGTCCGGCGCAAGCAGCGAGACGACCACGCCCGCAAGGAACGCGCCGATAATATTCTCCACCCCCATATTCTCCGACATGACGACGAAGAACAGGATCAGCGCGAAGACTCCCCTCGTCCCGATCTGTGCGGTCCCTTTCAGCAGCGCATCCAGAAACTTCGAATTGGTGAACCTCCGGACGAGGAAATAGACGGCGATCACGATGGCAAAAAACGCGAGCAGAAGCAGCATGCTGCCGATCGAACCGCTGCGCGAACTGATGTAGATCGCCAGCAGGATCATCGTGACAAAGTCGGAGATGACCGTGATGAGCAGGATCGTCTGGCCGTACGGCGTTTCGATCAACTGCCGTTCCTTCAACACCGGCACGACCACGCCGAGCGACACGGTCGCGATGATGATCGTCATCAGGTACGGTTCGGCGACAAAGTCCATCATCACCAGCAATTCCGCAAGTCCGTAGGAAGCGGCCATGATTCCGACAAACACAAGCAATGACGCCAACAGCGGGTTGGCACCTTTTTTGCGGCTTCCCGTCTTGCGGCTGAACGACCGGAAATCGATCTCCAGGCCGCTGAGGAACATCAGGTAGATGAATCCCAGGGCGGATAACAGTTCCAGCCAGGTGTCTTCTTTAATGATGTTCAAACCGCTCTCGCCGATGATCAGGCCGGCGAATATCTCCGCCACGACGACCGGCAACAGTTTCAGTCTGAACTGATGCAGCAGGATCGGGATGACGAACGCGATCGCCACGACGATCATCAGTGAAGTCAGTGATGTATGGTCTTCCATATGGTGCCTCCCTCCTCGCCAATGAATGTCTATCCGACGGCACAGCGCTCGACGGACTTTGGTTGTTTATCATTATCCCCGACTTAACGCTTTGAAGCAAGTTTTGACAAGAAATTGGCCGAATAAAAGCAAAAAGAAGAGCAAAAAAGCCGATCGCCGCCGTAAACGGTCAGCAACCGGCTCTTTCCGCCCATCGGTCAATCCGGTGAGGGAGACGGGACGTGCGGGGAAGAACGCCTATTCGACGCTTACCCTTCACTGTATGTTTGCTTATATTTCTCCGCCGGCCACAACTTGTCGAGTTCGGAGACGTCGGACATCTCGATCACGACCATCCAGCCGTCGCCATACGGCGATTCGTTCACCTTCTCCGGAGCATCGCCGAGGGCTTCGTTCACTTCGACGATCCTGCCCGATACGGGAGCGTAAAGTTCCGATACCGTCTTCACCGATTCGACGCTGCCCAGCGGATCGCCCGCCGCAATCGTGTCCCCGACGGCCGGCAGTTCGACGAACACGATGTCTCCCAGCTCCTGCTGGGCGAACTGCGTCATGCCGACGACCGCGCGATGACCGTCAACGCGCACCCATACGTGATCTTCGCTGTACTTCAGTTCCTGCGGTATGTTCAATCGATCCTGCACTCCTTTCTCTCGTCGTCTCCCAAGCTCCCCTGCGTCTTATGCCGGACCGCCGCCGATGTCCCATGAGTTTGCCTAATATATTGAAAGAGCGCTTTACCGTTTCATGTAATCCACGATCAGCTGTCCCATCTGCGACGTGCTCAGCGCCTTGCTTTTATCCGCGGCGATGTCCGCCGTGCGATGGCCGTCATCCAGCACCTCTTTCACGGCGCGCTCGATCGAGTCCGCCGCGTCGGCGTAGTTGAAAGAGTACCGCAGCATCATGGCTGCCGACAGGATCGTCGCGATCGGATTGGCGATGCCTTGTCCGGCGATATCCGGTGCCGATCCGTGCACAGGCTCATACAGTCCGAAGCTGCCTTCCCCAAGCGAAGCGGACGGCAGCATGCCGATGGAACCGGTCAACATCGCCGCTTCGTCGCTCAAAATATCCCCGAACATGTTCTCGGTGACGATCACGTCGAAGCTGGACGGACGGCGCAGCAATTGCATCGCGCAATTATCGACGAGCACATGCTCCAGTTCAACATCGGGATATTCGGCCGCGATCCGGTTCACCGTTTCTCTCCACAGACGGGATGTCTCCAGCACGTTCGCCTTATCTACGGAAGCCAGCTTCTTGCGGCGTTTCCGCGCGATTTCGAACGCTTGACGGACGATGCGCTCGATTTCCGGCACGCTGTAGACGCAAGTATCGACGGCTTCCAGGCCGTTCTCGCCTTCGCGGCGGTATTTGTCCCCGAAATAGATGCCGCCCGTCAGTTCGCGTACGACAACCAGATCCGTGCCCTCGAGCACCTCCCGCTTCAAGGTCGACGCTTCCTTCAGGCAGTCGAACACGACCGCGGGGCGAAGATTGGAGAACAGGCCCAGCGCTTTCCGGATTCCGAGAAGTCCTGTCTCCGGTCGAAGCTCCTTCGGGTTATTGTCCCACTTCGGGCCGCCCACCGCGCCAAGGAGCACCGCGTCCGCCCGGCGACACATCTCCAGCGTTTCGTCCGGAAGCGGAGTGCCCTTCTCGTCGATCGCGATGCCTCCGAACAATCCGTGTTCAAATTCGAATTTGTAGCCAAACAATTGCTCCACTTTGCCGAGCACCTTGAGCGCCTCGTTGACGACTTCCGGGCCGATGCCGTCGCCCGCGATAACCGCGATTTTTTTTACTTCAGACACGTCGGTTCACTCCTTCGTTTTTTCCCACATTATGCTATTACCGTTGTAACATAAACCGCCCGCATAATCCAACAGTTAGTACCAATGAACGATATAGATGCGAACTATGACCGGTTCCGGAACGCGTCTTACGAGCGCGCCGCTTGAAGCATCTGATTCACCGCGCTGATGAGCGCCTTGATCGAGGATGTCATGATGTCCGAATCAATGCCCGCTCCCCAATGCATGACGCCCTTTTCGTCGGTGATGCCGATATACGAGATCGCCTGCGACTTGGAACCGGTGTCGAGCGCGTGCTGTTTGTAGATGAGATTGGAGTAAGTGACTCCGAGCTCGCCCTGCAGCGCGTTGCTCACCGCATCCAGACGCCCGTTGCCCGTTCCCTTGATCGTTTTCGCCTGGCCGTCGATCTTGATGTCCACCGCCGCTTCGTAGTCGTCTTTTTTCTCGAACCGCACGTAAACGAATTCGATCGGCGAATGTTTGTTCACATAGGTCTCCTGGAAGATCGCCATGATCTCATCGGGCTGCAGTTCTTTCTGCAGTTTGTCGGACACGTCCTTCACCCGGTAACCGACGCTCTCCCGCATCTCGTTCGGCATCTCGAGACCGAATTTTTGCTGCAGGATGTAGCCGATGCCGCCTTTGCCCGATTGGCTGTTGATGCGGATAATGTCGCCCTCGTATTCGCGGCCGATGTCCTTCGGATCGATCGGCAGATACGGCACGTTCCAATATGGCGGCTTCTTCTCTTCACGCCACGCCATTCCTTTGGCGATCGCATCCTGGTGCGATCCGGAAAACGCGGTAAACACAAGCTCGCCCGCGTACGGCTGCCGCTCGCCGACGCGCATCTTCGTCAATCTTTCGTACACTTTGACGATTTCCGGCAATTTCTCGAAGTTCAGCTGCGGGTCGACGCCGTGCGAGTACAGGTTCAGGGCCAGCGTCACAATGTCGACGTTGCCCGTCCGCTCGCCGTTGCCGAACAGCGTTCCCTCAACGCGCTGGCCTCCCGCAAGGATGCCGAGCTCCGCTTCGGCGACGCCCGTTCCGCGGTCGTTATGCGGATGGAGCGACAGGATCACATGATCCCGGTAATCGAGATGCTCGCTCATATACTCGATCTGGCTCGCGTAAACGTGAGGCAGCGACATCTGCACCGTGGACGGCAGATTGATGATGACCTTGTTGTCTGCGGACGGCTTCCATACGTCGAGCACCGCATTGCATATTTCAAGCGCAAAATCGATTTCCGTGCCTGTGAAGCTTTCCGGCGAATACTGGAACAGGAAATTGCCCTCGGTCTGCGCGGCGCATTCGACGAACAGCTTCGCGCCGGATACCGCGATATCGATAATTTCTTTCCGCGATTTGCGGAACACTTGCTCGCGCTGCGCCTTGGAGGTCGAATTGTACAAATGCACGATCGCCCGTTTCGCCCCCCTGAGCGCCTCGAACGTCTTGCGGATGATGTGTTCGCGCGATTGCGTGAGCACCTGAATCGTCACATCGTCCGGAATAAGATCCTGATCGATCAGCGTGCGGAGAAATCTGAACTCCGTCTCCGAAGCCGCCGGAAACCCGACCTCGATCTCCTTAAAGCCGATGTCCACGAGCATTTGGAAATATTCCAGCTTTTCCTCCAGATTCATCGGCACCACAAGCGCCTGATTGCCGTCGCGCAGGTCGACACTGCACCAGATCGGCGCCTTGCCGATATATTCTTTTTGCGCCCATTTCAAACTTTGCTCGGGAGGCATGAAATAGCCTCTTGTGTACTTTTCCACGTTTTTCATTCGCGTCAACCCTTCCTTTCTTCACTGGAGTCAAGACCGGGGGAGTCCGGTCCCTCCTCGCCGAATCGTATGTGAATTCGCATGCGGGAATTTTTTGGATACGCATCCTCATTCGGAATTGTGCATGCGCGGCTCTTCCTGAGGCCTGAATCCGCAGGCCGGAATGTGCGTCATGGCAGGACGCGCCGGAAATGAAAAAAAGTCTTTCGCCTCCTTGATGGAGACGAAAGACTCTTCATCTTCCGCGGTACCACTCCAATTCACACCCGCTTTCATGCATGCGGGTATGCCGCTCAACGGACCCTGAACGCCGGATCCTCCTGCATATAACGGGCAGGTGCCGACTCCGCTTACTTGGTTCACGCCGATACCGCCGCGTCGGCGGCACAAGGGCGGTGAACGGTTCAGCGAGTTACTCCGAGGCGAGTTCGGTCATTCCGCCGCACTGCTTCGCACCAAACAGCAGCTCTCTGAAGCGCCCGAAAAGACTTACTGATCCTCTTCATCGTATGTGAGCGTATCGATTATCTGTTAATTATAAAGGATAACCAGGATCCTGATCAAGAATCGTTTATCGATCATTTTATCGAATCTCTCGCGCCTTGACAAGATCCCGGCGCCTGGTCACACGGCATGCCGGTCGTTTCGTTCATCGCACGCGGACCCAGGGTTTATTTATCCAGGTTTGTTTCAAGCTTACTTCTTGATCCAATGCATCATTTCACGCAGCTGACGGCCGACTTGTTCGATCGGATGGTTCGCTTCGTTGCGGCGCGTAGCCGTCATAAACGGACGGTTCGATTGGTTCTCCAGGATGAAATCGCGAGCGAAGCGGCCCGATTGAATGTCTTCCAGAACGCGCTTCATCTCTTTCTTCGTCTCTTCCGTCACGATGCGCGGTCCCGTCACATAGTCGCCGTATTCGGCCGTGTTCGAGATCGAATCGCGCATTGCCGCCAGACCGCCTTCATAGATCAGGTCGACGATCAGCTTCATCTCATGCAAGCATTCGAAATATGCCATCTCCGGCGCGTATCCGGCTTCCACCAGCGTCTCGAAGCCTGCCTTGATCAGAGCGCTCACGCCGCCACAGAGCACCGCTTGTTCCCCGAACAGGTCTGTTTCCGTTTCTTCCTTGAACGATGTTTCGATGACGCCGGCGCGCGTGCAGCCGATGCCCTTCGCGTAAGCGAGACCGATCGCCTTCGCGTTGCCCGTTGCGTCCTGATGGATCGCGATCAGGCCCGGAACGCCGAACCCTTCCACATAGGTGCGGCGCACGAGATGTCCCGGCGACTTCGGCGCGACGAGCAATACGTCGACATCTTGCGGCGGCACGATTTGTCCGAAGTGGATGTTGAAGCCGTGCGAGAACATGAGCGCGGCGCCCTTCTTCAGATTCGGACGGATCTCTTCGTTGTACACTTTCGCCTGCGTCTCGTCCGGCATCAGGATTTGCACCACATCCGCGCGCTTCGTCGCTTCATCGACCGTGTATACTTCGAAGCCGTCGTTCTTCGCGATTTCCCAGGATCTGCCCTGACGCAGGCCGATGATCACGTTCAGCCCGCTGTCGCGCAGGTTTTGCGCTTGCGCATGCCCTTGGCTGCCGTATCCGATGACGGCGATCGTTTTTCCTTTCAGTGCGCTCAAATCTGCGTCTTTCTCATAGTACATGGTTACTGCCATTTTAATGATTGCCTCCTTTGGGATCATGACTCATTCGTTTGAATGAATGCTGGGTGAATATTGGGTGAATATATGGAAATACACGCGCACGAGCTTCGTCCGTGCGGGTCCGAAGCCGCTCGAACGCGTCGTGCAGCGTCGTACTTCGGTCGTTCTTTTACGCCGTTTTCATTTGCGGATCATGCCGCGCGTCATGGCCGTCACGCCCGTCCGGGCAAGCTCCTTGATGCCGTACGGCTTGAGCAATTCCACCATCGCATCAATCTTATCAGAATCGCCGACAACTTGCACGACCAACGTGTTGGGTCCGATGTCGACGACCGATGCGCGGAATGTTTCGACAACGCCCAGGATTTCCGGCCGTTTGTTCGGTTCCGCGCCGACGCGGATCAGCGCCAGTTCCCGCGCCACCATCGGCTGCAGGCTGAGATCCACCACCTTGGCGACGTCGATCAGTTTGTACAGCTGCTTGGAGATCTGTTCGATCGTCTTGTCGTCGCCGTGCGTGACGATGATCATCCGCGACAGCCCCGGTTCCTCCGACGCGCCGACGGTGATGCTCTCGATATTGAACCCGCGGCGGCCGAACAGTCCCGCCACGCGCTGCAGAACACCGGGTTGATCGTTCACAAGGATAGATATTACGTGTCTCATCTCATTCACTATCCCCCATTATCATCTGATCCAAGGTATTGCCTTGCGGTACCATCGGATAGACGTTCTCCAGCTTCGGCACGACGAATTCGACCAACACGGGACCAGGATGGTTCAGCGCTTCCTGCCAAGCGGCGCGCGCCTCGGCCTTGTTCGTCGCTCTCAATCCCTTGACGCCGTAGGCTTCAGCCAGCTTGACGAAGTCCGGGCTGCCCGCCAGATCGATGTGGCTGTAACGGCTGTCGTAGATCAGTTCCTGCCATTGGCGCACCATGCCGAGCACCTGGTTGTTGATCACCACAATCTTAACAGGAATGTTGTTGATCGCGCAAACCGCGAGTTCCTGCGAACACATCTGCATGCCGCCGTCGCCGTTGATCGAGACGACAAGCTTATCCGGATGCGCCATCTGCACGCCGATCGCCGACGGGAACCCGAAGCCCATCGTGCCGAGTCCGCCGGAAGTGATCAGCGAACGCGGATGTTTGAATTTGTAGTATTGGGCCACCCACATCTGATGCTGCCCTACGTCGGTCGTGATGAACGCCTCGCCGTTCGTCGTCTCGCTGATCATCTCGATGACGTATTGCGGCTTCAGCACATCGTCCGAATCCTTGTAGCGGAGCGGATACCGCTGTTTCATCTCGCGTATGGTCTGGAGCCATTCGGCGGATTGGGCCGGTTTCGCCTTGAGGTTCAGAAGCTTCAGCGCTTCCTTCACGTCCCCGACGACCGGGATCGCGGTCGGCACGTTTTTCCCGATCTCCGCAGGGTCAACGTCGATATGCGCGATCTTCGCATGCGGCGCAAAGCCGTCCAGCTTCATCGTCACGCGGTCGTCGAACCGGGCGCCGATGCTGATGAGCAGATCGCAGTTCTGCAAAGCGTAGTTCGCCGTCTTCGTGCCGTGCATGCCCGGCATCCCCATGGACATTTCGTGCGCGCTCGGGAAGCCGCTCAATCCGAGCAGCGTCGTCGTCACCGGAATGCGCGTTTTCTCCACGAATTCCATCAGTTCCTTCGACGCGTCCGCGTATACGACTCCGCCGCCCGCCAGAATGACCGGACGCTTCGCCTCTTCGATCGCGGCCAGCAGGCGGTCCACCTGCAGCTTGTTCGGATAGATCGTCGGTTTGTACGTCGGCAGGTCGATCGATTCCGGATAGATGAATTTCGTAACCTGATTCGACACATCCTTCGGAATGTCGATCAGCACCGGACCCTTGCGACCCGTGTTTGCGATGTGGAACGCCTCGCGGATGATGCGCGCCAGATCTTTCACGTCGCGCACGAGATAGCTGTGCTTGGTGATCGGCATCGTGATGCCGATGATGTCCGCTTCCTGGAACGCGTCGGTGCCGATCAGCGATGTCGCGACGTTGCCCGTGATGCATACGAGCGGCACGGAATCCATGTAGGCGGTGGCGATGCCGGTGACGAGGTTCGTCGCTCCCGGACCGCTCGTCGCGATGCAGACGCCGACTTTGCCCGTCGACCGCGCGTATCCGTCCGCGGCGTGAATGGCGCCTTGTTCATGACGGGTGAGCAGGTGTTTGAAGTCCGGATTGCCGTACATGGCGTCGTATATATAGAGCACCGCTCCGCCGGGGTAACCGAAGACGCACTCTACACCTTCCAACAGCAAAGTGCGGAGCAGGATCTCGGACCCGGTGATCTCATCGGGCTGCAGAAGACGCCGCCGCAATTCTTCCTTGGACGCGCTCGAAGAAATAACACTCTGAATGCTCATCGTTCTTCCTCCTTCTCAATTTTTGTTATCAGGCCTCAATATTTGATGTCGACCGGTTGTGATGACCCCGTCGGGATTGGCTGATCGGAATCGGCTCGCTTTACGGGCGCGCCGTAAGCGGCTGAATGACTCGCCTCAAACATGACCGGCTTGAGCATGATCGGCTCGTCTTAAACCTGTGCCGTTCGGAAAATGCCGCAGCGCCATTTGCCGCCTGAATAAGAAAACCCCTTCCATCCCAATGAATCATCGGGACGAAAGGGGTCAAATCTTCCGTGGTACCACCCAAATTCACCACATGCCTCGCAGCACGCGGCCTTACCAGGTGCAGGCAATTGCACCTTGGCGCTGTTAACGTGCGCCAATCCGGTTCCCCCTACTAAGCGCGGAACGCATCCTTTCAGGGAAACGGCTCAGAGGGGAGCTCGCCGTAAGGGATTATGGCATCGGTCTCAGCTAATCCTCTGCTCTCTGTTCACAAGAGCCCTTATGACTTCGTCCTCTTCATAGCCGATCTCGCGTATTCAACATAGGCTGAATCGGTTATTGTTTAACGAATATTATATGCCAACGCACAAAATGTAGTCAATACTTTTTTCTAGAATTACCGCGCGTCCGATGCGTTCACCGGACGGGCCTCACGCGCCGGATCAGGCGTTCACTTTCTCCTTGGCGATGCCTACGAGTCGAGCGAATGCCTGCGCGTCGTTCACCGCCAGATCCGCCAGCATTTTGCGGTTGATTTGCACGCCTGCGAGCTTCAGACCGTGCATCAGCTTGCTGTAAGAAATGCCGTTGTTGCGTGCCGCCGCGTTGATGCGGACGATCCACAGATTGCGGAAGTTGCGCTTCTTTTGACGGCGGTCGCGATATGCGTAACTGAACGATTTGAGCAATTGTTCATTTGCTTTCTTAAACAATCTATGTTTAGCGCCATAGTATCCTTTGGCCAGCTTCAGCACTTTCTTGCGTCTGCGGCGCGTAACGAATCCGCCTTTAACTCTAACCATCAGTGTTTACCTCCTCGGGTCTGAATGTTATTTGACGTACGCGATCAGTTGCTTGATACGCTTCGCGTCGCCTTTCGACATAATGACGGTGCCGCGAAGATTTCTCTTCCGCGACGGAGCTTTTCCTTCAAGAAGATGTCTTCTGTAAGCGCGGTTTCTTTTGACCTTGCCTGTGCCGGTCTTGCCGAAACGCTTGGCAGCACCGCGATGAGTTTTCATTTTTGGCATGACGATTCATCCTCCAGTCGTGAGTGATATACGGGTTACTTCGTCTCCTTCGGCGCCAAGATCATGATCATGCTGCGACCTTCGAGTTTCGGTTGTCTTTCGATGGTGCAGAATTCGCCTGCTTCCGCCGCCACGCGGTCAAGCACCCTTTTGCCGATGTCCGCGTGCGTAATTTCGCGGCCGCGGAATCGAACCGAACATTTCACCTTGTCGCCTTCCTTCAGAAACTTGAGAACGCTGCGCATCTTCGTCTGGAAGTCGTGCTCTTCGATCGTCGCGCTGAAGTTGACCTCTTTCACCTTGACGATCTTCTGGTTTTTGCGCGCTTCTTTCTCTCTTTTCTGGGATTCATAACGGAATTTTCCATAATCCATGATGCGGCATACCGGGGGTTTCGCCTGCGGCGCCACGGCGACCAGGTCCAGATTGGCGTCCATCGCCATCTGCAGTGCTTCACGGAACGGCTTGATCCCGATCTGTTCACCATCCACACCGATCAATCGCACCTCGCGGGCGCGAATCTCCTCGTTAATCAAATGCTCTTTACTAATATCTTGCCACCTCCAGAACGGCTTGCTCCTCGATTTCCACGATACCATGCCCTGCGCAATATTCCCACCGCAACAAAAAAGTGCGGGCGCTCGCGCCCACACTCATCATTCGTCAAGCATTATTCAACCGAACCGTCTCATAAGACGGTCCGTCGTCCGAATATGTTGAACCGATAAGAAACCAGCCAACATCACGTCGGTCAGGTGAGAAGCGGGCGCTTCTACTTGTTATCGCGGTTTATTCATATGCCATATAATCCTAGCATGTTCGAATCGTCTTGTCAACAGGTCCTGGTAAATATTCTGCTTCCCATCCACATATAATTTTAACGGATCGCTTCTTGAGCGTCCTCATTGTATGTTATGATAGACGTAAAATGAGTGCATTTTGCATGAATCCGTTGTAATATTCATGGTGAAGGGAGGAGAATTCGTGAGTCGCGTCGTGCTCTGGCTGTACCGCAAAGAATTGCGTCTGTTTTTCTATATCAATCATAAACTTCACCACGCCATCCTACAATATATCCTGAATATCTTAACCCATATCGGCGGCGCGGCGGTAACGATCGTCTCCACTCTGAGCATCGCGCTGTTTTCGGAAGGAACGCTCAGCAAGACGGGATGGCAAGCATTCACCGCCCTTTCCGTAAGCCACCTTCCGGTGGCGGTCATCAAGCGGCTCTATCCGCGTCTTCGTCCTTATCTGGCGTTGCCTGAGACGAATATCGGCAAGCAGGTTCTGAAGGATCACTCGTTTCCTTCCGGACATACGACCGCCGTGTTCGCCAGCATCACGCCGTTCGTTCTGGCCTATCCGATCACCAGTTTCATCCTGATTCCGATCGCATTCATTGTCGCATTTTCCCGCATTTACCTGGGATTGCACTATCCGTCCGACTGTGCGGGCGGCATGATGATCGGCACCGGCATCGCGTACCTGAGCGCGATGGTCATATGACAAGCATTATGGCGGCCATGCGGTCAAGCATGCGCGGGCGATGAGCCGGAAGCACCGGCAGGATGACCGGGCATGGCGATCGTGTCTTGCGATCGTGCAACACGAATAAGAATCAGAATCCAGAACTTAAGAAGATACAGTGTACAGCAGTATATCAGTAAAGGATGCGTGACCCCCATTGAGTAAAAAAAGAGTTCTGCTCTTATCAGAAGGGTTCGGCGTAGGCCATACGAGAGCGGCTCATGCCATTTCCAGCGGCATTCATGCGCTGTCATCCGATATCATCACCAAAGTCTTGGAACTGGGCGCTTTTCTGCATCCGACGATCGCTCCCATGATCTTTAACGCATACCGCAAGACCGTGGTGAGCCAGCCGAAGCTGTACCATCTGCTTTACCGCTCGCAGTACAACAAATCGTTGAACCGGGTCGCTCAACTCGCATTGCATCGCATCTTTTATTCCCAGACGGCGGATGTCATCGAACAGCTGCGGCCGGATATCGTCGTGTCGACGCATTTCTTCCCCAGCGCGGTCGTCTCGAGATTGAAGCGGTCCGGTATGGACGTGCCGCTGCTGACGGTGATCACCGACTACGACGCTCACGGTACATGGGTGAACACGGGAACGAATCTTTATCTCGTTTCGACCGACAATGTTCGAGACAAGCTGATCGAGAAAGGCGTCGCGCCACACAAGATCGAAGTGACCGGACTGCCCGTCCATCCGGACTTCTGGCATACATACGACCGGGCAGAACTGATCAAACAGCTTCAGCTTGCGGACATGCCCACCGTCCTGGCGATGGGAGGCGGATGGGGAATCATCAGCAAGTTCGAAATACTGGAGTATGTTGCCTCGTGGCGGGACAAGGTGCAGATCATCATATGCCTCGGGGACAACGAGAAAGCGCGCGAACAGTTGGAGGAAAATCCGCTGTTCCGCCACCCGAACATCCGCTTGCTCGGATTCACGGATCAGGTCGCTCAGCTGATGGAAGTTTCCGATCTGCTGATCACCAAGCCGGGCGGCATGACGTGCACCGAAGCGATGGCGAAAGGCATTCCGATGCTGTTCTACGACGCGATACCGGGCCAGGAAGAAAAAAATCTCCACTACTTCATCTCCAGAGGCTACGCGGAAAAGATCGAAGGAACCGGGACGCTCGAGAAATGGCTGAACATGATCGTGCACAACCGGCCGGAATACGAACGGAGAAGGGCGGAAATCAGCCGGAAACTCGTCGCGTACAGACCCCAGTTGTGCGTGGAGAAAATTCTTCAGTATCTGGATGACACGGTGGCGAACAACCGGTCGCAGATCAACGCCTGACCGATCGCAACCTGCGTGAAAGTACCAGATCCAAAAGAAGAC
>Ga0325352_100124_pt1 | contig 13144 bp, 13 predicted proteins | sample SM_ome_23_FD_205719 | JGI IMG/M metagenome (GOLD analysis project Ga0325352, IMG submission 205719) | Metatranscriptome of lab enriched sorghum-adapted microbial communities from California, United States - SM_Day2_7 (Metagenome... ...
CGCGGCATCCGCGGTCCGCTGCTGCAAATTGCTGATGACCGTCTCCAGATCGGCCACCCCCGTGCCGCCGATCATCGCCCGGTATTGCCGGGTGAGCCGGCTCAGCTTGCGGCTGACGACAGCCAGCCAGATGAGCAGCACGACGACCAGCAGGCCGATTCCCGCGATCGCCGCATACAAGATTTCCGAATCTTCTGCCCTCATTGCTACTCCCCCATGTTTTCCGATCGATTTCTGTATCTTCTGCAACGTCTTCAGACAGCCGTCTCAATAATACCGGCTGATCTCCTTCGCAGCCGCGATGAGTGCATCCACGTCCGCCTCGGTCGTGGAATGGCCGACGCTGGCGCGCACCGCGCCCGTGGCCGCCGTACCCGCCGTTCCATGCGCCAGCGGGGTGCAATGGAACCCGGCCCGGACGGCGATGCCGTAATGCCTGTCCAGGATGAACGCCGTCTCCGACGGATCGGCGCTGCCGATAATGAATGAGACGATGCCGGTTCTCGGTTCGCCCGGTTCCGGACCGAGCACGCGCACGTTGCCGATCGCAGACAGCCCCTCCATCAGCCGTTGCGCAAGCGACCATTCCTTATTATAGATTTTCTCAACCGTCTCATGCAGGATGTACCGGACGCCCGCCGCCAGCCCCGCCAGCCCCGGGGTATTGACCGTGCCGGATTCGTAGCGGTCGGGCCGCACGTCCGGCTGTTCGGCCGCTTCCGACTGGCTGCCCGTTCCGCCGTGCAGAATCGGCTCAAGGTTGACCTCCGGATGAATGTACAAGCCGCCCGTCCCCTGGGGACCGAGCAATCCCTTGTGTCCCGGGAACGCCAGCAGATCGATGCCCATCGCCTCCACGTCGATCGGCAGGATACCGGCGCTCTGCGCCGCGTCGACCAGCAGCCGGATGCCTCTCTTGCGGGTCATGGTGCCGATCTCGGCGACCGGCAGAATCGACCCGAGCAGATTCGAACTGTGGTTGACGATCACCAGCTTCGTATCCGGCAGCAGCGCTTCGCGGACGCGCGTCGGGTCGAGGCGGCCGCGTTCATCCGTCTCCACATAGGTGACCTTCACACCGATCGTCCGCTTCAAATGCTCGAGCGGCCGCCGGACCGCATTGTGCTCGACCGCCGTTGCGACGACGTGATCGCCGGGCTTGAGGCACCCTTTGATCGCCATGTTCAGCGCAATGGTCGTGTTGAACGTCAGCGCGATGTCGTTCGGATTGGCGATGCGAAACAGTTCCGCCAGCGCTTTCCGCGCCTCGAACACGATCCTGCCCGCGCTGACCGCCATCCGGTGGCTTCCCCTGCCGGGATTTGCACCGTCATGCACCATCGCTTCGCGCACCGCTTCGATCACTTCCGGCGGCTTCGGCCATGAAGTCGCCGCATGATCGAGATAGATGATCCGCTCCGTCTTTGCGTCCATGCAAGCCCCCTGCTTTCCCCGCCGCATAGCTGCGAAATGGCATACTTTAGTGTAATGCTTTCCGCCCGGGAATACAACTCCGCGATCCGGGCGATTCTCCCGGTTCTGTGTCAAGGTCAGCATGCCGAGGCTTCGCGGGCGGCAAGCGTTTTGATTTCGGAACAACCAACCGACAATGAGGGGCGCCTCCGCAATGGTTCATCGGATGGCGCCCCGTCTGTTCGCATAACCTTCCTTGCCCGACTTGTCCGGCGTCAGGCCAGCCGTTCCAAAAGCTCCAGCAGCCGCTCCAGATCCTGCTTGCCGTAATACAGCAGCTCGATCCGGCCCTTGTCCTTCTGATGGCGGATGCGAACCGTCGTCTTGAACCGTTCGCGCAGCGTCTCCTCGACCTGCTCGATGTACGGATCGCGCTTCTTCGCCTTGGCTTGCGCCTTCTTGACCGCCACATTTTTGCGCCCGAGCTGCTGAATGGCGTCTTCCAGCTCGCGCACGCTCCATTCGTTCTCGATCGTCTGCCGGGCAAGCTCCTTCAACTTCTTGTCGTCCTTCAGACCGGCCAGCGCCCGCGCATGCCCCATGGACAATGTTCCACGTGAAACATGTTCCTTCACTTCAGCCGGCAGCGTCAGCAGACGAAGGAAATTCGCGATATGCGAGCGCGACTTGCCAACCTTCAGCGACAGTTCCTCCTGGGTGAGCTGGAACTTGTCCATGATCGACTGATAGGCAAGCGCAAGCTCGATCGCATTCAGATCTTCCCGCTGCAGGTTCTCGATCAGCGCGATCTCCATCACCTGCTGGTCGGAGAAATCGCGCACGACCGCGGGAATCGTCGCATTGCCGATGAGCTGCGAAGCGCGGAAACGACGCTCTCCCGCAATGATCTCGTATCCTTTCACGACGCTGCGCACAATAATCGGCTGAATGACGCCATGCAGCCGGATCGACTCGGCCAGTTCCCTGATCGCTTCTTCGTCGAACGTCTTGCGTGGCTGATACGGGTTCGGACGAAGCTGGGTCAACGAAATTTCAATGACCTTGTCATCTTCGCCTACCGTCAGAGAAGGAATAAGCGCGTCAAGCCCTTTCCCCAGCCGTCTGCTCATGGGTCATCACTTCCTTCGCCAATTCGAGGTAGACTTCCGCGCCCTTCGATCTCGGATCATAAGTGATAATGGATTGCCCGTGCGACGGCGCCTCGCTCAAGCGGACATTGCGCGGGATGATCGTCTGATACACTTTCTGCTGAAAATATTTCTTGACTTCCTCGATCACCTGAATGCCGAGATTCGTCCGCGCATCGAACATCGTGAGCAGCACGCCTTCGATTTGCAGCGATTTGTTGAGATGTTTCTGGACGAGCCGAACCGTATTGAGCAGCTGGCTCAAGCCTTCAAGCGCATAATACTCGCACTGGATCGGAATGAGGACCGAGTCGGCGGCCGTCAGCGAATTGATCGTCAGAATGCCGAGCGAAGGAGGACAATCGATCAGAATGTAATCAAACATGTCCCGCACTTGCGACAACGACTTTTTCAGCCGGATCTCCCGCGAAATCGTCGGCACCAGCTCAATCTCCGCGCCGGCCAGCTGAATCGTGGCAGGAATCAGCGTCAGTCCCGGGATGCTGGTTTCCACCATGGCATCGCGCGGATGCACGTCATTGATCAGTACGTCATAGATGCAGTTGTCAACATCCGCCTTGTTGATGCCGATGCCGCTGGTCGTATTGCCTTGAGGGTCGATATCGACGAGCAGCACCTTCCTCCCCAGCGATGCCAGCGATGCGCCCAGATTGACGGATGTCGTCGTCTTGCCGACTCCGCCTTTCTGATTCGCAACCGCAATGATTTTCGACAATCCGGTTCACCTCTCACCTGCTGAGTTAACCCTATCTTGTTAGCTCCTGCGCTGACCGCCGCTTGCAGCGGACCGTACACCGCGGGCGACACCGCAAGCCTACCGTTTCGGAATGCGGATGACGATTTCGTAATGTTCGCCGCAGTCGCGTTCGTCCGTCTTGATGTCGATGCCGGACCCCGCCACCATCTCGACGGACTGGCGAATGGTGTTGAGCGCGAGGCGGACGTCCTTCGTGAATGAGATCCGCTTCGAAGACTTCTTCGACTTCGCAGAAGCTTCCTTGTAGAACGCGGCACGCGCTTCCGTCTGCTTCACGTTCAGTTCCTTGGAGATAATATCCTCCAGCACCTTCACCTGGAGTTCTTCCGACTCCAGCGACAGCAGCGCCCTCGCATGACGCTCGGTAATCTTCCGTTCCATGAGCGCCTGCTTTACCGGTTCGCTGAGATGCAGCAGCCTGAGCTTGTTCGCAATCGTCGATTGGCTTTTGCCGAGACGCTGCGCCAAGCTTTCCTGCGTCAGATTGTGCAGATCCAGCAGCTTCTGGTAAGCAACCGCTTCTTCAATCGCGGTCAGCCCTTCCCGCTGCAGGTTCTCGATCAGCGCGATCGATGCCGCCTGGGAATCGTTGAATTCGCGGACAATCGCCGGAATCGTCTCCAGCCCCAGCTTCTTGACGGCGCGCCAGCGCCGCTCACCGGCGATAATCTCGTAGCGCCCGTTCCGGACGCGTACGACGATCGGCTGGATGACGCCGTGCGTGCGGATCGTCTGGCACAGTTCGTCGATCCGCTCGTCATCGAAGATTGTCCGCGGCTGGTAGGGGCTCGCGTCGATCTCGCCGACGGGGATCTGCTTCACTTCGTCTTGATTCGTGCGGTCGCCCAGACCGAACAGCCGAGAAAATTGCTCCTTCATCATGTCATTCCCTACCCCATTCAGAATGCCGCTGCCGATCCGACCGGAAGACAGGCTGCTGTCGCAGCCGCCCAAGGCCGCTCAAAACGCCCGGTCTTCCGGACGAACCGTATGCATCCGCGACAGCCGAAACAAAACGCCGATGTTCCATCGGCGTGATGTTGTTTGTTTCGTTGTTGCCGTGCTGCATCGAACCATCGCCATTCGCAAGCATAATCATTCGAGACACGGAATTCGATTTCCTGCTTGACAAACCGATTTTTCACATTTGTTCACGGAAAATGTTTCACGTGGAACAACGTCTGCCGGAATGGCGGCCGCTCGGTCATCAGACGATCGGCTGCTTCGCCGGAATGCCGGCCTTCCGCGGATACCGCGCCGGCGTCCGGCCCGATTTGCGGATGATCACGATGTGCCGGTCCGCCTGCTCGAACGGCAATTGCAGCGCATGCACCGCCTCGAGCTTGCCTCCCAGCTCGGACAGCGCCCGCTTCGACTCCGCGATTTCTTCCGCGGGATCGCTGCCCTTCATCGCGGCGAATCGGCCGTCCGGCCGCGCGAACGGCAGGCAGAACTCGGCGAGCACGTTCATTCTGGCGACCGCGCGGGCCGTTACGAGGTCGTATCCGTCGCGGTGCTCCGGCATTCTGGCCGCGTCTTCCGCGCGGGCATGCAGGCAGGTCACGCCGGCAAGGCCGAGCTCCGCGGTCAGATGCTCGAGGAACCGGATCCGCTTGCCGAGCGAATCGACGATCAGCACGTCAAGATGCGGGAAGCAAATCTTGAGCGGAAGACTCGGGAAGCCCGCGCCGGAACCGATGTCGGCCAGCTTGCCGGTCCCGTTCAGATCCAGATGGAACGCGAGCGTCAGCGAGTCGTAGAAATGCTTCTCGTACACCGCTTCCCGCTCCGTGATCGCCGTCAGATTCATCCGCTCGTTCCATTCCACGAGCAGCCGGAAGTACGTCTCGAACCGTTCACTCCGCTCCGGCGTCAGATCCAGATTCCGCTCCGCCAGCAGCTTCTCGAACCAGGACGGGGCGCTCAAAGGTCACGACCCCCGCGCCGCCGTCACGCGGTTGTAATGCTCGAGATACACGAGCAGGATGGACAGGTCGGCCGGCGAAACGCCCGAGATGCGCGACGCCTGCCCGATCGAGATCGGCCGGATGGCGGTGAGCTTCTGTTTCGCCTCCGTCGACAGGCCGTGCACGGCGTAATAGTCGATGTCTTCCGGAATCCGCTTCTGCTCCATCTTGTTCAGCCGCTCCACCTGCTGCAGCTGCTTCTCGATGTAGCCCGCGTACTTGATCTGGATCTCGACCTGTTCCTTCATCTCTTCGGTCAGTTCGACCGGCGAAGGCGTCACGGTCTCGAGCATCACATACGTCACTTCCGGACGTCTGAGCAGCGTCAGCGCGTCGACCGTGTTCTGCGCCGGAGCGGAGCCGGCCATCTCCAGCACCCGCTGCGCTTCCTCCGGCTTCAGCTTGACCGTTCTCAGCCGCGCGATCTCGTCTTCCACCTTCTGCTTCTTGTCAAGGAACTTGCGGTACCGCTCCTCGCTGATCAGCCCGATCTCATAGCCGACCGGCGTCAGGCGCAGATCGGCATTGTCATGGCGCAGCAGCAGCCGGTATTCGGCGCGCGACGTGAGCAGCCGGTACGGCTCGTTCGTCCCCTTCGTCACAAGGTCGTCGATCAGCACGCCGATGTACCCTTGCGCGCGGGACAGAATAACCGGATCCTTGCCCTGAACCTTGCGCGCGGCGTTGATGCCCGCCATGATCCCTTGCGCGGCCGCCTCTTCATAGCCGGATGTGCCGTTCAGCTGGCCGGCCGTAAACAGCCCCTCGACGAGCTTCGTCTCGAGCGACGGCTTGAGCTGCGTCGGCACGATGACGTCATATTCGATCGCGTAGCCGGGACGCATCATTTCGGCCTTCTCGAGGCCCGGAACCGAGCGGAGCATCTTAAGCTGCAGCTCCTCCGGCATGCTCGTCGACAGCCCCTGCACGTAATATTCCTTCGTATTCCGACCTTCGGGCTCGAGGAAAATCTGATGCTTCGGCTTGTCGGCGAACCGGACGATCTTATCCTCGATCGACGGACAGTAGCGCGTCCCCGTCCCTTCGATCAGGCCCGAATACATCGGCGCGCGGTGGAGATTTTCCTGAATGATCCGGTGCGTCTCTTCCGATGTATAGGTGAGCCAGCACGGCAGCTGCTCGACTTCGCGGTATTCCGTCTCATAGGAGAAATATTTCGGCTTCTCGTCGCCCGGCTGAATCTCGGTCTTCGAGAAATCGATCGTATCCCCGTGGATCCGCGGCGGCGTGCCGGTCTTGAACCGGATCAGCTCGAAGCCGAGCGAGCGCAGCGATTCCGACAGCTTCACGGAAGGCTGCTGGTTGTTCGGTCCGCTCTCGTACATCAGCTCGCCGATGATGATCTTGCCGCGCAAGTAAGTGCCCGTCGTGATGACAACCGCCTGCGCGTAATATTCCGCGCCCGTCTTCGTCCGGACGCCCTTGCAGCGTCCGCCTTCGACGATCACTTCCTCCACCATCGCCTGGCGGAGCGTGAGCCGCTCGGTCCGCTCCAGCGTCTGCTTCATCGTGTGCTGATACAGAAACTTGTCCGCCTGCGCGCGCAGCGCATGGACCGCCGGCCCTTTGCCCGTGTTCAGCATCCGCATCTGGATGAACGTCTTGTCGATGTTCCGTCCCATCTCACCGCCGAGGGCGTCGATCTCGCGCACGACATGCCCCTTCGCCGGCCCGCCGATCGACGGGTTGCACGGCATGAACGCCACCATGTCCAGGCTGATCGTGAGCAGCAGCGTCTCGCAGCCCATCCGCGCCGCGGCAAGCGCCGCCTCGCAGCCCGCATGACCCGCGCCGACGACGATGACGTCATAATGTCCCGCTTCGTATCCCACAGCTTCACCCTCTTTCATTAAGAAAAAACCATCCGCCGACCTGCCCGGGTTCATTTTCCGAGACAGAACTGCGAGAAAATCTGGTCAATCAGCGATTCCCCGGCCGTATCGCCGTTATCTCGCCGAGCCGCTCCCATGCCGTCCGGACATCGATCTGGACGATGTCGATCGGCACGCCGGCGTCGGTCGATTCAATGGCGTCGACCAGCGCCTGCTCCGCCTGCTTGAGCAGCGCGGCATGGCGGGCGTTCGACACATAGGCCGCTTCGCCGCCTTCCAGCTTGCCGCCGAAGAACAGGTCGGCAATCGCCTGCCCGAGTTCATCCATCCCCAAGCCTTCCTTGACCGACATCGGCACGATCGCGGTTCCGGGCAGCAGCTTCCGCACCTCGGCTTCATCCAGCTTCGCGGGCAGGTCGGATTTGTTCAGAATGACGACCGCCTGTCTGCCGGCCGCCTGGCCGAGCAGCGTCCGGTCATCTTCATGAAGCGGTTCGGACCGGTTCAGCACAATGAGCAGCAGATCGGCATCCGTCAAGGCGGATCGCGAACGTTCAACGCCGATCCGCTCGACGACGTCGAACGTCTCGCGGATGCCGGCCGTATCGAGCAGCCGCAGCGGAATGCCGCTGACCGTCACATACTCCTCGATGACGTCGCGCGTCGTGCCGGGAATGTCGGTGACGATCGCCCGCTCGGTGCCCGCCAGCAGGTTGAGCAGCGACGACTTGCCGACGTTCGGCCGCCCGACAATCGCGGTCATAATCCCCTCGCGCAATATTCTGCCTTCGTTCGCCGATTTTAGCAGCTGCCGGATCTCCGCCAGCACTTCCCCGCTCCGCTCGCGAATGAAGGCGCTTGTCAGCTCCTCGACGTCATGCTCGGGATAGTCGATGTTGACCTCGAGATGCGCGAGCAGCTCGATCAGCCGCTGTCTGAGTTCGCCGATCTTCCGCGACAGAGCGCCTTCGACCTGCTTCAGCGCCACCTTCATGGCCCGCTCCGACTTCGAACGGATCAGGTCCATGACCGCTTCCGCCTGCGCCAGGTCGATGCGGCCGTTCACGAACGCCCGCCGCGTGAACTCGCCCGGTTCCGCGAGGCGGATGCCGCCGCCGGCCAGCAGCAGATCCAGCACCCGCCGCACCGGCACGATGCCGCCGTGCACGCTGATCTCGACGACGTCCTCGGCCGTGAACGACCTCGGCGCCCGCATCACCGTGACGAGCGCTTCGTCAACCGCCTCGCCGGTCGCAGGATCGACGATTTTCGTATTGCACCGTATGGGTCGCCGCGTCCTTGAGCCCCGTCTTCGCGCGGACATAGGGCGCGGCCGCCTCGATCGCGGAAGGACCGCTGATCCGGATGACGGCAATCCCGCTCTCGCCGACGGCCGTCGCAATCGCAGCGATCGTATCGTCGTGCATGCTGTCCAGTCCTTTCCCTGTGATCGCAGACACCGCAAGAAACTTTAAAAAAAGGCAATGCCTCGCGTTACGAGCCATTGCCGCGGAAGAGATCGCATGCCTTGCGTCACTTGAGCGTAATGACGACGCGCCGGTTCGGTTCGTCGCCCTTGCTGAACGTCTTCACTTTCGGATGGTGCTGCAATGCCGTGTGAATCACTTTGCGCTCCTGCGGGGTCATCGGCTCCAGGACGATCTCCTTGCCGGTCCTGACCACCCGCTGCGCGAGCCGTTCAGACAATTCCTCGAGCGTCTTGCGCCGCCGTTCGCGGAAATTCTCTGCATCGAGCACGATGCGCACACGTTCGCGCGAACTGCGGCTGGCGACGATATTCGCCAAATATTGCAGCGCGTCGAGCGTCTGGCCTCTGCGGCCGATGAGCAGCCCCATATCTTCGCCGCCCGACATCGCCAGCTTCAGGCCGTCGCGCGATTCGCTCCGGCTGATGTCAATCGTGATCCCCATCGCGCCCGCGACTTCGCGCAGGAACCGCTCCGCCGCTTCGGCGGCTTCCCCGGCGCCCTCTCCGGGTCGCGATTCGGGATCTTGCGGTTCCGAATCTTCTTCCTCTTCGAAGAATGCCACGTCTTCGTCTTCGGAACCGCCGGCATCCGTGATGACGTCTTCGACTGCGGCGGTCTCCGCCGCCTGCGGCTCGGCCGCGGCCGGGGCGGGTACCGCCGCGGCCGGCTCCTCGATGAGCGTCAGCTCCACCTTGGCGGGTCTTGCACCGAACAGTCCGAACAGGCCGCGCGAAGGCTGTTCGAGCACGTTCACCTTCACGCGGTCAATTGTCGTCCCCAGTTGTTCAAGCCCGCTGTTCACCGCAGCTTCGATCGTCTTTCCGGATGCCGTGACTTTCTTCATTTCGCAGGGGCCTCCTTCGGTTTGCCCTTGTCGGATGAGCGCACGTACAGGAAATAGTTTTGGACAATCGTGTAGAGATTGCTGAAGATCCAGTAGAGCGGCAGAGCCGCCGGGAACGACAGCGCCATGACGAAAATCATGACCGGGAAGATCATCAGGATCGCCTGCATCGGGCCATTCGGTTGCTGCGGCATCATCTTCGATTGGACAAACGTCGTGATCGCGGCGATCACCGGCAGCGCCCAGGCGATGACGCCCTGCTGCTGCGGCGGCAATCCAAGCTGGATGCCGAGGAACGAATACTCGCGGATATCCGGGTTCCAGTAGATCGCGTTGTACAGCGCGATGAAGATCGGCATCTGAATCAGAAGCGGCAGACAACCCGCCATCGGATTGACCTGATGCTGCATGAACAGCTTCATCGTTTCTTCATTAACTTTCTGCGGGTCGTTCTTGTACTTCTCCCGGATCTTCATCAGCTCCGGCTGCAGCGCCTGCATCGCTTTCGAGCTGCGGTACTGCTTCAGCGTAAGCGGCAGGATCAGCGTCCGGACGATGATCGTCAGAATGAGAACGGACAAAACGTAGTTGCCCTGGAACCAGTCGGCGAACGTGTCCAGCATGACCGCGAACCAGTAAACGACGTTCCGCTCCCAGAAGTTGCCCTCGAGCAGATCTTCCGTGCTGGTCGTATGATCAACCGGCGCGCATCCCGCAAGCAGCAGGATCGCCGCGACGGCGGGCAGGATCAGCCATTTGCGTGATCGAGACAACAGTCAAAACTCCTCTCTGAAGAGACAAACATTCCCCTTAAACTATATCATAATTTATGGTCTGAAGGAAACTCGCCTAAACATGCGGACGGCCTTGCGGACGCGGCCTGCCGACGGTCGTCCCTCCGTTCCGCCGCTTGTCCGGACCGGCCGGCGGGATGCCGGCGAGCAGGCCGGCCTTGCGCAGCGCGTGCAGCAGGCTCCGCTCCAGATCCTTCGTCTTCATCCCGAGCGCCGGCCGCCTGACGATCACGATAAAATCGGTCCGCTCCGCAATCTTGTCCGCGTTCAGGCGAATCAATTCCTTGACCACCCGGCGCATCCGGTTGCGGACGACCGCGCCGCCGAGCTTCCGGCTCACCGACACGCCCGCGCGGAACCGCTCGGTCTCCGTCCGCTTCATCCAATAGACGACAAACTGGCTGTTCGCGAACGAACGTCCCGCCTTGTAGATGCGGCTGAAGTCGCTGCGGCTGCGCAGGCGGAGCTTTCTCTGCATCACCATCACCGAACCTTCCATCCGGAAGACAGGCTGCCGGAGGGAGCGAATAAAAAAAGACCACGCTCCGTGGTCCCGTAAGATCAAGCGCTCAGCACTTTTCTGCCCTTCTTGCGGCGAGCCGCCAGCACCTTGCGGCCGTTCTTCGTGCTCATCCGCTTCCGGAAGCCGTGCACTTTCTTCCGCTTACTCACATTCGGTTTGAACGTCGGTTTCATCCTGCCTGACACCTCCCGCTCCGAATTCTATCATGACAATCTGTTGAATATACATTTCCAAGCCGACAGATCGGCCCCGATCCGTCCGGAAAAATGCCTTTACAATTAAACCACACCCATCCGCCAAAGTCAAGTTCAAGGATATCCGGAACGTTTCCCCCTTCTCCATGCCAAACGCTGTCCTCACATGGGGGTTGTTGATAATTTTCGGCGAACGCCGTCGAAACGGCACAGGTTGTCGACAACTTCTCAACAATTTCGAGCATTGTTCATAAATGTTATGCACAATTCCGGGGATTGTGGATAGTTTCGGTGCAAACGTTGAAATCAGGGGCCCGGTCTGCTATGATAAATATGCTTCCAGCTGTGGACATCTGGCAAAATCCCTCTAAATTATCAACAGATTGTGGATAAGTTTGTGAACAATTCACCTCCCTATGGATAATTCACAGCGGGATTACGTTCGTATTGTGGATGATTCGCCTCTCATTTTCTTCAGAAGATAAGAGTTTATAAGTTTCACGCTTATCATCGGCTTATCTTTCCCCGCAAAACGGGTGCGCCGTCCGGGCGGACGGCATCAGCCGTTTTTGCTTGTTTCGACACATCGCATCGTTCCAGCCGAACAGCGGCGGTGCCGGCCGGCTTCGGCGCATCAACTGTCCTTTGCGAGCCTACGACGCAAGCCGAAGGAGAGGCTTGTTCCTTTTTGTGCTTTTTCTGGGAATGTTGAGAATGGTGCGATGACGACGGAGGCTAGATGAAGGGGCGGACGATCAGTCGGTAAGGAGTGACAGTCATTGGACAGCCAAGCCCGTGAAATATGGCAGCAAGCGTTATCCATCATTCAGACCCGGGTGAGCAAACCGAGTTTCGATACATGGTTCAAGGACACAAATGCGAAATTTCTCTCGGAACGGCTCGTTCTGATCACCACGCCGCAGGCTTTCGCGGTGGAATGGCTCGAAAGCCGTTACACGCGGTATATCCGGGAAGCGCTTGAAGACTGCCTCGGCTATCCGGTCGACGTCAAATTCGCGCTCGAAGAACCGAAGACGCCCGAACCCCAGGCCGAACCTCCGGCAGTCCGCCGGCCCCCCGTCGTGCAGGAAGAGCCTGCCGGCCATATGCTCAACCCGAAGTATACATTTGAAACGTTCGTCATCGGCGCCAACAACCGGTTCGCCCACGCCGCCTCGCTCGCGGTGGCGGAAGCGCCGGCCAAGGCGTACAATCCGCTGTTTCTCTACGGCGGCGTCGGTCTCGGCAAGACCCACCTGATGCATGCGATCGGCCATTACATATTGGAACACAATCCGGACATGCGGGTGCTGTACATCTCGTCCGAGAAATTCACGAACGAGTTCATCAACGCCATCCGCGACAACCGCGGCGAGAGCTTCCGCATGAAATATCGCAACATCGACGTGCTGCTGATTGACGACATCCAGTTTCTCGCGGGCAAAGAGCAGACGCAGGAGGAATTTTTCCACACCTTCAACACACTGCACGAGGAACGGAAACAGATCGTCATCTCGAGCGACCGGCCGCCGAAGGAGATTCCGACGCTGGAAGAGCGGCTTCGCTCGCGGTTCGAATGGGGACTCATCACCGACATCCAGCCCCCGGATCTCGAAACCCGGATCGCCATTCTGCGCAAGAAGGCGAAAGCCGAGAATCTCGACATTCCGAACGAAGCGATGGTGTACATCGCGAACATGATCGATACGAACATCCGGGAACTGGAAGGCGCACTCATCCGTGTCGTAGCCTATTCATCGCTCATCAATCAGGACATCACGTCCCATCTGGCGGCGGAAGCGCTCAAGGATATCATTTCCACGAGCCGCCCGAAGATGATTACGATCCAGGACATTCAGGCCAAGGTCGGCGAATATTTCGGCCTTCGCCTGGAAGAGTTCAAGGCGCGCAAGCGGACGAAGGCGGTTGCGTTCCCGCGCCAGGTCGCCATGTATCTCGCGCGCGAGCTGACCGACCATTCGCTGCCGAAGATCGGCGACGCGTTCGGCGGCCGCGACCATACGACCGTCATCCACGCCCACGACAAAATATCGAAGCAGCTTGAAACGGACCGCGAGCTGCAGCAGATCATCCGGACTTTGACCGAACGGATCCGCAGCGGACAACCATGAACAACCCC
>Ga0325352_100131_pt1 | contig 12958 bp, 9 predicted proteins | sample SM_ome_23_FD_205719 | JGI IMG/M metagenome (GOLD analysis project Ga0325352, IMG submission 205719) | Metatranscriptome of lab enriched sorghum-adapted microbial communities from California, United States - SM_Day2_7 (Metagenome... ...
GACTCAGCGTGGTCCTCCGTTCCTTGCATAAGCAATCACGAAGACAAACACAGCTTTTTTGCAATCAATTGCAGGAAACTGACATTTTTTGATGAATAATTTATTGAAAGGTTAATCATTGCAACCCATTCCTGGCAGCGGATCGGAGTGACGAATGCTGATGCAAGAAGAAGAACACGGCCTGAAGCAAAATTTCAAGAAAGACCCGACGCCCGAGCAGATGTTGCAGATCATCTTCGACTACACGGCCAAGATCGCCAACACGAACGATCTGGACAAGGTTCTGATGTACATGGCCGATATGGGACGAGAGATGATCGTCGCTGATCGCTGCACCATATGGCTGTATGACAAGGAGCGCAAGGAGCTGTGGACGCGGGTCGCCCATGGCCTTGAAGAGATCCGGATGTCTGCAGAGCAGGGGCTCGTCGGCTACGCGATCAGGCACGAACGACCAATCTTTATCGATGATGCTTACACGAACGAAGAATTTCGGGATGTGCTCAGGGAAGGGGCGCTCAAGGTTGACCAGATGACCGGTTACCGCACGAAGGCGATCATCGTCGTGCCGTTCCGCAACAATGACAACGAGATCTTCGGCGCCTACCAGGCGATCAACAAGATGACGGAGGACCAGGTGTTCTCGGAACAGGATCTCAAATACATATCGCTTGCCGCATCCTATTCCGGAAAGTCTCTGGAATCGGTGCAGCTGCATCACGAAATCGAGGAAACCCAGAAGGAGATCATCTTCCGCATGGCGGAAATCGGCGAGAGCCGGTCCAAGGAAACCGGGAACCACGTCAAGCGCGTCGCCGAATACTCCTACATCATCGCCCTTGGCCTGGGCATGCCGGAGGAGGAAGCGGAGCTGCTGCGCATCGCCTCTCCGATGCACGACATTGGCAAGGTGGCGATCCCCGACGAGGTGCTGATGAAGCCGGGCAAGCTGACGCCGGAAGAATACGAGATCATGAAGAGCCATACGACCATCGGATACAATCTGCTGAAAAATTCGCGCCGCCGCATCCTGAGAGCCGCTGCCATCGTGGCCGCACAACACCATGAAAAATGGAACGGCACCGGATACCCGAACGGACTCGCCGGCGAGGACATCCATATCTATGGACGCATCACCGCAATCGCCGATGTGTTCGATGCGCTGGCCAGCGATCGGGTATACAAGAAAGCCTGGGAGCTGGAACGCATCCTGAATCTGTTCAAGGAAGAGCGCGGCAAGCATTTTGACCCGAAGATTGTCGACACCTTCATGGAGCAGCTCCCGAAGATCATGCAGATCCGGGATCGATATCGCGATGACTTGAAGAACCACCCTGAATCGATGTGACGTGAGATAAAGAAGGGGCTGACTCCTCGAATCCCCGTCTCCGGGACATTCCGAAGAGCCAGCCCATCGCTTGTGCCAACCGGTGCTTCATCCCTTCGCCAGACCACGTTCCTGGCCTGATCCCTCGATCAGTACATCAATACAGATGAACCTGCTGCTGACCAGGCTGCTGCATGTTCTCCTGTTGCTGCTGAGGTGCCGGCTGGTAAGCATGAAGGAAGGTTTTGGCCGTGTCATCGTTCATTCTCGGCACCTGGTAGATGCCGCGCTCATTCATGAACAGAAACACCTCATAAGCCTGATTGCTGCACGTAACGGCACCGTTCACCAACATCTGGCGAATATTCGGGTCAGCGATCTCCAGCGAGGCGGCCATGTGATTTTTGGCTGAGTTCTTGTGCGCGCACAGCACGGCCGAAGCGATCTGAATATCGTTCAGCTGTCCCTGTGTGCCTGGGGCTACCGATGCCGGATTGCGGAGTCCGTACTCGACTTGCTGGGGGGCTATCGAGGGCATGCCGTATGGCTGATTCAGGTTGCTGGCGGCCGAGTAGTCGTGGGTATAGGCCACCAGCTGATCATACGATTCAAGGGCTGTACGCAGATGGCGATCGATCATGCCGCGCAGCTCCGGATCCTGACAGCTGTTCATATACAAGCCCAGATGATTGATCATGTTGATCTTCTCGTTCAGGATCTCGTGTACCTCCATCGTCTCATGCGCTCCAAAGGGCATCGAATCCACTCCTTGTGCTTGGGGTTTAGGGCTTCCGTTATAAGATGAGCGCGTGGAGCGTCAAATATGTGGAGCCTGAGCGGGAGATTGCTGGGTGAGAAACCTGTTCTCATCCCGAGGCGCGCACAACGAGGAAACCTTCGAGCATCGGCGCTGGCGGATCGGCCTGCTCGCCGTCGATCCTCGCCATCAGCAGATCAACCGCCGCTCTGCTCAGCTTGTCCCGGTCATACTGGATCGTCGTCAGCGGGGGGAAGACCTCGGAGGACATGAGGATATCTTCGCAGCCGATGATGGCGAGTTTCCCGGGAATATCGATGCCATAATAGCGGCATGCGGCAATGGCGCCAATCGCCATCAGGTCGTTCGCGCAGATCAGCGCGGAGAATGTCAACTCGCCGCCCACGATCCTCTGTTCCATCGCATCGTACGCCTTCAGATAGGTGCCGCCGCCATTGAGGACGTTCGAATGATCGAATCTCCCCTTGCACATCTGCATCGCCCGGATGAATGCGGAGAAGCGATAGGTGTGATAGTGAGCCGGATCGCCGTTCGTCATGTAGCCGATCTCCAGGTGGCCGCGGGATTGCAGATATTCAATTGTCTTGCGCATCGCCTGCAGCCAGTTCAGGTCGACGCTGGGAATGCCATGCTTCTCCCACGCAGGATGCATGAGCGAGACGATCGGGATGCCCTGTTGGCGGAAGTGCTCGAGCGTCGGGTCCGACAGCGTCTGCCCCATCAGCAGAAGTCCGTCCACCCGCTCGGCGAGCGGCCGCAGGGAATTCTCCCCGGATTCCTGTCTGTACGTTTGCAGGATCATGCTGTAGCCGCGCTGCTGCAGAGCCGATTCCACGTAGGAGACGAGCGATGCCTCGAATGGATTGCCCAAGTGGCTCACGAGCACGGCCACCTGATTGGTCCTGCCGTTCATTTCCGACCCTCCGTATATCGAACGTTTCGCGTTATTGTCACATTCATTGTACATGATTCGCGGCAATATTCAATTTGTTCATGTGGTATAATAATGAAATACTGACTGGCATCATCATGCTGCTGTGTCCTTGCTGCGTGCTGACGTGAATCTCGCCATCATCCGACAAGAAAGAAAGATGCGCCATGGAACGTTGGAAAATCAATCTGGCTGTACTGTGGGTGGGGACATTCCTGACGCTTGCCGGAATGTCCATGATCATCCCCTTTATCTCGTTGTATGTCCAGGAACTGGGTGTGACCGATCCGAAGGAAGTCTCGGTCTGGGCCGGGCTGATCTTCTCCGCCAACTTCGTCACCGCCTTCATCTTCCAGCCCGTCTGGGGCAAGCTGTCGGACCGCTACGGTCGGAAGATCATGCTGCTTCGCTCGGGCTTCGGCATGTCGATCGTCATCATCCTGATGGGGACGGCGACCAATGTCTGGCACCTCCTGCTGCTCCGCATGCTGAACGGCACGGTGTCCGGCTTCGTCCCGGCCGCCAATGCGCTGGTCGCCGCCTCGACCCCGAAGGACAAAAGCGGCTTCGCCATGGGCACCCTGCAGTCCGGCGCCGTATCCGGCTCGGTCATCGGCCCGTTCATCGGAGGCCTGCTGGCGGACTGGTTCGGCTTCCGCGTCATCTTCTTCATCACCGGCTTCCTGCTCCTGACCGCGACGATCCTGTCCATGCTGGTCGTGAAGGAGAAGTTCGACAGGAGCAGGGCGAAGGCTGCGCCGAACGTCTCCGTGCTGAAGGGGTTCCGGCAGATCGTCTCTTACAGGGGCGTGCTGGCGATGTATACTGTCACGCTGGTCACGCAACTGGCGCTCTCCGGCACATCGCCGCTCATGCCGGTGTTCATCGCGGAGATGCACGGCCAGATCCCGAATCTCGCCTTCTATGCGGGCCTGGTCAGCTCGGTCACCGGCTTCTCCAATGTGCTGTTCTCGCCGATCCTCGGCAGAGCCGGTGACCGGTTCGGCTCGGACAGGGTGCTGAGGCTCTCGCTCATCTGCGCGGGACTGTCCTTCATCCCTCAGGCGTTCGTCACGAACATCTGGCAGCTGCTCGCCATCCGCTTCTTCCAGGGCCTGTTCATCGGCGGCCTGCTGCCGTCCGTCAATGCCCTGATCCGCCGGGCGATCCCGGATACGATGATCAGCCGCGCCTTCAGCTTCAATCAATCCTTCCTCAGCCTCGGCAATCTGATCGGACCGACGGTCAGCGGCTTCCTGTCGGTATGGATCGGCATTCGCGGCCTGTTCATCCTCTCCGCCATCCTGATGCTGTTGAACGCGATCTGGGTGGGGAAGGCGCTGGTCGGGCATCTTGCGGGGAAGGAAGCGGACGCCGGCGGCAGGTAGCCGGATGTTGCTCCACTTGTCCTCAGGCCGCGACGAAGCTCCCGGCAGCAGCTGACGACCGGCAAAGGACTTTCGGGACACCGCTTATGGAGTGAAGGCGATCGTGCAGCGGAAGTCCCCTGGACGAAGAAAGGTTGGGAAAGCTCATTTCCCAACCTTTCGTGCTGTTCCACCTCTCAGAAGCCTTGCAGGGTGACGCGCAACCTGTAATCCCGGTTCGCCGGCAGCGTGTATTCCGGATGCGGTCTGGCCCCCCAGCTGTCGTCGCCGCCAACGCCGGATTGATGGGCGATGACGCGCACGACCGTCCTGCGGCCCGGAGCAGGCAGCTTGTAGACATGGTCGTGCTCCTCCAGCTCCCATGGCGTGTAAGGCAATACATTCCATTCGAACTTCGGCTGACCAAGGATGCGGATGCCGTGACCAGCGGCGTGGCTGATCTCCGCATGGCGCACCTCCATCTTGTTGCCGCATTCCTGCGGACGCAGGTACGGCACGAACTGATCCCGCACCAGACCGTTATGGAGGCCCAGCCTTGCCCCCGTCTGACGGTCCCAGTACGACTCATGCGGTCCCTTGCCATACCAGGACAGGCGCTCATACTCGCCGCCCATCTCGAACAGGATCCCCACCTCCGGCAGCTCAGGCAGGTCAGGACCCGGCGACAGGACGAAATCGAGCTCGATCCGTCCATCGCCATGGATGTCATAGATGACGGAGCACCGGGAGTCTGCCGCTTCCGGCAAGCGATAGACCGTCGCCACTCGCACCCGTCCCGCTTCCTGTTCGACGCTCATCGCCGCCAGCCTTCGCTTCGCTCCCGCCTCGCGCCACACCTTGCTCCGTTCATGCAGCCGGTTGCCGCGGTCGTTGTCCGTCATCGCCCGCCAGAAGTTCGGCACGATCGGGCTGGCCAGCAGCTCATGACCTTGCACCGCACAGGAGACAAGATCGCCTGAAGCGCGGTCGAAACGCAGCAGGAATCCGTCGCCCGAGCCGCCCTCGATGACGATCGCCTGCGGCTCCTCGCGAACCGCGATCGCCGCGGATGGCTCCTCCCTGCGGACGCTGACAGCCCCGGGCGACATCGGCAGGACGAACTGCTCGAAGGCGACCTCGTGTCCCGCTTCCGCCCAGTCTTCCCGTTCCCTGAGCACGCAGCTGAGGGTCAGCACCGCCTCCACGTCTGGCGAGCTGCCCGCACAGGAACAGGGAATGGTCACGGCGCATTCTTCCCCGGGAGCCGCGTCGATCTCCAGCTCTCCGCGCTCGCTCACCTCGCCGTTCAGCATCAGCTCCCATCGCAGGGCGAACCGGTTCAGATGAAGGAACAGATAATCATTGCGGATGATCCATCTCCGACTCTCCCAGTCCGCCATCCGGAACCGGATGCTCTGGTAGCACTTCTTCACCTCATACAGCTTCGGCGTGATGGTGCGGTCAGCGAAGATCAGACCGTTGCCGCAGAAATTGCCGTCATGGGGGGATTCGCCGAAATCGCCGCCGTACGCCAGGTACTCGATGCCGTCCTCTGTCCTGGTCAGGATCGCCTGGTCGATCCAGTCCCAGATGAACCCGCCCTGCAGGATCGGGATGCGGTCGAACAGCTCCCAATACTTGTGCAGGCCGCCGCAGGAGTTGCCCATCGCATGGCTGTATTCGCACAGGATGATCGGCTTGTGCGGATGGCTCAGGGCGAATTGCTCAAGCTGCTGTGGCCGGGTGTACATCTGGCTCTCGATATCCGAGGCCGCCTCGCTCTCCCGCCAGTGGAACACCCCTTCATAATGGACGAGTCTCAAGGGGTCCACGCTTCGGAAATAATCGTGCATCCGGATGAAGTTGTCCCCGCCGAAGGATTCGTTGCCAAGCGACCAGAGGAGGATCGACGGATGATTTTTGTCCCTCTCGTACATGGACTTCGCCCGATCAAGCACATTGGCCGTCCACTCCGGCCTGCTGCCGGGCACGCTTGCACCCAGCTCCCGCTGCCCGTATCGCCAAAGGCCATGCGTCTCGAGATTCGTCTCGTCGATCACGTAGAGTCCGTACCGATCGCACAGATCATACCAGTGCGGATGATTCGGATAATGGGAGGTGCGAACGGCATTGATGTTGAAGGCCTTCATCAGGCGGATGTCCCGCTCCATATCCTGCAGGCTGATCGCCCGACCCGTGCGGCAGTTGAACTCATGCCGGTTGACGCCTCTGAAGACGATGCGCTTGCCGTTCAGCAGCATGAGTCCGTCCTTCAGCTCGAACCGGCGGAAGCCGATCCGTTCGGCGATCACCTCCAGCGTCTCGCCGCTGTCCGCCTTCACCGTCAGCACGCAGGCATACAGGTTCGGCTCTTCGGCGCTCCACAGCGCGGGATTCGCCACCGCGAATGACAGGCTCAGCTCGTGAACGTCCGACCCGTCCAGACATACGGTCGCCCTTGCCTCAGCGCCTGTCACCCGCTGGCGCTCACTGTCGTACAGCGCGGCATGCACGGTGATCTCGCGGCCGGCTCCACCGCTGTAGTTGAGCAGTCTGGCGCCGATCGTCACCTGGCCGCTGGCAAGCGAGTCGTCCAGCTCCGGCACAATCTTCGCATCGTAGAGATGCACCGGCGCTCGCGAATAGAGGAACACATCGCGGAAGATCCCGGACAGCCGCCAGAAATCCTGATCCTCCAGCCAGCTGCCGTCGCACCAGCGGTACACCTCCACCGCCAGCCGGTTCACGCCGTCGCGAAGGTAAGGCGTCAGATCGAACTCCGCCGGCGTGAACGAGTCTTCGCTGTACCCGACGAACTCGCCGTTCAGCCATACATAGAAGGCCGACTCCACTCCCTGGAAGCTGATGAACACCGGCTCACCGCGCCAGCTGTCCGGCACCTCAAATTCTCTGATGTAGGAACCAACGGGATTGTACACGGTCGGTGCGCGCGGCGGCTCGATCGACTCGCGTCCAGACCAGGGATAACGGACATTCGTATACTGCGGATAGTCATAGCCCTGCAGCTGCCAGTGCCCTGGCACCTCGATCTCCGCCCAGCCGCTGGCGTCGTAGTCGTCGCGGAAGAAATCCGCGATCCGGCTGTCCGGGTTCGGCGCGAAGGCGAAGCGCCACTTGCCGTTTAAGCTCAGGAAGCGGCGGGATTGCCATCTTCCTCCGGCCAGCGCCTCCTCGACCGTTTCATAAGGAGTCAGGGATGCATGCGCTTCCAGACGATTGAGCTCGAAAATGTCGGGGTTGCGGTCCCACTCGGGATAGCCGTTGGCAGGAGGATGGTAGGTCCATTTGCTTTTCATCGAGATAACAACCTCTTTTCTGATGATCTTCTGGTATGGATACGATGCTCAAATTCCTGCAGCATCTTGAGCAACTGACGGAAATGCACTATGATGGCGTTGACAGGCTTCCGGGCAAACGCGCATATCCCCCGGAAGCAAGCAGGCGCTGCCTGACGTAGCTCGGATGACGAGGTGATGATCTTGATCCAGCTTGTTCGCTGCGGTTACAACATTGTCCATGATGACGGTTTCACCATCGACCGGGCCTATGGCTCCGGCGACTATCTGTTCCTGCTCTTTCGCAGCCGCGTGAAGATCCGGACGGATGATGTGGTCGAAGCGGATCGCAACACCTGCATCATCTACCGCAAGGGAAGCAGGCAGTGGTATCAGGCGATCGAGCACCCGATGGTCCACGACTGGTTCCACTTCGACGGGCCGGAGGTGGAGGAGCTGTTCGCGCGGCTTGGCCTGCCGTTCGACACCCTGATCCATGTTCATGAATCCTTCTATGTATCGAAGAAGATCAGCGAGCTCCAGGAGACGCTGATCCAGAACGGACGCCATCGGGATGAGCTGCTGGATGCGATCATCCGTTGCCTGTTCATGCAGCTGGCCGATATGCAATACCGCTTCAGGGAGAACAATCACATCAGCAAGTACTATGAACAGTTCGTCGCCTTGCGCAACGAGATCTACCATTATCCTTATGTATTTTATACGGTGGACGAACTGGCTGAAAAGGTCAATCTGAGCCGATCCTACTTCCAGAAGCTGTACAAGGACATCTTCGGCGTGTCCGTGATCAGCGACATGATCCGCAACCGGCTCGATTATGCGATGTATCTGCTCTCGAACACCTCATACAGCATCAAGGACGTGGCCGATCGCTGCGGCTATGCGAATGACGTGCATTTCATGCGACAGTTCAAGAAATTCGTCGGCCTGTCGCCGTCGGAATACCGTTACAGCCATCGCGCCGGGGAGCAGACCGGCAGGCTGGCCGGTTCCGTCAGGCAGTCCTGACGCGGTGAACCAGCGTCGTAACCGGGACCGTGATCGACAGTCAGGCCCGTTGCCTGACGCGAAGCACCGTAAACGATCGCGCGGAGAATTCATGCCCGAATCGGGAACCATCGATCGCCGTCTCCCGGCTCTTCGGCACAACCGCTTCCGGTTCCTCGAAGCTGTTCTCCTGATCCAGCTCATACCCCGACATCTCATGAATCTCCACGGTGCGGGCTTCATCGCTCAAGCCGTCCAGCTCGAGCTGAACCGTGACCGGCTGATCCTGCAAGTTGACCGCCTTGATCAGGACGTCTCCTGTCTCTTCCTCCATGCTGGCCGTATAATACAGAGGCTCGATCGAAGGGAGCCTGTCTTCCGTCTCCGCGATCAGGTTGCCATCTGCGCTGACGCGGATCCGTCTGCCCTGAATCTCGATGGCCAGCTCATACTCCCTGCCCTCCTCCACCGTGAACAGATGCTGCGTCAGACACGAGCCTCGGCCGTTCACGCGCGAGCAGACGGTCGAATCCTGGTTCTGCCAGCCTCCCAGCTCCCAGTAGATGCTGTTTCGATCATCGCGCCTGCCCACGTGAAGGATGAAGCCGCGCGGTCCGTCCAGCTTGCGCGCCATAAGGCGCAGCGAGTAATGCTCCCAGTCCGTCTCCGCCAGCTCCGCCATGGCGACGGCCTTGCCCGCCCGATGATCCACCTCCGCATCGGACAGCGTGATCGCTCCTTCGCTCAAGCGACGCACCTCGCCGGTACGCTCATTCACCAGCAGGACGTCGCGATATTCCACGCGATTCCGGTCTGCTGCCAGCGCGATCTTCCCGGTGATCGGCCGGGCAGGCGCCTTCATCCTCTCGCCGATGCCGCTGGCCGTCACGCGCAGCAACTGATCTCCCTGATGGTGCATGAACAGCTTCTGCACATAGTAGTTTGGCGTGCCGTACACCTGATGGTTGTTGAACCAGATGAGGTTCGGCCGCCAGTTCACGTAGTTCACATTGCACAGCAGCGGCGCGTAGCAGGCGAGCCCGACGGCATGCGCATTGCGCTCCAGTCTGGTCATGTAGGCGGCTTCGACGAGCGCATTGTAATAGGTGTTGCCCCAGGTCGCATATTCGCCGAGGAAGACCTTCGGACCGTCAGCCGGGAAATGGTCGTATCGATCGATATGGGCCAGCATCCACTCCGGCGAGACGTAGTAATGCTCATCCACATAGTCCGAGCCGTTCTCCCTCGCAGAGCGCCAGCCGCGCTCATACTCACCGCCTGCGGGGAACGGGCCGCTCGTGTTGATGATCCTGATCTCCGGATAGCGCTCGCGGATCGCCCGATGGATGATCGCATAACGCTCGAAGAACGGCTCCCCGACCTCCTCATTGCCGATCGCGATATATTCCAGCCCGAAGGGCTCCGGATGACCCAGCTCGGCGCGCACCGCTCCCCAGCGGGTGGTGACGTCGCCGTTGGCGAATTCGATCAGATCCAGCGCATCCTCGATCCACGGCTGCAGCTCGTCAAGCGGGACGATCCGCTGATGATGCGGGTCATACCCCGCCGGCAGGACCGGTATCGGCTTGGCTCCGATGTCCTCGCAGAACAGGAAGTATTCGTAGAAGCCGAGGCCCAGCGTCTGGTTGTAGCCCCAGTTGTTGCGGCGCGGCGGGCGCTGCTCGACCGGGCCGATCGTATTTTTCCAGCGGTACATGGAATTGCGGTCCTCCGCATTCAGCGTGCCGTCATGAACGAGACAACCGCCCGGGAAACGCATGAACTTCGGCTTCAGCGCGGCCAGCATCTCCGCGATGTCCTCACGCAATCCGTTCTCCCTGCCCCGGAAAGTCCGTCCCGGGAAGAGCGAGACCATGTCCAGGTACAGGCGGCCTTCACCGCCGGTCAGGATGACGAGGCGACCGCCCACATCGCCGGACTCGGCGGTGATCCGCGCTTCGTAACGCCGCCAGTCCCCGCTGTCCACGAGGATCTCCGCCTGCCCGAGGATCCGTCCATCAGCCCCTTCGAGCGCGACGCGCACCGGCTCCGCGAAGCAGTCGTCCCTGCGGGCGTAACAGGAGAAGCGGTAGGTCTCTCCCTGCCGGATCGGCATGCCGGGATGATAGCCCAGATTCATGATGCCGACGCCGTCCCCGGCTTTCTCGATCTGAATGACCGCATAATGAGGATTCCGCTCGTGAAGCGGCTGGTTGCTCTCGACCGTGACGATCGCGCGGCCGCCCCCGCGCTCCACCTTCTCCCAGGCGGTCAGCGCATGATAATCCGGGCGGTCGATCGGCGCGAACTCAAAGGACCGGTTCTGCACCAACTCCGCATACAGTCCCCCGTCTGCAGCATGATTCAGATCTTCGAAGAAAATGCCGAACAGGTCGCCAAGCCTCGCCCCTCGCTCCTGCGTATGAATCGTCAATACACCTGCATTCATCCTGCTCCCTCCCTGACACAGCTTAAAGTCGGTATGGGTCAGCCCATTATGATCCGTGCTCTGGCCTTGAGGCCGGCCGGATCGATCCGCATGCCGGGGTAACCGAAGTAAGGCGTGCCGTCCGGCTTCCACAGCAAGCGCTGCACCCGGGCATGGCGGTTCGGATCATACAGCGGTTCGCCCTTGATCTCCTTGTACGGTCTGGCATGGTAGACGAGGAGATCGGAGGAGCCGTCCTCCGATACGGTGAAGCTGTTATGCCCCGGTCCGTATTCGGACGTGGCCTCGCTCGTCACCAGGACCGGCTCCGGCGACTTGCTCCAGGACGCGGGATCCAGAAGATCGCTCGCATCGCTGGCCGTCAGCAGGCCCATGCAGTAGCGGTGGTCGGTGCCGCTGGCGGAGTAGGCGATGAAGATGCGTCCCCCGCGCTTCAGCACCGCGGGCCCCTCGTTGACGCGGTGCAGCTGCATCTCCCATTCGTATTCCGGCTTCGCGATCAGCACCGGCTCGCCGACGATGGACCAGGGCGTGTCCATCCGCGCGATGAACAGGCTGGAGTCGCCGATGATCTGCGCCCAGACCAGATAGCGCACGCCCCGATGTTCGAAGGTCGTTGCGTCAAGGGAGAAGCTCTCGACCGGCAGCCTGATCCGCCCCTTCTCCGTCCACTCGCCGCTGATCGGATCTTCATCCGCGCATTCGAGCACATAAGGCCGGATATTCCACTTGTTCTCCGCGGTGCCGGCGGCGAAGTAGATGTACCAGCGACCGTCGATATGATGCAGCTCCGGCGCCCAGATGTGATTGCCCATCTCCCCGCGCTCATGCTTCCGCCAGATCACCTTCTCCTCCGCCGTCGCCAGGCCCGCGATCGTGCGCGATCTGCGCAGGATGATGCGGTCATATTCGGGGACGGAGGCGGTGAAATAGTAATAGCCATCGGTGTGCTTCAGGATGTAGGGGTCGGCGCGCTGCTCGATGAGCGGGTTCGAATATTGCTCGATGATGAGTTGGCCCTCCAGCACGTATTCGCCGGGTTCTCCCGGCTGCGCCCGATCCGCAGGCTCCCATTCTACCGGGAAACGCTCGACGATGCCGTTCTCCAGCTCGGCCTCCGCCCATCCGGGCAACTCCGGCGGCTGTCCCGGCGATGTGCGGACGACGGTATCTCTGATGCGGGTGATTTTCAAGCTGCGTATACCTCCTGAAGCCAGGTGGTCTGTATGGACTACATTTACATGATATACCATGTTTTCATAACCCTCATTTCATGTTCCTGTTCTCATATTCTGTCGCCCTGCCCTGTGCTTCCAACCATCCCGGATACTTCGCTTCCATGTTCGGCCGGACGCAGCCCTGACGCTGCTTCGTGCCCCCGGATCGAATACGTCGTCACCCGGCATGAGGGAATCTCCGCCGTCAGGATCGCTGATGACCCGTGGCGGGTCACCTCTGCCCTCGGCGAAGCGGTCGGTGATGGGACATCCTTCCGCGCAATCATGGGATACGATAAAATATTGTCTGAAACACACGCAGGCTTTTAGGCTGATTCTAAACGTATCAGAAGGAAAAATAAATGACTTATTCATCCTCTTACTGATCTATCATCTTGCATTTCGAGTGAAATGAGGTTGCTGCGTCCAAGAAATCCGAGAGACCGTTTCCCGACACCCAGGCGGTCAAAGCAAACGGAGAGACGAACCTGTCGTCTCTCAGAACCAGCGAAGTGGTCGATCAGCCATCAACTGCCCAGCACGACATCGTCCCGCTTGTCAAGCGATCTCCCGCCATGTCACCAC
>Ga0325352_100136_pt1 | contig 12726 bp, 10 predicted proteins | sample SM_ome_23_FD_205719 | JGI IMG/M metagenome (GOLD analysis project Ga0325352, IMG submission 205719) | Metatranscriptome of lab enriched sorghum-adapted microbial communities from California, United States - SM_Day2_7 (Metagenome... ...
CGCCCGGCCGGCGGACCCCCATATCGGGTTCGTCTGAAGCGGGCGGGTCGTCTGGAGGCGACAACCTTTGAAATCCGAAGACATTGATTTGCGGGAATACTTGCGGATCGTGCGTCGCAGGCTCTGGCTCATCGTCCTGATCGTGCTGACATGCACCATCGGCGCCGCTTACTTCAGTTACAACACCTATGTGCCGCTCTATGCGGCGCAGACGAAACTGTATGTCAACAGCGCGGATGCGGCGGATCCGTTCAGCCGGGGCGTCATGAACATCGGACAAATGTCCTCCGGAGGCGGCGTGATCGAAACGTACAAGGAGATCATCCGCACGCCGATCATCATGGACAAAGTGGTCGAGCGGTACCCGCAGCTCGACGCCTCGACCGAGGAGCTCATCCGCAGCGTCTCCGTTCATGCGCTGAACAACACGTCCGTCATGATCATTTCGGTCACCGGGTTTTCGTACGAACGGGCAGTCATGATGGTCAATGCGATTACGGACGTGTTCGTCACGGAGCTGCCGAAAATTTCGCCGGGCCATTCCGCCGTGCTGCTGACCGAAGCGAAGCTGTCGGCGAGTCCCAATCCGGTGAACGAACAGCACACTACGTATATTTTTCTCGCCTTCGCGGCGTCGCTGATCGTGTCCGTCGGCATCGCCATCCTGCTCGATGTGCTCGACGACCGGATCAAGGACGAGGCGGATGTCGTGCGGGTGCTCGGCGTCTCGACGCTCGCCTCGGTGCCGAAGACGAGACTGCGTTCGGGCCGCACCCGCAGCCGCAAGGGAACCCAGGGAAGGATCGGTGAGGAAGCTTATGCCGCGGTCAAATAAAGACGCGACGACATTGCAGGTCGACGATGTGTCGCCGTTCATGGAAGCCTACCGGACGCTCAAGGCGAACATCGAGTTCGCTTCCCGCCGCCGGCCGATCCGCGCCGTCGCCGTCGCCTCGGCCGTCCCCGGCGAAGGCAAATCGACCACGGCGCTCTACCTGGCGTCCGCCTATGCGCGGGCCGGCCGCACCGTCGTCCTGGTCGACGGGGACATCCGCAAGCCGACGCTACATCAGGTGATAGATCGGCGCCGCAGCCCGGGACTTACGGATTATCTGCTCGATCCCGGCATGATGCCGTCTTACGTGCTGACGGACACGATGGTCGGCGCGGCGTTCATCGGCGCGGGGCGCAGCGTCCCGAATCCTTCGGACCTGCTGGCTTCCGAACGGATGACGGAGCTGATCGCGCTGCTGAAGCAGGCATACGACATGGTCATCGTCGATACGCCGCCGATTCTGGCCGCCATCGACGCGAAGATTCTCGCCGCCAAATGCGACGGCGTGCTGCTCGTGCTCGAAAGCGGCAAGGCGCGGGAGAAAGCCGTCCTGAAGGCGAAAACCGAGCTGGTGCAGGCCAATGCGAACCTGCTTGGCGCGGTCTTGAACAAAATGAATCGGAAAGCGCTGGATCCCTATTCGGACTATTACGGCAAATGAGGAGGTTGGGCCGGTGCAACGAGAGCGAAGGATGCGGCAGGCGGCGCGCAACGCTCGTAATGCCGCGGTCGTCGCGCTGTGTCTGTCGATGACCGCGGGATGCACGCTCCTCGACGCGTTCTCCGCCCCGCGGGAAGAGGCGGATGTAACGCCGCAGATCCGGTCCGTGCGGACCGAGACGGTGGCCGTGCGGCAGATCGAGGAACCGATTCACATTACGGCGGATGTCGAGTCCTCGATTCAGTTCGATGTCGAACCGAAGATCTCCGGCACGGTCGAGACGCTGCACAAAAAGCTCGGCGATACCGTGGAGGAAGGCGAACCGATCGCGCAGCTGTCTTCCGAAGAGGTCAATCTGGCCTATGAGCAGGCGCTGGCCGCCGTCGACCAGGCGAACAGCGCGCTCCGGACGGCCCGCCAGGAACTGTCGGTCAGCCGGCAGGAGCTCGCGGCGGAGATTCGCAAGATGGAGATCAGACTGAACGAATTGCAGCGCCAGCACAACAAGGTCCGCAACGACTACGACAGCGGCCTGGCGACGAAAGAGGACGTCGACCGGTCGGCATCGGAACTCGAATCCTACCGTCAGGATCTGGAACTTGCGCGCAAGCGGCTGCAGTCGCTGAACCAGTCCGACCGGATGGCGGAACTGGAGAACCGGTTGGCCGATGCGGAGCTGGCGCTGCAGCTGCGGAGCGAGGCGCTCGAACAGCTTACGATCAAGGCGCCGGTCGGCGGCGTCATCACGCAGCTGACATTAATTGAAGGCATGATGGTTCGGGAGGGCGTGCCCGTCGGGCGGATCGAGCAGGTGGATCCGGTGCGGATCGTCGCTTACCTGAACGAAGAAGGCGCGCAATATGTGCGGGGCAAGGCCGAGCTCAAGTATGTGCTGCCCGGCGGCGAAGAGCAGGGACAAGCGCCCGTGAGCTATCTGTCATCCATCCCGGATCCCGAGCGGAACGCTTATGTGCTGGAACTCACGGTGCCGAATCGCGACGGCCGGCTCAAGCCGGGCATGAAGGTAGCCGTCGAATTGTCGGAAGAAGCCGAACTGTCCGCGCTTGCGGTGCCGCAGTACGCCGTGCTCGAGGAAGGAAGCCGGCGGTATGTGTTCGTCATCGAAGACGATATCGTGAGAAAACGCGAAGTGAAGACCGGCCGGTCGACACCATCCTATTATGAAGTGCTGTCCGGTGTCAGCGAAGGCGAGAGCATCGCGATTACCGGCGTCAATGCGCTCACCGACGGGGAACGCGTGATCGTTGAACGGAGCGGCAAGGAGGGACAAGCGGAATGAACAGACGAAGATGGAAACGGTGGGCGGCATGGATCATGACCGGGCTGATCATCGCCCTGGCCGCGTCTCCGGGTTCGGCCGCCACCACCGTCTCGGCCGCGCCCGCCGGGACGGCGAGCGATACGCCCTATACGCTGAACAGCGTGCTCAAGGCCGGCGTGAAGACGGTGCTGAACGAACGCGTTCCGGAGGGCGTCAGAATCGGCGCGGTCGTCCGGCTGTACAATACCGCCAGCCGTGCCGTGGCCGTGCCGGGATACGAGCTGCGCGCGGTGACGACGGGCGGCGTCGTCTATACGCTGAAGCCGTCCGCCGACAATCCGCGCACCGTGCAGCCGCAGGAGAAGGCCGAACTCAGCTACATGCTGACCGTGGGGCGTTCCGATGTTTTCACGCTTGAACGGCTTGCATGGGTGAACGTTGACGAATACGTTTACCCGAAGAAAGAAACCAACATGCTGAACATGCCCGTCGCGGGTCTGGAATGGTACGGCCCCTCCACGGTGTTCAAGGATGCGCAGCGGTCGAAAGAATGGGGCGCGTCGTTCACGATTCCGGCGGAATCCGCCGAGCTGGTTTACACGCCCGTCCGGCTCGCGGAGCGGCACACCCCGCAGGGCACGACAACCGTCCTCGTGCTGCAGGTGCGGAATACGGGCAACCGGCAGGCCTGGGTTCCGGAGTTCACCGTGTCCGGCAAGACCGTGAAGAGTTACTACTCCGCGCAGCGGGCGGAGAGCGGACCGATCGCGGTTCAGCCGGGATCGTCGCGCTATCTGCACTTCGTCATGCGGCTGGACAGTCCGGAGGCCTGGCTGAGCTTCACGATCAGCACGCCGGAAAGTTTCACGGACGCATCCGGCACCATCCGGTATGAAGCGGGCCGCCTGCAGATCAAGGCGCCCGCCCACCCCGATACGCAGACCGTCCAGTCGTCATATGATCTGCTTGACCCGATCCGCGTCTCGTCGACGCTCAGGCCGAATCTGGCGAACGAAGTCGACATTGCGCTGGCCGAAGTGCGTCGATTCGAACAGGCGGGCGACGGCTTCCTGACAGCCGTTGCGAAATTCAGGCTCGTGAATCGATCCGGCGTTTCCGTGGCCATTCCGGACTTCGGCGTGGAATGGATGACGTCCGAAGGCGTCAGCTACACGGGCGAACGGATGGATGTGCGGCAGAAAATGCTGATGCCGGGCGTCGGCATGATGATCGGCTATACGTTCACCCTGCCCCTCTCCGCCGGGTCGGACGAGCAGGCGCAGCTCACGCTGCTGGACGGCAGTCCGGACACGTTCCAACTGCCGGTCGGCGCGGTCAGCATCCCGCTGGCCGGGGCGGATGCGGAAGAGTCCGGCGGCGCCGCCGACATGTATCCGTTCAAGGTGGAGATCCGTTCCGGATCGCTTGACCCGTCCGGACTCGTCACGCTCGACTTCGGCATCTCGCGGGCGGTCAATATGACGTTCGACGAGCGGTCCGTCCGGCTCAAGCTGGAAGCGGCCGACCCGAGCGGGCATGTGCTGATGTCCCAGACGTATGCGCTGGCGGGCGCCGGCCGCCTGGGATCCGGCCTGAAGAAGATCGAGCTCGGCGATCGGGAGACAACGGATGCGTTCAAAAAAGTCGTCATCCGGCTGTATGAAGTGCTCGCGATTCCGGGCGGAGAGATTGAACGGCTCGTCAAGACGATGCACCTTGAGGCATCTTCCAATCCCCTGAGCCGGGCGGCCTGAAGGCCGGAAAACTCCCCCGCAGGCATGCGATTGACCGCGGCCGCGCGGCAATCGCGCACCGCGCCAATCGCATGCGGCGGGGGGATGCAGATCGCGGATGCGAATGATGGATTGACAGCCGGGTGATTGGGTGCTACGATGCAGGTGCGTTCGCTTTACAGAATGATTTTTTGAGAAAAACGATGTTTGTCCATTATTTTTTTCGGTGATTGTTCTCTATAAGGAACAAATGATGCGGCCGGAGGATGGTATGAGCGCGATCATCGGCATTTATGGCATACATGAAAATCCGGCGATTATGGAGCAGGGAGCCGCCATGATGCAAGCATTGTCCCGGTTTCCGGCGGACGACGAGCAGGCATGGCAAGCGCGGTCGAACGTGTTCTTCGGCTGCCGCGCCCAGTGGATTACGCCCGAGTCGGTCGGCGAGCGCAATCCGCTGCATGATCCGGAACGGGGACTGGCCGTCGTCGCCGACGCGATCCTCGACAACCGGGAGGAGCTGTGCGAAGCGCTCGGGATCGAGGCCGTCCGCCGCAGCGCCTTGACGGACCCGGAGCTGCTCCTGCTCGCTTATGATGCCTGGGGAACGGGGATGGCGGAACGGCTGGTGGGCGATTTCGCCTTCGCCATCTGGGATGAACGCGGGCGGAGGTTGTATGCGGCGCGGGATTATTCGGGCGCGCGGACGCTCTATTTTACCCGGGACCCGTCAAGCGGAACGGTCTGGCTCAGCACCGTCATGGCTCCGCTTCTCGGACTGCCGCATTTGCCCGGCGCGCTCAACCGGCAATGGATTGCGGAATACCTCGCCCTTCCGTACACCGTGGACGCCGTCGACGGTCGGATGACGGTCCACGAAGGCATCGAACAATTGCCGCCTGCCCATTACCTCGTTGCGGACGCGGAAGGCCGGCTGACGCTGAAGCTCTACTGCCGCATCGAGGAACCTCGGGAGAAACTGAAGCTCGGCTCGGATGCGGAATACGAGGAAGCGCTGCGCGACGTGCTCGGCGCGGCGGTGAAGGCGCGGCTCCGCACGCACCGCGGCGTGGGCGCGCATCTCAGCGGCGGGCTGGATTCGGGATCCGTCGCCGCGTTCGCCGCCCGCGAACTCCGCGCCAGGGGCAGATCGCTGTACACCTTCAGCTATGTGCCGGTGGCGGACTTTACGGATTGGACGCCGCGCAGCCGGATGGCGGACGAAAGGGCGTATATCAGCGCCGTCGTCGAGCACGCGGGGAACATCGTCCCGGAATACTGCGATTTTCCGGACCGGAATCCGTATTCGGATATCGACGATTGGCTGGATGTCATGGAGATGCCCTACAAGTTCTTCGAGAATTCGTTCTGGCTGAAAGGGATTTTCGAGCGGGCCGCGGAGCGGGACATCGCCGTCCTGCTGAACGGTCAGCGCGGCAACTGGACGATCTCCTGGGGGCCGGCGCTCGATTACCAGACCGCGCTGCTCAAGCGCCTCAGACTGGTCCGGTTCTACCGCGAGCTGGACGGCTACGCCCGGCGGATCGGCGTCGGCCGGAGGCGGGTGCTCGGGTCGGTCTGGCGGAGGGCGGTCGGCGCCGGCGCGTCCGGCATGCGGCATCCCGTGCTGGCGAGCCCGCGCCTGCTCGAAGAGACCGGCGTTGTCGAGCGCCTCAGACGGCAGGGATTGCCTGTGCAAGGCAACGTGCGCAGCGCGTATGAGGCGCGCAGGAGGCTGTTCAAACAGACGTGCTTCTGGAACTTGAACGGCACGTACGCCACGAAACTGTCGCTCAGGTACGCCGTTTGGGACCGGGACCCTTCGAACGATCTGCGTGTCGTCCGTTTCTGCCTGTCCGTGCCGGAAGAGCAGTGCGTGCGGGACGGTGTCGACCGCGCGCTTATCCGCCGCGCTGCCCGGGGCTATCTGCCGGATAAGGTCCTGCTCAATCAGAAGGTGCGCGGCGCACAGGGAGCCGACGGCGTTCACCGGATGAAAGCCGCCTGGCCTGCGTTTATCCGGGAGGCGCAGGAGATGCTGGACGATGAAGCGATGCGCGACTACCTGGACCTGGAGATGCTTAAGGAATCGCTGCTCAAAGTGCGGGAAGCGCCGAAACCGGAATATGCCTACGATCTCGATTTCCGCATGCTGATGCGCGGGATCATATTCCGCCGTTTTGTCAGATTACGGGGGAGGAGGTGAAATCCGCATGCGCAAGAAGGAATGGCAGGCGCCCGAACTGGAAGTGCTGGACGTTCGGTTGACGGCGGCAGGTCCGGGTAAGGCGAAACCGGACGGCGTACAGCCGGATGAAGACGAAGACGTGCACTACAGCTGAACCTTGCAGCCTGAGCGGGATGCGGCCTTATAAGCGTGCCGCTTATAAGGCCCGTTCCCGGCCCCGGATGGAGTGTGAAGCGTGACCAGGACGAATACCGGCTATCGGTACCGGGCCTTCGGGCTCCGGATTGACAGCGACATCCCGCTGCCCGAACTCGGAGACGGCACCCGGCCTGACGGCGACGCCGATCTGACCGTCGTCCGCTGCGGCGAGGCGGAGCCGGAATGGGCGGAAGGCGGAGGCGGCGGCAGACTGTATGCGGCGGAAGGCATCGTCTCGTTCCGGGTTCCGCAGACGGCCGCTTTCCGGATCACGAACGGCAACCGGATCGAAGTGCATGCTTACAGCGGAGCAGACGAGGACCGGATCCGCCTGTACGTGCTCGGCACGTGCATGGGCGCGCTCCTGCTGCAGCGGCGCATCCTGCCGCTTCACGGCAGCGTCGTGGCGCGCGACGGGCGCGCATACGCCATCGTCGGCGAATCGGGCGCGGGCAAGTCGACGCTGTCCGCGGCGCTGCTGGAACGCGGATTCCGTCTGGTGACGGACGACGTCGCCGCCATCGTCTTCGATGAGCGCGGCACGCCGCTGGTCATGCCGGCCTACCCGCAGCAGAAGCTCTGGCAGGACAGCCTCGACCGGCTCCAGATTGCCGGCAGCGGGCTGAGGCCGCTCTTCGAGAGGGAGACGAAATACGCGGTCCCGGCGGACGGCGCGTTCTGGCCGGAACCGGTGCCGCTTGTACATATCTGTGAGCTCGTCCATTCCGACGGGCAGACGCCGGAGCTTCAGCCGATTGCCAAGCTGGAGCGGTGCTATACCTTGTATCGCCACACGTTCCGGCGGTCGCTGATCGTGCCGTCCGGGCTTGCCGCCTGGCATTTCGAGACGGCGGTGAAGCTGGCGGAGAAGACCGGCATGTATCGGCTGATGCGGCCGGCGAAGGTGTTCGCGGCGCGGGAATCCGCGCGTCTCATAGAGACGCATGCCGATGGGGAGGTGAGCCGATGATCCAGCAGGAATTGATCGCGGCCGACTGCATCGTCGTCCAGAAGCCGGGCGCGATCGTCAGCGACATGAACGGGGAGAAAGTGATGCTCAGCGTGGAGAACGGCAAGTATTACAATCTCGGCAAGCAAGGCGGCCGCATCTGGGAACTGATCGCAAGTCCCATTGCCATCCCGGATCTGGTCTCCGCCTTGACGGCGGAGTACGACATCGACCGGGAGACGTGCGAACGCGATGTGCTGAAATTTCTCGCCTCGCTTCAGCGCGAGAAAATGATCGAGGTGACCCGCCGGTGAGGCGGTCGCCGGCCATGCCCGGCCTCTCGCGGGCGTCCGCCAGGGCTTCGCGCGCCGTCCGGCTGCTGCTGGACCGGCCGGACACGGCGGCGCTGCTTGCGGAGGCCTGGCTGTCTCTTGCGTGGTCTCGGCTGCTGCTGCTCTTCCCGTTCCGCCGGATTGCGCCGATGATCGGCATTCCCCGCAGCGAGACCGAGTGGCGGGAACATCCGCGCGAGCTTGCACAGCAGATCGACCGCATCGCCGACGCTGTCCGGATCGCCAGCCGTATCGCGTGGTGGGAATGCAAATGTCTGGTCCGCGCGCTGGCGGTCATACGGATGTTGAAGCGGCGCGGCATCGAGTACACGCTTTATCTCGGGACCGGCCGGGACGAAGCCGGCCGGCTGGCCGCCCATGCCTGGCTGCGAAGCGGCAGCCGTTTTATTACCGGTGCGGAAGAGAGGAACAGGTTCACCGTCGTCGGCATGTATGCCGCCTTCGGGCGGAGCCTGGACGGGTCATGAAGGCGATGCTGCATGCGGTAAAGCTGCTGCGCCGATACGCCGGCGCGCCGCTCGCCCCGGTGATCGCCGGCATGGCGCTGGCGGGCCTGTTCGAAGGCGCCGGCATCCTGCTGATCGTTCCGCTGCTCGGCGCCAGCGGCTTCCTGGACGGGGCGCACGATTCGGTGCCGTTCCTTGCGCCGCTCCTGGGCAGGCTCAAGACGCTGCCTGCGGACAGCCTGCTGCCCGTTCTGCTGGGCCTGTTCGTGCTGGCCGTGGTGCTGCAGAGCGCGCTGCAGCGGCATGTCGCCATCCAGAGCACGCGGATCGTGAACCGGTTCGGACGGAACCTGCGGATCGAGCTGTTCGACGCGCTGCAGGATGCGCGGTGGAGTCTCTACCTGCGCAAGCGGCGGACCGACCTGATGAACGCGATGACGACGGAGACCGCGCGCATGCTGTATGGCATGGGGCTGGTGCTGCAGGCCGCGTCCGCCCTGATCTACACCGTCCTGCAGATCGGCATCGCGCTTGCGATGTCGTGGGCGCTGACGGCGCTCGTACTCGCGTGCGGCGCGGCCGTGCTGCTCATCTCCCGCCGGCTGATCGGCAAGGCCAGGGCGCTCGGCAGCCTGACGTCGGAACTGGCGCAGGACTATCTGGCCGGCGTCCATGACCGGCTGCAGGGCATGAAGGACATCAAGAGCAACGACATGGCGGACGGGGGCCGCAAGTGGATTCGCGGCATCACGGAACGGCTGCTCCAGGAACAGCTCGCCTACATCCGGCTGCGGTCCGCGACGGACGCGGGCTACCGGATCGCATCGGCCGTGCTCGTCGCGGCGTTCGCCTATGCCGCCGTCCGCATGCTGCACACGCCGCCGCACATCCTGCTGCTGATCGTGCTCATCTTCGCCCGGCTGTGGCCGCGGATCACGACGCTGCAGACGCAGGCGCAGCAGCTCGCCTCCGCCGCTCCGGCGTTCGCATCCGTCCAGGCGTTGCTTGCGGAGTGCAAGCGGGAGCGCGAGACCGCTTCGCGCGGGGATGCGGCGCTGGCGGACGCGGAAGCCGATGCGAAGAGCGGGCAGCTCCGACTGGAGTACGGCATACGGCTGAGCGGCGTCGCGTTCAGCTATGAAGGGGCCGGCGGCCGAAAGGAGCTCGACGGCATCGACCTGTTCATTCCGGCCCGTGCGACGACCGCGATCGTCGGGCATTCCGGCGCAGGGAAAAGCACGCTCGTCGATGCGGTCATGGGACTCATCCGGCCGCAGGAAGGCGAGATCCGGATCGACGACGTACCGCTGACGGACGAGCGGCTGGCGGCGCTCAGGCGCAGTGTCGGCTATGTGCCGCAGGACCCGTTCCTCTTCGGCGGGACGATTCTGGACAATCTGCGGATGGCGCGGCCCGACGCGACGGAAGAAGAGGTGCATGAGGCGCTCCGGTTCGCGGCGGCCGAATCGTTCGTCAGCCGGCTGCCGCAGGGCATCCACACGCCGATCGGCGACCGGGGCATCCGGCTCTCCGGCGGCGAACGGCAGCGCATCGTGCTCGCGCGGGCCATCCTGCGCAAGCCCGGCATCCTCATCCTCGACGAGGCGACCAGCGCGCTCGATTCGGAGAGCGAAGCCGCCATCCTGCATTCACTGGAGAGGCTCAGGGGCAGCATGACGATCATCGTGATCGCGCACCGGCTCTCCACGATCCGGGGCGCCGACCAGGTCGTCGTCATGGAGCAGGGCCGCATCGTCCAGTGCGGAAGGTATGCCGCGCTGGCGGCCGACCGGAGCGGTCTGTTCGACCGGCTTCTCCGGCAGCAGGCGACGGGCGTGTAACGGACGGCGCCGTTCGCGGCGAACCCGAGCGAACAAAAAGCGCTTGACATGTTCTGTATAGAGAATATAGAATGAGGACGAGTTCATTATATAGAACAAACGGCCTGCGCCTTGTGTTCTATATAACGAATACATTTTGCACAGTTTGTCGCCTTCGAGCGAACGATCAACGAATCCGCAGTCGCCGGGATCGCGGGAGAACGCGCCGTGCAAGGCTCCCGCGGTCGCCGGTCTCGACGCTTGCTTGCTTTAAAGCTGCGGTTTCCGGCCGGACGAGGAGACGGATGACGCGCACCATGCGCACCAGGCCGCGGAAACCGGACCGTTAAAGCAGGCAAGCCCGCACGGGTAAGGAGGAAGAACATGTCTTATCGCAGACGGTTGTCCATTCTGCTCTCGCTCGATTCCTTGATCGTCATCACCGCCATTTTTGCAGGCCGCATTCTGCTCGAGGCGTCGATCAACGTGCTGACGTTTCCGCTGATCGTCAGTTCGCTCGCCCTGCTCTTCTCGCACCATCTGTACGCATACTTCTACAAGCTCTACAAAAAAGCATGGGAATACGCGAGCATCGGGGAGCTGATCGCCATCGCGAAGGCGGTTACGCTGTCCATCGCGACGGCCGCCATCATCCAGCAGCTGCTCGTCAAAGACATCTACTTCCGCCTGCTGGCCGTCACCTGGATGCTGCACATGCTGTTCATCGGCGGATCGCGGCTGTACTGGCGGCTGTATCGGAGCGCGCGCATGCCCGGCGGCGACGGCCGGAAGCGGACGCTGATCGTCGGCGCGGGCGCGGCGGGCACGATGGTGGCGCGCCAGCTGCTCCAGCCGGGGGCGGAACTGAGGCCGGTCGCGTTCGTCGACGACGATCCGGCGAAGCACAAGCTGGACATCCTCGGTCTCCCGGTGCTCGGCGGCATCGACCGGATTGAGCGGATCGCACGGGAGAAGCGAATCGAGAACATCGTGATCGCCATCCCGTCGCTCGGAAAGAAGGCGCTGAGGCGCATCTTCGAAGAGTGCGCGAAGACGGAAGCGAAGACGCAGATCATGCCGAAACTTGAAGATCTGGCGACGGGGCGCATATCGGTCAGCGAACTTCGGGATGTCGAAGTGGAAGACCTGCTCGGACGGGAACCGGTCGAACTCGACATCGACAGCATCTCGGGCTATGTGACGGGCCGCACCATCCTCGTCACGGGCGCGGGCGGCTCGATCGGTTCGGAAATTTGCCGGCAGGTGGCGAAATTCGGACCGAAGAAGCTCGTCCTGCTCGGACACGGCGAGAACAGCATCTACTCCATCGAGATGGAACTCAGGGATATGTACGGGGATGCCGGAATAGAAATGGTAACGGAGATCGCCGACATCCAGGACGTGCAGAAAATGATGGACGTCATGCAAATTCACCGGCCGGATGTCGTCTACCATGCCGCTGCGCACAAACATGTGCCGCTCATGGAGCGGAACCCGGAAGAAGCGGTGAAGAACAACCTGATCGGCACGATGAACACGGCCCGGGCGGCGAGCTGGCACGGTGTACATATTTTCGTCATGATTTCGACGGACAAAGCGGTCAATCCGACCAGCGTCATGGGCGCCTCGAAACGTCTGGCGGAAATGTATATCCAGTACATGGACGGCATCAGCCGGACCAAATTCGTCGCCGTCCGGTTCGGAAACGTGCTGGGCAGCCGGGGCAGCGTTATCCCGCGGTTCCGCAAGCAGATCGAAGCCGGCGGTCCCGTGACGGTGACCCATCCGGACATGGTGCGCTATTTCATGACGATTCCAGAGGCGTCGAGGCTTGTCATCCAGGCCGGCGCGCTGGCGAAAGGCGGCGAGATCTTCGTCCTCGACATGGGCGAGCCGGTCAAAATTGTCGACCTGGCGCGCAATCTGATCCGCATGTCCGGGTACGCGGTCGAGGATATCGGCATTCGCTTCACCGGCATCCGTCCCGGCGAGAAACTGTTTGAAGAACTGATGAATCCGGAAGAAGTGCAGGAACATCAGGTGTATCCGAAAATCCACGTCGGCAAATCGCAGCGCATTCCGATCCGGGAGATCGAGGATTTGGCGGAACATTTTGCGGAGGCGGACCGGGAGACGCTGCGCGCCTGGCTGCTGGCGCTGGCGAACGGACGAACGGAGCCGGCTTTGGCGGCGGCCGCGCAGGCGGCCGTCAGAGAGTCGAACGAGGAGGCTGCCGCGGCGGGGGCGGCGGCTGCGCC
>Ga0325352_100158_pt1 | contig 11908 bp, 24 predicted proteins | sample SM_ome_23_FD_205719 | JGI IMG/M metagenome (GOLD analysis project Ga0325352, IMG submission 205719) | Metatranscriptome of lab enriched sorghum-adapted microbial communities from California, United States - SM_Day2_7 (Metagenome... ...
CCTACTTAGACTTGGATAAAACCGCAAAACCATCGTTGGGAAACGAAGTTTTATCCGCGAGCAAGTGCTCGTGAAGATTCGTCAAGAAATTCATCTTCAATTTCCAAATGCTGTGCAACGGTTGCTGCAAAAAAGCGGTGTTCCCGACTCATCCCGGAGACCCTCGAAGAGGATACTGCCGCATCAGGAAGATCGTCAACCAGGCCAAGATCTGAGGCACATCCATTATCGGGAATTGAAATGTAGCCCAGAAAAGATGGGACACTGCTCTGGATTGTCGTTCGTACCATGCCTGGGGCCGCTTCCCTATCGAAACGCAATTGCTTGTTGGAACGGTAAGAAGTCATTCCCACTTAACCCCGCAATAGCGAACTGATTTGTTCGGATACCGCTTGAATCTCTTGTTCCCCGTTCACCTGACGCAGCAAGTTCTTCTTCTCGTAATACTGAAGCAATGGGGCCGTCTTGGTTGAATACTCGTCAAGACGCGTACCTACCTTTTCTTCGGTATCGTCCGATCGTTGGTACAGTTCTCTGGAACATTTGTCGCAAATGTTCTCCACTTTCGGAGGATTGAAGATCACATGGTAGGTGGCTCCACAGGATTTGCAAATCCGCCGTCCCGTCAGCCGGGCTAGCAAAAGGTTTCGATCCACCGACAAATTGATGACATGATCAATTTGCGAATTCATCGATTCCATGATTTCATCCAGTGCCTCCGCCTGCGAGATGGTGCGCGGAAAACCATCCAACAAAAAGCCATTTTTACAATCGTCCTGCTGCAGTCTTTCCTTAACAATTCCAATCGTAATGTCGTCCGGAACCAAAAGTCCCTGATCCACGAATTCCTTCGCTTTCAGTCCCAATGGCGTTTGCTGGCTCATGGCCAATCGGAAGGCATCCCCGGTTGAAATGTGAGGAATGTGAAACTCATTTACAATATTCTCCGCCTGAGTACCTTTCCCAGCACCAGGAGGACCCATAAAAATGATATTCATCTTCTAGCTCCCTCCCCCATCCGCTTTGGCGGCACGAAAAGCAGGACAGGCGCTTAGCATTCGCGCCTTCTTGCAAACCTGTATTACAAAGGGAATCCCGTTCCATGCCTTCTCTATTTACTTATTGATAAACCCTTTGTAGTGGCGTTTGATCAGTTGACTTTCGATCTGCTTCATCGTCTCCAAGGCTACACCGATGACGATGAGCAGCGAGGTTCCGCCAATTTGCACACTGTTGGGAAGACCAGCCACTGCCGAGAAAATCATCGGCAGGATGGAAATCAGTGCAAGGAAGATCGCGCCTGACAAAGTAATCCGGTTCATCACCCTCGTCAGATAAACAGTGGTTGTTTTGCCCGGACGGATTCCGGGAATATAACCGCCGTTCTTCTTCATTTGGTCCGCCAATTGAACCGGGTTGATTTGCACAAAGGTGTAAAAATAAGTAAAGCCGATAATCAACAGAACATACAGCACCATGCCTAACGGCGATCTGTAGTTCAAATTCTCAATGATCCAATCCGCCACAATATTGCCCCTCCAGAAGCTGGCCACCGTAGGTGGAAACACCAGAAGCGAAAGAGCGAAGATTACCGGAATGACGCCAGCTGCATTCACCTTCAAGGGGATATGGGTCGACTGACCGCCGTACATTTTCCGTCCAACCACCCGCTTGGCGTATTGAACCGGAATTTTCCTGACCCCTTGCTGCACGAAGATGACACCAACAATAATCAATACGATGGCAATCAGGATCACCACGATCTTGACAATGTTGATGAACAGAGCGCTGCCGGCATCGCGGATTTGCGTTTGGTAAATCTGGGTAATATACGTTGGAAAACGGGCAACAATCCCGGCAAAAATCAAAACGGAAATGCCGTTTCCAATCCCCTTTTCCGTTAATTGTTCCCCCAGCCACATCAGAAAAGCCGTTCCTGCCGTAAGGACAATGGCAATCAAAGCATACGTGGCGAATCCCGGGGAGATGACCAATTGCAGGTTGTAAAGGCGATTAAAGCCGACTGCAATTCCAAACGCCTGAATCAGTCCAAGAATAATGGTGCCGTAACGCGTGAACTGACTCAGCTTTTTTCTCCCCATGTCTCCCTCTTTGGCCCATTGCGCAAACTTCGGAATTACATCCATGGAAAGCAGCTGGACAATGATGGAGGAGGTGATATACGGCATAATCCCCATCGCAAAAATGGAGAATTGAAACAATGCACCGCCTGAGAAAGTGTTCAACAGCCCGAATACATCACCGGCATTCATTTGGTCGACGTTCTTGATGATATCCGTATCTATGTTGGGTACCGGAATGAACGCACCAATTCTGTAGACGATCAAGACGAGAAGAGTGAAAATAATCTTTCGCCTCAAATCGTCTACCTTCAGGATGTTGGAAATGGTGTTGAACATCAAATCACCTCGGCTTTACCGCCGGCAGCTTGAATTTTCTCAACGGCAGATTGGGAAAACTTGTTCGCCTTGACTGTAAGCTGCACAGTCAATTCACCATTTCCTAAAATTTTGATTCCGCTGAGCGGATTTTTCACCAAACCGGATTCAATCAAAGTTTCCGGAGTCACTTCGGAACCTGCTGCGAATTTGTTCAACTCTGCCAAGTTAACGATCGCGAATTCCTTGCGGAAACGATTGGTAAAGCCCCGCTTGGGCAAGCGACGATACAAGGGATTCTGACCGCCCTCAAAGCCTGGGCGAACACCACCACCCGAACGTGCATTTTGACCTTTGTGACCGCGGGCAGCCGTTTTACCGGTACCACTTCCGATTCCGCGCCCCAGTCTTTTGGGGGCATGCTTGGAACCCGGAGCCGGAGATAGCTCATGCAATTTCATCGTTGCACCTCCTCTTGATTTTGATTCTAATGGGTTAAGCCTCGATTTCCTTCACTTCTACCAAGTGACTAACTTTGTTCACCATACCGCGAATGGCGGCATTATCCTGATGAACTACCGCTTGATGAAGTTTGCGCAGTCCCAGCGTCCGAACCGTAAGTCTTTGATCTTCCGGGCGGCCGATCAGGCTGCGTTTGAGGGTGATTTGCAGTTGCTTCGCCATAGTTACCCCTCCTAACCTAACATTTCTTCCACTGTTTTGCCGCGGAGCTTAGCCACTTCTTCAGCACGCTTCAAACGTTGAAGTCCTTCAAGAGTAGCATTGACCATGTTGATGGAGTTGGAGGAACCAAGGGATTTCGTCAAAATATCCCCTACACCTGCCAACTCGAGCACGGCGCGAACCGGTCCGCCGGCGATAACACCCGTACCTTTGGAAGCAGGCTTCAGCAGAACTTTGCCCGCGCCAAATTGTCCAACAATCATGTGCGGAATCGTTGTGCCTACGATCGGAACATGGATCAGATTTTTCTTCGCATCCTCAATGCCTTTGCGGATGGCATCCGGAACTTCTGAAGCTTTGCCGATTCCGGCTCCAACCCACCCGTTGCCGTCGCCCACAACGACAAGAGCACTAAAGCTGAACCGGCGTCCGCCCTTGACGACTTTAGCGACGCGGTTGATATTGACCACTTTTTCACTAAGCTCTAACGTATTGGGATCTACACGCAAGTCTCTTACCTCCTTATTTATAAATTTGTCTTAGAATTCTAGGCCAGCTTCACGGGCGGCGTCCGCCAGTGCCTGAACACGGCCATGATACAAATAACCTCCGCGGTCGAAAACAACTTGCTGAATCCCTTTGGCTTTCGCCCTTTCAGCAATCAGTTGTCCCACTTTGCGGGCAGCTTCCACATTACCGCCATTGCCGATTTGATCCCGAAGATCCTTGTCGAGGGTCGATGCGGCTACCAAGGTGGTTCCCTGGTTATCGTCAATGATCTGCGCATACATATGCTTAGAAGAGCGGAAAATGTTCAGACGAGGACGTTCCGCTGTTCCATTGATTTTTTTGCGCACACGAAGGTGTCTTTTCAGACGTGCTTTATTTTTATCGCCTTTGGTAATCATCTGGAATTTTCACTCCTTTCACCTTGCCGGAAGCCGTTATATGCTTCTTACGCGATTTTATTTCTTCTTGCCGGCCTTGCCTTCCTTACGGATAATCCGTTCGCCTTCGTATTTGATACCTTTTCCTTTGTAAGGCTCGGGCTCGCGTACGGAGCGGATCTTTGCGGCGGTAGCGCCGACGCGCTCTTTGTCAATTCCTTTGACAATAATTTTTGTGGCAGCCGGGACTTCGAATTCAATTCCGTCTTCCGGAACGATTTCTACCGGGTGGGAATACCCCACGTTCAACACCAGTTTATTGCCGCTCTTATTTGCACGGTAACCTACGCCCACCAGCTCCAGGGATTTGGAGAAACCTTCGGTAACACCATTCACCATGTTCGCAACCACGCTGCGAGTCGTACCATGGAGGGACCGGTGCTGTTTGTTATCGGAAGGACGTTCAATGGTAACAACGTTGTCTTGTACAGTGACTTTCATATCTTTGTGCAATTGACGGGACAAGCTTCCCTTCGGGCCTTTCACCGTGATGACCGAATCGTTCAAAGTGATATCCACGCCGCTGGGAACAGAAATCGGCTTACGACCAATACGGGACATGTTTACACCTCCATTCGCTGCAATTCAATTACCAAACGTAGCAAAGCACTTCGCCGCCGGATTTCGCTTGACGAGCTTCCTTATCCGTCATGACTCCATGCGAAGTAGAAATAATCGCAATACCCAGGCCTCCCAATACACGGGGAAGTTCCTGACTTTTCGCGTAAACGCGAAGACCCGGTTTGCTGATTCTCTTAAGCCCTGTAATGACCCGTTCATTATTGGGACCATATTTCAAGAAGAGACGAATGATCCCTTGCTTATTGTCCTCAACGTATTCGGCGTCACGCACAAATCCCTCGCGCTTCAGGATTTCAGCAATTTCCCTCTTGATTTTGGAAGCGGGAATTTCCACCGTCTCGTGACGAACAATATTCGCATTACGGATGCGAGTAAGCATATCTGCAATTGGATCGGACATAACCATATTGCGTACCTCCTTCCCGAGCTAAAATAAATTACCAGCTTGCCTTTTTAACGCCAGGAATCTGGCCTTTATAGGCTAATTCGCGGAAACAAATCCTGCAAATCTTGAATTTGCGCAGAACGGAATGAGGACGTCCACACCGTTCACAGCGAGTGTAAGCACGAACAGAGAACTTGGGAGTACGCTGCTGCTTCACCTTCATCGAAGTTTTGGCCACTGAATTTCACACCTCCGATAGAATCAGTTTAACCGTTATTTTGCAAAAGGCATTCCTAATTGAGTCAACAGTTCACGTGCTTCTTCGTCGGTTTTGGCCGTCGTTACAATGACTACGTCCATCCCGCGAATTTTGTCCACTTTATCGTACTCGATTTCCGGGAAAATCAACTGTTCCTTCAGACCGAGGGTATAGTTGCCGCGGCCATCGAACGCTTTGCTGGACACACCGTGGAAGTCACGCACACGGGGAAGAGCAACGTTGAAAAGTTTGTCCAGGAAGTGATACATCCGCTCGCCGCGAAGAGTTACCTTCACGCCAATCGGCATATTTTCGCGCAATTTGAAGCCGGCAATCGATTTTTTGGCTCTCGTTACAACCGGTTTTTGACCCGAGATCGTCTGCAGGTCTTCTACGGCGGAATCAATCACCTTGGAGTTGGAAACAGCTTCACCGACACCCATGTTGATGACAACCTTCTCCACTTTCGGAACCTGCATAACGCTCGAGTAGTTGAATTTTTGAATTAAAGCAGGCGTAATTTCATTCAAGAAACGGTCTTTCAATCTAGCTGGCATATTTCAAGTACCTCCTTTCCGTGCAGGGATTAGTCGATTACTTCGCCCGATTTTTTGGCCACACGTACTTTCTTTCCGTTATCCAAAACTTTATATCCGATCCGGGTCGGCTCACCGCTCTTCGGGTCGATCAGCATAACGTTCGAAGCATGAATCGGCGCTTCCTGGGTGATGATCCCTCCCTGGGGATTTTGCTGGGAAGGCTTGGCATGCTTCTTCACCAGGTTGACTCCCTCGACGAGAACGCGGTTTTCCCGAGGATAAGCAGCGATGACGCGGCCTTTTTTGCCTTTATCTTTACCCGTAATGACAAATACGGTGTCGTCCTTCTTCACATGAAGTTTATTGTTGTGCGACTCAAGCTTTTTCTTTGTTTTCGGCATTTTCCGTTACACCTCCTACCGGCCTTCCCTGAAGGCCTGCTTCCTTTCCATCGATCGGCATTAGCCGGCTTAAATGACCTCAGGTGCCAGAGATACGATCTTCATGAAGTCTTTATCACGCAGTTCGCGGGCAACCGGTCCGAAAATACGAGTGCCGCGAGGGCTCTTGTCGTCTTTTACGATAACAGCTGCATTCTCGTCAAAGGAAATGTAAGATCCGTCTTTACGCCGCGCGCCGCGCTTCGTACGAACGACAACCGCCTTGACTACATCGCCTTTTTTGACAACGCCACCTGGTGTTGCTTCTTTGACGGAACAAATAATCAAATCGCCAATATTCGCTACACGCCGACCCGTACCGCCCAGTACACGTATGCACATCAGTTGCTTGGCACCGGAATTATCGGCTACGTTTAAACGAGATAACGGTTGAATCATGTTCAAATTCCCTCCCTTCGGAAATCAGGTCGCTTCTTTAAACAATAACGGCTTTCTCGACAACTTCAACCAGTCTCCAGCGCTTGTCTTTGGACAACGGACGAGTCTCCATAATCCGGACCGTATCGCCAATCTTGGCTTCGTTGTTCTCATCATGAGCCTTGAATTTTTTGGTGTACTTGATTCGTTTGTGATACAGGCTGTGCTTCTTGTAGGTTTCTACAGCGACAACAATCGTTTTGTCCATTTTGTCGCTTACCACTTTACCGATTTGCTCTTTACGCTCATTGCGTTCAGCCATTGAACAATCCTCCTCTCTGTTCCTGCAGATTGCGATAACTCGACCGATCAGCTGCTAATTCCAAGTTCTCTTTCACGCAAAACCGTCTTAGCCCGTGCAATTTCTTTGCGAACCTTGCTAATTTGAACCGGGTTGTCAAGCTGGCCGGTAGCCAGTTGAAAACGCAGGTTGAAGAGTTCTTCCTTGTAGCTGGCTATTTTTTGCTCGATTTCTGCAGTGGTTAGGTTGCGAAATTCACTAGCTTTCATTTGCTTCACCACCCAATTCTTCACGTTTTACAAACTTCGTTTTAATCGGGAGTTTGTGAGAAGCAAGGCGCATTGCTTCGCGGGCGACCTCTTCGCTGACACCTGCCAATTCGAACAGAATTTTGCCCGGCTTTACGACTGCAACCCATTTCTCCACATTACCTTTACCGCTACCCATCCGGACCTCAAGAGGCTTTTGAGTGATCGGTTTCGAAGGGAAAATTTTAATCCAAACTTTACCGCCCCGTTTGATGTAACGGGTCATGGCAATACGGGCAGCCTCGATTTGTCGGTTGGTAACCCAGGAAGGCTCCAAAGCCTGCAAACCGTATTCACCAAACATCACTTCCGTGCCGCCTTTTGCACGGCCTTTCATTTTGCCGCGATGTTCTTTACGGTGCTTCACGCGCTTAGGCATCAACATGATCAGTTTCCTCCTTCCTGTTCAACCTTTTTCTTCGCAGCCGGAAGAACCTCTCCACGATAGATCCATACCTTAACGCCAATCCGTCCATAAGTCGTATGGGCTTCGGCAGTACCATAGTCGATATCCGCACGAAGAGTATGAAGAGGTACCGTGCCTTCGCTGTACCCTTCGGTCCGGGCGATTTCCGCACCGCCAAGGCGTCCGCTGACCGAGGTTTTGATCCCTTTGGCACCGGCGCGCATTGTTCTTTGGATTGCTTGCTTCATAGCGCGGCGGAACGAAATCCGGCGTTCCAGCTGCTGGGCAATGCTCTCGGCGACAAGGATTGCATCCAGTTCCGGGTTTTTCACTTCCGCAATGTTGATATGAACTTTCTTTCCGGACATATTGGCCAGATAAGCGCGGATTGCTTCAACCTCCGAACCGCCCCTTCCGATAACCATACCCGGCTTCGCCGTATGAATCGTTACATTGATGCGGTTTGCTGCCCGTTCAATATCAATATGAGAAACTGCAGAATCCTTCAGCTTCCCTTTCAGGTATTCGCGAATTTTAACGTCTTCCATCAGGAGATCGCCGAAATCTTTGTCCGCATACCACTTGGACTCCCAATCCCGGATAATTCCGATTCTCAGACCAACAGGACTTACTTTTTGACCCACTCGTTATCCCTCCTTATTTCTCAGATACCACTAATGTAATGTGGCTGGTGCGTTTGTTAATCCGGCTTGCACGTCCCATGGCCCGCGGGCGGAAACGTTTCATAGTCGGTCCCTGATTGACATAGGCTTCACTGACCACAAGCTTGTTGGGATCCAGCGAATGATTGTGTTCTGCATTGGCAATTGCCGAATTCAGCAATTTTTCCAATACCGGAGAAGCAGCCTTCGGAGTATGCCGCAAAATCGCAATCGCTTCCCCTACTTGCTTTCCACGGATCAAGTCAACGACCAACTGAACTTTTCGAGGAGCGATCCGGATATATCTTGCAATGGCTTTAGCTTGCATGGTACTACCTCCTCTCGATCTTCAAATATCCATCCGGTTATCTTCTTCCGGTCTTCTTGTCATCGTCCGTATGCCCTTTGTAGGTACGGGTCGGTGCAAATTCACCGAGCTTATGGCCAACCATATCCTCCGTCACATAAACCGGCACGTGCTTTCTTCCGTCGTAAACCGCGAAAGTGTGGCCTACAAATTGCGGGAAAATGGTCGAGCGGCGGGACCAGGTCTTAATGACCACTTTCTTATTGGAGTTTCCGATCTCTTCTACCTTCTTCAGCAAGTACCCATCAACAAATGGACCTTTCTTCAGACTGCGACCCATTCGAGTTCCTCCCTTCGATGGAAGTTATAGTGTTGCAAATTACTTCGTACGGTGACGAACAATATATTTGTCCGATGCTTTGCCTTTTTTCCGGGTTTTGTAGCCAAGCGTAGGCTTGCCCCACGGAGACATCGGCGATTTGCGGCCGATCGGAGCGCGGCCTTCACCACCACCGTGCGGGTGATCGTTCGGGTTCATAACAACCCCGCGCACTTCCGGTCTCTTGCCAAGCCAACGTGTACGTCCGGCTTTACCGATGTTGATCAGCTCATGATCCTCGTTGCCTACAGAACCAATTGTTGCACGGCACACCTTCAGGATCTTGCGAACTTCGCCGGAAGAAAGACGAACGGTAACATAATTTCCTTCTTTACCCAGAAGTTGGGCTTCCGTACCGGCAGCACGCACCAATTGACCGCCCTTGCCGGGTTTCAATTCGATATTGTGGATAAGCGTACCCACCGGGATGTTTTCCATCGGAAGAGCGTTGCCGGTTTTGATATCGACATCGGCTCCCGATACGATCTGATCGCCAACCTTCAAGCCTTTGGGAGCAATAATATAACGCTTCTCGCCGTCCGCGTAATGGATCAGGGCGATATTCGCCGACCGGTTCGGATCATATTCAATCGTAGCAACTTTGCCGGGCACTCCGTCTTTATTGCGTCTGAAGTCGATAATCCGATATTTACGCTTATGTCCGCCGCCATGATGTCGAGTCGTAATCTTTCCTTGATTGTTGCGGCCCGCCTTCTTGCTGAGCGGCGCCAGCAGCGACTTCTCCGGTTTCGAAGCCGTAATCTCTTCAAACGTCGAGACCGACATTTGGCGTCTCGCCGGAGATGTTGGTTTATATTTTTTAATAGGCACGTCGATTCCCTCCTTACCGTGTCAATTTAAACCGTCTCGAAAAATTCCAGCTCATTGCTGTCCGAGCTCAAGGACACAATGGCTTTTTTCCATTCGGAAGTATATCCGGAATATCTGCCGTAGCGCTTCGGCTTAGCCGGCATTCTCAAAGTATTGACGCCCACGACTTTTACTTTGAAAATTTGCTCAACCGCCTGCTTGATTTCGGTTTTGTTCGCACGAATGTCCACTTCAAACACATATTTCTTATTGGCCATCATATCGCTCGTGCGTTCCGTGATAATGGGGCGCTTGATAATATCGCGAGGATTTTTCATTACGCAAGCACCTCCTCTACTTTTCCAACCGCCTCTTTGGTAATGATCAGCTTGTCATGGCCCAGGATATCCAGAACGTTGATCCCATCGGCTGCAACGAACTTCACACCCGGAATATTTCTGGCGGAAAGCGCGATATTCTCGTCCAAGCTGGAGGAAACAACCAGCGCTTTGCGATCCACGTTGAGGTTTTTCAAAATGGCGGCAAATTCTTTGGTTTTCGGCTGGCTCATTGCAAGCTGATCCAGCACAATGATTTCATTATCGTTTACTTTCGAGGAAAGAGCCGATTTCACAGCCAAACGGCGAACTTTCTTCGGAAGCTTGTAGGCGTAGCTTCTCGGCGTCGGCCCGAATACAACCCCGCCGCCTTTCCACTGGGGTGCGCGAATGCTGCCCTGACGGGCACGACCTGTCCCCTTTTGTTTCCACGGTTTGCGACCGCCTCCGCTGACTTCGGAACGTCCTTTCACCTTATGGGTACCTTGACGAAGCGAAGCCTGCTGCATAACAACGGCATCGTGAAGCACATGAGCATTCGGTTCAATGCCGAATACGGCGTCGGACAATTCCACTTCCCCGACCTGGGCTCCACTGACATTATATAAAGCTACTTTAGGCATGAGTGATCCTCCTTTCCTGTCTTTCTTATTGTTTAATCGAAGATTTGATGCTTACATAGCTGTTCCGGGGACCGGGAATGGAACCTTTGACAAGAAGCAAATTGCGGTCCGAATCCACCTTCACCACTTGCAGCTTTTGAATCGTTACCGTTTCCGTACCCATATGTCCCGGCAAGTTTTTGCCTTTCGGAACACGGTTGGCTTGGATCGAACCCATGGAACCGGGACCGCGATGGTAACGCGAACCATGCGCCATCGGACCTCTCGATTGTCCGTGTCTTTTGATCACGCCTTGGAAACCTTTACCCTTCGAAGTGCCCGTCACGTCAACAAATTCGCCTTCGGCGAACAGATCAGCCTTCAGCTCCTGGCCAACTTCATACCCCGCCAAATCTACACCGCGAATTTCCTTTACGTAGCGCTTAGGCGTTGCTCCTGCCTTTTTGGCATGGCCCAACTCGGGTTTATTAGCGTTCTTTTCCTTCTTATCATCAAAGCCGATTTGGATGGCTTCGTACCCGTCATTCTCCTGGTCTTTCTTTTGCAGAATCACGCAAGGACCTGCCTGAATGACCGTTACCGGTACTACCAAACCTTCCGGTGTAAAAACTTGAGTCATCCCCAATTTTTTACCTAAGATACCTTTGATCATGTTGACACCTCTTTTCTTTCCCATTCATTTATGAAGTAAAACCGCGATCCCAAGGATCCATCCGTTTTACAGTTTAATTTCGATATCTACACCCGACGGCAAATCCAGTCTCATCAAAGCGTCGACCGTTTGCGGCGTCGGATTGACAATGTCAATCAAACGCTTATGTGTACGCATTTCGAACTGTTCGCGAGAATCTTTGTACTTGTGCACCGCACGCAGGATCGTAATGATCTGCTTTTCCGTAGGAAGCGGAATCGGTCCGGAAACACCGGCGCCGGAACGCTTGGCGGTCTCTACAATTTTCTCGGCGGACTGGTCGAGAACCCTGTGATCATACGCCTTCAAACGAATTCTGATTTTTTGCTTTGCCATATAAGTCCCTCCTTCTATCGCCCAATTTAGTATCGGACATACTCCGTGAAAATCTCCTGCACTCCCTCCCATGGCAAAGGGGCCGGGTGTGTCAGCAACCTCTCACATCATCGCAACGTCACAGACCAACAGAC
>Ga0325352_100163_pt1 | contig 11865 bp, 4 predicted proteins | sample SM_ome_23_FD_205719 | JGI IMG/M metagenome (GOLD analysis project Ga0325352, IMG submission 205719) | Metatranscriptome of lab enriched sorghum-adapted microbial communities from California, United States - SM_Day2_7 (Metagenome... ...
GCGGATTTTCGTCGCTTCATGGCCTGCTGCGGTGACCGTATGCACGACTTGTACATATGGTGCTGTAGAGACTAGCCAGGGGGGCGAGCCGGGTGTGAAAGTGTCCGTCATTACGTGTACGAACAGGCCGCACATGATCGACAACGTGTTCCGCAATTATGTTCGCCAGCAGTGGAAGGACAAGGAACTGATCGTCGTGTTGAACAACGATGCCATGGATCTGAATGCGTGGCGGAAAAAAGCGGACGGGATCGAGAATGTGACCATATACCGAATACCCGAGAAACGGTCGCTCGGCTATTGTCTGAACGATGCGGTCAAGCGGGCCAAATTTCCGTACATCGCCAAGTTCGACGACGACGACTATTACGGGCCGAACTTTTTGACGCGGGCGATGGGCGTATTTCGCCGGCATCCCCGGGTGTCCGTCGTCGGACAAAAGTCGTTCTACACGTATTTTCCGCATTATCGTCTGCTCGTGCTTCGGCATGGAAAGCGGGTGGCGGGAGCGACGCTCGTCTTCAAAAAAACGGTGATGGAAAAAGTGCGGTTTTCCCGCAAACGCCGGGGGACGGACACGTCGTTCAAACGCAGATGCGAAAAAAAGGGGCTGATCATCCGCTCCATGTCCCCCGGCGACTATGCGTGCATGCGGCGGCCCGGAACGAAGCACACGTGGGACATCAGCGACAGCGAATTTTTGAAAAGTTGCACCGACTGGAAGTCCACGGAGAATTTTACAAGCATCGTCAACGACGCGTCCGCCCGGCGCCGGCGCAAATAAGAGCCGGGCGGCGAACGAGCGTCCGGATTCGGCATTGCCGGGGACCGTTCCGTCGTGGCCGTCGCCTCCGCCTACCCATTCCCCCGCATTCGGACAAACAGGCAAGGCTGCAGCCGGTTTTGGGCCGCAGCCTTGTGCCGTAGATTGCGTTTGTCAGTAGTGTTCCGGGTGCTCCAGCAGATGGCGCGCATAACCGACCGGATTCCGGTAGCAGGCTTTCCACTCCTGCGTCATGCCGCCCTTGGCGAAGCTGTACCGCTGATCCCGGCCGTTGCTTTCAATGAATACGGGAAATCCGAACTCGGTGATACCGATGTCCAGACCGAGATCGGCCAGATGGGGAAACTTGAGGGACAGCTGCTCGGCGGCTTTCAGGGCGAATTCGGCGATTTGCTGTTTCACCTGCGCGGCGGGAACCGGCAGCCCGGACAAAAGAAGCTCCTGATCCAGCACCTGTCCGCCCTGGGCCACGTTGGTGACGTATTTGCCCTTGGCCGCCACTTTGCCGACCATTCCCGTCACCTGCCACGCGCCGGTTTCATTTTTTTGGACCGACACGCGAAAATCGAACGGGCGTCCGTCCCAAGTGGCGAGCGGAAGCATCTGCTGCACGATGTAGCGCCGTTTTCGCATTCTTTGCCGCAGCAACAAGGGAAGATGGTCCGTAAAGACGATGGTCCTCAAGCAGTTTCGCTTTTTCAGGGAAGGATACGTCAAAAACCAGGCGTCCTGCTTCCGTTCCAGCTTCATGATGCCGCGCCCGATGCTGCCGCTGTTCGGCTTGATCATCAGCGAAGGGTACTGCTCCATCATGACCTTCAAGGATTGCGGGTTGGCCTCCACCGTGCACGGAAGGTGCGGCCGAAGCGCCACGTTTTCCATCAGGGCGTTGTAGATGTCCAGTTTGCCGTAACGGTTGCAGGCGTTGAAAATCATCGTCCCTCTGCCGATCAGCGCGTTGATTTTCGCATGGGCGGACGGTTTGCGGTAAATGGCCCGGTTGTGAATAACGCGGGGCATCGGGAGCACCTTTTGCGCATATCCAAGCCCGTTTTTGACGAAAGCGCGAACCATCGTGCCTCCAGGCAGAATATCCTGTAGACGAAAATAACACGGGGTCAGACGGTATTGCGTTCCCGCTTCTTCATAGAACGGCAGCTGCTCATGCCCGAAGCGGCCCTTGCCGATGCCCCGGTGCAGCTTCTGGTTGACCAGAATACCGACATATTCCATCGGTTCACCTCCTTGCGCGGCGGAGTGCATTCCTCCAATAGATTATGATGGAAGGGTGGACGGCGATATGGACGAGTGCAGGGAGTCGGCGTCTATTTTTTCGTCGATGGGGAGGATGGAGGGTGACGCGTAAACCGCTCGTGGCGTTTGTCACACCGGGAACGTTCGCGATGCCTTCCGAACGGCAGAGCTCCGTCGAGCGCATCGTGGGCAGCTTGGCGCCGCATCTTTTGCGCGATTTCCGCGTGTGTGTTTTCAGCCGGCGGGGGGCGGGATTCTCGACGACGCAAACGGTGCGCGGCGTCCTGCACATCCGGCCCTCGGCCGGGAAAGGCGGCAAGCGTTACGCGCTGCGGACGCTGCGGTGGCTGCGCAAACTCGATCCGGCTTTCATTCAGGTGGAAAACCGGCCGCGTCTGGCCAGCTGGATCAAGCGCCGGATGAGGCACAAGCGGGTGTGGCTGTCGCTGCATTCGCTGACGTTTGTGACCCGGCCGCACATTGCCGCCGCCGAACTGCGCCGCTGTCTTTCGGACGTGGACCGCATCGTCGTCAACAGCGAGTTTTTGAAATCGCAAATCGCCGCGCTCGCTCCCGCGGAGTCGCACAAAATCGTCGTCAACTATCCCGGTGTCGACGAAGAGCGGTTCACCCCGCGCTGGTCGCCGGAAGGAGAAGAGCGCCGGCGGCTTCTCCTGGATCGGCTCGGATACCGGGACAAGCGCATCGTCCTGTATGCCGGCAGGCTGATCGAGATCAAAGGGGTGCATCATCTGCTGCGGGCGGTGCCGGACATCGCGGCCGCCTTTCCGGACACCGTGGTGGTCGTCGTGGGCAGCGCCTTTTACGGCAGCGACAGGCTGACCCCGTACGTGCACATGCTGCATCGCGAAGGCGGCAAATATCCGCGGCACGTGCGGTTCATCCCCTATGTCGGACACGACGAACTGCCGGACTGGTACAAGCTCGCGGACGTCGCCGTCGTGCCGTCGTTTGAGCGGGAGGCGTTCGGGCTCGTCAACGCGGAGGCGATGGCCAGCGGAGTTCCGGTCATCGCGACCGATGCGGGGGGCATCCGTGAAGTCGTCGAGCACGGAGAGACGGGGCTGCTCCTGCCGCCGGAAGAGCTGCCGTTCCGGCTTCCGCACGCGATTTGCCGCCTGCTGGGCGACCCCGACGAGGCGCGGCGTATGGGGGAAGCGGGGTGGCGAAGGGTACACGATAGGTTCACCTGGCGGCACAGCGCGGAGCGGCTCGCGGCATTGTACCGTCAGTCGTTTTGAACGCGCCGCCGAAACTCAAAAGCGCCCGTGCCGTAAAAGCGCGGGCGCTTCCCCCTCAAATGGCAATAACCGCCGCACGACAACACGCCGCGCCGTGATTTCCGCCGGCACGTCGGCTTCGTCTGCGGGTCTTGAGCCGTTTCTTCAGCATGTTTGATGAGGCTGCGGCATTACCCCATTTTCCGTGCGTCGGCTACGGCTTCAGCGATTCCCCGAGCGCGGTGATCAGCCGCATCGCCTTGGTCGTGTCTTCCAATCCGGAGCGAATCGAGAAAATTTTCGGGAAGTCGTCCAACATGATGCCGGAAAACACCGGATGATCCTTGAGATCGATGCCGTACAGCTTTCGGTCGGCATCGTTCGCAAAACGGGCGTACATCAGGCGTTCTTCGCCGAACAGGGAGCGCAGGGTATCTTCCCATTCGTCCAGCGGCAGAAAAGCTTCCTGATGCCCGAGCCGCTCGAACTGCCAGCTGTCGGTGATGTAGATGTCCGGCCGCTCCGTCGCGAGGAGCACGATCGATTTCTGCAGCAGGGCGGCGTCAAAAGCGCCCATCGATTCATTCGGCGTGAAGTTGATGATGACTTTCACCCGCTGCCACTCCGGCACGAGTTCGGTCATTTTTTCTTCCAGCGGGTTGAAATCATCCGCATAATACGCGCCGACCATCATCGTCGACACATCGGCGGGAATTTCTTTTTCCTTGGTCACCATGGAATAGACAAACGAGCCGATGAGCACAGCGGCCAGGACGCCGCCGATCAGGTGAAATTTGTAGTACATGAGAAAATGTTCAAGCTTGCGCTGGAACGGACTTTTTTTCTGGTCGGCCTGATAGACGGGGTTGCTCTCCAGCGTTTTTTGCTGCAAATGCGCTTTGATCAGCTGGTAGGCTTTCGTGATTTCCTCAAACCGGCGTTCCTCTTCGCTGTCTTTCCCCGCTTTGGATTTATGGCGCCTCAACAGCAAAAAGTAACGGTTCTCGATTTCTTCCTTGTCCGCCTCTTCGGAAACGCCAAGCAGTTCGTACGCGCGCTTCAAGTCTTCCACTCGTAGACCTCCCCCCAGGCAGCGTCAACTGACGGACGATAGTGATTCTTACTAAAAAGTAACCGATATCCCGCAGCAAAATCAAGGGCAGTGGGCGGACATCCATTTCGCCGCGGACGAGTGTCCCTATACGCAGTTGCGGAATATGCTACGAGTAAAGTGCCTATGGAGGGAGGAGAACCGATGCAGAAAAAAAAGAAACAAGCGAAAAAAAAGGGCACGCATTCGTTCGTGCATCACGATCTGAATGAGCTCAGTCTGCTGGACGAATTGAACGAAATAGATGAAGAAACGATCCAACCCCATCTTAACAAGATAGCGATAAAACAGGACGAATGGACGGAGCGGAGGAACGGTCATGTCGTGCGCACGGAAGATATCGAAGACGAAGCGGTGACGAACGAGAAAATCGCCCGGAGAGCGATTGACGAATCGAAAATCAAGCCGGGCAGCATCGGTACCGTGTCGTTGATGGATTATGCGGTGAACCACGCGAAATTGGCGAATCAGAGCGTCACTTCCAGCAAGATCGCCACACACGCGGTGGACAATCACCACATTGCCGAGGGAGCCGTATCCGGCGACAAAATTCAAACGCGCAGCATTACCGGAGACAAGCTGGCGGACAACAGCATCGATTCGCACAAGCTGGTCGACAAATCGGTCGACGCGATCAAAATTGCGGATGGTGCGATTACCGAGCATCATTTGCAGGATCAGTCGGTCACAACGGAAGCGATCCGGAACGAAGCCGTCATCTCGGCAAAAATCGCCGACTCCGCGGTGGAGACGAAACATCTGGCGCCGGGAGCGGTGACCGGCGTGTCGCTTGCGGAACGGTCGGTCGGTTCGCGACACGTGGAGGAGAAGGCGATTACGGCGGACCATTTGGCTGAACGTTCCGTCACCGCCGACAAATTGGCGCCGGGGAGCGTGTCGGCCGACAAGTTGGCCGACGGTTCGGTCGGCGCGGCGAAGCTTGCGGATGCGTCCGTCACCTCGCGAAACATTGCCGCGGGGGCGGTTCGCGGCGAACATATCGCCCAAGAAGCGGTGCGGTCGGAACATCTCGGCGCGGAGACCGTTACCGGAACCCATTTGGCGAAACAAAGCGTCGGAAGCGAACACCTTCGGCCGGGCAGCATCGGCAGCGAGCATTTGCAGGCCGGCGTCATGCGTACGAAGGAAAATTCGGTCGGCGCTGAACATCTCGCGGACGGCGCGGTGCATGCGCGGCATCTGGCAGACGGCGCTGTCGAAAGCGTTCATTTGCGGGACAACGTGATTGACGGACATCACATTCGTCCGGCGGCCGTCACGACCCGTCACCTGGACTCGTCTTCGGTGACATCGGAGCAGCTGGCGCCGCAGTCGGTACGGACAGAGCATTTGGTCAAAGGCGCCATCCGGGATCTTCATCTTGCGGAGGGAGCGGTCGGACCGGCACACCTGCGCGAAGCGTCGGTGGACGGCCGGCACATTCGCGATTGGGCGATCGAATCGCGGCATCTGCATCCCAGCCTTTGGTTGGGAGGGAAAAAGGCGGAGACGGATCAGCAAGAATACAAGCTGCCGCCGGCTTCGGTCGGCTCCGAACAGCTGGACAGCGGTGCGGTCACCGCCGACAAACTGGCGGCTGACAGCGTACAGTCGCATCATTTGGGCGCCGGCGCCGTCGATTCCCGCCATTTGGCCGACGAGTCCGTGGAGGCGCGCCATTTGGCGGCCGGGTCCGTTACGGAAAGGCATGTGGCGGACGGCACGGTGACCGCGGCGAAGCTCGCGGATGCGGCGGTAACGCCGGAGAAGCTGGTCGAAGGAGCGGTCGGCGGCGTTCATCTGCGCCATGGCGCCGTCCGCGGAGAGCATCTAGCGGAGAACACGGTCGGCGCGAACCATCTGCAGGCGGGGGCCGTCGGCGGCGAGCATATTCGGAAAGCGGCGGTGGAAGGCGAGCACCTGCGCGAAGGGACGATATCGATTCGGCATTTGGACGCGGAAGTGCAGCATACGATGCGGCATATCGCGGACCGGTCGGTGACCGCCGACAAACTGGCGCTTGAATCCGTGCGGGGCGAACATGTGGCGGCGGGAGCGGTCGGGGAACATCACATGGCCGACCGGGCCGTGACCGGGCGCAAGCTGGCGGAACAAGCGGTGACCGGCGAACATTTGGCCGACGCATCGGTGGCGGGCCGTCACCTGACGGACCGTTCCGTGACCGATCGCCACTTGGAAGACGGCGCGGTGAGCTCGGCGAAACTCGCGGATGCGGCGGTAACGCCGGAGAAACTGTCCGCGAGGGCGGTTGGCGGCGAACATTTGCAGCAGAGCGCCGTGACCGGCGAACATCTCGCGAAAAACGCGGTGAGCGGCGATCATCTGCAGGTCGGCATCATCGGCGGCGAGCATATCCGCGAAGCGACCATTGAGGGCAGGCACATCCGCGAGGGCACGATCGAAATGCATCATTTGAAGCCGGGCAAGCTGATGGTGGACCGTTTGCCGGACCAGTCCATTTCCGGCTCCAAGCTGCTGCCGCTGTCCATCACCACCTACCATCTGGACTACGGTGCCGTTACCGCGGAAAAGCTGTCGGTGAAATCGGTGCGCGGCATTCACATTGGCGACGGGGCTGTGGAAGCGCGGCACCTTGCGGAGAACGCCGTCGGCATCGCCCACCTTCAGGAGGGAAGCGTCGACGCCAGTCGCCTTCAAGAGGGCTCCGTCGGCGCTGCACACCTTCAGGAGGGTTCCGTCGGCGCCGCTCACTTGCAGCAAGAATCCGTCGGCTCCATTCACCTTCAGGAAAAATCCGTCGGAGCCGAGCACCTTCAAGATGGTTCCGTCAACGCCGCCCATCTTCAGGAGGGAAGCGTCGGTGCCGTTCACCTGAAAGAAGGATCTGTCCGCACCATTCATCTTCAGGATGGATCCGTCGGAACCGCTCAACTTCAGGAACGATCCGTCGGCGGCAGTCACCTTCAACAAGGATCCGTCAGCGGCGAACATGTGCAGGAAACGGCCATCGGCAGCGAACACATTCGGAAAGAGGCGATCGTCGGCGAGCATATCCAGGAAGGCGCGATCGAAGGCCGGCACATTCGCGAGCGGTCGGTGAACAGCGAGCACCTTGCGGAAGATGCGGTAGGCTCCGCTCATCTCCAGGAAGGATCCGTCGGCGCCGCTCACCTTCAGGAGAGAAGCGTCGGCGCCGGTCACCTTCAAGAGGAATCTGTCGGCGCCCATCATCTTCAGGAGGGAAGCGTCGGTGCTGTACACCTCCAGGAACGATCCGTCGGCGGCAGTCACCTTCAGCAAAATTCCGTCAGCGGCGAACATGTGCAGGAAACGGCCATCGGCAGCAAACACATTCAGGATGATGCGATCGTCGGCGAGCATATCCAGGATGGCGCGATCGAAAGCCGACACCTTCGCGAGCGGTCGGTGGACAGCGAGCACCTGGCGGAATACGCGGTGGGCTCCACACATCTCCAGGAAGGAGCCGTCGGCGCCGAACACCTTCAGGAAAAATCCGTCGGTGCCGAACACCTTCAGGAACGATCCGTCGGCGGCAGTCATCTCCAACAAGGATCCGTCGGCGCCGAACACGTGCAGGAAGCGGCCATCGGCAGTGAACACATTCGGAAAGAGGCGATCGTCGGCGAGCATATTCAGGATGGCGCGATCGCAGGTCGACACCTTCGTGAACGGTCGGTGGACAGTGAACACCTGGCGGAATTCGCGGTAGGTTCCCCCCACCTCCAAGAAGGTTCCGTCGGTGCCGTACACCTTCAGGAAAGATCCATCGGTGCCGACCACCTTCAGGAAAAATCCGTCGGCGGCAAACACCTCCAACAAGGATCCGTCGGCGGCGAACATGTGCGGGAAGCGTCCATCGGCGGCCGGCATATTCGTGAAGAATCGGTGGAAGAATGGCATCTTGCTCCCCAATCGGTCTCCTCCGGCAAACTGGCGCCGGAGAGCGTACGGGAAGAACATTTGGCAAGCGATGTCGTCCGCGAACGCCATATCGCGGAAGGCGCCGTGACCGGCCGGCAGTTGGCGGAACAATCCGTGACCGGCCATCATTTGGCCGATGAATCGGTGTCGGGCAGACACTTGACGGACTCTTCCGTATCCGATCACCACTTGGCGGATGGCGCGGTAACGTCGGAAAAAATGGCCGAGTCGGCGGTGACGTCGGAAAAGCTGGCGGACGGTGCGGTGACGGCGGAGAAACTCGCGTTCGATGCGGTAAGCTCCGCCCACCTCCGGGAAGGATCGGTCGGTACGATTCACCTTCAACAAGGATCCGTCGGCGCCGCCCACCTTCAGGAGGGATCTGTCGGCAGCGAACATGTACAAGAGGCGGCGATCGGCAGCGGACACATTCAGATCGATGCGATCGGCGGCGGGCATATACAGGACGGTGCGATCGAAGGAAGGCATCTTCGTGAGCAGTCGATTGACAGCGCGCATCTTGCGGAGGAAGCGGTCGGCGCCTTTCACCTGCAGGCAGGTGCCGTCGGCAGCGAACATGTGCAAGAGGCGGCGATCGGCAGCGGACACATTCAGATCGATGCGATCGGCAGCAAGCATATACAGGAATCGGCGATCAGCGGCGAACATATTCAGGAGTCGACGATCGACGGCCGGCACATCCGGGAAGGATCCATTGAAGAACGGCATTTGAAATTGGGCATCGTTTCGCCGGAAATGTGGGCGGATCGCAGTATTCCTGCCAGCAAACTGCAGCCTCGGTCAATCGGATCCGATCATTTAAAGGACGGTTCCGTCACCGCGAAAAAGCTGGGCGACGCCGCTGTGGGCGAGCGTCACCTGCAGGCGAACGCGGTGAGCGGCAGCCATATACGCGAAGGTGCCGTTTCCCTCCGGCATCTGGATGAAGAAACGCGGCAGGCTATGCGGCATATCGGAGCCCATTCGATCACCTCCGGCAAACTGGCGCCGGAGTGCGTGCAGGAGGAACATCTCAGCGCGGACGCGGTATGGGAGCGCCACATCGCGGACCGCGCCGTAACTGGACGGAAATTGGCGGAACGTTCCGTGGCCGGCCAACATTTGGCCGACGAATCCGTTTCGGCTCGCCATTTGACGGACGGTGCGGTGACGGCGGCGAAACTCGCGGAAAATGCGGTCGGTTCCAGTCATCTTCAAGAAGGTTCCGTCGGCGGCGAGCATGTGCGGGAGTCGGCGATCGGCGGCGAACACCTTCAGGCGGATGCAATCGGCGGCGAGCATATACGGGACGGCGCGATCGAAGGCCGGCATCTTCGCGAGGGGGCGATCGACAGTTCGCATCTTGCGGAGGATGCGGTCGGCGCCTTCCATCTTCAGGAGGGATCCGTCGGCGGCGAGCACCTCAAGGAAGCGGCGATCGGCAGCGAGCATGTGCGGGAGTCGGCGATCGGCGGCAAACACATTCAGACAGAAGCGATCGTCGGGAAGCATATACGGGACGGCGCAATCGAAGGCCGGCATCTTCGCGAGGGGGCGATCGACAGCTCGCATCTTGCGGAGGATGCGGTCGGCGCCTTCCATCTTCAGGAGGGATCCGTCGGCGGCGAGCACGTCAAGGAAGCGGCGATCGGCAGCGAGCATGTGCAGGAGGCGGCAATTGACGGCCGGCATATCCGCGAAGGATCGATCGAGGAACGGCATCTGAAACTTGGTGTCATTTCGCCGGAAATATGGGCGGATCGCAGCATTCCCGCCAGCAAATTGCAGCTGCGGTCGATCGGGAGCGATCATCTCAAGGACAGCTCCATCACCGCGAAAAAACTCGGAGACTGCGCTGTAGGTTCCCGCCACCTTCAGCCTCAGTCCGTGAACGGCGATCATATTTGCGACGGATCCATTCATGGCCGCCATCTGTCGCCAACGCTCTTGGCAGAACTAACTTCCGCCGGATCGATTGCCGCGGACCATCTCGATCAAGCTTCAGTGACCAGCGACAAGCTGGCCCCGGAGGCCATCCGACCGGAACATCTCGGTCACGGCGTGATCAAGGAACATCATATCGATGACCGTTCGATCAACGAATACCATATCGCGGATGGTGCGATATGCACCAACCATTTGCAGCACAGCGCCGTAACCTCCGACAAGATCGCGGTTGATTCCGTAACCGGCGAACATTTGCGCATGAATAGCGTCAGCTGCGATCACCTTATGGAAAAGTCTGTGCAAACCCGGCATTTGGCGGAAGGAGCCGTCGGAGCCGCTCAACTGCAGGAAGGCGCGGTGCAGCCGGAACATCTCGCGAATCACAGCATCAAGTCCCGTCATTTGTCGCCGTTGTCCGTTGACGCCGTCCATTTGAAACCGGGGGCGGTGCACAGCGAGCATTTGATGGACGGCGTGATCGAATCCCGTCATTTGGCTCCCGGCATTTTGACACCGGACCATCTGGCGAACGAGAGCATCGACGGAAAGAAAATCCAGCCGCTGAGCATTTTGACGGACCACTTGGATTATGGCGCCGTCAGCTCCGACCGCCTCGCCGAACAGTCGGTATCCTCGGAGCATCTGCAGCCCGGCGCCGTCCGGGGGCGGCACATCGGACCGCAGGCGGTGCGCGGCGAACATATCGCCGCCGCTTCCATCGGCGCGGAACATCTCGCACCGCACGTTGTCGGCACGGTTCACCTGCAATCGGCGTGCGTTACCGCGGACATTTTGGCCGAAGACAGCGTGGACAGCGATCATATTTTGCCGGACAGCATTGAAGGGAGACATTTGCGGGACGGTTCCGTCACCTCCGACAAACTGGCCGTCGAATCCGTTCAAGAAGAGCATATTGCACCCGAGAGCGTCCGGTCCGAGCACATCGCGCCGGAGTCGATCGAAAGCCGCCATCTTCAGGAGGGCATTGTGGAAGCCCGCCATCTGGCGCCCGGCATCTTACACTCCGGCATGCTGCAAGACGGGTGCATCGGCGGCGAGAAACTCAAACCCGCATCGGTATCCACCGAGCACATTCAACTGGGGGCGGTGACCAGCGAACGCCTGGCGGTAGAGGCCGTTTACGGCGAGCATATTGGAGAAGAAGCGATCCAATCGAAGCATCTTGCTCCCCGTTCGGTCAAATCACAGCACCTTGAACACGGTACGGTCGGCGCGGAGCACATCCGGAACGGAAGCGTTTCGGAACAGAAGCTTTCGTTCGTGCCGGTGCAGGCGGCCCCGGGAAAGTCGGGAATCTTGCAGCAGTTCGGCGCAATTCCGTTTCACTTTGGCGATTACAACACCGCGACCGAAGTCGCCGTCTTGTTCGATCAGCCCTATGCGGACGAACATTATGCTCTCGTCGCGATGACCAACCATTCCGATTGTTACGCCGTTTTGAAAAAGCAGACCCAAGCGGGGGCGGTGATCGAGGTCATCCGCACCAGAGTGAGCCCCCAGACTCAGGGCATTGTCACCTGGATTGCCATCGGCAGGCAGTAGCCATCGTTTTTTTCGCCGTTGCTTCCCTGTCCGAACCGAAC
>Ga0325352_100165_pt1 | contig 11821 bp, 11 predicted proteins | sample SM_ome_23_FD_205719 | JGI IMG/M metagenome (GOLD analysis project Ga0325352, IMG submission 205719) | Metatranscriptome of lab enriched sorghum-adapted microbial communities from California, United States - SM_Day2_7 (Metagenome... ...
ACGAAACCTGCGATGATGCTCAGCATCTTGCCGAGAGAAGGGTTTGCATCGATGCGCTGCGGATTGCTCATCGGCAACGCCGTATCCAGTATCTCCACGTTGTCAACCTTCATGATCTCGGGGATCGTTTGCTTGACGACCTCCGCTACGGAATTCACGACCAGCATCGCCCGATCATAGGATGTGTCAGTAAAAGTGATCGTCATAACCACGGAGTTGGTTACGGTGCTGACGCTAATCCGATTGATCAATTGCTCGGCTCCATAAGGGATTTCCGGATACTGCTCGACGACTCTGCTCATAATCGCAGTAGATCGGATGAGTTCTTTGTAAGTATTGATCAACATGAGACTGGTATTGATCTGGGCAGGCAAGATATTGTCGCTTGACCCGTCATAATTGATGACAATCAACTTCGCGGAAGCGCGATACGTCGGCTGATCAAGATATGTATAATAAGCAGTTGTAACAGCATATGAGATTCCGACACATAGTACGATGACCCACCATTTCTTCACCAAGATGTGCACGTAATTTTTGAGGTCAAGATGGTCCATTATTTCCCTCCACTCATTCTTTTTTTTATGGAATTGTGCATCATGTCATGTATGTTCTATAATAGATAAGAATAAATCTATTTTTGCTTAGAAAACTGCAAGTTTAAGTGAGAAAGTGATACACAATGTATCATTAAATTACATATTTAATTTATGATACATTTTGTATCATGTCAAGCGTATTTTTGGAAAAATGTCGTTTCCCTGTCAGATTTTCGTTTATTCAATGGAGGATAGATATGAGCACTTACGGGCATCGGATAGCCAAACTTCGGGAACAACGCAGATTAACTCAGGAAGAATTGGCCAGACATCTGTCAATTTCCCGCGCATCCTTGTCTCATTATGAAAAGAATCGGCGAATGCCAGATTACGAGACGCTCAACAAAATGGCCGATTTCTTCGACGTTACTGTCGACTATTTGATCGGGAGGACGGACGACCCTTCCCCCGTTGAGCAGAACGATCCTGTCAAGCTGTTTGAGAATAGTCTGGAGCTATCCGACGAGAAAATTTTGGAACGATTCTCCTTGATGGTAGATGGCAGAGAACTGACGCATGAAGAAGCCAAACGATTCATCGCTTTTATACGCGCAGAGCGTGCGATGAGATAAGGGAAAAGGTGCAGTCAGAGCGCTCTCCCTGGCCATTCCGCTCTCGCATCATCAATATGGCACGGACATAGCCTGTTGGTTCAGCCATTGGCTAAACACACCGCCCATTTTGTTAGTCAATTGCTGCAACTCCCCATATTCGATAATTTTGCCTTGCTCCATGATCAGCACTTGGTCCGAGTGTCGGATCGTGGACAGACGATGCGCAATCACGATGATCGTCATTTTGCCCTTAAGGCGGCTGATCGTTTCCAGAATGATCGCCTCATTACTCGCATCCAGCGCGCTCGTCGCTTCATCCAAGATCAGAATCGCAGGCTTGCGCAAGATAGCGCGTGCAAGCACGAGCCGCTGTCTCTCTCCACCGGACAATCTCACCCCGCGATCCCCCACGATCGTATCAAGTCCTTCAGGCAGTTGCCTGACAAACTCATCCGAAGCCGATAACGTCAAAGCCTCCCATAGCTCTTCATCACTTGCCCGTTCATTCATCAAGAGCAGGTTCTCGCGAATGCTGGCGTGAAGCAGAGTTGGCTCCTGCGGCACATACCCGATGACGCTGCGAAGCTGACGTCTCTGTTCGTCCGTCAGCGGCTCTCCGTCATATTCGACACATCCGGATTCAGGTCGGATAAGTCCCATGATCAGATCGATCAAGGTGCTCTTGCCGGAACCGGACTTACCGATTAAGGCGGTGATCGTACCTGCTGGAATGAACAGGTTGATATCTTCCAGCGTAAACCGTTCATCGGAACGGTTGTAACGATAAAAGACTTGATGACAAGCGATCCCTTGCTTCAGTTCGAAAGCAGAAGTCTGAGCGGAAGCGGAACGTGCGGTGACTTGGGCAACTTCACGATGCTGCTCACATTCCGCGAGCAGCTCCTCGAGCCGATGGTAAGCAGGTATCGACGAAGCGATCTGCTCCATATGCTTCTGAATCGCCGTAAACTTCGGCCACAATCTGGTGAAGATCAACGCAACGACGAGCAGCCGTTCCGGCTCTACCTTAAGCCAGACATAGGAACCATAGATGAACAGAGCGATCAAGATGGCGGACGATACCCGATAGATCAACTGTGTATTGGAGCTGACCGTAACGAAATTCACCATATTGCGCTCCATCTGCTCGCACACTTTACGGAATGCGCCATAGAAGGTGCGTTCGAGCATGTTGCTTTTTACTTCTTTGACAGAACCAAAATGATCTCCAACAATCCCCAGATAGCTCTTCGACAGTTCCGAGGTTTGCTCGCCAAGCTCCTTCGCCCGCTTGACGAATCTCCTCGATATCGACGCTATGATCAATCCGCAGACGATCACGAGCAACGTTAACTGCCAAGACAGATAGAAGGCAATCATCACCTGAACGAGCGCAAAGATCAGCGCCGTGAGCAGATTCAACATCAGCAAGATGCCTTGGGCTACACGAGCCAGTTCCGTCGTCAGCATCGTCTGAAGATCTGTCTTGCGCTTCTGGAGATAGAACTCCCAATTCGCCTGCAGCAGTTCCTTGTAAACCTTAAGCCGCAAGCTGCGAATATACCCTTGCTGTACGCGCATCGTCATGAGCGACTGGCCGCGTTGAAACAACGCGATGCCGACCAGGATGCACACATAGACACTGAGCATGATCGCAAGCAACCATTGCACCGGCATCGTAAGTAGCGGCGCTATCCATGCAAGCCCTGTTGGAACACCATTCGTAAGCAATTGGACCATGGGAACGATCAAGTAGATGCCGATTCCCTCCAGCAAGCTGACCAGCAGCATGCCGAGCACAATCGCATATAAGCGCCAGCCAGCATAATGTCTCAGCTGTTTTAGAAACTCAATAGGTTCCCGCATCCAATCGCGATTCCTCCTTTGCCGCCAGATGGGAACGACTGACGCGCCGCCAGATCCACAGGAACGGTCTAAGAGGCACATACAGGAAGATCAGCCTGCGCGGCAGTTTGAATATCGTGGAATCCCATGAATTAGGGTAGATGCGAACCGCCACATATCTCAGCAGCGTTCTGAATGACATGATGGAGAGCAGATAAGCGTTGAATTGCTTCCTGACCGCAGGGCTTGCATCATTGCCTGGGTTGACGATATGGCTGATAAACGCCAAACTTCTCGCTGCGATGCGCAGAGCATGCCGGTCTGCGAGCAGGGGGTGGAACGCCTCTGGAATCGGTGATTTGAGGAGATAAGTGATCAGCAGCATCGCCTGGCCTACGAGATGACGGGATTGGTGCTGCGCAACAAACAAGAGAAGTTCATCCTGCCTCGCAAGTGAATGCAGCATGCGTTCGATATCAAGCAGCCATCTGAGGCGAAACCAGCCATGTCGAGCACCGTGTTGGATGAGCTGCAAGAACATGTCTTGCTCGCTCAGATAGGCGATGCGATCAGCGAAGATGCGCCTTCGCGACCATAACTCCTCGAAATCCGGCTCCTTGCCGCAATCCTGATTCATCTTCCAATGCAGCTCCACCTGCATGCCGGTTTCACGATTCACATACGTTACGTGATGCGCCTTCCATCTCCAATCATTGAATATACGCGGAATTTCGTAATAAAGACTGAAACCCAGTTCATGCAACGCACGTTCTGCTCGTTCGAGATCTTGCTGAGGCACGAGGATGTCGAGATCCTTGGAGGTGCGCAACGACATATCACCATACAACAACGTTCCGAGAATCGGGCCCTTGAGCACCAGAACACGAATCGATCGAGCCGCAAGTTCTTCGCACACCCGGCTCATCTCGCCAGCCAGTTGCAGCATGCGAATCGTATTCTTCACATAATCTTGCTTCAACGCATGGAGCACGTGCGCGGGCACCCTGGAAGCCTGCAAGCTTCTCAGCTTCGAGTACAACCATGGCTGAAGTCGATGATGGCGCACATACTCGAGAAACAGCTGCCAATCGATGTCTTCGCGCAAATGGTCCTGAAGCGTTGCGACCTGGGCATCGGCTCTATGCTCCTCGGCCAAGAGATCCAAGATTAGTTGAAGTTCCGGTGTGAAGGAAGGCAGAGATAATGGTACGGACTGCTTCATGCGACTAACTCCTTCTGCTGGAGATGGTTCGTTTCGCAAAAGAACCAACTACGGTATATTGGTTCATAACCTCACCTCCAGTAATGATCATGCTTCCGCATCTCAACCAGGCATGAGCGGCCAGATCACCTCGTCTCGCTCTGGCGATGCCGAGATAGATGGTGCTGTCGATCTGCCGCCGATGCAGCATACACATAGCGGCAACGGCTTTGACCAGGCACTCGCTTTCCCAGAACGTATACCGGCTCATGAGATGGACCGCATGAGAGATCTGACGGATGACCTCCTCATCCTCCCGAGCAGGCTGATCCGGCGTCTCCTCCATATAGGACCCAAGCATAGGGGCGATGCGGTGAAACGGCAGAGCCTTCAGCAGTCTCCCCCACGCAAGAAACAGATATGCTTCAACGAGCAGCAATTTCATCTCCGACTGAAGGGCGATGAATTTACGGAGTTTGCCAGCGGTTCGCTTGGCTGTCCTATAAATTCTCCACATACCCATCTTCCGCATTCTCCACCAGGACGATTAGATGCTCTTTATGCAGATGATGCAGGAAGTCCAACACTTGCTGCTCGCAGTCCGAGCGGGACACCTCATATTCTTCGAGCAGCGAATCTACGACATCCTGAACAGGAACAGGCTCACCGATTAATTCCCATATTCGGCCTCCGGTGCTTCCGAGGTTGTAATATTTGCCGCTGCGTACGCTCATCATGACCTTCTCGCCATCCATGTCGCTTACCATGATGCCTTGCGCTTGCATGACGCGGGTGGTTAGTGTGATCTTTCTCATACGGAATTCGTTAACACCTCTTCCTCAGGACCGACCAGCAGGTCGACCAATCGATAAGCTGTAAACGGCTGGACGGGTCTGAGCAGCCGGCTTACTTCGGTTCGGCTGGCGATCGTCGCTGCCATGCTGAATCGCCACTCCGCAAGGCCTTGCACACCTGCCAACATGCCACGGTAGGTGTTGTTCAAGACGGTATGCAAGCGTTCCAGTCTGCTGAGGCGAGCGATCTTCGGCTGATCGCTGTCCGCATTCGGGACAAGCTCGCAGATGCCAGCAAGCGGAACTGGTTGATCATGGAATCTGTCCTGGACAGATATGGCGTATTTGGTCGCCTCATAGACTAATTGTTGACGCTCTGCCGACTCCATATCGAGCTGCTCCAAGCTATCCTGCCAAAGCTTCTGCTGCGGGTATGCAGGCATAACAATCGGCTTCCCAGATGAATCGAGAGATACGGCGATCACATCATCGCTCAGGAGGTGAAACCCGCGCTGCAGGAAAGCCGCTGCCAGCGTAGACTTGCCTGCCCCGGATTCACCGACGAAGGCATACGCTTCTCCATCGATGACCACCGCACTGCCATGCAGCGGGAAGATGCGCCGTTGCATCAGCACAACGCCCATGCATGTACCGAGCACATAAAGCCTAATTCGCCGTTCATCGCCGGAAGGATGCCGGTATATGCGTATCTCACGACCATGGCCGATGCCAAATACCGCGGTCTCAGGAATATAGAACCATAAGAGGCCGTCAAGCATCGTATAGCGATTATTCAGCACAGCCAGCTCGTATGGAAACTCCCTCCAGTCACAAACCTGGACCTCCACATCCGACGAATCTGGTGTTGCTTCGATGACTGGCAGATCGTGCAAGACAAGTTCGCTGGCTACGACCAGCCCGAACAACCTGTATGCACGGCGATTAACTCTGACCAAACGTTCTCACCTCTCCAGCCGATAATGGGAGTTGCCCTTATACGGCGAACCGTATAAGGGCAGTGAACTATGTGTCGAAAGTACGCAGGTGTGAGTGCCGAGCTGTCAGGATGGATCGTAGATGTCCTTGTCATTGACAGTGACATAGTCGATCTCAGTGATGCCAACGCCTGCCATCGTCTCGCTGACATCCAGGGACTCAACCACTGGTACTGCCCACTCCTTCTTCATTAACCATCACCTCCTCCCCAGGAATAATCGTCTAACGCGTCAGGAATCGATAGAAGATCAAACTGCGCATGAGCAGTTTCATCTGCGGATGGAAGGCCATATGAGCCTTCGGTTCGTTGCCGACAAAGTTCATCGCTTGCCGGATCGCCTCGACGTTCATGATGCCGCTGACAGCGCTGTCCCTTATGAGACGCTGCAACTGTGACATGACGAGCGGCCAGTCAGGGATCGTCCTGTGCAGCCAATCGGCGGATTGGATGCCGCGTCTCTGCTGATTGAGGCGAACCTCATCCGAGAGATACCCTTTCATGGATCGCCTGAGCAGGGAACGATCCATACCATTCTGCACATATTGCTCAAGCGGCACAGCCATACAGAAGCGAATGACACGCAGATCCGACGTGGGATCGCGCTCCCAAACCCCGTATCTGAGTGAGAACTTCGTCGCCATGCTGCCCTTCTTGTTCGCGTTGGGCAGATGGAACAAAGCCCGGAACCTGGCAGCGATCAGGTCGACCGTCGATTCGAGAAACTCCCCTCGATCTAGGGGATCGATGCGAGCGTATACGTCTGCTGATCTCGCGAACTCCGGATGGATCAACTGCGGGATCGTCTCGTTCGATTTGTGTGCGATGAACACTTCACTCAGCTTCGGGAAAGCTTTCTTGCCGATCATCTTCCATAGCACATTTCTGCCATAGCCCATTCTCTTCTTAAAGAGAGCCGCTTCACGAAACAGTCTCAGCCATTGCATCTGTCTGACAAGCCGGGCATAGTAATCCAACGCCGGCCCCCACGATATCGTGAAGTTGCCGTATGCACCGGTCAACAGGATACCGGAATCGATCTCCGAAGCGAGCTCGAAGATCCCTCGCACCCAATACGAATTTTCAAAATATTTATATGGGGTCTCCAGGATGTCCAAGTAATGGTCGATCTCCAGGAAAGGATTGCGGCCCGCAAACGATTCGAGCCTGGCTTCGATATTGCCTGCGAACTCTACCGTAGATTGTATGTACTTGCGCTCATCCGGTATGAAGCGGACCGGCGTCCAATCTTCGAAGTCGTTCACCGGAACATAGCTGAATGTATACAGCTTCTTCCCCGTTTGCTGGAGCTCCGATGCAGCTAAGCTGGCCACGGTACCGGAATCCAGTCCGCCGCTCAGCGTCGAACTGACATTGCGGTGGGTGCGAAGCCTCGAACGGACAGCTTGCTGAACAACGTCAACAAAGGCTTCTTCATATTGCTCATTGTTGCCAAAGCGAAGCTCCTCAACATCGTTTAAGACTTGATAAGGAGCTGCGACGAGTCGTCCTCCCCTGAGACGCAAGGTGTGGGAAGCCGGCAGGATGCGAAGTTGTCTGTAAGGCGTGATGTCTGCCTGGACGGTCTCATACATAGCGGAGATCGCGAGATATTCTGCAAGCCATTCTTCATTAAATGCTTTCGAAACGCCAGGCAAAGCAAGAAGCGGCCGCATCGTCGTACAGAAGGCAAAACGCCCGTCAACTTCCGTATAATAGAGCGTCCTATTGCCCAGCGGATCCCTGGCAGCGAACAACTCCTGATTGCCAACATCCCAGATGACAAACGCATAATCGCCGATCAGATGATGCACCACATCCTCCCGCCATTTCGCATAAGCCAGCAAGAGCAGCTCATTGTCGCCGATCCGCTTAGCCAAGCTGGCATCGATCCCCAGCTTCGCGCACAGTTCATCCCGATTGTCAATGCAAGCATCTGATACGATGATCAGCCGGCACAATGAATCATAAGCAGGATTCGCCTCATTCATTGATTCTGGCGTGATCCATTTTGCCTGACAGGCAAGAAACACATGATCTTCCACGCAAGCTTGGAACTTGTCTCCGTTATATGTGCAGAGCTCCTTAGACAATTTCTCCGTAACCTCAGACGGGATCACGGTTTCTTCGAAACTTACGATTCCCCCGATCGCGCTCATCGCTTGTGACCACCTTCACCTGATATTCCGAAAGCAAGCCGCGACAGTCGTCTGCCGAACGGAATCCATGCCTTCAAACGTTCCGTCTTCTTCTTCAGATTCATGTACCTGGCTTTGTATTCATCTCGCTCCTGATAACAACTCTCCAGGCGCATCTCCACTGACCGGAGCATCATCTGGAGCCGCATCACCTCAGGAGCAGCGGCGTGATCCTCATCGATGCTGATGGGTATCTGGCTGACCTCATGATCAGCTCTAAGCTGATACTCCGCTTGCCACGCATAGCCCGCTGCGTCCGCAAGCTGTTTCGTGAGCCGCTCAATCAGCTCTCCATCCGGTTCGGACGGAACCGTGATGCCGAGCCGTTCCTCCGCTTCGGCGAGCTGCTCCGAATAACCAAGCTCATGGAAGACCCGGGCGCCGATGGCGCTGCAATAGCGAATAGCCTCCTCACGAGTCAACACCTGGTTCCAGCGATTGATCGATTGCTGATGCGGCTCCGCATGCTGCGCCAGGAACGGATCGCCTACGCCCATGCTGAAGAACTGCGCGGACTGTCCGCTTCGCATCGCCTCGCCGTATCGTTCCATCCCTTCCTCATAGTCCACACCGAGGAAGCTGCACAGCCTCATCAGTTGATCACGCGGTTCGGAAGCCAGCTGTTCATAATGAACCCGAATTGAATGCGGGCTGCTGCTTGAGAAGTAACGGGCATAACGCAAGAGTCCAACGGTCATGTCCACAGCCTGCATGTTCAGCTTGTCTCCCTTTAGGGCCTGCAGAAGGTCGAACGAATCACCGAGATGATGATGCACCTTCTTATAGGAAGCAGCGATATCGAGCGGGTTGCGCACGAGCCATATGCGCTTCGAAGCAGGGAACAAGCGATCCAGAAATTCCAGGATCAGATAGTACCGCGGTGATTTATCCACGACCAGATTAGCTTCTGCCGAATAGAGCAATCCGTTGTATACCTCCAGGGCATAAGCTCGGCAAGCCCGTTCAAACAGCTCATCCGTGAGCACTCCGTTAAAGAACTTATGTATGATGTCTGTTCCGCCGTATGGCCTAGATTTCCTCTGACGCAGGTCATACAGGCTCAGCAAGAACCACATTTCCTGCATGGCGGAGATCTTGCTGTGATTCTGCAGCATGACGGTAGTGAGTGAGCTTCCGCTCCGAGGCACACATAACACGAACACTAAATTGCTCCCTTTTGTATCGATCAATCCTAAAACACTCCCATCATATCGCGATTTCCGCCCTTTTATGATACACATTGTATCATAATAATTAAAAAAAAAAGTAACTACCTTTCAAACAAAATCAAAAAATATACTTGGATAAATTGCCTTATCGCGACTTATTTTGTCGATGCATCTTTGGCGAAAAAAACGGAAGAATCTCCCCGCTTGGATATCCTCCTCGCAAGGTAAGATTCCCCCGCATGTTCATGTAATAAGGTTTATGACACAGCGATGTTGGCTCAGATCATGTGTTGTTTTGATGCGTCGTGTCGATCGTTTGCGCCGACTGAACGGCTGGCTGCGCATGATCTCCGTCCGCCAGACGCTGCAGAACCTTCGTCAGATCAACTCCGGTGAGTGACTCGACCGTCTCAGGCAGCTTCGCCAGAATATCGGTGACGTATCCGGTTACCTTGCTTGCACCGCCGCCGCTTTGACCGTTGCCGCTGTCGATCACGACGATCTTCTCTGTTCTGGACAGCGGTTCGGATATCGCTCGCGCGATCTCCGGGAATTGGCTGACGATCATCTCGGCAATCGCCGCTTCGCCATACTTCTTCATCGCTTCCGCGATCTTATCCTTCGCCTCGGCCTCCGCAAGACCTTTCATGCGGATGACCTCCGCTTCAGCAGCACCTTCGGCACGCTGCTTATCGGCATTCGCCTGCCCGGCGAGCCGCACCTGCTCGGCCTGGGCCTTCGCCATCGCTTCGATCTTGTAGCGCTCCGCTTCGGCTAGTTGCTCTGCAGCATAACGCTCTGCATCAGCCTGCTTGCGCACCGTCGCTTCGAGCTCCTTCTCGCGGCGCTCGATCTCCTTCATCTCCAGCTCGATCTGCTTCTCCCGCTCGACAACGGAGATCTGCATCTCTTCCTTCTTCACTTCCTGGAGAGTGCGGGCTTCCTGCAGCTTGTATGCTTGGTCAGCTTCAGCACGACGGATGTCCTGCTCTCGCTTGAACTCGGACTTGCGGACCTCCATCTCCTTCTGCGCTTCTGCGATGTTCGTCTCCGCTTTGAACTCTGCCTTCTTGCCTTCTTCAAGTGCTTGTGCCTTCGCGATCTGCTCATCTCGCAGCGCCTGTGCTTTGGCGATCTCTGCATCGCGCTTCACCTGAGCGATGCGAGGTTGGCCGAGTGCGTCCAAGTAGCCGTTCTTGTCACGCACATCCTTGATCGTGAACGACACGATCTGCAACCCCATCTTGTTCAAGTCGCTGGCTGCCACTTCCTGTACACGCTTCGCGAATTCTTCGCGGTTTTTGTACAGGTCTTCGACCGTCATCTGACCGAGAATGGCGCGGAGATGACCTTCCAGAGTCTGAGTGGCGATACTCCGCAGTTCATCTTCCTGCTTGCCGAGGAACTGTTCGGCTGCTGTGGCGATCGATTCAATATCGCCTTTGATCTTCACCTGGGCTACGCCATCCGCCATCACCGGAACGCCTTGTTCGGTGTAAACCTCCGGCGTTTTGATCTCGAGGGTATGTACCTGCAGCGAGAGGATCTCAGCGTTCTGGATAATCGGGAATACGAACGCACCTCCGGCTTTCACGATCTTCATGCCATTTCGAGTCATGGCGCCGGTGATGATCATCGCCTCATCGGCTCTGACCGTCTTGTACCGTTGAGCAAACACGATAATCAACAAGATGATGACTAATACGATACCTGCAGGTATCAAGATGCTGATGTCCATCATTTTTCGTACCATCCTCCATTTCGTTGATTAGTCAGTCGTCATGCCGGCCGGCACAACCGGCCGTACCTCTCTGCTGATCACCCTCTGCCGCTCTTCTCTACGATGAATGTGCCGCTGACCACATCCATGATCCAGACCGATTCGCCTTGCTCGATCCGCACATCCTGCAACGTCTTCGCTGGAGCACTGAGGCGTGATCCACCCTGCTCGTAGATGATCTCTCCTCTCTTGCCCGGTTCGATCGGGGTGATGACCTCGGCCATCTTCCCTATCATCTCTTTGCTGGAGAAGGCAGCCGATTGCTGTGCGCGATGAAGAGGGAGGATAACCGCAAACAGGATCACTGAGGTGAGGGTCAGAGCGACAACGATCGAGATCGCTGCTGTGATAAGCGGAGGCAGATTGCCTGAGATCGACAGGAAAGCTCCGGTGCCTCCGAATACAGTCAGGAAGGAGGCCAGAACCGTTGGCGAGAGAAATGGCAAATGATCCGCTCCGAAGTCGAAGATGTCACCAAACAGGATCGTCACGACCGCCAATACGACGCCGACCGCAAATAGGATCCAATATACCGTCAGCATCTCACTTATCACCTCACATTCTTCATCTGCAACTTCCATCTATTGTAACATAATACGTGAATCTTGCGTCCAAAGTTTCAGCCTTCATCCTACATCGCCTGCCAGACTGAGAGCATCGGAAGCTCCCCGAGTTGCGAAGCTATTG
>Ga0325352_100192_pt1 | contig 10869 bp, 10 predicted proteins | sample SM_ome_23_FD_205719 | JGI IMG/M metagenome (GOLD analysis project Ga0325352, IMG submission 205719) | Metatranscriptome of lab enriched sorghum-adapted microbial communities from California, United States - SM_Day2_7 (Metagenome... ...
CATATTTCCTTGACATGAAAAATGCGTTGTGATAAAGTGGTTTAGGTAACCCTGTTTACGGGATCGTCTTGTTTTTTGCAAACATTTTGATTGAGGTTGGCCTGGGAGGTGTCATCATGCGGGTAATCATCACGCTGGCATGCGTCACTTGCAAACAAAGAAACTATACGACCAGTAAAAATAAGCGTACCCATCCGGACCGCATGGAGCTGAAGAAGTACTGCAAGTTTTGCAATGAACATACCGTTCATCGCGAAACGAGGTAGTGGGATGGAGGTGCGGCCGTGGCCTTTTTTGCAAAGCTGAAACAAGGGTTCGGTTCGACTTTCGCTTTTTTTGCGGACAGCTGGGCGGAACTGAAGAAAGTGAAATGGCCGAATCGCCGTGAGCTCACGAGTTACAGCATCGTGGTCGTCGTTACGGTTCTCTTCATTTCGATTTATTTCGCCATACTCGACCTGGGGATCTCCGAACTGCTGCGCCTTGTTTTCAATTTGTAAGGAGCGTAGGTGACGATCATGGAAAAGAGATGGTACGTCGTTCACACTTACTCCGGCTATGAAAACAAAGTGAAGGCCAATTTGGAGAAACGCGTCGAATCGATGGACATGAAGGACAAAATCTTCCGCGTGCTCGTGCCGATGGAAGAGGAAGTGGTAAACAAGGACGGAAAGAAGAAAACCGTAATGCGCAAAGTTTACCCGGGCTATGTCCTCGTGGAAATGATTCAGACCGACGATTCGTGGTACGTCGTGCGCAACACGCCGGGCGTCACCGGTTTTGTCGGTTCGACCGGCTCCGGATCGAAACCGATTCCGCTCATGCCCGAAGAGGCCGAGGCGATTTTGAAGCAGATGGGCATCGAGGAGCCGAAGCCGAAAATCGAGTTCGATCTCAAGGAAACCGTTCGCGTGCGGGTCGGTCCGTTCGCGAATTTCGTCGGATCGGTGGAAGAAATTTTGTACGACAAGAACAAGCTGAAGGTCCACGTGAACATGTTCGGCAGAGAAACTCCGCTCGAGCTTGATTTCACGCAGGTGGAAAAATTGTAATCCGCGCCGGGACGGGCGGAATGTTCGGCACAATCGGATACGCATTACTCGAGCAAGGAGGTGTTTGCCATGGCGAAAAAGGTCATCAAGGTGGTCAAGCTGCAGGTTCCCGCGGGTAAAGCGAACCCGGCGCCGCCGATCGGTCCGGCTTTGGGTCAGGCGGGCGTGAACATCATGGCGTTCTGCAAAGAATTCAACGCGCGCACGGCGGATCAGGCGGGGCTCGTCATTCCTGTGGAAATTACGGTGTTCGAGGACCGGTCGTTCACGTTCGTGACGAAAACGCCGCCGGCTGCCGTACTGCTGCGCATCGCCGCCGGTGTCGAGAAAGGGTCCGGCGAGCCGAACAAGAAAAAGGTCGGCACCGTCAAACGCGCCAAGGTGCGTGAAATCGCCGAGCAGAAGATGCCGGATTTGAACGCCGCTTCGGTGGAAGCCGCGATGAGGATGGTTGAGGGCACCGCCCGCAGCATGGGCATCACCGTCGTGGACTAACGCCGGTTCATGGCGCAATCGCTCCGGGATTGCGCAAGTGGGAGGATCATCCGCTATTACCACATTGAAGGAGGCAACTTGCGTGGCGAAACATGGCAAGAAGTATCAGGAAGCCGCGAAACTGATCGATGCGGAAGCTCTTTACGAGCCGCAGGAAGCGCTGGAACTCGTCAAAAAAGCGGCGACCGCCAAGTTCGATGAGACGGTGGAAGTGGCCGTCCGTCTGGGCGTCGATCCGAGAAAACAGGATCAGGCGGTGCGCGGCGTCGTCGTGCTGCCGCACGGCACCGGCAAGACGAAGCGCGTCCTCGTTTTCGCCAAGGGTGAAAAGGCGAAAGAAGCGGAAGCCGCGGGAGCGGATTACGTCGGCGATCAGGACTTGATCAACAAAATTCAGCAGGGTTGGTTCGACTTTGATGTTTGCGTGGCCACCCCGGATATGATGAGCGAAGTCGGCAAACTGGGACGTTTGCTCGGCGGAAAAGGGCTCATGCCCAACCCGAAGGCGGGCACGGTGACGTTCGACGTCGCCAAGGCCGTGCAGGAAATCAAAGCCGGTAAGATCGAGTACCGGTTGGACAAAGCGGGGCAAATTCATGCGCCGATCGGCAAAGTGTCGTTCGATGTCGAAAAGCTTGTGGACAATTTCCGCACGCTGATGGAAGCGATCGTGAGAGCGAAGCCCGCGGCGGCCAAAGGGGTTTATCTGAAAAACATCGCCGTCTCCTCGACGATGGGGCCGAGCGTGCGCGTCAATCCGCAAACGTTCAGATAACGCCCGATTAATACCCGATTGCCGGAATTGACTTTTTTCATGGGCCGTGCTACTATTTTCAATGATTTTTCCAAATCGAATATGCCGACCGTAGACAGCAGGTGCTTGCCGGCCAAGCTTAATTTCCTGCCGAGGTATTGCGATAAATTTGTCCTTTCCGTGCATTGTTGCGCGAAAGCGATGAATGCCCGTGCCTTCGTCATGTCTGCGAAGGCTTTTTCAGTTGCAGGGAGGTGTGACGATGGGAAACGCAGCGATTCGTCAAGAAAAAGAGAAACTCGTGAATGAGATTGCCACCAAGCTGAAAGAATGCTCCTGCACGATCATCACCGATTACCGGGGACTGAACGTGGCCGAGGTAACGCAGCTGCGCAAATCGCTGCGCGAAGCGGGTGTCGAGTTCCGCGTGGTGAAGAACACCTTGACGCGGCGGGCGACGGCGAGTGCGAACTTAACCGAACTCGACGCTTACCTGACCGGTCCGACAGCGATCGCTTTCAGCAAGGACGACGTGGTGGCGCCGGCGAAAATTTTGACCGAATTCGCCAAAAAGAACGAAATGCTCAACCTGAAAGCCGGCGTCGTGGAAGGACGGGTCGTCGATGTGGCGCAAATCAAGGCGCTGGCCGATCTGCCGTCCCGGGAAGGGCTGCTGTCGATGCTTCTCAGCGTGCTGCAGGCGCCGATCCGCAACTTCGCGCTCGCCGTCAAGGCGGTCGCCGAAAAGCAGGGCGGCGGAGCCCAGGAAGCTTAAGCTCCGCGCACGGAACATCATTCTGATGAAATAATGGAGGTCGAACCATGAGCAAAGAACAAATTTTAGAAGCGATTAAAGGCATGACCGTTCTTGAACTGAACGAACTGGTCAAGGCGATTGAAGAAGAGTTCGGCGTAACCGCCGCCGCTCCCGTGGCGGTTGTGGCCGGCGGAGGCGCCGCCGCTCCCGAAGCGCAGGAGCAATCGGAATTCGATGTGATCCTGGCCAATGCCGGCGCGTCCAAGATCAACGTCATCAAAGTCGTCCGCGAAATTACCGGACTGGGCCTGAAAGAAGCGAAAGATTTGGTCGACGGCGCTCCGAAGCCGATCAAGGAGAAAGTTTCCAAGGAAGAGGCCGAATCGATCAAAGCGAAGCTGACCGAAGCGGGCGCGACCGTCGAAATCAAATAATGTTGCCGCACCCCTTGAGGAATTCCTCCTCAAGGGGTTTATTGCATTCTTGCGAAGGAAAGGGGCGAATCGTTTGAGCGAGCACTATTTCACGCGCAAACCGCAATCGGAACACGAGGAGCGCATCATTCGCGAAACGCTGCGCGGCAGGGAGTTTACGTTCGTGACCGATGCGGGCGTTTTTTCCCGCGGCGGAGTGGACTTCGGCACGAGGCTGTTGATCGAGACGATGGACATTCCGCCCGCGGCCCGGGTGCTCGACGTCGGATGCGGCTACGGTCCGATCGGCATCGTCGCCGCCGCACTGGCGCCCTCAGGACGCGTGACGATGATCGACGTGAACGCGCGGGCGGTGGAACTGGCCCGGCGAAATGCGCAATTGAACCGGATCGGCAATGCGGAAGTGATGGAGAGCGACCTGTTCGCGAACGTTCCTGCCGAAACGTACGATGTCATTCTGACCAACCCCCCGATTCGCGCCGGCAAGCAAACCGTCCATCAAATTTTTGAACAAGCGGCACATTTTCTGGCGCCGGGAGGCCGGCTGTGGATCGTCATCCGCAAACAGCAGGGAGCGCCGTCCGCTTTCGCCAAGCTGGAACAACTCTTCGGAAGTGTGCGGGAAATGGCCAAGGCGAAAGGATACCGCGTCTATCGGGCCGAAAAAGATGCGGATGATGATGCGTCATCATGAGGCGGGCATCCCCTCCCGTCCCGCCTGCACCCGGCATTCGAATCCGCCGTCCTCCTTTTTCTTTCAATCTATATCCCGTCTATCCCGTCAACAAAGCGCAAACAGCGCGTTGACTTCAACATACCTGTATGATATTATTATAAAATGTCAGTATTAAGATGGGGTTATTGTCTTTAGTTTGTTAAAATGTCAAGACCTTGTTGCAAGGTGGTGAACAAAATTTTAGCATTTGAGGTTTTAATGTTAAAATTTTCGGCAAGTCTACATGATAGCAAACTAAAGCCCGCTTTTGTCCATGAGGGCGGACGTTCCGGCGCGGGCGCGGTGTGCCGGGCGCGACGGCTCTCGGGGTGTTGACCGCATAACGACGTTTTGCTTCCTTGAATAAGCCGCTTGCTTGTTTTGGAACCGTTGGCGCGAAAAACGCTTCAACGTTCCTTCAAGGTGCTTTGATAGGGGCTTTTCTTGTTTTGCTTGACCTGTTTTGCTTGGCACAAGGTTTGATGAGTTGACATGAGGGGTGAAGGAAGTTGGCGGGACATCTTGTTCAGTACGGACGGCGTACGCGCAGAAGCTATGCACGGATCAACGAGGTGCTGGAAATTCCAAACCTGATTGAAATCCAGCAAAAATCGTATCAATGGTTTTTGGAAGAAGGTTTGCGGGAGATGTTCCAGGACATTTCCCCGATTCAGGATTTCACGGGAAATCTCGTTTTGGAGTTCATCGATTACAGCTTGGGCGAACCGAAGTATTCCGTCGATGAATCGAAAGAACGCGACGTGACCTACGCCGCCCCGTTGCGCGTGAAAGTTCGCTTGCTCAACAAGGAAACCGGCGAGGTTAAAGAGCAGGAAGTGTTTATGGGGGATTTCCCCCTGATGACGGAGACGGGCACGTTTATTATCAACGGCGCGGAGCGGGTCATCGTCAGCCAGCTCGTCCGTTCCCCCAGTGTCTATTTCAGCACGAAAGTCGACAAGAACGGCAAGAAAAACTATACCGCGACCGTCATTCCCAACCGCGGCGCATGGCTGGAGTTGGAGACGGATTCGAAGGATATCATCTACGTGCGCATCGACCGCACCCGGAAAATTCCGGTCACCGTGCTGCTTCGGGCGCTCGGGTTCGGCACCGATGCGGAAATTATCGACCTTCTCGGGGACGATGAGTTTATCCGCAATACGCTGGACAAAGACAACACCGATTCCACGGACAAGGCGCTCATCGAAATTTACGAACGGCTGCGCCCGGGCGAACCGCCGACGCTGGAAAACGCCCGAAACTTGCTGATCGCCCGATTTTTCGATCCGAAGCGGTACGATCTGGCCAACGTCGGGCGCTACAAAATCAACAAGAAGCTGCATATCAAAAACCGCCTGTTCAACCAGCGGCTGGCGGAAACGTTGGTCGACCGGGAAACCGGGGAAATTATTGCGGAAGCCGGGCAATTGCTCGATCGGCGGCTCATCGACCATATTCTTCCTTATCTGGAAAAAGGAGTCGGGATGAGAGAATATCGCGTCGCCAACGGAGTGACGGATCACGAAAGCATCCCCCTGCAATGCATCAACGTCTATTCCCCGATGGAAGACGGCAAAATTATCAAAGTGATCTCCAACGGCAACATCGACAAAACGGTGAAACACATCACGCCGGCGGACATCATCGCGTCCATCAACTACTTCATCAATCTGCTTCACGGCATCGGGTCGACCGACGACATCGACCATCTGGGCAACCGCCGTCTGCGTTCCGTCGGCGAACTGCTGCAAAACCAGTTCCGCATCGGCCTTTCGCGGATGGAGCGCGTCGTGCGCGAACGGATGTCGATCCAGGATGCGAACGTCATCACGCCGCAGGCGTTGATCAATATTCGCCCGGTTATCGCGTCCATCAAAGAGTTTTTCGGCAGTTCGCAGCTCTCCCAATTTATGGACCAGACGAATCCGCTTGCCGAGCTGACGCATAAGCGGCGCCTGTCCGCGCTCGGTCCCGGCGGTCTGACGCGGGAACGCGCCGGATTCGAGGTCCGCGACGTTCACCATTCGCACTACGGCCGGATGTGTCCGATCGAGACGCCGGAAGGTCCGAACATCGGCTTGATCAACTCGCTGTCGACCTACGCCCGCATCAATGAATACGGATTTATCGAAGCGCCCTATCGCCGCGTCGATCCGAACACGGGGATCGTCACCGACCAGATCGATTATTTGACCGCCGACGAGGAGGACAACTACATCATCGCGCAGGCCAACGCGGAACTGACCGAGGACGGCCGATTTGCGAGCGAACAGGTCGTCGTCCGGTACATGGACGAAATTTTGACGCTGCCGCGCGACCGCGTCGATTATATGGACGTTTCCCCGAAACAGGTTGTGTCCGTCGCCACGGCGCTCATTCCGTTCCTGGAAAACGACGACTCCAACCGCGCGCTGATGGGTTCGAACATGCAGCGGCAAGCCGTTCCGCTGCTCGTACCGGAAGCGCCGCTCGTCGGCACGGGCATGGAGCACAAGGCCGCCAAAGATTCCGGCGTGTGCGTCGTCGCCAAGCACGACGGCATCGTGGAGAAAGTGACCGCCAACGAAATTTGGGTCCGCCGCCAGGAAATGGTCGACGGAACGCTCGTCACCGGCGATCTCGTCAAATACAAGCTTCATAAGTTTATGCGTTCCAACCAGGGAACATGCATCAACCAACGGCCGATCGTGCGAAAGGGAGACCGGGTCAAAGCCGGCGACATTCTCGCGGACGGACCTTCCACGGAACAGGGCGAACTGGCTCTCGGCCGCAACGTCCTCGTCGCCTTCATGACCTGGGAAGGGTACAACTACGAGGACGCCATCCTGCTCAGCGAAAAGCTGGTCCGGGAAGATGTGTACACGTCCATTCACATTGAGGAATATGAATCCGAAGCGCGCGATACGAAGCTTGGGCCGGAAGAAATTACCCGCGATATCCCGAATGTCGGGGAAGATGCGCTGAAAAACCTCGACGAGCGCGGCATCATCCGCGTCGGTGCGGAAATCGGCGCCGGCGACATTCTGGTCGGCAAAGTGACGCCCAAAGGCGTGACCGAACTGACCGCGGAAGAGCGGCTTCTGCACGCCATCTTCGGCGAGAAAGCGCGGGAAGTGCGCGACACCTCGCTGCGCGTGCCGCACGGGACGGCCGGCATCGTCGTCGACGTGAAAGTGTTTACCCGCGAGAACGGCGACGAACTGCCGCCGGGCGTCAATCAGCTCGTGCGCGTCTACATTGCGCAGAAGCGCAAAATTTCCGAGGGGGACAAAATGGCCGGCCGCCACGGAAACAAAGGGGTCATCGCCCGCATCCTGCCCGAGGAAGACATGCCGTTCTTGCCGGACGGCACCCCGGTGGAAGTGGTGCTGAACCCGCTCGGCGTTCCGTCGCGGATGAACATCGGGCAGGTGTTGGAGGTGCACCTCGGCATGGCCGCCAAGCTGCTCGGCATCTACACCGCGTCGCCCGTGTTCGACGGCGCGACCGAGCACGACGTGTTTGAAACGATGGAAGAAGCCGGCATGCAGCGAAGCGGCAAGACGATTTTGTACGACGGCCGGACCGGGGAACCGTTCGAGCGCGAGGTGACCGTCGGCGTCATGTACATGATCAAGCTGGCGCACATGGTCGACGACAAGATCCACGCCCGCTCGACCGGACCGTACTCGCTCGTGACGCAACAGCCGTTGGGCGGCAAGGCGCAGTTCGGCGGACAGCGCTTCGGCGAAATGGAAGTGTGGGCTCTGGAGGCGTACGGGGCCGCCTATACGCTGCAGGAAATTCTCACCGTCAAATCCGACGATGTCGTCGGCCGCGTGAAAACGTACGAGGCGATCGTCAAAGGCGAGAACGTGCCGGAGCCGGGCGTGCCCGAATCGTTCAAGGTGCTGATCAAAGAGTTGCAGAGCCTCGGCATGGACGTCAAAATTTTGTCCGGCGACGAACAGGAAATCGAGATGAAAGAAATCGACGACGACGACGAGGTCGCAAGCGACAAGCTCAACCTGAACCTGGAGGGAGCCGAAGTCGGAGCGGAATAACTGCGGCGGATTGAAGCGAAGCGTGTGAAGCGTGGGAAGATTCAGTACATTCTTTAAGGAGGGCTGCTCCTTGATGGACGTCAACAACTTCGAGTTTATGAAAATCGGCCTTGCATCGCCTGAAAAAATACGCTCCTGGTCCCGCGGGGAAGTGAAAAAGCCGGAAACGATCAACTATCGCACGCTGAAGCCGGAAAAAGAAGGTCTGTTCTGCGAGAAAATTTTCGGGCCGACCAAAGACTGGGAATGCCATTGCGGCAAATACAAGCGCGTCCGCTACAAGGGCGTCGTCTGCGACCGCTGCGGCGTCGAAGTCACCCGCCAGAAAGTTCGCCGCGAGCGCATGGGCCATATTGAACTGGCCGCCCCCGTTTCGCACATCTGGTATTTCAAAGGCATTCCGAGCCGGATGGGGCTGGCGCTCGACATGTCGCCGCGCTCTCTGGAGGAGATCATCTATTTCGCATCGTACGTCGTGACCGATCCCGGCGATACGCCTCTGGAGAAAAAGCAGCTGCTTTCGGAGAAAGAATACCGGAGCTACCGCGAGAAATACGGGTACGCCTTCCAGGCGGGCATGGGCGCGGAAGCGGTCAAGAAGCTGTTGCAGGATATCGACATCGACCGGGAAGTGGAGATGCTGAAGGAGGAGCTCCGCACCGCCCAGGGGCAGCGCCGCAACCGCGCGATCAAGCGCCTGGAAGTGATGGAAGCGTTCCGCAACTCGAAAAACAAACCGGAGTGGATGGTGCTCGACGTGCTGCCGGTCATTCCGCCGGAGCTGCGCCCGATGGTCCAGCTGGACGGCGGCCGCTTCGCCACCTCCGACCTGAATGACCTGTACCGCCGGGTCATCAACCGCAACAACCGCTTGAAGCGGCTCCTCGACCTCGGGGCGCCGGACATCATCGTGCAGAACGAAAAGCGCATGCTGCAGGAGGCCGTCGATGCGCTGATTGACAACGGCCGCCGCGGCCGTCCGGTGACCGGTCCCGGCAACCGGCCCTTGAAGTCGCTCAGCCACATGCTGAAAGGCAAGCAGGGGCGGTTTCGGCAAAACCTGCTCGGCAAGCGCGTCGACTATTCCGGCCGCTCGGTGATCGTCGTCGGACCGGGACTGAAAATGTACCAGTGCGGTCTGCCGAAAGAGATGGCTTTGGAGCTGTTCAAGCCGTTCGTCATGAAAGAACTCGTCAACAAGGGGCTTGCGCACAACATCAAGAGCGCCAAGCGGAAAGTCGAGCGCGTCAGCCCCGAAGTGTGGGACGTGCTCGAGGAAGTGATCAAGGAACATCCCGTCTTGCTCAACCGTGCTCCCACGTTGCACCGTCTCGGCATCCAGGCGTTTGAGCCGGTGCTGGTCGAGGGGCGCGCGATCAAGCTGCATCCGCTCGTCTGCACGGCGTACAACGCCGACTTCGACGGCGACCAGATGGCCGTGCACGTGCCGCTCTCCGCGGAGGCGCAGGCGGAGGCGCGCATTCTGATGCTCGCTTCCGGCAACATTCTGAACCCGAAAGACGGCAAACCGGTCGTCACGCCGTCGCAGGACATGGTGTTGGGCAGCTTCTATTTGACGATGGACGATCCCAACGCCAAAGGCACGGGCATGGTGCTCGCTTCCGTCAGCGAAGCCGTGTCCGCCTATCACCGCGGCCTGGCGTCGCTGCACGCCAGGGTGGCCATTCCGGCCAAAGCGCTGGGCAAGACGAGTTTCACCGAGCGCCAGCAAAGCGCGATGCTGTTGACCACGATCGGCAAAATTATTTTCAACGAAATTTTCCCGGCCGATTTCCCGTACATCAACGAGCCGACCAAAGCCAACCTGCTCACCGGCACGCCGGATGAATATTTCGTGTTTGAGAAAGGCGTCGACCTGCGCGCGAAAATCGCGGAGATGCCGAGCAAAATCGCGATCGGCAAAGAATATTTGGGCGCGATCATCGCCGAATGCTTCCGCAGATACCAGACGACCCAGACTTCGATCATCCTCGACCGCATCAAGGAGCTCGGCTTCACGTATTCGACGAAGGCGGGCATCACGATCGCCGTCGACGATGTGACCGTCCCGAAAGAAAAAGAGCAGATTTTGCGCGAATCGGACGAGAAAGTGCGCACGGTCACCAACCAGTACCGCCGCGGCCTGATCACCGACGAGGAACGCTACGAGCGGGTGATCGACATCTGGAGCGAGACGAAGGACCGGATCACCGACATCCTGATGAAGTCGCTGGACAAATTCAATTCCATCAACATGATGGTGGAGTCGAAAGCGCGCGGCAACAAGTCGCAGATCACGCAGCTCGGCGGCATGCGCGGCCTGATGGCCAACCCGTCCGGCCACATTCACGAGCTGCCGATCAAGTCGAACTTCCGCGAAGGGCTGACCGTTCTCGAATACTTCATCTCCACGCACGGCGCGCGCAAAGGGCTCGCGGACACCGCGCTCCGGACGGCGGACTCCGGTTACTTGACCCGCCGCCTTGTCGACGTGGCGCAGGACGTCATCGTGCGCGAGGAAGATTGCGGCACCGACAAAGGGTTTACGGTGACGAAAATCCAGGACGGCAACGAAGTGATCGAGGATCTGTACGACCGGATCGAGGGCAGATACTC
>Ga0325352_100212_pt1 | contig 10413 bp, 8 predicted proteins | sample SM_ome_23_FD_205719 | JGI IMG/M metagenome (GOLD analysis project Ga0325352, IMG submission 205719) | Metatranscriptome of lab enriched sorghum-adapted microbial communities from California, United States - SM_Day2_7 (Metagenome... ...
GACGAAGGAATGGAAGAAGCGCTTGATCGATTCTCCTGCTGCGCGCAGCCACGAAGCCCGGTAGGCCGGGTAGTCGCTGCCCGGAGGCGCGATATAGATCTGGTCGATGGCGAGCGGTTGTTTCTCAAACTCCTGCATCGCCAGAGACAGGTATTGCAGCACTGAACCCGAGCTGCCGCTCAGTTCAGCGAGCCGGCGAGGAATCTCATTCGGCTCTGCTGCCAATCTTCGGAGTCCGGAGATCGCCAGTTCCATGGAGGTTAAACTGCGAGCGCTGTCCTCTCCATCGTTCAGAGCCAGCATGATCTGATACTGCTCTTCCAGCGCATCCGCGATACCGCGCAGATCGCTCTGAATATCCGGCAGATAGTCCGTGATCTCCCAATCCCTGTAACGGTCAACGTCATTGCCGACGAGCTTGCGGATCTCCAGGTTCAGGTCATTTACCTGACGAAGCGAAGCTTGCAGCAGCTGCATCACTTCATCGTGTATGCCCGCATCCGCGGCCAGGCCGATGCGATGCTTGCCTTCGTCGAGATAGAACAGGAACGGGCCTTGCTCATCCTGGAGCACCTCGGTCCGCCATTCATTCGTATAATCGAACGGGTAATGCCGCACCTCCTGGAACGGAATCTCCCCATCGATGTACAACGTGCGGTATACGCGGGCATTGGGCTTCTCTGATTGCTTGTATTTGACCGCGATCTCATACAGTCCCGCTTCGGCAATGTCGATCTCGTAATAGACCGTCTGACCGCTTCTAGCCCAAGTTTTGCCGCCGAGCGTATTCAGCAGCAGCTTGTTCGTCTCATACGGCCGCACCTCGAGATCTCTGCTCGTCACCGGGTTGATCGTCGTGTCATTCAGATAATCCGGCTTCTCCGCCTCCCGCACGATGAGCGCTGCTTGCTGCGGCAACGGATCACCCGCATGCTCCTCGGCATAACTCGCGTATGAGGGAAGCGCAGACAACGCGGCCAGCGTCACGCTCCCGCCCAGCAGTTCGCCGCTCGTCACGGTCACCCGGATCGTCAGCGTCCCCTGATCGAGATGCAGCGTGAGCGGATCGATGCGGACGCTGCGTGGATCGATCAAGGCCAGTGTCTGCCATTCCTCCGCACGCTCTCTCGCGGGCATCACCTCGTTGCCGTAGCGATCCGTCGGGAATGCTCCATCAGCGCTGCGCCACAGCGGAGCAAGCTCAGCCTGATAAACTTCATCCATGCCCGCACCGCTCAGCTCCACGCGATACTCAGTCGTCTGAAGCCCGTCCGTCAGGATGAAATAATCGAAGAACAAAGCATAGGTTCCTGCAGAGCGCACATCGATTCGAGCCTCGAAGGAATCGCCCTTGCCGAGTCGAATGGCTCCCTCCGCATAGCCGTAAGCCGCGTCGCCAGTGAGCAGCGGTTTGCCTGAAGCGGCCAAGAACTCGGACGGAGCGACCCGATAGGATGTCGCTCCGTCTGAGGACCTCTCTGCAGGCTGTGCTGACATACCGGTGACGAGACGATTCGTTCCGGCAGCAGAGCTTGGATGTGAGCTCCCGGGTCTCGAGCAACCTGCTGCCAGAACGAGCAGGAGCGCGAGAACGGCGATGACGAAGCCAATCGTATAACCTTTCCTCTGTTCCCGCATAGTCCTGCGCCACCCCCGGGTTCATGATCTAATGTGATTGTGCCTGGTCAGAGTTATTGATCTGAGTGATTGATTAGCAAGAAGTTGATTCAATAAGTTGATTATTGGGTCAGAGCGGAGATCGTTTCCACCGCTTTGGCGTATTCTTCATTGGCCAGCTTATTGGCCTGATCTGCATAGTCCTCGAAGCGGACATTGCCCTTCGTGCTGTGGAAGATAAGATCGCCGATGCTGGCATTGTCGTTGTCACCGATCTTCACGCCGGTTGGCGCTTGCCATCTGGAGCGAACGTATCCCGGCACGAACTTGACGCCTTCGATGATCGCCTGATCGATCGATTCATATGCTTCCTTCAGCCCCGGATAAGCGCCGCTAGCGAAGTATTGATCCAGCACGCTCGCATCCGTCGTCAGCGGCAGCGAAGTGTAGGAACCATCGACATTCAGCTCGATGCGCTTCAGGATGCCATCCTTGCCGAACGTCATGAACTTGGCGAACTCATACGCCGCCTCCGGATTCGCACTGCTCTTCGCGATGCCCATGAAGTCGCCGACGAGGGCGAAGCGGCCGCCAGGAACGCCGATGAAGCGGGAGTTAAAGTTCAGATTGCTGAAATCGCGCGTCGCCCAGGTGCCTTCCCAACGAACGGCGATCTTGCCTTGGTTCCATACTTCACCGTACCAGCCGGCGTTGTACTGAGCCTTCTGCTCGTCGCTCAGGCTGTCGAACGTATACTTGCCTTGGAAGAATTCACGCGCCTTGTTGATGCCTTCGATGTAGCCTGCCGAATTCAGATGGTATTGTTCAGCAGCTGCATCCCATGCGTACCATCCGAGCTTCGAATCAACCGATGCCGCATACCATTCCGGAATCTGCACCTCTTCGGCCAGGCCGATGATGCCCTCGGAAGGATTGTTCAAGGTACGGATGGCGTTCTGGAACTGATCCCACGTCGGAGCGAAGTCAAGCTCCGGCAGATTAGCCTGTTCAAACAGGTCTTGGTTGATAAAGTATCCCATGAAGAACATGCCCGCAGGGATCGCATAGATGCCGTTGCCATAGTGCGTAGCCTGCTCCAGTGCTGGCGGCAGGTTCGCCCATTCTGCATCATTCTTGGTCAGTTCCGTGATGTCCATCAGCCATTCATTCGACAGACCAAATGGAATATTGGACAGCATGATCACGTCAGGCAGCTTGCCCGCTGCGGCTGCTGCCAGCAGCGAATCTTCATATGCGGAATAGTCGAACGATTCGTCGAGTTCGATCTTGATGTTCGGATGGCTCTCCTCAAAAGCCTGGATCATCTGGCGTTCGATATTGTTGTCCGCCTCAGTGCCCAGGTTCCAGTTCACATAGCGAATGACAACCTGCTCTCCGGAAGATGTACCGCCAGACGATGATCCGCCAGAGTTGCTGCCCGACGAATTGTTGTTTGAGGAGTTGTCTGATGAATTGCCAGATTGATTTTGCACATTGCCGGTGTTCCCTCCGCCATTGCTGTTGCCGCCGGATGTACAAGCGCTGATCATCGCAACGATCAGCAGGACGATGAATGCGGTTACAATTGACCTCTTAGACATGCATATCCCCTCTCTTAATGTCTTGTTTATATAGTTGAACCGCTTCCAGCCGGCCGGAATGGAAACGGCCAAACTCCGTATTCAGGGCAAGCTTATCACGCATATTCAGGCGGCCAGTGTCCCAGGCCTCCTCTGCCTCTATGGGCAGAGCTATCGCCAGCCCTCTTGCTGCAGGTGTCGGACTTGCCGCTCCATTAGACCTTCGTCTGTCTCGAACGGCAGGAACGACGGACGATCAGCTCAGTCGGCAGCATATAGTCATGATCGAGCTGCTGTTCGTCCAGCAATTTCATGATCAGATGTGCGGCCAGCGCACCCGCTTCATACTTCGGCTGGCGAATCGTGGTGAGCGGCGGGTTAACGTGCTCGGCGAGGAAGATATCGTCGAAGCCGATAATCGAGATATCCTCCGGCACGCGAATGCCAGCTTCCTCGAATGCCTTAAGTCCACCAACGGCCATCTCGTCATTGGCGTAGAAGATGCCATCCGGCAGATTGCGCTGTGCGATCAGCAGCTTCGTGGCCATATAGCCGCCATCGATCGTAAATTTGCCGGATATGTTCATCTTCGGAGAATATTCCAGACCATAATCCGTGAGCGCCCGCATGAATCCCTGGAAGCGAAGCTTATGATCATAGGAGTTGGATGCTCCGCTGATGTACGAGATCTGCTTGCAGCCGCACTGGATCAGATGCTCGGTGGCTTTGTAGCCGCCTTGCTCGTTGTCCACCAGCACGTTATAGATGTGCTCCCCTTGCAGTTGCCGGTCGAGCACGACGACCGGGAAGCTCTGGCGTGCGGACTCCACGATTGGTTCGTCGTGCAGATTGTGAGCGGAGACGATCACCCCGTCCACGCGCTTCTCGCGCAGGAACTTGATCGCCGTCGATTCCTTGCCGCCGAATGAACTGCACGCGATCAGGTCATAGCCGTTCTCAAGAGCCGTTTCCTGCACACCCCTGATCAATTCGGAGTAATAAGGACCGGAGAGATCGTTGAGGATCAGCGCGATCGTCTTCGTGCTGCTTCGCTTCAGGTCCGTCGCAAGACCGTTCTTCTGATAATTCAATTGTCTGGCAGCTTCCAGCACTTTGGCTCTGGTCGCCTCGCTGATCTTGCTGCTCCCGTTCATGGCGTATGAAGCAGTGGAGACGGAGACGCCCGCCGCTTTCGCCACATCTTTGATCGTTGCCATCGATTCGATCTCTCCTCTAATCCCTTGCTCTTCTCTGAACGCTTATTCGTGCTGAGCCCGATACGCTCTTCCTGCTCGTATGCTCACTCATGCAGGTCTTGAAACGCTCTGTGAACTTCGCGCTCAACGCGACTTATACAGAGCTTGATCCGTTCTTCTGACTGGATCGGAGGTCCTTACTCATTCGGCGCCCCAATCCCCGCTATTCTCTTGACTTGTCTTGCGATGTTCTGCGCGTGTGATATGTAGTTGAAACGTTTCACCTATTTCTAAAATATTCGATTTCCCCCTCCTCGTCAAGAGTGTTCTTTTGTCCCTGGCGCACCTTTATCCATCCCCAAAACCCTTGTCCTACAAAGATTCTCAACACTATCCAGAAACTTTAAGTCTATTAAAATTTACAATCGATTTGGTGAAACGATTCGAATTAACGCGAAAAAGCACTAAAGCCTCGAAAAAAATGTTGCAATGCTGAATGTTTTTTATATAATGAAATCTGTTTGGATAATAGTAAACTTGCAGTAAGGTATAAGTAAACAAAGGAAACAAAAAGTTTAGTAATAGTGAACTTGAGCGAAGGGAGGGTAGACATGCAGATCGGGGCTAAGATCAGATCACTTCGGCTGCACAAGGGACTCACTCAAGAGGAGCTCGGCGAGCGAACCAACTTGAGCAAAGGCTACATATCACAGCTTGAGCGTGATTTGAACTCTCCCTCCATCGAAACGTTGTTCACCCTGCTCGAGGTGCTCGGCACAACGCCGAAGGAATTCTTCGATGATGAGAGTGAAGCACCGAAGATTGTCTATACTGAAGATGACCAAACCTCCTACGTCGACGAGGACAAGCGCTACGACATTCGCTGGCTCATCCCTACCTCCAATGAGAAGGAAATGGAGCCGGTGCTCATCACGTTCGGCGCAGAAGGGGAATTCAAGAGCTTCGAGCCTTCACTTGCGGAGACGTTCATCTACGTACTAGAGGGCAAGATTCGTCTGACGCTTGGTGACGAGCAGTATATCGCAGACCAGGGGAATGCCGTTTATTATGATGCTAAACTTCATCATCAGGTGGCAAATGCACACGATGGGACGACGAAAATTTTGTTGGTAGCCACTCATTCATACTTATAGGAGGTCGAAGAAAGCGATGAGCAAACAGCCGATCATTCGTTTTGACAATGTGTCCAAGTCCTATGACGACGACACACTCGTGTTAAAGAACATTAATTTCTCACTTGAACGGGGAAAATTCTACACCTTGCTCGGGCCGTCCGGCTGCGGCAAGACGACGATCCTCCGCCTGATCGCCGGCTTCGAGAAACCAACCAGCGGCGATATCTACTTCGACGGCAAACGTATGAATGATGTCCCTGCAAACGAACGCCAGGTGAATACGGTATTCCAGAACTATGCCTTGTTCCCTCATCTGAACGTATTCGAGAACGTGGCCTTTGGCTTGCGTGTGAAGAAGAAAAAAGAGGCAGAGATTCGCGAACGCGTCAGCGAAGCGCTCAAGTTCGTCAATCTCTCCGGTTACGAGAAACGGCAGATCAGCGAGATGTCCGGCGGCCAGCTGCAACGCGTAGCGATCGCCCGCGCCATCGTCAACGATCCGGAGATCATCCTGCTGGACGAGCCGCTGTCCGCGCTTGATCTGAAGCTCCGCACCGAGATGCAATATGAACTGCGCGAGCTGCAGCAGCGTCTCGGCAAGACGTTCGTATTTGTCACGCACGATCAGGAAGAAGCGCTCGCCATGAGCGACGAGATCTTCGTCATGAGCGAAGGCGTGATCCAGCAGTCCGGCACTCCTGTCGACATCTATGATGAGCCGATCAATCGTTTCGTCGCAGACTTCATCGGCGAATCAAACATCGTCGAAGGGATCATGATCGAGGACTACAAGGTGCAGTTCAACGGCAAGATCTTCGATTGCGTCGACGGCGGCATGAAGCCGAATGAGAAGGTCGACATCGTGATCCGGCCGGAGGACCTGGAGATCACCACAGTCGACAAGGGCAAGCTCGTCGTGCGAGTCGATACGCAGCTGTTCCGCGGCGTGCATTACGAACTGTCCACTTATGACAAGGACGGCAATGAATGGCTCGTTCACTCCCTGAAGAAGGCAGAGGTCGGTTCGGAGATCGGGCTGGACTTCGAACCGGAAGCGATCCATGTCATGCGTCTGAACGAAACAGAAGAAGAGTTCGACAAGCGACTTGAGGCATATGGAGATGACGAACATGGAGACTAGAGCGAGAAGTTCCCTGTTTCTGTATGCCGTCTGGATGGTCGCGTTCGTCATCGCACCGATCGTCCTCGTCGTTTATTATTCCATGTTGGATCTGAACGGCCATTTCACGCTGGCCAACTATGCGAACTTCTTCTCGTGGGCTTATCTGAAGATGACGCTCACCAGCTTCTGGTATGCGTTTCTGATCACGGCGTTTACGCTGCTGTTCGCTTATCCGACCGCCTACCTGCTGACCAAGACGAAGCACAAGCAACTCTGGCTCATGCTCATCATCATCCCGTCGTGGATCAATCTGCTATTGAAGACGTACGCGTTCATCGGGATCTTCGGGCTGTACGGACCGATCAACGCCTTCCTCGAGGTGTTCGGCTTCGAGCCGAAGCAGATCCTGTTTACGGACTTCAGCTTCATCTTCGTGGCCGTGTACATCTTCATCCCGTTCATGATCTTGCCGATCTTCAATGCGCTTGACAAGATGGACAAGACGCTCGTATACGCCGCTCGTGACCTTGGCGCCTCCGGCTGGACTACCTTCCGGCGCGTCGTCTTCCCGCTGACAATCGACGGCGTGAAGTCCGGCATCCAGGTCACCTTCATCCCGGCGCTGTCGCTGTTCATGATCACCCGTCTGATCGCCGGCAACAAGGTGATCACGCTCGGCACAGCGATCGAACAGCAATTCCTCGTCGCCCAGAATTGGGGCATGGGCTCGACGATTGCGGTGTTCCTCATCCTGATCATGGTCGTCAGCATGCTGTTCACCGGGAACAAAACGAGAGGAGGCCGCGCACTATGAGCAAACTGACCATGACAGCGCGCATCTATCTGGCTGTCGTATTCGTCATCCTGTATGCGCCGATCTTCTACTTGATTTTCTATTCGTTCAACAGCGGCGGTACGATGTATACCTTCGAATCGTTCACGATGGAGCATTATGCGGCAGTGTTCGAAGATACGCGGCTGATCGTGATCTTAATCAACACGGTGCTCGTGGCGTTGCTCTCCGGCCTGATCTCGACGATCATCGGCACGCTCGGTGCGATTGGCATCGTGTCGCTTAAGAATCAGAAGCTGCGCAGCACGATCCTCTCGTTGAACAATGTGCTGATCGTCAGCCCAGACGTCGTCATCGGCGCCAGCTTCCTCATCCTGTTCACGATCATCGGCGTGAAGCTTGGGTTCGCATCAGTACTCGTCTCGCATATCGCCTTCAGCGTGCCGATCGTCGTGCTCATGGTGCTGCCGAAGCTGCTCGAGATGAACAGCTCGCTCATCGATGCGGCACACGACCTCGGCGCAACGAAACGCGACGTGCTGACGCGTGTCATCCTGCCCTACATCCAACCGGGCATCTTCGCCGGATTCTTCCTGGCGCTCACGTATTCGCTGGACGACTTCGCCGTCACCTTCTTCGTCACGGGCAACGGCTTCAGCACGCTGTCCGTCGAGATCTACTCGATGGCACGGGCCGGCATCAGCCTGACGGTCAACGCGATATCCGGACTCGTCTTCCTCGTGACTGTGCTGGTCGTCATCGGTTATTACATGATCCTGCGTCGTTCTGACAAGGATGCGAAGACGGAGGTGCGCGCATGAAACCATTGATCCAGGCTGCTGTCGCAGTCATCATCGCCAGTGCCTTGCTGTTCTACGCCGCGCATACGCTGGAAGCCTCCAGCAACGATGGCGGAGCCGGCGTGATCACGGTGTATAACTGGGGCGAATATATCGATCCTGATCTGATCGAACAGTTCACTGAAGAAACCGGCATCAAGGTCATCTATGAGACGTTTGATTCCAATGAAGCGATGCTCGTGAAGGTCCAGCAAGGCGGATCTGCCTACGACGTGGCCGTACCGTCCGAATATATGATCGAGATCATGAAGGAGCAGGACTTGCTCATCCCGCTCGACCATTCGAAGCTGCCGAACCTGGCGAATATCGATCCGTATTTCCTCGATCTCCCTTTCGATCCGGGCAATGAATATTCAGTGCCGTATTTCTGGGGAACGCTTGGCATCGTCTACAATCCGAACCTGATCGAGGAGCATCTCACCTTCGACAGCTGGGAGGATCTGTGGGATCCGTCGCTGCGCGACAAGGTCTTCCTGTTCGACGGTGCGCGTGAAGTCATCGGCATGGGCTTGAACAGCATCGGCGAGTCGCTGAACGCGAAGGACGATGAACTGCTCGATCGCGCGACGCAGAAGCTCATCGAGCTGGCGCCGAACGTGAAGGGAGTCATCGGCGACGAGATCACGATGCTCATGGTCAACAACGAAGCGGCTGTTGCGCTGACCTTCTCCGGCCAGGCGGCGGACATGATGTGGGAGAACGAAGAGCTCGACTACAACGTGCCGCAAGAAGGCTCGAACCTGTGGTTCGACAACTTCGTCATCCCGAAGACAGCTGCCAACATCGATGGCGCACATGCCTTCATCAACTTCATGCTGGACGCGGAAGTTGCCGCGCAGAACGCCGACTATGTCGGATACTCGACGCCCAATGCAGCAGCGATGGAGTTGCTCGATGAAGAAGTCACGAGTGACGAACGCTTCTATCCGCCCGAGGAAGTGCGAGAGCGCCTGGAGGTATACGAGAACCTCGGCCTCGAATGGACGGGCAAATATTCCGAGCACTTCCTGAAGTTCAAGATGGCGCTGTAAGACAAGAACAGCCCCCCGATCGTTAGATCGTGTCTAACTGTCGGGGGCTGATTTTTAATGCTGAACCGACTTAGTTGGATTCCATCCAATTAATTAGCTCTCGAACCGCCTGAAAATGGAGTTTTGTTGGAAAACATCCAACTATTTTTGGTGATTACTTCGTTTTTGTTGCCTTCCCAGGGATAATAGTTGGATGAAATCCAGCTAACCCTTCAATTCACGCTGTTCCCAGCGGAGTTTATTGGACGTTATCCAACTAACCTTATGGGGTGGCCCTCCGGCACTTATCCGTCATGCTTAAAACTCATACACGACCGTTACCGAAGTGCTGATCACGATCTCGCCTGGGTTCACCGCCGTCTTCACGGCCATATCCGCCGCCATCTCATACGCGACTCCAGCCATGCCTCTGCTGCTGTAGACGACGTTGCCAGCGCCTTGCTGCACGATCTGGTACACGCCCTTCACCTTCTGGCCCTCCGCTGCAGCAAGTACCTCAGCCTTCCGTCTCGCATTCTCCATCGCCAGCTTCATCGCTTCCAGCTCGTACTCCTCAGACTTCTCCGTGATGAATTGCACGTTGTTCACTTGATTGACGCCAGCCTTGGTCGCGGCATCCAGCAGTTCACCTATGCGATCCAGATCGCGGTAAGTGATGCGAATCGTGTGCGTGGCAGTGTAGCCGGTGATTGTCGGCTCCTTGCCCTCCTGATAGCGATATTCCGGTTGCACATAGAAGCTAACCGTCTTCACATCCTTGTTCTCGATCTTGAACTGATCGAAGAGCACCTTGTTCAACTGCTCGTAGATCTTTGCATTTTCCTGTTGCGCCTCATCCGCTGTCTTACCTTTGGTCAGTACGCCCAGATTCACATAGGCCGCATCCGGCTCAACCGTGATCTCCCCGGTGCCGCTCACCGTGATCGTGCGTTTCGTCATATCCGCTCCCCCATCCTGCGCTTGTACGGGCACCTGCCACTGCGAGATGATCATCGCCGCAGCCAGCAGCACCGGCACCGCCCACAACGTGATCCACCACCATCTTCTGTTTATCGCCATTGCACTCACTCCTCAGCC
>Ga0325352_100226_pt1 | contig 10215 bp, 10 predicted proteins | sample SM_ome_23_FD_205719 | JGI IMG/M metagenome (GOLD analysis project Ga0325352, IMG submission 205719) | Metatranscriptome of lab enriched sorghum-adapted microbial communities from California, United States - SM_Day2_7 (Metagenome... ...
GAACAGAAGTGATGATCTGTAAAAAGGGGATATTCACGTGATATCCAAGAGGCAAATCAATCTTTTAAAAGAACTCATTTACAGTAAAAAATTTAATTCTGTTCATCATTATGCCGAACTCTTCCAAGTATCAGCACGAACCATTTACTTTGATTTGGATGTGCTAAAGGAATGGGTCGAGGCTTATCACTGTAAAATTATCAAGAAACCTGGTAAGGGAATTTTACTGGAAGGGGAGGATAAAGCAAAAAAGAGACTATTGGAAAGATTACAAAGCTATTCGCCGTTCGCAAACCTTCCACCGGCGGAAAGACAAATGCAAATTTTAGAAAGTCTTATTAATGCGGAACGTCTTTCGTATAAACGTTTATCTCAAAAGTATTTTGTCAGTCCTGCATCTATTGCGAAGGACTTTAAAGTGATTAAAGAGATGTGTTTGAAGGAAGGTGTTCGCTTAGAGTATGACAATAACGGGACATTTGTCGTGGGTTCTGAAAAAGATCTGCAAAGCCTTTTAAAGAAACTCTACTTGAGAAAGTTTGAGCTAAATTATTACCGCCATCCCAATAACTTAGTGGAATACAAAAGCTTTTTATCTCATATGGAAAGCAGCATTCCCGATTCAGTAATTGAAGAAACATTTAAGATTGTTTTGGCCATTGGGCAGAAATATAGTTTGGCAGATCCTTATTTAATCAGTTTGCAAAATACACTTATCGTTCTTTGCCTACGTGTCAACCGGGGAAAACATCATGATAGATTAGCGGGTTATGTATTTGAAAAAATTCAACAACTTGAAACGTATTTCATTGCCATAGAAATAGCGGATGAAATTCGTAAAAAACTAAACCTCTTACTTTCACAAGAAGACATTATTTATTTAAACGAAAGTTTAATTGCTAATGGAATTGAAAACGTCAATATTACGAACCATCAAGGGTTTTATAGCCAATTAGTCAAAGATATAATCGGAAAATTCGGTAAAATCGTTGGTTTAGACTTAACCAATGATACTAAGCTGTATAAAGGTTTATTAGCGCATATTGTACCAATGATTTACCGGTTAAAGAATCATATCCGTTTTCAAAATCCTTTAATTAAGGAAATTAAAAAACAATACTCGATAATGTTCAATATCACTTGGTTTGTATTGATTGACTTGGAATCAAAATTAAATATTCGCATTCCGGAAGATGAAATTGGTTTTATTATGGTTCATTTTCAGTCGGCGTTAGAGCGACATGAAGATATCAAAAAAATATTGATCGTTTGTCCGACGGGGATTGTGACATCGGAACTATTAGAAACTAGAATCAAGAAACATTTGCCCAGTTTAAACTTATATGAAGTCGTTTCTGTTCAAAATATCGATCCGATGAGTTTGAATAAATTCGACTATATTATTTCAACCGTTCAATTACAAGTAAAACATATTGATCCAAGTAAAATCTACTATATATCGCCGATTCCCACGGACAAAGAATTAAAAGAGCTGACTAATCTCATAACAAACCAATTCATTAACACGCAAACCCTTTATACCATTAACCCGTTTAAAAATGGAGATATCAAAATCCATCATTTCTTAACGACTGACTCCATTTTTGTAAACAAAAACTTTAATGCGATGAATGAGGTTTTGGAGTATTTGGTCAGCTATTTGGAAAAGGAAAATTTTGTGACGCCATTATATAGAAAGTCTGTTTTTGAAAGGGAGGCGACATCCTCAACAGCTTTAGAAACCGGTGTGGCCATTCCTCATGGAAATCCGGATTATGTGAAAAAAACGAACATAGCCATTCTCGTCAATAATAAAAAGATCCACTGGGGAAATGAAAAAGTGGATATCGTGATGATGTTATCCATATCAAAAAATGATGTGAAAAAAATAAGCCCGATCATCGCGCAAATTTATGATTTGATTTCTAGCAGAGATCGCATCGAAATCATATTTTTTGGGAAAACAAAAGAGGAAATTTATCGTTATTTTTAAAAAAGAATATGAAGGGGATTGCATGCTTAAGGAATTATTACCGAAAAGTCATATGCAGCATAGAGAGAAAGTCGATAGTTGGGAACAAGCGATTACACTAGCAAGCGCTCCGTTATTAGAAAATGGATACATTGAAGAAAGATATATTAAAAATATGATTGAAAGCGTTAACAAAAATGGACCGTATATGGTTCTCATGGATTACTTTGCTCTACCTCATGCCAAAGCCGGAGAGGGTGTCAACCGATTGGGGATGTCCCTTCTCACACTGACTCATCCAATAGATTTAAAGGGAAACCCAATTAAAGTATTTTTAGTCTTGGCAGCGGTGGACGCCACTTCTCATATTGAAGCGCTAGCGGAAATTTCAAAATTGTTAATGGAACCTGAGAACTACCAGGTTTTTATATCCGGAAATTTGGATGAGGTTTATTCAATCTTGTAGGGACGTGGCAAATGCAAAGATGGTCATTCAAGCATTAGTGTTCATGCTTTTATAAATAACATCAGCTAGAAAATTGAATTTTAAGGGGGATTTTACATGAGATTTTTGGCGGTTTGCGGCTTTGGAGTCGGTTCATCCATGATCTTAAAAATGACGATCGAGAATGTGTGCAGAGAAAAAGGGCTGGACTGTGAAGTGGAAAATACAGATATCAGTTCAGCGAGAGGGGCGAGGGTGGATGCGGTTTTTACGAGTCATGAACTTGCAGATGAATTAAGGGAAAGTCTGAATTGTCCCATTTACCCAATCAAACGGTATATGGACAAAGAGGAAGTAGGCCAGGCGATTGATGAATTTCTAAAAAATAAATAATGGGGGAAAAAAGAAATGGGCGTATTGGATTTCTTTACAACTAACATCTTACGTAACCCACCGGTTCTTTTGGGGATCATAGCTGCCATCGGTTTAATTCTGCAAAGAAAAAACATAGCAGATATCATTAAGGGCTCTTTAACCGCTGCGTTTGGGATGTTAATTTTGAATACCGGTGTCGGATTAATTGTTGGTACCATCTCGCCAATTAACAGTGCGTTCCAAAAAGCGATTACCGGTAAAACAGCCGTTGCGAATACATTAAATGATACGACTTTTACAGCGAGTTTCGGTGGAGATGTCGGCTTGGCGATGTTTTTTGGTTTGATTCTCCACCTGTTAATTGCGAGGTTTACAAAGGTAAAGACCATCTTCTTAACAGGACACATGCTCTGGTGGTTCCCGTTTATCTTTGTGGCTGCTGGTGTTGAAGCCGGCCTTTCTGGTGTTTGGGTCGTCGTGTTCGGCGCCATCTTATCCGCATTATATTGGTCTTTCATGCCGTGGATCATGAGAAAATTTATTTGGGATGTCACCGGAGACAAATCGTTCTTAATCGGCCACCCTACCGGAATGCTGAGTATTATTTCCGGTTTAGTAGCCAGAAAGTTCGGTAACAAAAAACATTCGACGGAAGACCTTAACGTTCCGAAGAGTCTATCCTTTTTTAGGGAAATTTCAGTAACCGGTGCCACTGTCATTTTTATCATGTATATTATCGTCGCCATCATCATTCCATCTCTAATTACTAAAGGGCAGAACATGATTTTCGAATCCATTAATCAAGGCATCACATTCGGTGCAGGTTTGCTTGTCATGTTATATGGTGTTCGCTTGTTAATTAATCAAATCGTTCCGGCCTTCCAGGGCATTTCTCAAAAACTCATTCCCGGATCTGTCCCGGCATTTGATGTCCCAGTTCTTTTTAACTATCGTCCAAATGCCGTCATTATCGGCTTTATTGTGGCGATGACGACTTCAACCATTATGATTATTATCGCGAATGCCTTGAATATTTTTGGCGTCATTCTTATACCGTTAGTCGTCACTTCCTTTTTTGAAATGGGCGGTGCCGCCATCGTTGGTGAAGGTCAAGGCGGTTTAAGGGGATCTATTATTGGCACCATCGTCTCCGCTATCGTTATGGTCGGAGTAATGGGAGTTTCGGTTGTTATTTATAATGACACGATTCAAAACTGGATGCTTGTATTTGGTGGAAATGACTTCTCAATATTTGGTTCAATCGCTAAATGGATTGGCAGTTTATTTACAAGTCTGTTTTGATATCGCATGTGATTGATGAATATGACCATGGTATGATGGCCAATGCCATCTTGGTCGAAGGACGCCTTTACGTCAACGCGCATTGGTTCGCAGATTTTAGGAATTCATCATTTTACATGGAGCGTATGCGGATATGGATGCCTTGTTAAGAAGTCAGGTTCAGTTAAAACAATAGGTATATCATGTTCGCCGCTCCAGATATCGTGTGCTTCTACGAAAGGGAGGCTTTTCGATAGAAGCGTTGGCTCTAAAAATATTTCGCGTCATAGATACATTAACTAAAAGATTTACAGGAGTGTTTGTATCATGTACCAATACTTTGATAAGATCAGGGACATACTTAATCGAGTAGAAGAAGAGGAAAGGGAAAATATTGATGCCGCAGTAAATGCAATCGTGCAGGCTATCCTTAATAAAAAGGCCCTTTTTGCTTTTGGGGCAAGTCATGCCGGAATTTTAACGCAAGAGTTGTTTTATCGCGCAGGGGGTCTCATTAACATCAATCCCATTTTTGGCCGGGAAATCATGCTGGATACGGAACCGGTTAGCCATACAAGCCATATGGAAAGATTAGTAGGGTATGGGAAAGCCCTTGCGAATAAGACGCCATTCTCCTCTGGTGATATACTCATTTTACATTCAGTGTCAGGCAGGAATCCGGTGACAATTGAATTGGCGATGGAAGCACAACATCGCGGTGTAACAACGATTTCGATTACGAATATGAAGTATTCTAAGTCCGTGACATCACGTCATCCATCCGGGAAAAATTTATATTCCTATAGCGATATTGTGATAGATAATCATGGTGATATTGGCGATGCGACTTGTGATATTGAAGGACTTGAGCAAAAAGTCTCTCCATCCTCTACAGTCATTGGCGCTACAATTGTAAATACCATTGTTGCCGAAACCGTTCAGAAATTAGTTGATAACGGAATCAAACATCCCCCAATCTTTTATAGCGCTAACTTAGATGGGGGCGATGAGCTGAACAAAAAATTATATGATGAATATAAAGAGACGATTTTTTATCGATATTAGGAGAAAGTATAAGGAACTGACGGATGTTCCTTAAAAAATTTAATCTTTGAAAGTATGGCCTAACCAGTTTATGGTGTAGAACATTCTTCGATGTATGCGAAAGACCCACATGGTTTTCATATCCATACCAGTATGCCCTAAAATTTTTTAATGGAGTAAATCCTTGAAATTTTTGATATTACGTACGTCACTCAAGAGTTTTGGACTGGGACTTAAGAAAAATCGGAAATCTGATCGAAGCATTATTTGCGTTTACCATTGTAAACACGCATTATAAAAAGGATAAAGGCATATCTTTTGATTTTCTGGTAAGATTAAAAGAAAAATAGACTACCTGTGGAGTGCCAATCACCGCCCGAAAGAGGTATCAACATGCGGAATTTAGTCATTGACACAACATCCAATCCGGGGGATGCCCCATACATTCAACAAAGATTAAGAGAATACAACGTCAAGTATTTATCAGAAAAAGATATGGCCTTCGTCGAGGAAGCGTTTTGCTTTAGAATCACCGACGAAGATGGAAACATCCTTGGTGGCATCTCGGGAACGACCAAAATGCAATGCCTTCTCATTCAATTTCTTTGGATCGATGAAAGCATCCGGGGGCAAGGCTTTGGCAAAAAACTGATGGAAAGGGCAGAAAAGTTTGCAGTGGAGAAGAAATGTCGAATGATAAAGGTCGATACCTTTAGCTTCCAAGCGCCCGATTTTTATAGAAGCTTGGGATATGAGATTTATGGCCAAATAGATAACTTCCCCGAAGGCTATCATCATTATTTTTTATTAAAGAAATTGTAAGTGCCTGTCACTTCCTAAAAGAATAATTAAATTATATTTGGCCAATTCTGATAAGAAAATAAACATATGCCAAACTCGAGGAAAATAGAACGAAATAAAAGCCCAAAAGTTTGAGTAAAAGATTAAACAGGCTTGGTCATCAGAACAAAATAGCTTGACGTCTAAAGGAAACCATGTCGACATTTGCGCCGATCGCATCATAAAGTGCCCAAGTATAAAATAATCTTTGACCGGCGGGCTATGCATTGGGGCATTTTTTTGTGCCTCAAATAGGTTTATAAAAAAGCATTGTGAAATGGAAAAACTCGAAGTGGGTGGCTTGTAGCAAATGCGTGACGTTGAAAGTGCGGCAGAGCATGGTTTGCAAAACAAAAAGCGGATCGACTGGTGCGATTAATAGATATTTAATACGTCTTTAATTTTTTTAATTTCCGTTTTATTTTTAAACAGTTCTTCAACAAGAATCTTTTGGCCTGTCGCCAAATCGGTGATTTGTTCTTTGATTTGCCCGATATCTTTTTCCAGGCGTGCAAAACGTTGGTCAATCTGCTCGAACCGCTTGTCGATTTGTTCGAAACGTCGGTCAATCTGCTCAAACCGTTTGTCGATTTGTTCGAAACGTCGGTCAATGTGTTCGAACCGCTTGTCAATGTATTCAAAGCGCTCATTGGTTTCTTTCTTGTGGTCAATTAATTGCGCGGACAATTCTTTAACCGCCTGCAGAATCATTTCGTTGGTGACGTTGGCCATTGTCCCTTTGCCTCCTTTCTTCATTTGTGTTATCTCTCTTTATTATACATGATTTCTTGTTGACGTTATAGAGGATATCGAATCCCCACGATTTTTTTCGAATGGGCGCGACATATCATCCTTCTTTCTTTTTTCTTATAGCCGAAAGACGCGGCGTAAAAACTATATAATCGATGAAATTTTTACGACTGAAATATCGGCTTCCTCTAAAGCTTTACGGATATATTTTGCCAATTCAACGGCATGTTCACCATCACCGTGGATACAAATGGTATTCGCTTTTATGGAAATATCTGTACCTTGCACGGTTCTGACTTTTCCTTCTCTCACCATTCGAATGACTTGGCGAACCGCCACATCTTTATCCTTGATCAGGGCATTCGGCTCTCGTCTTGATGTCAATGACCCATCCTCTTGGTATGTGCGATCAGAGAAAACCTCGCTCGCCGTTCGTAAACCCGCCTTTTGACCCGCTTTAATCAGTTCGGATCCAGCGAGGCCAAATAGGATTAAATCTGGGTCAACTTTATATACTGCTTCGGCAATCGCTTCTGATAAAGACGGGCTTTTAGCAGCCATATTAAACAATGCCCCGTGCGGTTTAACATGCTGTAATTGACCGCCTTCCGCTTTGACAAAGGCACTTAAGGCACCTATTTGATAGACAACGAGATCATAAGCTTCTTGAGGGGTGATATCCATATTTCGGCGTCCAAAACCGATTAAGTCTTGTAAACCCGGATGGACACCAATACCCACGTTTTTTTCTAATGCCATTCTTACCGTTTTTCGCATTGTTTTCGGGTCACCGGCATGGAAACCACAAGCGACATTTGTGGATGTCACATAATCAAGAATCTCTTCATCATGGCCGATGGTGTAGGCGCCAAAGCTTTCCCCCATATCAACATTTAAATCAACGGTATACATTGGTCATCCTCCTATCCTTGTTTTTAATGAAATTCCAGTTTTTAATAATTGAATGTTCCTCTCAAATTCTAATAAGAACTGCAGGGCCTCATGTTGCGTGACCTCCTTAAATCTCAAGTGTTCCCCTGGTTTCAGCTGCGCGAGGATCGGCAAATCAGCCGTTATCACTTGGCCTATTTTAGGGTAGCCTCCGGTGGTTTGGCGGTCGGCTAAAAGAATAATAGGCTGACCATCTGGCGGGACTTGTATGGTACCAAAGCTAACCGCTTCAGAAAGCATATCTTCTGAGGTTTCTACGTTTAATACTGGTCCCACTAATCGATACCCCATGCGATCCGACTTAGGGGAAATTTCGAAGGATTCAGACAAGAACATTTGAAATGATTTCTCGCTGAACCACGTCGCTTGGCGTCCCTTCATCACACGGATGACAGGTTGATGCTTTCGCGTCGCGTGCAGTTCGGTGGCCACCGACCAACTGGTTTCCGAAAAACCTTTCCCTGCATAATCGTCGGACAGTGTTTGCATGATGCTTTTAGCGGTTTCCGAGGGTTTACCGATTTTTAACTTGTCACCAGCTTTTAGCGCTCGACCGTGATAGCCACCGATTCCCGCTCGTATATAGGTGGAATAACTCCCCATAACGGATGGAACGTCAAACCCACCGGCAACGGCCAGGTAAGCTCGGCACCCGACGCGGCAACGGCCGAAGCTAAGGACACTCCCTTTTTTAACATAAATAGGACGGTGGAGATGAATGGCTTTACCATTAATGGTGGCTGAGAGGTCTGCGCCGCAAATCGAGATTAGCACATCTTCTTCAAATCTAATACTCGAACCTAAAAGGGTCATTTCTATGGTTGGCGCATTCTCATCGTTACCGACTAAGATGTTGGCTAGCCGATGTGATAAGGTATCCATGACCCCGCTCACGATGACACCATATTTTTGATACCCATATCGACCTAAATCCTGAATGGAAGATAAGAGACCAGAACTAAGGCATTTTATCATGTAACTTCTACTCCCATTCCCGAAATTCCTTTAATGTGATCGGTTTAAAGCAAATTTTGTCACCTGCTTTTAGGAGACTTGGGGGATCATGATCTGGTCGGAATAATTGGAGCGGGGTTTTCCCTATAATTTGCCAGCCTCCGGGCGTTTCAATAGGATAAATCCCCGTCTGTTTTCCAGCGATGCCGACTGAACCGGCCGGAATCTTTAAACGAGGGGATGATTTTCTGGGTGTCGCAATTTTTTCCGACATTCCTCCAATATAAGGGAAGCCTGGGGCAAAACCAATCATATTAACGAAATAATGACCATTGGAATGAATGGCAACGACTTCCTCTGGGGTTAACCCATTATGCTTGGCGACGATATCCAAATCAGGGCCCGATTCACCACCATAATGAACGGGGATTTCGACGACCCTTGACTCGCGACGCTCATCAAGATCCAAGTCATTTAACAACTGCACTAGCTCGTCACAAACGGCTTCGTAAGGGGTTTTATGACTCACTCTATTTTTTAGAAAGAATAGAGGATTATAATAAACGCACACAGTAGTAAAGGCCGGAACATATTCCACCATCCATTCCCACGGGTGATTGTCCAACATGGCTGAAACTGCCATCACCTTTTTCTGAATTTGACAATCTATATCTTTTCCAAGTTCAATCATCACCGCTTGATCCCCTAATGGATGGAACGCATAGTCCAAATCGTTCACCTCTTTGCTCGTTGATCATTGGATGTTCGTGTGAAACTTATACCCTGCGCCCTGAAGGATAAGGGCATACTTTCACAAAGTTGACTCCTTAATCCCTAGAAGGGGTGCATACCTCACTGGGCCTATCACAATTTGTCCTTCGTTTATTTTGTAAGAAGTCTGCCCTACTGCTAAAATGTTGTTATTTTTATCATTCTAGAAGGGTCGCGGCAAATCCTGCAAGAGTGTGTGGAGTGTTAAAAAAATGCCCCCATTCATGATAATGGTGGGCAGGAGGCAATGACCAAGCATCTAATGGGATGTGAGCGTGATGAGAAAATGGGGTACGCGCTCAAAAATGAGGAAAAGTTCCTTAAAAACTTGGTTGTCGGTAGACAGTTTCATACATCTATAAGATTTTGTAGACTGCGGTAGTCGAGTGTATTACCTCGAAATTCGCTAAACACGTTATTTTTTAAGGAATACTGACTTTTCCCCTATACTTTTCCAATCAAAAGCAATTTTGGAATTAATCCAATTAAATTCTTTTCCCCGCACCAAGGTGAAATTCTAAGTAATCATCCTTTCTAGGTAAAATGTAAACAGTAAATCCTTTTTCATTTAAATGATATTCTTTTACTAGAAGATTAATTTCGAGAATCACTTGATGAATAGAATCAATAAGTTCCTTTGAATACGTAAGCCCTTTTTGTGAAAGTTTTATAGCGGGTATTAGAATCATATGAAATTCCCAATTTTTTTTAGGATGTTCTATTGCCCTTATCTCATTTTTCCCAATGCGAAAATCTTGGCTGTCTACGTTGTTTATTTGAAATTCCCTTAAGAAGTGAAAATGTAATTGTCTTACTTCTTGCCTAGGCCCCC
>Ga0325352_100238_pt1 | contig 10050 bp, 7 predicted proteins | sample SM_ome_23_FD_205719 | JGI IMG/M metagenome (GOLD analysis project Ga0325352, IMG submission 205719) | Metatranscriptome of lab enriched sorghum-adapted microbial communities from California, United States - SM_Day2_7 (Metagenome... ...
AAATCACGTGGAAGGAAGAGGAAGCGTTGAAGCATTCAGGCGAGCAAGCAGAGTCAAATCTTCATGCTCCGAGGGCAGACGACTATCCCAGGATAACGTCAGCCGAGTTGGTCAGAGCCGCGAGGCGCGGGGACGATCAGGCTTTCTTCGAGCTGATCCGCATGCATAAGTCCCAGTTGTACCGGATGGCATGGACCTATCTAAGGCAGGAGCAGGACGCGCTCGAAGCGGTGCAGGAGACGGTGTGCCGTGCGTATGCGGGACTCAAGAAGCTCAAGGACGAGAGGTTCTTCGGCAGTTGGCTGGTGCGCATCTTGCTAAATGTCTGCATCGACGAGATCAGACGCAGGGACAGGCAGTCGCCCGCAAGTGAAGCGTGGCTGCAAGGCTTGCCGGAAGAGAGGCGGATGTACAGTTCGCTCAGCCAGGACTTGTCCGTGGAGGATAGGCTGGAGCTGGAACAGGCGGTGCACCGGCTGAGAGAGCCCGAGAAGCAGATCATCCTGCTCAAATATTTCGAGGACATGACGATCACGGATATCTCGCATGTGCTGGAATGTCCGCCTGGCACGATCAAGACGAGACTTCATCGGGCGTTATTGCAACTGAGGGAATGGCTCGGAAAGGGGAGTGGAGCGCGTGGCTGACGATAGGAATAGAGAAGATCAGGTGCCGGCCGAACTGTTGGAACAGGCGGAGCGGTTGACCGAAGCCGGTGAGCGATATCGCAGCAGCATCCCGGTTCCTGATCAGATCGATCTGTATATCGAGCGCGGCATCCGGGATGGCAAGCGAAGAGTGCGAACAAGATCCAGCTGGCGTTACGGCGGGCTGACAGCCGCTGCGTTATTGCTGGTGTTCGTGCTCGGGTTGCGCGTATCGCCGACACTGGCTGCAGCAGTCAGCCAGATCCCAGGGTTAGATTATCTCGTGAACCTGGTTCGCTCTGACAGAAGTCTGGAGATGGCGGTGGAGAACGATTATATCCAACCTGTGGGCAAGTTCGACGAACACGACGGCGTGAGATTCACCATCGATGGAGTGATCGCCGATGCGCATCGCATGGAGATCCTGTACAGCCTGCAGAGTCTCGAGGATGCCGAAGTGGAGATAACCGGCTTCACCGTGCAAGATGCTGACGAAGGCCAGCCGTTGACCCAGGTTTATCTGAACCAAGGCTTGCAAGGACATGTCGGCGTTTACTTCATGGAGGATGTCACCCTGCCTAAGCGTGTTGCTGTAGAAGTGGGGGTCAAGACTTACCCGGCAGCATCCGCTCATGGCACTCCCCTTCAGCCCAAGGAGACTCCGAAGTTGCCTGAGCGATGGCAAGGAACTTATCCGGTGCCGGATGGAATCTGGAGAGTCGAGTTCGAAGTGGATCAGGAGCGATTCCTCGGCATGCAGCAGGAGTATGAATTGGGCGAGACCGTGACAGTGCAAGGCCAGCGCATCACGTTCACACGAGCCATTGTGCATCCGATCGGCGTCAGTGTGAAGGTTGAGATCGATCCAGACAATACGATGGAGATCTTCGGTCTGGAACTCGACGACCTGAGGCTGATCAACGAGAAGGGCGAGAGCTATCGATCGTATATGCGTTATGACGGCGATTACTATTTCGAGAGTCCGTACTTCGCCATGCCGGAAGAACTGTATATCGAGGGCAGACGCGTGCGCGCGTTTGACAAGAATCGGCTGGAGGTTGAGCTCGATCTTGCGCAGCGCAAGATCGTGAAGGCGCCAAATGAACAGTTGACCCTGGAGGACATCATCGAGCATGAGGATTCGTATGAGCTCATCTTCCGCGTGTATCAGCCGCCGGGAGATACCTCGATGAGCCACATCTTCCAATATGAATTTCGCGATGCGGCCGGGCAGCGTTATCAGCGGATGGATGGTTCGCACGCCACGAAGAGCAGTATGGAGACATTCACCAGAAACTACGTCAAGATTCCGAAGGCCGACTATGAAGGGAATCTGATCTTTCAAGTTACCTCGTATCCCTCCTATATCGAGTCTCCATTCCGCATCAGGATCAAATAATATCACGATCAATTCGACCAAACATAGAAACGCATCCACCAGGATCGAATCGGCAGGCTGAGGGTGCCCATTCTAGCCGGCTCAAAATCCGACTGAAATGCTCTTATTTTTCCGCGCCGATTATGTTACCATTAGGATGTTGAAAATCATGTACATTGGTGGGATGAGCGTGAAACAAGATTTGCGCACCGCGCTTAACGAACGGATCATCGTCGGCGACGGCGCGATGGGCACTTACTTATATCAGCAAGGTTTCCCGGTGGGCATCTCCTATGAGGAGCTGAATCTGACGAAGCCGGACGTCATCGGCGACGTGCATCGCCGTTATTATGACGCTGGCGCCCGGCTGATCGAGACGAACACGTTCTCGGCGAACCGAGAGAAGCTGTCGAAGTACGGTCTGGCGTCCGAAGTGGAGAGCATCAATCGGGCAGCTGTGCGCATCGCGCGGAGCGCCGTCGGCGATGATGCTTATGTCGCCGGAGCAGTCGGTTCGATCCGCTCCGGCCGGCGCAATGATATCGGTGACGAGGAACTGCGCCAGAACTTCGAGGAGCAGATCGCTGCATTGATCGCGGAAGGGGTGGATGCGGTTCTGCTGGAAACCTTCTATGATCTGGAGGAGATCATCCTCGCCCTGCGCGTCGTCCGCAAGCTCAACAGCAGTTTGCCGGTTATCGCACAATTCGCAGTGGATGATGTAGGCAGGACGCAAGACGGTTATGCCATCCAGGAAGCGTTCGAGCGGGCTGTGCAGGAAGGCGCTGACATCGTCGGCTTCAACTGTCGAAGCGGACCATACGGCATCATGCGGGCGATGGACAAGCTCGCAGATCCTCTGCAGGTGCCGATGTCCGTGTTCCCGAACGCGGGCATGCCGGATCTGATCGACGGCCGTGTGGAATTTCGAGCAACACCAGACTACTTCGCCGACAGTGCGCTGAAGTTTGCTGAGCGCGGCATGCGCATCATCGGCGGCTGCTGCGGCACGACGCCGGAGCATATCGCGGCGATCGCGAAGACGCTCGCCCCTCTGTCTGTTCGAAACAACCGAGACGCCTTGATCCTGCTCCATGAAGATCCGGCAGTCGCTGAACAGCCTTCCCCAACACCAGCAACAAGCACAGGGCAAGGGCGATCTTCAGCAGCGGTCGCAGAGCGAGAGGTGAAGCGAGAGGCAACGAACGTTCATCCAGTCCCTCCAGCTAAGCAGATGCCAACGATCATCGATCTCGTGAAGCAGCGGCATACCGTCATCGTCGAGCTGGATCCGCCGCGCGATCTGGCGATCGACAAGTTCATGCGCGGCGCCGAAGCGCTCCAGCAAGCCGGAGCGGATATGATCACGCTCGCTGACAATTCGATGGCCGTCACGCGCATGAGCAATATGGCGCTCGGTCACCTGATGCAGGCGAAGCTCGGCATACGTCCGCTTGTTCATATCGCCTGCCGCGACCGCAATCTGATCGGCACGCAGTCACATATGATGGGGCTGCATGCGCTGGGCATTGATCATGTGCTGGCGGTGACCGGCGATCCGGCGCGGGTAGGGGATCTGCCTGGATCAAGTTCGGTGTACGATCTGACGTCATTTGAGATCATCCGGATGATCAAGCAGCTGAATGAAGGGATCGCCTTCTCCGGCAAGCCGCTTAAGCAGAAGGCGAGCTTCATCGTCGGCGCGGCATTCAATCCAAATGTGAAGCATCTGGATAAGGCGGTTAAACGTCTGGAGAAGAAGGTGGAGGCGGGAGCAGATTTCGTCATGACCCAGCCCGTGTATGACCCTGTGCTCATCCGGCGGATCGCAGAGATGACGAAGCATATCCCGATCCCGATCTTCATCGGCATCATGCCGCTCGCTTCCGGACGCAATGCGGAGTTCTTGCATAACGAAGTGCCTGGCATAGAGCTGTCCGATGAGGTTCGCGCCCGCATGGCCGGTCTGGAAGGAGAGGAAGGGCGGCGAACCGGCGTCGCGATCGCCCGGGAATTGCTTGCGGAGGCGATGCGCTGGTTTAACGGGATCTATCTGATTACGCCATTTATGTCCTATGAAATGACGGTTCAGCTCGTCGAACACGTCTGGCAGCATTCGCCGCATGGACGGCCGACCAACAGCTTGTTCCGCGGGTGACAACATGCCTCGTTCGATGATATGATCACGGTGTGAAGGGAAACTTCGCACCGTGATTTTAACTTGTACCTGCTTGCAAAATGGATTAAAATAGGGTAATGGATGTGGTGGCATGTTACGGAGTATGACGGGATTCGGGCATGCAGAGCGCGTGGTGCTTGGATATAAGATTCAGATCGATATCCGCTCTGTGAATCATCGTTACAGCGAGATCGTCGTTCGCATGCCGCGTGAGTGGCAGATGTTCGAGGATCAGCTGCGCAGGCTGGTCCAACAGGCGATCCGACGAGGGCGGATCGATGTATTCGTCACGATGGAACGGGATCCGAACAGCGCTGTGCAGGCTGCGGTGAATTGGCCGCTCGTCGAGACATATATCGCAGCAGCTGACCAGATCCGCGAGCGCTTGAACCTCTCGGAGAGCGAATCCGTCAAGCCGCGCGATCTGCTGCTCCTGCCGGATATCTTGATCCAGTCTGATGAACGGCCTGAGGATATGGATGAGTTGCGCGACGAATTAGAAGCATGCGTACGGGAAGCTGTCGAGCAGCTGATCGCGATGCGCGAGACCGAAGGGCGGCATCTGCAAGAGGAGTTGGCTAGCCGCCTGAAGACGGTTAGCGAGTTGCGGGAGGCGCTCGTTCGCCAAGCCCCTGAGGCAGTCGAACAGATGCGCGTGAAGCTGCGTCAGCGTATACAGGAGATGCTTGAGGATGCCGGAAAGTTCGATGAACAGCGGTTTGTGATGGAGGCGGCGATTCTCGCGGATCGTGCGAATATCGACGAAGAGCTTACTCGTCTGGCCAGTCACTGTCAGCAGTTTCTTGGCTTGCTCGAGTCGGATGAACCAGTAGGACGCAAGTTAGACTTCCTCATTCAGGAGATGAACAGGGAAGCGAATACGATCGGGTCCAAAGCCAATTCCATCTCGATCACCAATCTGGTCGTCGAACTGAAGGCTGAACTTGAGAAGATACGCGAACAAGTGCAGAATATCGAATGAATCGCCATCATCGCTGCTGTTGGTTGGTATGCGGTATGACGAGGCAGGCAATAGTATTACCATACATATTATGCGGTTGGCTAGCTGGAGCTTAATAGATTCGGAGGGGTTAGGATGGCAATCAAGCTTATTAATATCGGGTTCGGTAACATCGTCTCAGCGAACCGCATCATTTCGATCGTGAGTCCCGAGTCTGCGCCGATCAAACGGATCATACAGGAAGCTCGCGACCGACACATGCTGATCGATGCAACTTACGGCCGCCGGACCAGAGCGGTCATCATCACGGACAGCGATCATGTGATTTTGTCTGCTGTTCAACCGGAAACCGTTGCCCATCGTTTGTCGTCCAAGGATGAAGAGGCTGAGGATTAGGATACGCGAGAGGACTAATGCAGGATGAATAAAGGATTGTTAATCGTATTATCAGGCCCTTCAGGAGTGGGCAAAGGAACTGTATGTGCAGCATTGCGCAGCAGAACGAAAAATCTTGTCTATTCGGTGTCGGCCACAACGCGAAAGCCCCGTCAGGGTGAAGTGGACGGCATCAACTATTTCTTTAAGACGAGACAGGAATTTGAGCGAATGATCGCGCAGGATGAGTTGCTCGAATGGGCGGAGTACGTCGGCAACTATTATGGCACGCCTGCTCAGTTCGTGCATCAGACGCTGGCCGAAGGCAAGGACGTATTTCTGGAGATCGAAGTGCAAGGCGCGATGAAGGTCAAGCAGAAGTTTCCGGAGGCGGTATTTATCTTCCTGGCTCCTCCGTCTTTGTCGGAACTGGAGAAGCGAATCACCGGCCGCGGCACGGATGACGCCAACGTCATACGTCAACGGATGACAGTGGCGATCGACGAGATTAAGCTGATGGAAGAGTACGATTATGTTGTCGTCAACGATCAGATCGATTGCGCATGCCAGCGCATCATGAGTATTATAGAAGCAGAACATTGCAAGCGGGAACGCATCGTTCCGCTTTTAACAACCAGTTTGAACGGGGTGATATGATCATGTTGTATCCATCAATCGATGAGATCATGGAGAAGGTAGACAGCAAGTATTCGCTGGTGGTTGGCGCTTCGAAACGCGCCAGAGCGCTTCGTGAAGGTGCGAAGTCGCAGCTTGAGAAGCCGCGTTCGCATAAGCACGTCGGGATCGCGCTCGAGGAGATCTATCTGGACCTGATCAAGTTCGAGAATCATAACGCCAAGTAATTTCTCTTACGCGCAACAGATCTGCTGTGACGGACAAGCACCTTATGCGGATGTCCGAAAAGTCCATAGGAAAGGTTGGGAAGAGAACATGCTTCTTTTCATCCCAACCTTTTCTTGGTTTCGCGTCCTATCTTCACTGACTTGCTGGACAACTCTCTATACGTCCAGGAACCGGAGGTGTTAATCGATGTTAAAAGGAAGGACGATCGTCCTCGGTGTCAGCGGGGGCATCGCGGTGTACAAAGCGGCTGCTCTGACGAGCAAGCTGGCGCAGAGCGGTGCAGACGTACATGTAATCATGACGGAATCGGCGATGAAATTCGTAAGCCCGCTTACCTTCCAGACCTTGTCTCGCAATCGCGTACATACGGATACTTTCGACGAGCAGGATCCGTCTGTTGTCGGACATATCGCGCTGGCGGACCGTGCCGATCTGTTCGTCGTGGCTCCGGCCACCGCGAATATCATCGGCAAGCTGGCTTGCGGCATCGCTGACGATATGTTAAGCACAACGCTGCTCGCAACGACAGCTCCCGTCGTTATGGCGCCGGCGATGAACGTCCATATGTATCAGCATGCGGCGGTTCAGGAGAACATGCAGACGCTTCGCAGGCGCGGCGTACGTTTCATCGAGCCGGGCGTCGGTCAGCTCGCTTGTGGTTATGTTGGTCAGGGCAGGTTGGCTGAACCGGAGCAGATCTACGATGAGATCGTGCGTCTCCTGACACCGGATCAGACGCTGGCCGGGTACAGAGTGCTCGTTACTGCAGGCGGTACGCTGGAGCGGATCGATCCGGTGCGCTATATCACCAACGACTCCTCCGGGAAGATGGGCTATGCGATCGCACAGGCGGCGCAGGAGATGGGGGCAAGCGTCACCCTGGTGTCGGCTAACGTCTCCCTTCCCGCGCCAGCAGGCGTGGACCTGGTGAAGGTCGTTTCCACGCGTGACATGTATGATGCGGTGATGGCCCGCCTCGATGAGCAGGATCTCGTCATTAAGGCTGCCGCTGTCGCCGATTATCGTCCGGCAGTTCAGGCGCAGCAGAAGATCAAGAAGAAGGATGAACGTCTGACGCTCGAACTGGAGCGAACGGAAGATATCCTGGCGGAGATTGGGCGCCGCAAGTCCCGCCAATTCGTCGTAGGCTTCGCAGCGGAAACCCATGATCTGGAGGCTAATGCGATGAAGAAAGTGATTAGCAAAAATTGCGATCTTGTCGCAGCCAATGACGTATCTTCCAGCATCGCGGGCTTCCGCTCCGATCACAATGAACTGAAACTGTACGATGCAAGCGGCTTGGCTGGGACGATCCCGCTGATGCCGAAGCTGGAGGTAGCCAGACAGTTGCTTCGCTTCGTTGCTGAGCGCATGAAGTTGAACAGGAGAGAGAGGCAATGATCGCCAGTGTGATCGTTGACATACAGGCCAAGCAGACGGACCGAGCCTTTGATTATCTGGTGCCGGAGAGCATGCGTGAATGGATCGAGATCGGCAGCCGCGTCGCCGTTCCGTTCGGCCCGCGTCTCATCCAGGGCTTCGTGATCGGCTTCCCCGCAGCGAGCGAGTTGGATGTGTCGCGGCTTCGGCCGATCGAGCAGTTGCTGGATATCCAGCCTCCGCTTAACGAGGAGCTGGTGCGGCTGGCCCGCTGGATGAGCCAGCGTTATCTGTGCCGAGAGATCACGGCGCTGACCGCGATGGTGCCGGCAGCGCTGAAGGCGAAGTACGATCGCGTATTGGCTGTCAGCCAAGATGCGGCGGGTGAACGGTTGTCTGACCTTGGTGAACTCGAACGCTCGATCATCGACATTCTGCGTGCCAAGGGGGCAATGTCTCGAGAATCGCTCCTGCAGCAGGTTCCGAAGGCGGAACGGGCGATCAAGCGACTCGTCAGTCTCGGGCTCATACTGGAACGGCAGCTGGTCAAGGACCAGTCGCAGGGCAAGAAGCTGCTTACCGTTTGCCCGGCGGCATCGACGCAAGAGCTTACAGAAGCGCTGCAGACGATCTCCGCCAGGGCGCCCAGACAGCAGGAGATCATCCGCTTCCTCATCGAGCATCCTCAGCCGATCGCGCTTAGCGAGCTGTCTGCTGTCTTGCAGGCGGATACGACTTCAGCGGTGAAGTCGCTTGTTGCCAAGGGGCTCGTTACGCTGCGAAGCGAGACGGTGATGCGCGATCCGTACAAGTACCGCTCATTCGAGCGGACAAGCCCGCTGCCGCTGACGGATGCGCAGAGCAAGGTGTTCGCTGAGATTCGGGATGCTCTGGATTCAGGCGAGCCGCATGCTTTCCTCCTGCAGGGGGTTACGGGAAGCGGCAAGACGGAGATCTATCTGCAAGCGATCGAACGGACGCTTGCAGCGGGCAAGGAAGCGATCGTGCTCGTGCCTGAGATCTCGCTCACACCGCAGATGGTGGAACGGTTTAAGGGCAGGTTCGGCGATCTGGTTGCCGTTATGCACAGCCGCTTGTCACAAGGAGAACGGTACGATGAATGGCGCAAAGTGCAGCTGACGCAGGCGAAGGTTGTCGTTGGCGCCAGATCGGCTGTCTTTGCGCCGTTTCGTCATATCGGCATCATCATCATCGACGAGGAGCATGAGACGAGCTATAAGCAGGAGGAAAGTCCCAAGTATCATGCCCGGGACATCGCTCTGTGGCGCATCCAGCAGCATGGCGCGACGCTCGTTCTCGGCTCGGCAACGCCTTCACTGGAAACCTACAAGGCGGCGGTCGAACCAGAGGAGGAGGACCCGCGGATCCGGCGGCTGGCCCTCGAGGAACGGGTCGCAGGCAGACCTTTGCCTCCTGTTAAGCTGGTCGATATGCGGGAGGAGCTGCATACCGGCAACCGCTCGATGTTCAGCCGCCAGCTTCGTGAAGCGATCGAGGATCGATTGCAGCGCGGCGAGCAGATGATCCTGCTGCTTAACCGCCGCGGCTACTCGACATTCGTCATGTGCCGCTCCTGCGGCACCGTCTGTGAGTGCCCGCATTGCGACATCTCACTGACGTACCATCGCAGCTCGCGCACGCTGCGATGCCATTATTGCGGTTATGCGGAGCGGGAGCCGGACGAATGTCCGACATGCGCAAGTCCCCATATCCGCTTCTTCGGCACCGGGACGCAGCGCGTTGAGGAGGAGCTCGTGCGGCTGTATCCCGGCATACGCGTCATTCGCATGGATGTGGATACGACGAGTGAGAAAGGCTCGCATGAGAAATGGCTGAAGCAGTTTCAGGAACGCCGCGCCGATGTGCTGCTCGGCACGCAGATGGTTGCGAAAGGCCTCGACTTCCCGTATGTGACGCTGGTGGGTGTGATCGCCGCAGATTCGGTACTGCGCATACCGGATTTCCGTTCCGCTGAACGGACCTTTCAATTGCTTACGCAGGTTGCGGGACGTGCGGGCAGACATGACCTGCCGGGCGAGGTGATCGTGCAGACCTATGCGCCTGATCATTACAGCATCGTCAGCGCCAGCCAGCATGATTATGGGGCATTTGTCCGTCGGGAGTTGGGGGAGCGGCGCATGCTTGATTACCCGCCATACAGCCGACTCATCCTGATCACGCTCAGTCACTTGCAGCTGGCCAGCGTCATGCGTGCCGGAGAGCAGTTGGCTCAGGCGATCAGGCG
>Ga0325352_100247_pt1 | contig 9869 bp, 9 predicted proteins | sample SM_ome_23_FD_205719 | JGI IMG/M metagenome (GOLD analysis project Ga0325352, IMG submission 205719) | Metatranscriptome of lab enriched sorghum-adapted microbial communities from California, United States - SM_Day2_7 (Metagenome... ...
ACCAGTCCCACATGCGGGGTTCAAGACTTGTACCGGCAACTCACCAGCTCTCCTCCTCAGTCTGCCGACCGATTCAGAGTTCCGATTCATTGTTCAGATACATCATGACATCCTGCTCGAAGATGACGATCGTACCGGCTTGTTCGGTCGCAATATCGTAATCTTTCAAGACAGCGATGACTTTCATATGATATTTGGTTTCCAGCAGGGCTCGGAACTCTTCCTTGAACTGCCGCTGCAGCACGCGATCCACGACCGCGCTGGCCATCGGGTCAACCCTGTCGGTGAGCTGGAGAACAGGGATTCTCGTATTGACCGACAGGATGAGAATCTTGTTGCCAATCACATCGACCCTCTGTTGTCGGACACCTGACTGGAAGATCTTCTTGTTCACCTCATTGTAGAGCCGTAACAAATCCTGCTTGAACTCTCCAATGCTTACCAAGAATTCACCCCTTATGTAAGGTTATATCTCATTTGAACTTTTCCTATTCATATAATACCGAATAGGCACCTGCCCAGTCAATGTATTTTCAGAATATTGTTATTTATCATAACATTTAAATATCTTTATATGTAATAATAATTTATGTATATCTATCATGAGTCTTCTATTCGGTGCCCGAAAGTTGAAAATCACGGATCCACGTTCCGTAAGCGTCAGGCCATCCGTGTCCCAAGCAACAACCGATTGGAACACAGACAAAAAAATAACCACCTTGTTCAGGTGGTTGCACATAAGTGCTCAGTTTTCGGATAGGAGTGGAGAGAAACCATACTGTACTTTGAATTATATTGTATACGCTTTCAGATGTCAACTGTTTTTTGGTAGCGTTTTCTTGTTTTTTTGAAACAGGATGTGCCGAACCAATCCAGGCTGTCCGCGTCGTCGTGCAAGGAGTTGCCCATACCCGATGCGGACAGCCTGCCTGCCATCAATAGCGAACCGTATATCCTTCCGCCGCAAGCAGCTGCTTGGCCGTATCCAGATCCTGATCGTTGCGGAATGACAGCCGCATGACGCCAGGCACATCGGCCCTGCTCTCATGGATCTGAATATTGCTCAGATTGATCTGATGATCGCTGAGGATCGTCGTGATCCTGGCGATGACGCCCGGCGTATCGGGAACATCGACGTACAGATCATGGAGCATCGCATGCAGCACGCCCTTGCGCCGCTCTGGCAACCGGCTGCGGAATTCCGTGGCCTCGGCAAATTGACGCTCGATGCCCGCCGCATCCTCGTTCACGAGGAGCTGCCGGAACCGCTCCATCTCCGCTTCCCAGTCGCCGAGCAGTCGAAGCAGCACGTCCTTGTTATGAAGCAGAATATCACGCCAGATCACCGGATCGCTGGAGGCGATCCTTGTCAGATCGCGGAACCCGCCTGCCGCCAGATCCTGATACAGCGGATTGATCTCATTGTAACGGGCGATCTGGTTCACCAGCGCCACCGCGATGATATGCGGAAGATGGCTGATCGCGCCGACGATCTCGTCATGCAGTTCGGCATCGACCCGAATGATGCGGGCGCGCGTGTAGGACAGCAGCCGCTCCAGCATCGCGTATACGTCGACCGGCACCTGTTCGTTCGGCGTCAGGACATAGAACGCATTCTCGAACAGATAGGATGACGCGGCCTCCACGCCCGAGCGCTCAGAGCCGGCCATCGGATGTCCGCCGATGAAATAGACGTCTTTCATCTGAAGCCGTCTGGCGCAGCGTTCGATGGACCCCTTCGTGCTGCCGACATCGGTGATGATGCAGCCTTTTTTCAGCGGCAGCTCGATGAGCTGCTCCAGATAAGACTCCAGCATGCCGACGGGCACGCACAGGAAGATGACGTCCGCGTCCTCCGCCGCCTCCCGGATCGAGGTCGTCGCATGATCGACCACGCCGCGCTTTATATATTTCTCCACCGAGGCGGGATTCTTGGAATACCCGACCACCTGGATGTCAGGCTTCCCCTTGAAGCAAAGAGCCAGAGAACCTCCGATCAATCCGACACCAAATATCGCGATCTTCATCGTTCAGCCAGGACCTCTTCCAGTGCCGTGATAAACTTCGCATTCTGCTCCTCATTGCCGACCGTGACGCGGATCGCGGTCGGGAAGCCGAGCGTATGTCCGCCGCGAACGATGATGCCCTTGCGCATGAGCTTATCGAACAGCTCCCTGGCATCGCGCCGGCATTCCACCAGGATGAAATTGCCATAGGCAGGGTAATATGACAGTCCCAGACGGTCGAAATGCCCGGTCAGGTATTGGATGCCTTCGCGATTTTTCCTGCGGCATTCGGCGATGAACGCCTGGTCTTTCAGCGCCGCCCTGGCCGCTGCCTGCGACAGGCGCGTCGTGTTGAACGGACCGCGAACCTGATTGATCGCTTTGATGACATCCGGATGGCCGATCCCGTAACCGATGCGCAGGGCGGCCAGACCATAAGCCTTGGAGAAGGTGCGCAGCACGATCACATTCGGGTAACGGTCAAGGTAAGTCAGCCCGTCCGGATAGGACGGGTCGTCGATGTATTCGCTGTAGGCCTCATCCAGCACGATCATGACGTGCGGCGGAACCTTGGCGACAAATGCGTCCAGCTCATCCTTCGTGACGATCGTGCCGCTCGGATTGTTCGGATTGCAGACCCAGACGATCTTCGTCTTGTCCGTGATCGCTGCCGCCATCGCCTGCAGGTCATGGGTTCCGTTCACCAGCGGCACCTCGATGCAGGTCGCGCCTTCGATCTGGGCATTATGTCGGTATTGCACAAAGCTCGGCGTCGCCATGACGGTCTCATCGCCCGGCAGAAGATAGGCTCGCGTGAGCAAAGCGATGAGCTCATCCGAGCCGGCGCCGATGATGATCTGATTGGCGTTGACGTGGTAAAATTCAGCCAGGGCGCTCACCAGCTCCACGCTGGCTCCGTCCGGATACAGCTGAGTCTGGCCCAGCTCTTCCACAATCGCCTGCTTCGCATGCTCTGAACATCCATATGGATTCTCATTGGAAGCGAGCTTGATCACTTCCTCAAGACCAAGCTCGCGTTTCACATCCTCGATAGGTTTGCCGGGTTGATATACTGGCAGATCGATGATGGTAGATTTCGGTTGCATCCGCTACTCCCCCAATTTATCGTTATCCCTTTAATTGTGCCACAAATTGACGGATTTGCAACAGTCCCTGTTGCTTCGTCTCAGGATTCCGGAGAAGGGGGAGAGCCTCTTCGATCTTCCGAACGATGGCGCTGCCTACGATAACCCCATCGCATAATGCCGCAAATTTCTCCACCTGCGCCCTGTTCGAGATTCCGAAGCCTACACATACCGGCACCCGGCTGGCTTCACGCACCGTGCCGATGAACGAGTCCACCGATTCGGCGAACTGGCTGCGCTCGCCGGTAACACCAAGCGACGAGACGCAGTAGACGAAGCCGCTGGCGCGGCTGACGATCTTCTGCACGCGCTGCTCGGAAGTCGGCGCGACGAGCGGGATCAGATGCAGGCCATGCTCCTCCGCCAGACGCTTGACCTCACCGTCCTCTTCGCACGGCAGGTCGGGGATGATCATGCCGCTGATGTCATGCTCGACGAGCAGCTTCATGAATCGTTCGAGTCCGAGCTGCAGCACCGGATTGTAATAGCTGAACAGGATAAACGGCAGCTCGATGTCGCGCTCCCTGGCCAGTCTGGCGATGCGGATCACATCGGTGATGCGCACCTGATGGGCCAGTGCCCTCTCCGACGCCCGCTGGATGACCGGACCATCGGCGAGCGGGTCCGAGTAGGGGACCCCCAGCTCGATCATGTCCGCCCCGGCATCCGACAGCTGCTGGATGATCTCCAGCGAGGTTTCCAGGTCGGGATCGCCCACCGTGATGAACGGGATGAGCGCTGTTTCTCCCCGTTCCTTCAAGGAAGCAAACACTTCATCGATGCGGTTCATCGCGCATCACCTCCCAGCAGATCCATGATCTGGGCCACGTCCTTGTCGCCGCGCCCCGACAGATTGACGACGATGATCCGGTCGCCGGGAAGAGTCGGCGCCAGCTTCGCCGCGTATGCGATCGCATGGGCGCTCTCCAGCGCCGGGATGATGCCCTCCGTCCGGCTGAGCAGCTGCAAGGCATCCAGCGCTTCCTGGTCGGTGGCGGGCACGTACTTCGCCCTTCCGATCGATTTCAGATAAGCGTGCTCGGGCCCGATGCCCGGGTAGTCGAGTCCAGCCGAAATGGAATGGGCGGGCAGCACCTGTCCGTACTCGTCCTGCAACAGGTAGCTGTAGGAGCCCTGGAACACGCCTTCCGTCCCCTTCGTCATCGTCGCCGCGTGTTCATGGGTATCGATTCCTTTGCCCGCCGCTTCCACGCCAATCAGCTCCACCTCCTCATCTTCGATGAACGGATAGAACATGCCGGCCGCGTTGCTGCCGCCGCCGACGCAGGCGATCACGACGTCCGGAAGCCGCCCTTCCTGCTCGAGGATCTGCTGCTTCGTCTCATCGCCGATGATGCGCTGGAAGTCGCGGACCATCATCGGATACGGATGGGGACCGGTAGCGGAGCCCAGGATGTAGTAGGTGTCATGCACATGGCTCACCCAGTAGCGCAGCGTCTCGTTGCAGGCGTCCTTCAGCGTGCGCGTGCCCGAGGTGACCGGGATGACCTCCGCGCCGAGCAGCTTCATGCGGAACACGTTGAGCGCTTGCCGCCGCGTATCCTCCTCGCCCATGAACACCTTGCACTCCAGACCGAGCAGCGCCGCCACGGTGGCCGTTGCCACACCATGCTGGCCGGCGCCCGTCTCGGCGATGACCTTCTTCTTGCCCATGCGCTTCGCCAGCACCGCCTGGCCGATCGCATTGTTGATCTTGTGCGCACCTGTATGATTCAGGTCCTCGCGCTTCAGATAGATCTTCGCTCCGCCCAGATGCTTCGTCAGGCGCTCCGCGTGATACAGCGACGTCGGACGGCCCGAATATTGGCGGAGCAGATAGCGGACTTCCTCCTGAAAGCTCTCTTCCCTGGAATAATGCAGATAGGCTTCCTCCAGCTCGTTCAGCGCGTTCATGAGCGTCTCCGGCACATACCGCCCGCCGAATTTGCCGAATCGGCCGTACTGGTCAGGCATGATCCTGGTCATGTTGCTTCACCCTTTCCACAAATGCTGTGATCTTCGCGATATCCTTGATTCCGTTCGTTTCCACTCCGCTTGACACATCGACGCCGTGCGGCCGATATTCGGCGATCAGCTCGCCCACGTTGTCCGGCGTGAGCCCTCCGGCCACGAACAGCCTGACTCCGGACCGCTCGGCCCACTCCCGATATGCCGGAATGACCGGCCAGCGGAAGGTGCGTCCCGTGCCGCCTGACGCCTGGGGATCATACGTATCCAGCAGGATCGCATCCGCGATGCCGGCATACTCGTCGGGCATGTCGATGGACGCGCCCGCATCGTCCGCATGCTCGGGCACGGCCAATGCCTTGAACACCCCCACTCCGAATTCATCCCGCACCAGTCGACAGAACTCCGGCGTCTCGCTGCCATGCAGCTGCACCACGTCCAGCGGCACGATGCTCAGCGTTTCCTCGAGCTCCCGGAGCGTCGGATTGACGAATACGCCGACCAGCCGAGTCGGTGTGACCGGCCGCGCTTCAGCGAAGGCTACGGCCAGTTGGGCGGCCTTCTCCGGCGTCACCTGCCGCTTGCTTGGCGCAAAGACCAATCCGGCATAATCAACGGGCAGGCGAGCCAGCTCCCTGATCGTTTCAACATTGCGTATCCCGCATATTTTCACCCATGCAGCCATTTCTAACTCTCCTTGCTGCGAGCAAGCACCGGTCCCATCAGCTGATGGACGGCTTCTCCGACATCGGCCTGACGCATGAAATGCTCGCCCACCAGCACGGCGTGCGCGCCGATCGATTCCAGCCAGCGAATGTCTCGCGGATCCGAGATGCCGCTCTCGCTGACGATCGTGACATGATCCGGCATCAGATCGATCAGCTGCCTGGTATGCTCCAGGTCGACCTCGAAGGTTTTCAGATTGCGGTTATTGACGCCGATCAAGGTCGCTCCGTCCAGCTCCAGCACCGTCTCCAGCTCATCCCGGCCGTGCACCTCGATCAACACGTCCATGCCGAGTTCCCTCGCCAGCTTCAGGTAAGCCTGAAGCCGCTGCTTCGTCAGGATCGCCGCGATGAGCAGGATCGCGTCGGCGCCGATCAGCCTGGCCTCATAGATCTGCAGCTCATCGATGATAAAATCCTTGCGCAAGAGGGGCAGGCTGACCGCATGTCGGATCTGCGTCAGATATTCACCCGCCCCTTGGAAAAACGGATTGTCCGTCAGCACGGAGATGCAATCCGCGCCTGCCGCTTCATATGCCCTGGCGATGCTGACCGGATCGAAATCCGGGCGGATCAGCCCCTTGGACGGAGACGCCTTCTTCACTTCCGCGATGAGGCCTACCGGGCGGCGCCTCGAGTCGGACAGCGCCCGCTCGAAGCCGACGCATGCCGGCAGCTTGGCGATGCCTCGCTCCGCGTCGGCGACGGTGAGCGTCTCTTTCAGCCGCGCCACTTCCTGCTGTTTGCTCGCGACGATCTTGTCAAGATACATGGCTGACAACTCCCGTATAATCGATTAACTCCTGCAATTTGCGCAGAGCGGCGCCAGAATCGATCGCCTGCGCTGCTAATTGTACCCCTTCGCGCAGATCCTCGCAACGGTCCGCGGCGTACAGGGAGGCTGCGGCATTGATCAGCACGATGTCGCGATAGGCTCCTTGCGCTCCGCCGAGCACCTCGCGCACGATCTTCGCATTGTGCGCCGGCTCTCCGCCCATGACCTGCTCCAGCGAGTGACGGCTTAGGCCAAGCTCCTCCGGCGCGATCTCATAGGTGCGAATCTCGCCGTTCCTCAGCTCCGATACTTTCGTCGGCGCGCAGATGCTGATCTCATCCAGCCCGTCGAGGCTGCCCACCACGAGCGCGTGCCTGGAACCCAGCTCCCGCAGCACGCAGGCGATCAGCTCCGTCTTCGACCGGTCGTAGATGCCCATCAGCTGATGCTCCGCATTCGCCGGGTTCGTCAGCGGCCCGAGCACGTTGAATACCGTGCGAATGCCCAGTTCCCGGCGCGGTCCTGCCGCATGCTTCATCGAAGGATGATAGTTCTGGGCGAACATGAAGCAGATGCCGATGTTCTCGAGGCATGCCGCCGCCTGTTCATGCGTGAGCATGATGTTGACGCCCAGAGCCTCCAGCACGTCCGCGCTGCCGCTCTTGCCGGACATTGCGCGATTGCCGTGCTTCGCCACGGGGACACCCAGCGAGGCGCAGATGATCGCCGAGGTCGTCGACACATTGAACTTGTGGATGCCCGAGCCGCCGGTGCCGCAGGTGTCGAGCACGCCGCTCAGCCGATGGTTCAGGCGGATCGACTTCTCCCGCATCACTTCCGCGAAGCCTGCGATCTCCTGCACCGTTTCCCCCTTGATGCGCAGGGCTGTGAGCAGCGCGCCGATCTGCGACGTGGTGGCTTCCCCTTCCATGATCGTCGTCATGACAGATCGCGCTTCCTCTCTCGTCAGAGACTCGCCTTCGATCAATTTGCCAAGTGCCTGTTTCATATCGATCTTGCTCATCATCGCTTCCTCCTCGAGCTTTATCGTCTTGATCTCTCTTCGGCCGATTCATCGGGCGATCGTGTCTCGGCTGGCAAACACCGCTTCCGCTGTGCGGATCGCCTTCAGGAGCGCCTTCGCCTTGTTGACCGTCTCCTGGTATTCGTTCTCCGGAACCGAGTCCCAGACGATGCCCGCGCCGGCCTGCACATAGGCCTTGCCGTTTTTGAAGATGATCGTGCGGATCGTGATGCAGGAGTCGAGATTGCCGGAGAAGCCCAGATATCCGATCGCTCCGGCATAGGCGCCGCGCGCTTCATGCTCCAGCTCGGCGATGATCTCCATCGCTCGCAGCTTGGGCGCTCCCGATACCGTGCCCGCAGGCAGACAGGAGATGAAGGCATCGAAGAAATCCTTGTCCTTCTGGAGTCGCCCCGATACATTGGACACGATGTGCATGACGTGCGAATAACGTTCGATCTGCATGAAGCTGTCGCATACCACGGTGCCAAATTCCGATACGCGGCCCAGATCATTGCGCCCAAGATCCACCAGCATCAGGTGCTCGGCTCTCTCCTTCTCATCCGCGAGCAGCTCTTCCTCCAGCCGGCGATCCTCCTGCTCCGTCCTGCCGCGCGGCCGCGTCCCGGCGATGGGCCGGGTGGACACCCTGTCCCCCTCAACCCGCACCAGCAGCTCGGGCGAGGTGCCGACGATCACCTCGTCGCGGAGCTTCAGCACATACATATAAGGAGAAGGATTCATCGTGCGAAGCACGCGATAGACGTGGAGCGGCGACACATCCGTCGTCATCTCGAACCTCTGGGAGAGCACGACCTGGAAGATATCGCCGGCGCGAATGTATTCCTTGGCCTTCTCCACATTCGCCATGAACTGCTCCCTGGTCACATTGGAGCGCACCGTTCCCAGCTCCACATCGTCCGGTATCGAGTATCCGGGGATGCCATCCATGTGAATCGGGGATTGCAGGCGCCAGATCGTGCGTTCCAATGTTCGCACCGTCTCCTCGTAAGCGGCCCGGACCGCTTCCTCATCTCCGCCCTCGGGAATGTGAACATTGGCGATAATATGGATCTGATGCTTCACATGGTCGAAGGCGACCTGGTCGCAGAACATGAATTCGATGTCTTCCATCTGCAGATCATCGTTCCTGTGCGGCGGCAGCTTCTCGTAATATTGCAGCAGGTCGTAGCCGAAGAAGCCGACGGCCCCGCCGGTGAAGCGCGGCAAGCCCTCGATGGCCGGACTGGAATAGCCGGCAAGCAGGCGGCGCATCGTCTCGACCGGCTTATCCTCGATCATCTTCGTCTCGCCGTCCTTGGTTTCAATCCTCAGGCGTCCGTTCTTGCCCCTCATCACCATGAACGGGTCCGTGCCGATAAACGAATATCGCGCCAGATTCGCCCCGCCCTCCGCGCTTTCCAGCAAGAAAGCGTAAGGCTCGTTATAGAAATGCTGGAACACGCGGATCGGAGTCTCCGTATCCGCCAGCAGCGTGCGGACGATCGGCACGAGATTGTGCTCCTTCGACAGACGGAGCACCTGTTGCAGTTCGGTATTGGCCATCCTCTTCATCCTCCTTGGGTGGTTCGTGAGCGAACGAGAGCGAGGAGTGGTCGCGGCTGCGCCTCTGATCGGGACGCCGACTCGTCAAAATAAAAAAACCTCCACCAGCGGTAGAGGTTCTCATGACAGATCGATCAAAACAGCGCAATGAAAGGTCAAGCCCCGATATGCCCAACCCATCAGGCTGGCACGCTCAGGCGTCACCATCTCATCTCGGCTCATCTGTGCTCGGCTCTACTCACTCGTCTCAAACTAATCGTCACTAACTAAGCTAAACCTTACTATACATCATCGTCGCTGTCTTGGCAAGATAAACAACACATAAAACTACCTAATTATATAAGATATTATCAGTTCAATCGCAAAGGCCCGGGAACCCGCGAAGATCCCGTATCCTCATACCTTCTCCGTCAGATCCGGGCGAAGCCTCCTCGCTTCGTACAGGTAGACGTGCACCATATCCTTCTGCAGCTTGTCCGTGTTCACCTGCATCATGAAACGGATGCAAAGCGGCAGGCTGCCCGGAACCGGAATCTCCAGCGAACACATCAGCGGCACCATATCCCAGCCTTCCACCTCACGCACCGCTCTTGCCGGAAACGTGGCGTTCAGATCGCCGGTTACGGTGATCAGCAGGCTGCACACATCCTCCGGCTTCAC
>Ga0325352_100249_pt1 | contig 9865 bp, 10 predicted proteins | sample SM_ome_23_FD_205719 | JGI IMG/M metagenome (GOLD analysis project Ga0325352, IMG submission 205719) | Metatranscriptome of lab enriched sorghum-adapted microbial communities from California, United States - SM_Day2_7 (Metagenome... ...
GAACTCGTTTCACTTTCGGCAGCTTGCCTGCGCCGAGATGAAAAAGGTTGTGAAAAAACATTTGATCCGCTTGGCGCAGAAGCTGGCCCGGATCGATGAACGCGGCTTCGGTTCGTATTTGCGTCCGGGCATACGGGCGCAGCTGTTAAACAAGGAAAAACTGGAGCTGGTTCAGGACTTTGTCATTGAAGGCGACGAGCGTTCCCTCCATGTGCTGAATGCCGTCTCGCCGGCCTTTACCTGCTCTATACCGTTTGCCCGGTATATTGTCGATGTGATTGTGGAGAAACAGGGAGGTACATGGCAATGAGGCTGATCCCCACGAAACTGGACGGTGTCGTCATCATCGAGCCGGATGTGTTCGTCGACCATCGCGGTTTTTTCATGGAAAGCTACAGTGAAAAAAAAATTTTCCGAACTTGGACTCCATTTTCAATTCGTACAGGATAACCATTCGCTGTCCGCACATCCCGGCGTCGTCAGGGGGCTGCATTACCAGAACGAACCGATGGCCCAGACGAAGCTGGTCCGTGTGCTGTCAGGGGCGATCTTTGATGTGGCCGTTGATATCCGGCCAGGTTCGCCGACTTTCGGACAGTGGGTCGGCGTCATTCTCAGCGCGGACAATAAACGGCAACTGGTCGTGCCCAGAGGTTTCGCCCACGGGATCTGCACCCTTGTCCCTGACACGCAGATCATGTACAAAGTGGACCAATTTTATTCTGCCGAGCATGACCGCGGCATTTTGTGGAACGATCCGGATATTGGCATTGAGTGGCCGGTCTCGAACCCCATTCTTTCCGACAAAGACAGCAATCTGCCCCTCTTGAAACACGCCGACATCCATTTTTACACAGGAGAGTGATCCATCCGATGAAGACGGTATTGGTAACGGGAGCAGGCGGTTATATCGGCAGCGTGCTGGTGCCCAAGCTGCTGCAAAAAGGTTACAAAGTGAAGGCATTGGACCGGTTTTTTTTCGGGGAAGACAAGTTGGAACCGCACCCTGACCTGCTTCTGATCAAAGACGACAGCCGGCGCATGAAAGCGGAGTATTTGGCCGAGGTTGACGCGGTGATTGATCTGGTGGCCCTGTCCAACGATCCGAGCGGGGAAACGTTTCGGGAGGCGACTTACCAGATCAATCACATTTCCCGGGTGAACACGGCGGCGATGGCCAAACAGTTGGGAGTCAAACGGTATATTCTGCCTTCCTCCTGCAGCATATACGGCTTTCAGGCTCCGGGGGTGATCGTTGACGAAAACTCGCCGACCAATCCGATCACCACGTATGCCAAGGCAAATGAATTGGCGGAAAAGGGTGTGCTGCCTCTCGCGGATGACCGCTTCACCGTGGTTGTCATGCGGCAGGCGACCGTATACGGTTATTCCCCGCGCATCCGATTCGATCTGGCGATCAACGGCATGACGCTGGGGGCATGGAAAAACGGCATCATCCCGCTGATGAAAGACGGCACGCAGTGGAGGCCGATGGTGCACGTGCAGGACACCACCGATGCCATGTGTTTGTTTCTGGAAGCCCCGCACGAACAAATCAACGGGCAGATTTTCAATGTCGGATCAAATGAAAACAACTATCAGCTGGGCCGGCTTGGCGAAGAGATTGCCAAAGCGCTGCCGAAAGAAGTGAAGATCGAATGGTATGGCGACCCCGATCACCGTTCCTATCGCGTGAACTTTGACAAAATCGGCAGGGTGTTGGGCTGGAAGGCAAAATGGACGGCAGCCGAAGGCGCGCTGGAAATTTATCGCGCCTTGGAAAACGGAAAAATTTTAAACATGGAGCAAACCATTACTTTAAATTGGTACAGGGAACTGATCAAATGGCACCGCCTGATCCGGCAAACCGAGCTGTACGGCGGGATGATCGATATTCAGGGGCCAGAGTAAAAGAAAGGTTTTGATAGGATGAATGCGTGGAAAAGAGGATGGCTGAACGGTTACCGGCGGGGTTGGGAGTACGGGTATCATATGGGAAAATGCGAAGCGATCATGCAGAGCCATCTGCCGGCGGAGAGAAAGCACTGGGATGTGAAGGTGCTGTTTGTGCCGGCCCAGGGAGCACCGTATGCTTCACTCGATCGCGGAATCGGCGAAGAATTGAAGCGGCTGGTGCGGGAGGCGGTGATCGCCGATAGCGGCCAGGATCCGGTCGTGCTTGCCGCCGAACACCGTCCGGATCTGGTGCTTGTTCTCGATGCCCTCGGAAAAACGTTTCCCGCCGGAAAGGCGGCAGAGCTGAGGAAGATGGGCATCCGGACGGCGGTCTGGCTTCCCGATGATCCGTACCATTCCGACACGACGTTAGGCATCGCTCCGCACTATGAATATGTGTTCACGATTGAGAAGAGCTGTGTTCCCTATTACCGGGAGTTGGGATTAAGCCAGGTTCATTATCTTCCCCTCGCCGTGAATCCCGATGTGATACGCCCGACTTACGCGGAAACGTCTTACGAGACAGATGTATGTTTTATCGGCAGCGCTTTTTGGAACAGGGTCGCCTTATTCGAAGAGATCGCTCCCAGACTGGCAGGGAAAAAAGTGAAAATTGTCGGATATTGGTGGGAGCGTTTGAAAAATGTTGACATGTTGAAGGACAGCATTCACGGTGTATGGTTAAGTCCGGAGGAAACGATCAAGCATTACGGCAGGGCCAAAATCGTCCTCAATATCCACCGCTCAGCCGACGACCCGTCTCATAACAGCAACAGCAGGAATATACCCGCTCTTTCCGTCAATCCCCGCTTGTTTGAAATATCCGCCTGCGGCACGCTGCAGCTTGCCGATATGCGCGACGGACTGCCCGAACTGTACGAACCGGATTACGACATCGCCACTTTTTCTTCCGCCGACGAACTGGTGAAAAAAATTGACTATTATTTGCGCCATGAAGATGAGAGAAGGGAGATGGCCTGGAGAGGCCTGGCGAGAACGATGCGCGACCATACATTTGCCCATCGTTTGTCGGAACTGCTTGGCATTGTTTTTGGATCCCAGGGATAAAATGGCCGAAATGCCCGGTGCGCCGCACGAATCAGGGAATAGAATATGATAACGGTTGAACGATGGATGGGGTGATGAAGCGAATGCGCCGGCACATACGGAAAAAAAAGAGGATCGTCCGGAAAAACCATTTTCGTGCCGGATTTGATACCGGTTTTAACCAGGGCTACGACAAAGGGCATGACGAGGGATACCAGCGCGGACGATATGACGGCGAAGCAAAGTGGAGAGACGGCGTGGAAGGGATCGTCGATTCGCTGCTGCCGGAAGGCGTAATCCTGCCGGAAATTACCGCCGAACAGCTGATTGCTGCCGGCATCGAGCAGTATCGGCCGCATTTTTATCATCTGATTGCCACCGAACAGCTGGGAAATGGCATTCTGCAGGCGCTGGAAACGAAAAAACCGCTGTCTGTCGTCCGTCTTGGAGACGGTGAACTGCTTACGTTGGCACAAGGGGTCGTGTTAAGCATAGACCAGGTCAAGGCGGAAGGAACTTTTCTCCAATATGCGGGTGTCGACGTTCCCGATCTGGCGGCGCGCGATCAATTGGCCGAAGCGGTGAAGCAGGCGACGTTTGTGGGGATCCCAAAGCTGAGGGTGCGCAATTTTCAGCCTCTCGCCTTCCCGGTATTCCGCGCGCACGGCATTGATTACCGCAGTTTGTCGCTGACGGATTCGTTAATTAACTACTATTTATACCAGGCGGGTTTCTTTTCCAAAATGGTCGGCGGACGACGGGTGTTAACGGTCGGCAATCTGGCCGTATCGTTCGCTGATTTGCTCAGGCGCAACGGCGTCAACGTGGTCGATGCGGTCGCTCCGGTTCATGGGGTGAAGGATGTGCCCAGGGTGATGGAAGAGGTTTTGCAGCGCGATTTTGATATTGCGCTCGTTTCGGCGGGGATTTCGTCTGTTATGATCGCTCCCCAAATTGCCGCCGGCATGGGAAAGGTGGCTGTCGATCTGGGACATCTGGCCGATTCCATGCTGAAAGGCGAAGCTCCGTTCAAGTAGCGGAGCGGGAAGTTCGAGGGAGAAGCGCCGAAACGCAAGCGCGGGAAAAATTTTTGGCAAACGAGGAGGTGCAGGGAATGATCCGCTCCCGAAGAAAGAGAACAGTTTTTGGCAAACGCCGCATTGCGTCCCAAAAACGGAAGACGCGCAAGCGAGCCGGCCGGTATGCGGGAAAAGGAAAAATCGGCAAAAGACGGAGGGTGGCGAACAGGGGCGGCAGCGCCGCCTACAATAAAGGTTTTGATAACGGGTTTGATCAGGCGTACAACGAAGGATTCAATGCGGGATACGCCCAAGGCATGGAGCAGGGACAACGGATGAATGAGATGGATCCGGCAAGCTGAACTCGACCCAAATCATAATCTGACCATCTCGGAAAGGAGGCTATATGAAAATTCGGAGTGCTTCGCCCAGGAAAAGCAAACAGAAATCAGCGGAAGTGCAGTTTTATGAGCGGGGGTATGAGCATGGCCGCCATGCCGGGTACGAACGGGGATACCAGGATGGAATCGCCCGCGGCCTTAAGAGCACTTTGCTGCCCCTCGCTTTGGTGATCACGGCGTCGCCCGATTTGCCTTCATTAAGAATGATGATTTTTCATCCCTTCGAACGGTTGAAAAAGCTTGGCCGTTACAATTTCCGTGTCAGAACGGAAGATGCCGTCAGCAGAGAAGAGATCGAAGCGGCCAATGTTGTCATTTTTGTGCGCAATGTGGAACCCGGCGCTTATCAGCACCTGGAAACGGCGCGGGAGCTGGGAAAAAAAACCGTGTACTGCGTAGACGACAATTTTCTGGAAATTCCTCCCGGCGCCCGGGAATTTCATTATTACCGGGAACCTGCGCGCAGGGATGCTTTCGTCAATTTTCTGCAAAACGCCGATATCGTGCATGTCAATTCCGAATTTTTCGCCGACTACATCCGCCTTCGCTTTAACCCCAGGGTCGTCTATTTTCCGGCAACGGTGGACTTTGAATGGCTGGAACAGGGAGTCAAGCCCGCGAAAAACGACGACCGGATTGTCATCGGTTATGAAGGAACATTCAAGGAAGATGATTTCAAGCCGGTCGTGCCGGCCATTAAACGGATTTTGAAAGAGTACGGTTCGCAGGTCAAGGTCGAATTTTTTGGATTTATTCCTTCCGGACTGCAAGGATACCGCGGGGTGACGCATATTCCCGCGGACAAGGATTACCGCCGCTTCATTCACCGCTTGTACGGATTGAACTGGGATATCGGTCTCGCGCCGCTGACGGACACGTTGTTCAACCGCTGCAAAACAAACAACAAGTTCCGCGAATACGGGGCCTGCCAGATTCCCGGCATTTACAGTGATCTTCCCACTTATTCGAACTGGGTCAACCACGGGGAAACCGGTTATCTTGTGCCGCACAGCGAGGACGGATGGTACAAAGGCATGAAACAGATGATTGAGAATCCTGCTTTGCGCCGCAAAATCAAAGAACAGGCGCAAACTTTCGCGAGGGGCCATTTTTCCATCGACACCTGTACCGAGAACTGGATCGGTCAGATTTTGTCTTAAGAAAGGGGAGACAGCGGTTGAATAACAAACACATTCCCGTGCTTATGCCCTGCATCGGCCAGGAAGAAATCGATGCCGTAAGCGAAGTGCTGAGGTCCGGATGGCTCGGTCTCGGACCCAAGACCGAACAATTTGAACGGGAATTTGCCGCTTATGTCGGGAGCCGGTTTATGGTCGCCCTCAATTCCGGCACCGCTGCGCTGCATTTGGCTTTGGAGCTGCTGGATATCGGCCCCGGGGATGAAGTGATCGTCCCGCCGATGACTTTCATTTCCACCGTTCACGCGGTCAGCTACGTCGGGGCAGCGCCGGTGTTTGCCGATATTGAAAAGGACACATTAAACATTTCCGCTGCGGATATCGAGCGGAAGATAACGGAAAAAACGAAAGCGATCATCGCCGTGCACGTGGCCGGGCATCCCTGCGATATGGACGCCATCCATGAATTGGCCTTGTCCAGAGGGATCAAAGTGGTGGAAGACGCTGCCCATGCGTGCGGCGCCGCATACAAAGGACGGTTAATCGGCGCGGTGAGCGACATTACCTGCTTCAGTTTTCATGCTGTCAAAAATTTGACCTGCGGCGAGGGCGGCGGAATTACCTGCGATCAAGAATGGATGGCGCGCAGGCTGCGGGAAAAAAGATGGGTGGGCATATCCAAGGATACGTGGATCCGATCGTCGGGCGACAGAGTATACGCCTGGCAGTATTTTGTCGACAAAATCGGTTACAAGTACCATATGAGCGACATCCAGGCCGCCATTGGCATCGTGCAGCTGCGCAAATTAAAGCAGCTTAACGGACGGCGAAGGGAAATTGCCGCACGTTATCAGCAGGAATTGGCTGATCTGCCCTGGATTGAACTGCCCAAGGAGAAACCGTATGCGGAGAGTTCCTGGCATTTATTTCAGATCAAATTGGCGAACGAGGAATTGCGGGACCGGCTGATCGGTCATCTGCAGGATCATCAGATCGCTCCGGGTGTGCACTATTATCCGTGCCATCTGCAGCCGTATTACATTCATCTGAAAGCTGAAGTTCCCGTTTCCGCGGAAATCTGGAAAAGGATACTGACACTTCCCATCCACCCCAACATGACCGACGAAGACCAGGAACGGGTCATCGCTTGCGTCCGCAATTTGCCAGTCTGATTTTTCACGGGAAAAAATCCAGGTTGACTGGGAAGGCGGGGACTTTCGCGGCGCTGGCAATGCGGATCGCTTTCCGGCGGCCGCAGGAGGCCCCTTTTTCCCGCTTGTTCGACAGGAAGGAGAACCGGGAAAGGAGGAAGTGATGAAACGAAAACGGCTGAAAGCAAAACGGCGCTACTCCGTTTCGGACAAAGCATCCGTTTCATACGAAAGAGGGTATCGTGACGGCCGGGACCACGGATTTGCCGCCGGCAGAGAGGCGGGCTTTGAACAAGGTCTGAAAGACGCGCGGGAGATCAGGCAGCGTTCGCAAGCTGCGGAACCCGGACAACCCAGCGAAACGGACGGGAATATTCGGGATGGTCAGGCGGTACTGAACGGGCAGGAAGCCCAGGACAATCCATTCGTGGAACATGCATCTCGGGCAAGCGCGCAGCCTGCCGCAAATCAGCAAGCACATCGTCAAGCTGTTCAGCGGCCAGCGGAGCGAAGCCAGCATCAAAGCGCCGGTAAAAAGACAGCGGACCCGGAGCGAAAAACGCCGGGCAACGGACTGCATGTGCTGATTATCAGCGCGGAACATCTGACCTCTTACCAAGTCGGCATCCGCCAGCCGCTCAGGCTGCTGAAACACCAAGGATACTGCACCTTCGAAATCAAAAGCAAATACGACGTCACCGACCAGCATGTCGCCGATGCCGATATCGTCATCGTGCAAAGAAGCGTCGAACCGCGGGTATATCGCTACTTTGTGCTGGCGCGCAAGCTGGGTAAACGCACCGTTTATGTCATTGACGACTACTATGAAGCGCTGCCGCCAACCGATGCGAAAGGAAAGTATTTCGCTCATCCCGAGCGGAGGGACACGTTTCGCAATTTTCTCAAAAACGCTGATATTGTGAAGGTGGATTCGCCGTATTTTGCCAAATTGCTGCAGGAAAAATACGGCTCCAATGTGGTCTATTTTCCGGCCAGCGTCGATTTTGCCTGGATCGAACAAACACGGAAAAAGCCAAAGGCTGCGGGCAAAATTGTTATCGGATATGAAGGTTCAAGGAAGGAAAATGACTTTGCTCCCGTCATTCCGGCCCTGAAAAATATTTTGCACAAATATGGCCAAATCGTTCAATTGGAGTTTTACGGGTATGTGCCGGATGCCTTGCGTGACCATCCCTCCGTGACTTTCCACAAGGAAAAAGTGGACTACAAAACGTTTATTCGCAAATTGCGCCAAAGCAATTGGGACATTGGGCTGGCGCCGCTGGAAGACAATCTTTTCAACCGCTGCAAAACAAACAATAAATTCCGGGAATATGCGGCCTGCGGCATCCCCGGCATTTATTCCGACACACCGGCCTATTCCGATTGGGTCATCCACGGAGAAACCGGAATCGTTGTGCCGCACACGGAAGAAGGATGGTACAAGGGCATCAAGCGGCTGATTGAAGACCGCGAATTGCGGGAAAAAATTAAAGCGCAGGCGGAAGAAGCGGCGCGGAAACATTTTACGGTGGAAGAATGTGCGAAGCAGTGGCGCGAACACATTTTGCAAAGCTCTGTTAAGGAAGGAGCGGCGGTGTAAATGAGCGGCGAAATCAACGAGAAACTCATTATTAAACATTGGGAGGATTTCGGGTTCCATAAAAGTCTCCGCCCGTTTTTCGGGGGAGAAGGCGAACTGGACAAACATAAAATAAAACTTTTGAAATATTCTTTAGGACACCCTCATTACAAAAGCGGCGTGTGGATGTTGTCCGTTACCGTAAGAAACCGGACGTTTCCCGTCATTCTGAAAGTGATGCACAAGGGCAGAGCGGGAAATGAAATTGAAATCAACATGTACCGGAAAACAAACAAAACGCTGCAGGGCGTCATACCGGACGTGTACTGTACCTATTCGGAAGGGGACTATGTTTGGACCCTGCTCGAACATGTCCGCTCCATCGACGATCAGGTTGAATTCCACCCCAAATATTTTTTAAAGATTGTCCCTGCACTGGCCGACCTGCATTCCCGGACGTTTAACAAATGGGACAATGATTTGTACAAAAGCTGGCTGCCTTTCTATCATTCCGACGCTTTGAAGAGGGAACGGAAGCAGCTGGTCGGAAAAACGCTGCAAGCGATGGACGAGGGAATGCAGCACGAGAAATTGAAAGCGGTGCTGAAGCCGTATTATCATATGATGCAAAAAATATTAAAAAAAGGACCGGTCTATTTTCCCGAAGTCATCAAGGCCGGGCAGTGCATCACCCACAACGATCTGCAGATCCGAAACACCGGCTGCAACGATTTGAAAAAAAGCCGCTGGAACGTCAAGTTTTTGGATTGGGAATCAGCCAAGTATTATCCGTGCTGGTTTGACATGGTCAGTTTAATTGGCGTGCTTTTTGGATACCGCCAGGATTTCAGGAAAATTGAAAAGAAATTCACCCGCCAGAGCGTTCTCTACTATGCTCACGAAATGGAGAAACATGGGGTGAAATTTAAAAAAGATCCGATGGATTTGTACAAAATGGCGTATCTGCAGCGGGCGTTGGAATATGATGTGTATTTTCATATCAGCAAGTTTTTCTCCCGGAATGAAATCACCTTGCTTCCGGTCTTTTTGGAAAAGATCAAATACTGGGGCAAAGAACTGCGGTTATATTAAAGCAGTTCTGTGTGAGCGTAACGGAGCGCACGCGGGGCGCGCATTTGCGGCTTGGTAACGGCGCAAACGGGTGACGCGTGCGAAACTTTGGCCACAGTTGGCTGCAATGCTTCCCCCGCCGAGCGACTTTACGCGAATGCTCAGGGGCGGCGGATCGAACCGCAGGGACGCGCAGGGCGGTTCACATCCTCGAATTAGCCCAGTGGTTCCCGAAGCGCCCGAGGTTCGCGCCGACCCGGAAATAGGATGCATCATTGTGAGCGCAATGGGAGCGAACGGGGGAAGCATTCGGCACCCAAAGTCGGCCGCCAGGTCTTTCCGCCGGATATCCCAAAGCCTTGCGAGAAAAAGAATAGCCGCGCCGACCCGGAAATAGGATGCATCATTGTGAGCGCAATGGGAGCGAACGGGGGAAGCATGCGGCAATCATGAGCGCAACTGGAGAGCAGCGGGCGCGCATCAGCAGCCAAACAAAAAA
>Ga0325352_100251_pt1 | contig 9809 bp, 9 predicted proteins | sample SM_ome_23_FD_205719 | JGI IMG/M metagenome (GOLD analysis project Ga0325352, IMG submission 205719) | Metatranscriptome of lab enriched sorghum-adapted microbial communities from California, United States - SM_Day2_7 (Metagenome... ...
AGTAGATTACAGACATTCACAGAACGGAGCGTACAGCATGACGATCTTCCTGCATATCCTGGTCAACAACGTACTTCCACTGTCGATCATGATGGCTGTGGGCATCTTGATGCAGAAGCTGTTCGACCTGAATATCAAAACCTTGTCCAAGTTGAATTTCTATCTGTTCTCACCGGCTGTTATTTTCAACTTGTTATATACAACGGACATCTCACTGTCAGTCATCGGCCAAGTGCTGTTGTTTTTCTTCATCTTCATGGTTGCGCAATATATCGTGGTGGAGATCGTGATTCGGATCCGGGGTTACCAAGGCGGGATGAAGGCTTCGATGCGCAACAGCGTCCTGTTCTATAACAGCGCCAATTATGGCATTCCGCTGAATCAGCTCGCATTCGCTGGCAATGCTTATACCTTATCCATCCAAGTTATCATCATGATGATGCAATCCTTGATCCCCAATACTTACGGCATCTATAGCGTCAATGCGCACAGAGCCAAGCTCCGCGACATATGGAAGACGATCGCATCCATGCCTGTCATCTATGTCATTCCTCTCGCATTCCTGATGCGCGGCTTCCAGGTTCAGATACCATCGTTCATCGAAACGCCGATCCATTACTTGTCTGATGCTTTTATCGGAACTGCGCTGTTAACTCTCGGCGTACAGCTTGGGAGCATGTCCTGGAAGATCAGCAAACGTCTGGCGATCGATGTCAGCATCTCAGGCGTGCTGCGCCTGATCACAGGCCCGTTGCTTGCCTGGCTGATCGTCTGGCTGTTGGATCTGCCGGAGCTGATGGGCGCTGCGTTGATCGTCTCGTCGGCGGTGCCAACCTCACTCAGCAGCGTCTTGCTCGCTGTGGAGTTCGACAACGAGAAGGAATTTGCCTCCCAAGCTGTTTTCGTCACGACTCTATGCAGCATTATTACCGTAACCGTGGTTATTTATCTGTTGAACATACCGCTTCTCTAATCGCCGTGATGGTCGTCACAATATCGGAAAGTCTCGACTGAAGTTGTGTACGAATTGTGAACATTCGCGTGAACAAGCGCTTACTTGCACATACTAAGAAAGATTGATACTTGATGGAGGACGAATATGAAGATTATCATAAGAAATGTCATGATGCGTCGAACCGAAGAGGAAGGCTTCCTGGGCAAGGTGGAATTTGAGGTCGAGCATCACAGAGAGCCATATGAGATCGTATTCCATAGCAAAGACGGCAGAGATTGGGGTTATTCGCTTCATTTCCTGCATGAATCGGGTCCGGAAGAGGAGATTGATGCTCTGGATCAATATCTGGAAGAGGACGATGAAGCTTACTGGATGTTGCTCGATGCTGCCAGAGAGGCGCTTGACTGATACAGGCATCGACGAGCTAAAGTGATTACATCCGGTGCACTGTTCGAATCCGTCTAATGTGACGAATGGTGCGGCAACTTGGTTCAATCGCGTCCTGGACGCTGATTGATAGATGAGTAATGTGACGAATAGGGAGGAAGAGAGAAGTGAAGAAAAAGACAGTATGGTTGGTCATCACCATGATCACGGTTCTGGCTATGTTCCTCGCAGCATGCGGCGGCAGCAATAATCAGAACACAGGAAACAGCGGATCTAACAGCGGATCTAACAGTGGATCTAACAGTGGTCAAACGAACGGTGGACAAGCGGGGTCTGAAACGAGTGAGCCGGCGGCCAAGATTGCGATCGTCTTCGCAACAGGCGGTCTGGGCGACCGTAACTTCAACGACAATGCGTATGCAGGCGTTGAACGCGCGAAAAATGAACTGGGCATCACTTATGAGTATGTGGAACCGCAAGCAATCTCTGAATTTGAGACTTTCCATCGCGACTTCGCAAGCACTGGCGAGTTCGACTTGATCATCGGCATCAGCTACGACCAGTTGGATGCGATCAAAGCGGTCTCCGCTGAATTCCCGGATCAGAAGTTCCTGCTCATCGACACTGCCTTCGACGGAGATGCTGATAACGTTGCTTCCGCCATCTTCAAGGCACAAGAGTCTTCGTTCCTGGCAGGCGCTCTCTCTGCGCTGAAGTCGGAAACGAAGAAAATCGGTTTCGTCGGCGGCATGGACATCCCTCTGATTAACGAATTCCGTGCGGGTTATACAGCTGGCGCGAAGTATGTCGATCCTTCGGTTGAAGTGCTCGGCAACTACACGAACGACTGGGCGAACCCGAACCTTGGCAAAGAGATCGCCGTTTCGATGTACGAGAGCGGTGCAGATGTCGTTTATGCAGCAGCTGGCGGCTCCGGCAACGGCGTATTCACCGCAGCCAAGGAACTGGGCAAGTGGTCTGTAGGCGCCGACATGACTCCAGCACAAGAGCCGGACAACATGATCGTTGGTACGCTGAAGCGCATCGACAACACGATCTTTAACAACATTCAAGACGTGATCAACGGCACTTGGCAGCCGGGTCTGATGAGCCTCGGTCTCGCTGACGAAGCAGTAGGCTACAGCGTGGAAGGCGGACAGATCGAGATCTCGCAAGATATCATCGATGTCGTGGAAGATCTCAAGGCGAAGATTATCAGCGGCGAAATCGTCGTTCCAACGACGTTGGACGAAGTTGACGCTTTCCTGGCTTCCAATTAACAGCTTGGTATCGTGCAAATAAGGGTATGGCATCCATACCCTTATTTTTATATAATGAGACATATTAACCTGGCGGCGAAAATGGAGGATAGTCGGTATGTACGCTGTAGAATTACACGGAATTACGAAGCGTTTCGCCAACACGACAGCGAATGATTCAGTCACCTTCACCGTAAGGTCCGGAGAAATTCACAGCTTGCTCGGCGAGAACGGGGCAGGCAAGACGACGCTCATGAAGATCCTGTACGGCATGCAGCAGCCCGATGAAGGGGAGATACGGATCAACGGCGTGAAGCAGAAGATCGACAATCCATCGGTTGCGATCAGGCTGGGCATCGCCATGGTTCATCAGCATTTCATGCTGATCGATTCGCTGACGGTGGCGGAGAATGTGGTCCTCGGCTACGAGAAGCGCAAAGGCATGTTCTTCGATATGGCCGGAGCGGTTCAGGCGGTGGAGCAGCTGTCGGCGACCTACGGACTGAAGGTCGATCCGCGTCAGAAGGTGGGAGATCTGCCGGTCGGCACGAAGCAAAGGGTCGAGATCCTCAAGGCACTCTACAGGCAGGCGGATATTCTCATCCTGGACGAGCCTACCGCTGTCCTGACGCCGCTTGAGGTCGTGGATCTGTTCCGCGTGCTGCGCGAATTGAAACAGGCGGGCAAGACGATCATCATCATCACGCACAAGCTGAACGAGACGATGGATCTGGCGGATCGGGCGACGGTGCTGCGCGCAGGCCGAAACATCGGAACGGTGAACATCTCGGAGACGAGCCCGGCCCGACTGGCGGAGATGATGGTCGGTCGCAAGATCTCATTCGATCAGGCGCCGCTGTCCGCCTATCCGAATCGCACCAGGCTGCTGGAGGTCCGAGGCGGCGTCCTGCGCAAGCATCACGTTCCGGTGTTGAACGGGATCAACCTGGAGGTTCACGGCGGCGAGATCCTCGGACTGGCGGGGGTCGAGGGCAACGGTCAGACGGAGCTGATCGAGGCGATCACCGGGCTGACACCGCTGGATGAGGGACAGGTGCTGCTCGCCGGACGCGATATCACCAGGCAATCGCCGAGCCAGATGATCGAATCGGGCATCGGACACATCCCGGAAGATCGCAACAAGCTTGGCCTTGTCGGCGATTTTTCGATTCGCGACAACCTGATACTCGGTTATCATCATCGTTCATCCTTCCAACGATTCAAGTTGTTAAAGATTAACCACATTAAACGTTTTGCGGACCAACTCCGGGAAAGATTCATGATCAAGTCTGAAAGCATTGATACGAAAGTCAAGGCCCTGTCAGGAGGCAATCAGCAGAAGGTGGTCATCGGACGCGTGTTGTCGCAGGATCCGGTGGTGATCATCGCCGCCCAACCGACGCGCGGCGTCGACATCGGCGCGATCGAATACATCCATCAGCAGCTCATTGAGATGCGGGATCAGGGCAAGGCGATTCTCCTGATCTCCGCGGAACTGGATGAGATTCGCAAGCTGAGCGACAAGATCGCCGTCATCTATGAAGGACGCATCGTCGCGTATGGTTCGAGGGATGCGTTTGACGAATTTGAGCTCGGCTCCTATATGACCAGAGGCAAACCGATCGCGGAGACCGGAAAGGAGGCGAATGCCGATGAATAGACTGGTGACTCTGCTGCTCTCCCTGCTGGGCGCATTCGCCTGCGGCGCTCTGATCCTGGCTCTTGCCGGTTATGACCCGCTCGAGGCTTACAGCGCGCTTCTCGTTGGCGCATTTGGCAGCAAGAACGCCATCGCCAACACGCTTGCCAAATCGACACCGCTCATCTTCACCGGTCTGGCGGTGGCCGTTGCATTCCGCGGCGGACTGTTCAATATTGGCGCCGAAGGGCAGCTGTATATGGGAGCGATGGCCGCGGCGCTTGTGGGCGTCTACGCCACCGGGTTGCCGGGACTTCTGCAGGCTGCGCTCGCGCTGCTGGCAGCCGGCGTCGTTGGCGCTCTGTGGGCCGGAATCGCAGGGTATATGAAGGTGAAATTCAGGGCGCATGAAGTGATCGTGACGATCATGCTGAATTATATCGCCATCTCGCTTACCAATTACCTCGTCAACTATCCGTTCAAGGCGGAGGGGAGCGTTCCCCGCACGGATGCGATCCCGGCCGGGATGCAGCTGACGAAGCTGATGCCTCCGAACCAGGTGACGACCGGGATCTTCATCGCGATCCTGGCGTGCATCATCATGTACTGGATGTTTAACCGGACGGTCTACGGCTACGAGATTCGCGCCATCGGCCTCAATGAGGACGCGGCTCGCACGGGCGGCATCTCCATCGGCAAGCGGGTGGTGCTCACGATGTTCCTCAGCGGCTTCATCGCCGCGCTGGCGGGAGCGGTTGAGGTGCTGGGCGTCCATAAGTATTTCGTTGCCGGATTCTCTCCGGGTTACGGGTATGACGGGATCGCCGTTGCGGTGCTGGCGGGCAACCATCCGCTCGGGGTCATCATCTCCGCCCTGCTGTTCGGCTCATTGCGCAGCGGCTCCATGAACCTCGACCGACAGACCGACGTTCCGACGGACGTTGTCGTGATGATCCAGGCCCTGGTCATCATCTTCGTGGCCATCCCATGGGTGATCAGGAAAGTCAAACTGATGAGAAAGCGGGGGGACAGCGTTGGATCTCAGTCTTGATATGATTGTATCGCTGCTCAGCAGCACGCTTCGCATCTCGATTCCCATCGCCTTCGCCGCCCTGGGCGCGATCTTCTGCGAACGGAGCGGCATCGTCAACATCGGCCTCGAAGGGATGATGCTCGTCGGCGCCTTCGGCGGCGTATGGGGATCGCATCTGACGGGCAGCGCCTTCCTCGGCCTGCTGTTCGCCATGCTGGCAGGCGGTCTGTTCGGCCTGATCCATGCGGTGCTGACGATCCAGTTCAAAACCGAACACATCATCAGCGGTCTGGGGATCAATCTGCTGGCGCTTGGCCTGACCACGGTGCTGATGGAGAACATATGGGGCAATCGCGGCCGCTCCGGCCTTGTCAATGGTCTCGGCACCATCAGGATCCCGGGTCTTGTCGATATTCCGGTGATCGGTCCGATCTTCGGGAATACGACGATTCTGTTGTACCTGCTCATCGTATGTCTGATCGTCGCCTGGATCGTGTTGTACAAGACGGTATTTGGTCTGCGGATCCGGGTCATCGGCGACAATCCGAAGGTGGCTGACTCGCTGGGCATCAACGTGTACATGATGCAATATATCGGCGTCATCCTCTGCGGCATGCTGGCCGGCATCGGCGGCGCGTACCTGTCGATCGGCGACATCAACATGTTCTCCCGGGATATGGTGGCGGGGCGCGGCTATATCGCGCTGGCCGCGCTGATCTTCGGCGGATGGAATCCGTTCGGCGTATTTGGCGCCAGCCTCCTGTTCGGCTTCGCCCAGGCGTTGCAGATCAGATTGCAGGTGTTCAATATCCCTGTTCAGTTCGTGGAGATGCTGCCGTATATCGTCACGATCCTGGTGCTCATCCTGTACCGCAACCGATCCAGAGGGCCGCTTGCTGTAGGCAAGCACTTCAGGCGCGGCGAGGCATAGATGCGTATCGGGGATGTCCCGATCCAAAAAATCCGTTCAGAGATCACCCTCTCATGAACGGATTTTTCGTATATACTATACCATATTATGCGGTGAGCTTCGACTTTATGCCTGATCGCAGCGACAAGGCGGATGTGGCGACAAGCTAGAGATGAGCGGTGTTGCGCAAGAAAGAGGTGATTCGATGAAGAGCATCCGCAAGATGAGGTTGTTCGATATAGAGAATACGCTGTCCAGCGAAGATCGGGACGAATACGAGAAGGATTATGCCCGGCTGATCCAGTCGCCGGCCTTCCGCAGGCTCCAGGGCAAGGCGCAGGTCTTCGGGGCCGGCTCCGGGGACTATTATCGCACGCGGCTGACCCATTCTCTTGAAGTCTCGCAGATCGCCCGGGAGGTTGCCCGACGTCTCGGCAAACAGTATCGGTTCCTGGCCAGCAAGGAGCATCCCGGACTGGTCATCGAGCCTGAAGTCGTGGAATGCGCCGCCCTCGCCCATGACCTGGGCCATCCGCCCTTTGGCCACAAGGGCGAGGAGGTGTTGAACCGCCTGCTGATGCGGGATCACGGGATGCGTTACGAAGGCAATGCGCAGAATTACCGCATCCTCATGTTCCTGGAGAAGAGGGCGGGCAGTGAGCGAGGCCTTGATCTCACGGCAGCGGTGCTGCTCGCGATCAACAAATACCCGTTCTGCCTCGAGGAGCCAGGGCGGGACAAGGGCGTCTACTCGATGGAATGGGAGCACATCCGCTATCTGCGCGACCGTTGGGGCATGCCTGAAGGGGCTGCCACGCTGGAGGCCCAGCTGATGGACCTGTGCGACGATATCGCCTATTCCACGCATGATATCGAGGACGGCATTCGCGCCGGCAAGATCCAGATGAACCGGTCCTTCTTCGAGGATGACAGACTGGTGTACAACATCCGGCAGGAGATCGTGAGCGATACCGGCAACGCCAATGTCCGCTGGGATACGATCGATGTGGAGGCGATGATCCGGCGTGTGCTCGATCAATACCTGACGCAGTGGGAAGCGATCTACGAGCAGTACGGCAGGGACACGTCGCGCTCGCGCCGCGAGATGAAGGCGCGTTGGGTGAGCCGGTTCGCCGGAGAGGTCGGCATCATCGACGATCCGCGGAACGGCTGGAAGCGCGTCACCTTCGTCCGCGACGGGCAGCAGGATCTGGACCTGCTCCGCACGATGGAGATCCTGAAGAAGCTCGCCTGGGTGACGATGATCAAGGATTTCCGCGTGCAGCGCCTGCAGAAGCGCAGCGAGATCATCGTGGAGAGGCTGTGGCAGAGCTTCCGCGAATACGAATCCGGCAGCCTGATCCTGCCGCCGGACTGGATCGAAAGCTACCGGCAGCATCAGGCCGTATGGCCATGGGAGCGGCTGGTCGCGGATTACATCGCGGGCATGACGGACTCTTACGCGGAGAAGGTATACGCCGAGCTGTTCGCCAGCCGTTCCGGCTCGATCTACGAACGGGATTGAACACGAACTTGCCGCCAGGCAGCAAAAATCAATGATCAGACTCTTGAAGGATAGCGGGCCATGTGTCACAATGATCTTATAGGAGTGGCGGGGCTATCAGTCAAGTTCGTTAAAGGAGGAAGGTCGGCATGCTTACCACGAGGCAGAAACAGTTGATCCTGGCCATACTGCAGAAGGAGAACAAGCGACTGTTTTCCAGATACAAGGGGAAACTGTTGGAACAGACGATCTCTGACCTTGGCCAGATGCTCCGCAATGAGAGACTCAACAGCGACAACAGGGGCTTCGCCAACAATGTCATCCATCTGATGGATCGCAAGAAGCAGTAATATTCCCGATATGCACGAGCAGGCAGATGCCTGCTTTTTTGCATTTTCAGACGTTTCAGACGGTTATTGCTTATGAGAGGAGGTCGGTGCAGCGGTTCGAGCGGTTCATGATCTGCACGGAATATCGCCGGGAACTGGGATGGGAGCGTTTCCTCTCTCGTTTGCCGTTTGTACTTATGATATGATTAGGGGATAAGCATTGTGGAAAGTTAAGTATGACGGTTCTGGCGCGAGGCCATAAGTTCGGAGGTTGTGAGGAACGTTGTCCATCAGTAAGAGTGAAATCGTCGATCTGCAGATGGAGATGATCAGGCGATTCGGCGAGAAGACGATGCAGCGCGGGTGGCTGGCCTATCAGAAAGGTTGCGTGCTGGACGTACAGGTGCAGCCAGGGAAGGTGCGCGCGGAGGTGCGGGTCAAGCAGGAGACATACCGCGTACATATGGATCTGCAGCAGTTTGACAACAGCCGCTGCAGCTGTTCGACGAAGCGCTACTGCTATCACATGGCGGCGGTATTTTTCAGCCTGTACGGACAGTTCGAGAAGCGGACGGAGCTGTTCCTGATGCAGCATCAACAGATGCGGTTGCGCAAGAGCAAGGAGAAGTCGGACAAGCAGAAGCGCGCGGTCAGGACCGCGGCGGAACCTGCAGAGGCAACGGTCCGGGAGTCTCATGCGGTGCAGGAGACGGATGCCCTCCATGCGTGGCAGCTCGACCTGAACAAGAAGTTCGCCGGATATTTCACATCGCCCTCCCATCACGTGGAAGCCTTTCATGTGGAGGCGGAGAAATACGTGCTTCGCATATCCGAGGTTTGGCGGCCTGTGATGCGCATGCTGTATCGCGCGGCGGCCGAGCTGTTCCTGCTCGTGATCGCCGAGAACCGTTACTCCGATATATCCAACGGCTACAAGCCCCAGCAGCTGGAGGAGAGCTTCCGGCGACTGTTCGAGCTGTGCGCATCCGGCTTCCGCCAGCGGATCGCCCAGCTTGCCCCGCATGCCGAAGGCGGCCTGATCCGCCGCAGACTGATGGAGCTGATTGATTTCATTCACAAGCATGCCTTCCGATCCGGCGATGCCGCGATCCGATGGCTCGATATCTACCGGCATCTGCTCTGGCAGCTGGCGGATCAACCCGAGCTGCTGAAGCTGGAAGCGGATTGGCTGGATGCGGAAGAAGGACAGGCCACTCCCGATTCGGACAAGCACAAGCGCCTGAGGCTGGCCAGGCTGCATCTGGAGATGCTCCATGATCATGGGAAGGCCTTCCCGAAACTGCTGGAGCTGGCGCAGGAGATCGGGGAGATCGATCATTGCTTCGCCTATGTGGAGGCGAGCATCAAGGCCCGCGATTGGCTCACGGTGCAGGATCAGCTGAGCAGCATGATGGAAGCCGTTCGCGCCAGCGGTTCGAAACAGGCCATGTCCCGCTATCTCAACTGTTGGCTGAAGCTCATGCCTCATCTGGGCAACAGCGTCGAGCGGGCGGAAGCGCTGAAGGCGCTCCTGCCTCACAGCTTCGAACTGTATGCCGGCAGCCTGGAGCAGATGGGGGATTATCGCGCCTGGATCGATCTGCAGATAGCGGCGGATCGGCCGTTGCAGGATATGAGCGGCGCGCTGCTGCAGAGGATCGAGCAGCAGGATCCGCAGGCGCTCCTGCCGCTCTATCATCAGCTGGTTGAGCGGAGCATCGCCGAGCGTCGAAGGGACGGCTACAAGCAGGCGGCGGAACTGCTGAGGAGGCTTCAGGCCTGTTATGAACGGC
>Ga0325352_100267_pt1 | contig 9542 bp, 10 predicted proteins | sample SM_ome_23_FD_205719 | JGI IMG/M metagenome (GOLD analysis project Ga0325352, IMG submission 205719) | Metatranscriptome of lab enriched sorghum-adapted microbial communities from California, United States - SM_Day2_7 (Metagenome... ...
ACGATCACAAACAGATAACGATCACAAACAGATAACGATCACAAACAGATAACGATCACAAACAGATGACGATCACAAACAGACGACGATCACAAAAAGCTGCGCCGCCTCGGTCAACTCGTTGATCGCGCCGTACGTATCCCCGGTCAACCCGCCCAATTTCCGGTGAAAAAAGGCCGCCAGGCCGCAACCGACGACGGCGGCGGAAACGGGTGGCAAAACGAACGAGGCAACCATCGCCGCAGCGGAAGCGCTGGGCGCTTGCAACCCCGCCCACAGCGCCCACAAGCCGACGGTAAGCAGCGCGGAAAGCGCTGCGCCCGCCGCGGCATGGCGCAAGGTCACGCCCTTGAACAGCGCGCCCAGCCCCTGTTCCGGCCGGGCGTACGGCCAACCGGCGATGGCGGCAGCCATCATCCAGCGGCTCCACAGCATTACAAGCGGGATCAGCCACAACGACCGACTCCACGACAGTTCCATCATGGAAAAGAGAAGCGCTCCCTTAGTAACAAGCACAAGAACGCACGCCATGACGCCCATCGCGCCGACGCGGCTGTCTTTCATAATTTCCAGCATGCGCTCTCTCGACCGGTGGCTGAGCAAGCCGTCGGCCGTATCCATCAGCCCGTCCAGATGAAGTCCCCCGGTAAGCGCCACCCACAGGCACAGCAACACCGCCGCCGCCGGCGCGGCGGGAACGATGCGCAGCAAAAACCATCCGGCGGCGGACAGAACGATGCCGAGCGCGAAGCCGACAAGCGGAAAAAACACCGCGCTTCGGCGAAATACGGTTTCCGTATACTCCACCCGGACGGGAACGGGCAAACGCGTCAAAAACTGAAAAGCGGCGACGGCGGCAGCGAACCAGCCCGCCCCTACAGACGAACGAGAAGCACGCACATTAGACCACCCGCGATCAAATAGCTTGTTCCGTAAAGCATCCGCACGGCGGAGACGATATCCCGCCGCTCTTTTTCCCTAAGCGGCCATCCCATCCGCGCCCGCTCGCTGACGATGCCGCCGTACGTATTGACGCCGCCCAATTCGATGCCGAGCGCCCCGGCGACGGCGCTTTCCGGAATGCCGCTGTTCGGGCTCGGATGAAGCCGGGCGAACGCGCGGACGGCGCGGTATGCCCGGCGGGCCGACCAGCCGCGGCCGGCGAACGCCACAACGACCAGCAGGAGGCCGGTGAGCCGCGCCGGCAGCCAGTTCATCGCGTCGTCCCAGCGGGCCGACGCCCATCCGAAATGGAGATACCGCTCGTTGCGGTAGCCGACCATCGAATCGAGCGTATTGGTTGCGCGGTACAGCATGGCGAGCGGCGCCGCCCCGAGGAACGCGTAAAACAGCGGGGAGACGACGGCGTCGACGATATTTTCCGCCACGGTTTCGACCGCCGCCCGCACCGTTTCCGGTTCATCGAGCCGCTCCGTATCCCGGCCGACAATTTGGCCCACGTATGCGCGCGCCGCATCCAGCCGTCCGGATTCCAGCGCCCCGTACACCAGATAAGCCGCGTCTTTCAGGCCTTTGATGGCGATCGTCGTGGAGATGAACCAGACGTTCACCGCATAGCCGAGCCACGGATGAATGCGCTGCGCCGCGTACAAAACAAGCCACATCAGCGCGAAGCTGGCGGCAACCGTGACGGCCGCCAGTACAATTCCTTTAAGCCGCAGGCTTCGCGCCGCGCCGGCCGTCGGTTTTGCGGAGGCAACCGACCGATTCGCCCCGGCAGCCGATCGATTCGCCGCGGCAGCCGACCGATTTGCTGCGGCAGTCGCCCGATTTTGCGGAACATCGAGCAGCCGGCGCTCCCACAGGCGAATCCATCGCCCGATGACGACGACCGGGTGAACGAGCCGGCGCGGATCGCCGATCAGAAGGTCCAGCGCCATCGCGGCCAGCAGCATGGCGGCGATTTCCTTCACCGAATAAAAAATCAAGTCCGCCCCCCGCCTTCAACCGTTTTCAGCCGTTCCCAGCCGGTTCGCTTCCGTCGGACATCAGACGAAAAGCTCTGCTTTTCAGTTCCATCGGAATGCCGCAGGTGACGAGAAACACCTGATCGCACACCGCGGCAAGCCGTTGGTTCATCATTCCGGCCAGATCGCGAAAATGCCGGCCGAGCGGATATTCCGGCACGATGCCGTCGCCGACCTCGTTCGTCACGAACAGAACGTGCGGGCCGCCGGACGGGTCGCGGGCGGCGCGTCCGCCGGAAAACCGTGGATCGCCGACGGCGCGCACCAGTTCGTTCACTTTCCCCAACACAAGCTCCGGCATATCAATGTGCCGCTCGTAGCGCAGAAGCCAGTTGGACAACCACAGTGTGAGGCAATCGACGACGATCACCTCCGCCGCCCCGGTGCCGCCGACCGCAGGCGCGCTTTCCGCGCCGCCCGGATCTTCCGCTGCGCCGTCATGAACCCCGCCGAGCAGCCTCTTCAGCGTCGAGACCAGCTCGTACGGCTCTTCCAGCGTCGTCCAGCGAAAGCCGGACGTTTCGCGCCGCCGCCTGTGCAACGCCACCCGCTGCCGCATCTCCTCGTCGAAAATTTGCGCCGTCGCAATGTATGCGCCGCTGCGCCCGAGATGGGCGGCGTACGCTTCCGCGAACGAGCTTTTGCCGCTTCTCGCTCCTCCGGTGACCAATACCCGCATGCCGATCCCGCCTTCGATTTTCCGTGATTCGTAGCCGTGGTTTGTAGCCGTGACTGGTAATCGCGATTTTGTAACGGCGGCATCAAACAAGCCGCGGACGACAGCCGTCAGTCCGGGCGGGAGATGCCCGCGCTTTCGAACGTCGCCATCTCGCGCATAATGTTGAGCGCCGCCTCGATCAACATGAAGCCAAGCACCGCCCCGGTGCCTTCGCCAAGCCGCATATCCAGCATGATCATCGGCTCGAGCCCCATCTCGCGGAGCAAGATCGCGTGCCCCGGTTCCTGCGACAGATGGGAGGCGATCATGTAGTTCGCGGCCGACGGGGCGATGCGGCACGCCGCAAGCGCCGCCGCGGACGAAATGAAACCGTCGATGACGACCGGCCGGCGGTGGATGGCCGCGCCGAGCACGACGCCGACCAGGCCGGCGATTTCCAGTCCGCCCAGCTTGGCCAACACATCGAGCGGATCGTCGATTCGGGGGGCGTTCACGGCAAGCGCCCGGCGGACGACCTCCACTTTGCGCCGCCACGCCGCATCGTCGATGCCGGTTCCCCGCCCCACGGCCGCCTCCGGCTCCGTTCCGGTAAAAGCGCACAGCATCGCGGCGCTCGGCGTCGTGTTGCCGATGCCCATTTCGCCGGTGGCGAACAGGCCGTATCCCTGTCCGACCAGCTCGTCGATCATCGCGATGCCGGCGCGGACGGCCGACACCGCTTCCTCGCGGGTCATCGCCGGCTCCCGGGCGATGTTGCCCGTTCCTTTCCGCACTTTGCGGGAATATAACCGCGGGTGTGCGAGATCGGCATTCACGCCGATATCGACGCAGACGACATCGGCTCCCGCCTGGCGGGCGAGCACGTTGACCGCCGCCCCTCCGGCGAGAAAATTCAGCACCATCTGCCGCGTCACTTCCGCAGGGTACGCGCTGACGCCTTCCGCGCTCACCCCGTGATCCCCGGCCATCACGACGACCGCCTTACCGCCCGGTTCGGGAATGCGCTGGCCGATCATCCCCGCCAGCCGGCACGCGACCGTCTCCAGCTTGCCCAGACTGCCTTGCGGCTTCGTCAGCCGGTCGAGATGCGCGCGGGCCGCCGCGATGCTCTGATTGTCCAGCGGCGCGATGCGGGCAATCCGTTCGTCAATTTCATGCATGCTCATCCATGTTCAACCCCGTTCATGCGAATTTGCAGAAAAAATCGCTGGCTGATGCGCATTGCGAGAATGATCGCCCGGCGTAAGCAAAATTTGCGGCGCGAGGCTGACCGGATGGGGCAGCACGATCGGCCTCGTGCCGTAAACCGAAGCGATCAGATCGCTTTCGATGACGTCGGCGGGCGTTCCTTCCCTCACCTTCCGCCCTTCGTGCAGGACGATGATGCGGTCGCAGTATTGGGCCGCCAAATTCAAATCGTGCAGCACCGCCACGACGGTAAGTCCGCTCTCCCGCTGCCAGTCGCGGATATAATCCATCATCTGCACCTGGTAGCCGATGTCGAGAAATGTCGTCGGCTCATCAAGCAAAAGCAGCTCCGGCTCCTGGACCATCACCTTGCCGAGCGCCACCCGCTGCCGTTCCCCGCCGCTCAATCGCTCCAGCGTGCGGTCGGCCAATGCCGTGAGGCCGAGCCGTTCCATGACCGATTCGATCAGCGCGCTTGGGTCTTCGCGCTCGTCGCCCAGCCAGTTCTGGTAAGGATAACGGCCCATCCCGATCACTTCCCGCACCGTGAAACCGATCGGCGGCAGCGCGTCCTGCTGCAGGACGGCGAGCCAGCGAGCCAGTTGCTTGCGGGGATACGCGGCCGCCTCTTTGCCCTTCAACAAAACGCGTCCCCCGCTCGCCGTCTCCACGCCGGAGATCAGGCGCAACAGCGTCGATTTGCCGCTGCCGTTCGGCCCGATGATGCCGACCGTTTCCCCTTTCCGCACGGTGAAACCGACATCGTCCAGCACTTTCCTGCTCCGCCCCGCTCCGTCGGGAAACCGCTTGTCCACATGCTCCGCTACGACGATCGCCATCGCTTCACCCCCGGAATGTTCGTTTCTGTTTTTGCAGCAAATATGCGAAGAAAGGCGCTCCCAGAAATGCGGTCACGACGCCGAGCGGAATTTCCGTCGGGGAGAGTAGCATGCGCGCCAGCGTGTCGGCCCAGATCAGGTAGATCGCGCCCGCGACGGCGGACAACGGCAAAATCATCCGGTAATCCGGGCCAACGAGAAGTCTCACCATATGCGGAACGATCAGGCCGACGAAACCGATGACGCCGGTGACCGAAACCGCCGCGGCGGTCAAAAGTGTCGATGCGGCCAGCACGATCAGCTTCGTGCGCTCGACATGCACGCCGAGATGGGCGGCCTGGCGTTCGCCGAGCGCAAACAGATTGAGCGCCCTCGCGTATCCGTACAGCACCGCCATGCCGGCCGCGAGATACGGAAACAAAAGAAGCGAATAAGTCCAACCCCGCATCGTCAGGCTGCCCATAATCCAGAAAAGAATGTCGTTGACGACGTTCGTGGAGAGCGACACCATGAACGATACCGCCGCGCCGAGAAACGCCTGCATGACGACTCCCGACAATATGAGCGTCTCCATCTTCAGCTTGCCCTGCATCTGCGCCAACCGGTATACGATCCACAGGGTGGCGATACCGGTGCAGAATGCGGCCAGCGGAACGGACCAACTGCCGATGAGCGCGTACTGCAGCCCGAACAAAATCAGGAACGCCGCCCCTACCGAGGCGCCGGACGCAACGCCGAGCGTGTACGGATCGGCGAGCGGATTGCGCAACACGCCCTGAAAACCGGCACCGGCGACGGAAAGCGCCGCCCCGATCAGCACGGCGAGCACGACGCGCGGCAGGCGCACTTTCAGAATGATCTGCTCGGAAGGGCCGGGCCAGTCGACCCGCACGCCGTCGCCGACGACGGGAAGTTGATGCAGCAGTATTTTCCATACCTGGCCGATCGAAATGTTCGCCGATCCGAGCGATACGCTCGCGACAACGGAAGCGACAAGAAGCGCGAGCCCCGCTCCACTCCACAGGAAAAGCCGCCGTCTCATCCCGTTCACCCGATCTTCCCCATGATTTTCCCCGTCTTTCCTACCCTTATTTCACACGATCGGGGTAAATCGCTTTCGCCATCTCCCTGAGCCCTTCCGTTACGCGCGGTCCGGGCCGGCTGATCAGATCGGGATTGAAGGGAACGACGCGATTGTTTTTGATCGCCGCGATCTGACTCCAACCGCTGCGATCGCGAATCGTTTTTTCCAGACCGGGCACCTCTGCCGAATAAAAGATAATATCCGGGTTTTGCTCGATGATTTTCTCCTCGCTGATCCGCTTCCATCCCGTAAGATCGGCGGCGACGTTGATGCCGCCGGCTACGTCGATCAGTTCGCTCATGTACTCTCCGCTGCCGACCGTCCAGCCGGGGGAAAACTCGATGTACACTTTTTTCTTCTCCTCGGGCTTTACGTCTTTCACCGCATCGGCGACCGCCTTGATTTCCGCCCTCATATCGGCGACGAGCTTCTCCGCCTGAGCCTGCCGGTCCGTAATTTTGCCGTATAACAAAATGCGTTCCATGATCTGGTCCAGCGATTTCGGTTCGACGGTGAACAGCTTGATGTTCAGTTCGGTCAGCTTGTCGACCGACTGCTTGTTTAGCGACAGCCCGGCAAACACGACATCCGGATTCGCCGCGATAATCGCTTCCGCGTTGCCCTGCAGGTTGCCGATCTTCGGCTTGTTCTTCGCTTCCTCCGGATAATTGGAGTAGTCGTCCACACCGACGATTTTGTCCCCCAGACCGAGCGCGAACAACACCTCCGTTTCGCTCGGCGACAGCGACGCGATGCGCTCCGGCGGTTTGTCGAATCGCACCTCTTTGCCGGAAGCGTCGCGAACCGTCAGCGGATATACCGTCTTCTTCGCCGGTTCCTCCCCGCCGGCGGCCCCTTTGCCGCCGTTCGTTCCCGACTGCGCCGCTCCCGGCGGCTGCGCGCCGCCGGCGGGCGCTTCATCGTTCGCCGTTCCCGCGCGGTCCGCCGCGCCGCATCCGGCCGAACCGAGCGCGACACATGCCGCCAGGAGCAGCGCGAAACTTTTTTTCATGATTCCGTCGAATGTGAATATGTCTCTGCACATCGTCCTTCTCTCCCCGCGTTCGCCCTGATTTTGTCCGTTCCGCGAAATGGCGCGAAAACGTCATTCGAGAGAAAGCTTGAAAAGCAAGTCCGAACGTCCGGACCCGCGCGAACCTCTTTCCGCGCGATGTGCCCCGAACAACGCGAGGACAGCGCGAAACGCCGTTCCGAAAAAAACGAAAACCCGCTCATCCGCGAAGGACAAGAGGGTTCAGCAAATTCGGGAAAACGCCGCAAATCAAGCAAGGAAAAAGCGCAAACGACGCAAATATCCCGATCGGCCGAATCCTTTCCTCGAAGGATTTCGTCACTGCACCGGATAGGCAGGTCTCCTGGCTTACGGGTTTGACGATTCCCCCGCCTTCCCATTCCGTCTTGCGGAACAGTGGCGTCATGGGGGAATCCCCGAATTTCACAGTGGCGGGACCGCGCCGGATTCGCACCGGCTTCCCTTTTCAGCGTGCAATCTCGCATTGCACGGCACCTATCGGCGGAAAGTATGAAATTCGCCACACGCGCGCTGTGTGTTCAAGCTTGTTCTTCTTAAAAAAAGATTATAGGAGAATTGGCGGGGAATGGCAAGCCAAAAAAAAGAGCGCGGGTTCACCGGCTCTTTTGCTGCAATTTCATGTATTCGTTAATTTTCCGATCCAGCAGGCTGCTCATCTCAACGACCGCCGAAGACGTAAACGGCATCCCTTCGTTGACCAAAAGCTCCATCTTCCGCCGCAATTCATCGATTTCCGACTCCAAGGGGTGAGGAAAAGGAGGGCGTTTTGAAAGCGAATAATACCATCGATCCGATTCCCTGACACCGGTACAGGATCGATATTCCGTCAGCCGATACTCAGGAAAAGCCATTTCCATCCCTCCCTGTGTGCATTGTGATCGGAACCTGCAAAACATATGGAAAAAGGGAAATTATGCCTATTACTAATATATCATTTTTTGAAAGCGATTGGAAACTTTTTTTTAAATTTGTCGTAACTTTGTCAAAAATTGTCCGATTCGCTCCAACGCTTCGACAAGCTGATTCACCGAGGTGGCATACGAACAGCGGATGAACCCTTCCCCGCCAAGGCCGAAGACGTACCCCGGCACCGCCGCCACTTTCGCTTCCGTAATCAGCCGCTGCGCGAATTCCTCGGAGCGAAGCCCGGTGGAAGCGATGGAAGGAAAAGCGTAAAATGCGCCTTCCGGCTCATGGCACGGCAGTCCGAGTTCGCGGAACCCTTTGACGATCAGCCTCCGGCGCTGATTGTACGATTCGACCATCCGGTCCTTCTCCGGCAAACCGTTGCGGAGCGCCTCCAAGGCCGCCGCCTGGGACATCGTCGGGGCGCACATGACGGTATACTGGTGAATTTTCAGCATCGCCGCGATCAAATCGGGATGGCCGCAGGCATAGCCCATACGCCAGCCGGTCATGGCGAACGCTTTGGAAAACCCGCTGACCAAAATCGTGCGGTCCGCCATCCCCGGAATCGAGGCGAAGCTGACGTGCCGTCCGTTGTATGTCAGCTCGGCGTAGATTTCGTCGGAGATGACGATCAGGTCGTGCTCCTCCACCACTTTGGCGATCGGCAGCCAATCCTCGTAAGTCATGATGCCCCCGGTCGGGTTGTTCGGATAGCACAGGATCAGCACTTTGGAGCGCGGCGTAATTTTCGCCCGCAGCGATTCCGCCGTCAGCTTGAAATTGTTGTGGGCGAACGTCTCGATGCCGACCGGCTTGCCGCCGCTGATGTACGTGATCGGAGAATACGAGATGTAGCAAGGTTCAGGGACCAGAATTTCGTCGCCCGGACTGATCAGGACGCGCAGGGCGAGATCGATCGCCTCGCTGCCGCCGACCGTCACGAGCACCTGGTTTTTCGGCTCGTAGCGCAAACCGAAGCTGTTGTACAAATATTCGGCGATCGCTTCGCGCAGTTCATATTCGCCCGCATTCGGCGTATATTTCGTTTTGCCCCGCTCCAGCGAATATACGGCGGCTTCGCGCACATGCCACGGCGTGGAAAAATCCGGTTCGCCCACGCCGAGCGAAATGACATCTTTGCTGCCGCTGACGAGATCAAAAAATTTGCGTATGCCCGAAGGGGGAATGTCGCGAACCAAAGGGTTCAGGTAGTCGCTCATCGGCTTCGTTGCGCCCAACGTTCTCGTGCGTTCATTGTTGATCATGACAACTCTTCCTTCACGGAGAAATCAGCATGCGGTGGTCGTCCTCGCGGTTTTCGAAGATGACGCCGTCCTGCTTGTATTTTTTCAGGATAAAATGCGTTTTCGTGGAGAGCACGCGGTCGATCGGGGACAATTTGTTGGAGACGAACGCCGCCACTTCCTTGAGCGTTCTCCCTTCGATCTCCACGAGCAGATCGTAAGCGCCGGACATCAAATACACCGATTTGACTTCCGGATACAAATAAATCCGCTCCGCGATCGCATCGAAGCCGTGCCCGCGCTCCGGCGTAATCTGCACTTCAATGAGGGCGGTCACCTTGTCCTGGTCCACTTTGCTCCAGTTGACGACGGTCGCATATTTGACGATGACGTTGTCCGCTTCCAGTTCCGCCACCGCCCTGGCCACCTGTTCCTCGGTCACGCCGAGCATCGTGGCGATCAATTCCACGGTCCGTCGGGCATCCTCCTTCAGGAGGTCCAAAATTTTCAGCTTCAGTTCATCCAAAAGACAACCCTCCAATTGCGGCCCCGAAAGC
>Ga0325352_100286_pt1 | contig 9254 bp, 7 predicted proteins | sample SM_ome_23_FD_205719 | JGI IMG/M metagenome (GOLD analysis project Ga0325352, IMG submission 205719) | Metatranscriptome of lab enriched sorghum-adapted microbial communities from California, United States - SM_Day2_7 (Metagenome... ...
ACGATACGATCGCCGCGATCGCGACGGCCGTCGGCGAAAGCGGGATCGCCGTCATCCGGATCAGCGGACCCGCGGCGATCGAGGCGGCGGCGCCCTATGTGCGCGCGAAGGTCGGCCTGAAGGAAGCGGCGACCCATACGGTGCAGTATGCGAAGATCGTCAACCCGTCGACGGGGGAGACGATTGACGAAGCGCTCGTCACGGTCATGCGCGCCCCGAGGTCGTTCACGGCCGAGGATGTCGTCGAGATCAGCGTGCACGGCGGCGTCGTGCCGGTGCGGCGGGTGCTCGATCTCCTGCTGGCCGGAGGCGCGATCCGCCTTGCGGAGCCGGGCGAGTTCACGCGGCGCGCTTTCCTGAACGGGCGCATCGACCTGGCCCAGGCGGAGGCGGTCATGGATTTGATCCGCTCGAAATCGGAGCGGGCGATGAAGGTGGCGCTGAAGCAGGTCGAAGGGACGCTGTCGCGGAAGATCCGGGAGCTCCGGCAGCGGCTGATCGAGCTGCTCGCGCATCTCGAAGTGAACATCGACTATCCCGAGCACGATGTCGAGGAGCTGACGAGCGCCTTCATCCGCGAGCGGTGCGGGGAAGCGCTCGAAGAGATCCGGAGGCTGTTAAAAACGGCGAACGAAGGCAGAATATTGCGCGACGGGCTGATGACCGCGATCGTCGGCCGGCCCAATGTCGGCAAGTCGTCGCTGCTCAACCTGCTCGCGGGCGCCGAGCGCGCGATCGTGACCGACATCCCCGGGACGACGCGCGACGTCATCGAAGAATATGTGACGGTGAGCGGCATACCGCTGCGGCTGCTCGATACGGCCGGCATCCGCGAGACGACCGACGTCGTCGAGCGGATCGGCGTCGAGCGGTCGCGTTCGGCGCTGTCGGACGCCGACCTGCTGCTCGTCGTGCTGAACCGGTCCGAACCGCTGCACGAGGACGACCGGACGCTGCTCGGGCAGGCGGCGGGCAGGCAGGCAATCGTGATCCTGAACAAATCCGACCTGCCCGCGAAGCTGGATGAAGACGAAGTGCGCCGGCTGCTGCCCGAAGCGGCCGTCGTGCCGATGTCGGTGAAGGAAGGCGCCGGCCTCGAAGAGCTCGGACAGGCGATCGCCGCCCTGTTCTTCAGCGGCAAACTGGAGGGCAACGAGGAGACCTTCGTCTCGAACGCCCGCCACGCCGCGCTGCTGAAGCAGGCGGAGCAGGCGCTCGTCGACGCGATTCAGTCGACGGAGGCCGGCGTGCCGATCGACATCGTGCAGATCGACGTCCGGCTGGCGTGGGAGCGGCTTGGCGAGATTACGGGCGACACGGCCGGAGAATCGCTGATTGACCAGATTTTCTCGCAGTTCTGTCTCGGGAAGTGACCGTGCCGGGACGGCGGGTTGTTTTGATGCGAAAGAGGGTGAGAACGTGGGATACGAAGCGGGACATTATGATGTGATCGTCGTCGGCGCGGGACATGCGGGCTGCGAAGCGGCGCTCGCCGCGGCGCGGATGGGCTGCGAGACGCTGCTGCTTACGATCAGCCTGGACATGGTGGCGTTCATGCCGTGCAACCCGTCGATCGGCGGGCCCGCGAAGGGGCATGTCGTGCGCGAGATCGACGCGCTCGGCGGCGAGATGGGACGGAACATCGACAAGACGTTCATCCAGATGCGGATGCTGAACACGGGCAAGGGTCCGGCGGTCCACGCGCTGCGCGCGCAGGCGGACAAATTCCTGTATCAGCACACGATGAAGCAGACGCTCGAGCGGACCGAGCGGCTCACGCTCCGCCAGGCGATGGTCGAGGAACTGATCGTCGAAGGCGGCCGCTGCAAGGGCGTGCGGACGCGGACGGGGGCCGAATATTACGCGCAGGCGGTCGTCGTGACGACGGGCACCTACCTGCGCGGCAAGATCATCATCGGCGAACTGATGTACGAGAGCGGGCCGAACAACCAGCAGCCTTCCGTGAAGCTGTCGGAATCGCTGCGCTCGCTCGGCTTCGAGCTGATCCGGTTCAAGACCGGCACGCCGCCGCGGATCCACGGAGACACGATCGATTTCTCGAAGACGGAGATCCAGCCGGGCGACGAGAAGCCGAAGTACTTCTCCTATGAGACGGAATATCGCGAAGTCGAGCAGTTGCCGTGCTGGCTTACCTATACTTCGGAAGAGACGCACCGGATCATCCAGGAGAACCTGCACCGGGCGCCGATGTATTCGGGCCTGATCGAAGGTACGGGCACGCGCTATTGTCCGTCGATCGAGGACAAGATCGTCCGCTTCGCCGACAAGCCGAAGCATCAGATTTTCCTCGAGCCGGAGGGGCGGAACACGAAGGAGTACTACGTGCAGGGGCTGTCGACGAGCATGCCGGAGGAGCTGCAGCTCAAGATGCTCCGCTCGGTGCCGGGGCTCGAGAACGCCGAGATGATGCGTCCCGGCTACGCGATCGAGTACGACGTCATCGTGCCGACGCAGCTCAAGCCTTCGCTGGAGACGAAGCTCGTCGAAGGTCTGTTCACGGCCGGCCAGCTCAACGGCACGTCCGGCTATGAGGAAGCGGCCGCCCAGGGGATCATGGCGGGCATCAACGCCGCGCGCAAGGTGCAGGGCAAGGAGCCGGTCATCCTCTCGCGGGCGCAAGGGTACATCGGCGTGCTGATCGACGACCTCGTGACGAAGGGAACGAACGAGCCGTACCGGCTGCTCACATCGCGCGCCGAATACCGGCTGCTGTTGCGCCACGACAACGCCGACCTGCGCCTGACGCCGATCGGCTACGAGATCGGGCTGATCAGCGAGGAGCGGTACCGGAAGTTCCTCGACAAGAAGAAGAAGGTCGAGGACGAGATCGAACGGCTGAAGACGGTGAAGCTGCGGCCGGAGCAAGCGCAGCGGGTGCTGGAGGCGGCCGGTTCCGCCCCGGCGCAGAACACGGTCGACGCGGCGACGCTGCTGCGCCGTCCGGAAGTGACGTACGCAATGATCGAGGCGGTGACGCCTTCGCCGGTGGAGCTCACCGAGGAGATGAAGGAGCAGGTCGAGATCCAGATCAAATACGCGGGCTACATCGAGAAGCAGATGCAGCAGGTGGAGCGGCTGAACAAGATGGAGCAGAAGCGGATTCCGGAAGACATCGACTACTACGCCGTGCACGGCCTGTCGACCGAAGCGAAGCAGAAGCTGACCGCGATCCGGCCGATCTCGATCGGGCAGGCCTCGCGCATCTCGGGCGTCTCGCCGGCCGACCTGTCCATCCTGCTCGTGCATCTGGAGCATTACAACCGCGTGACGGCGGCGCGGGGGTCGTGACGCTTGAGCGTTCCTTCCTGGTTTGAGAAGCAGCTCGCGGAGCGGAACCTGGAGATCACGCCGGAGCGAAGCGAACAGTTCGAGACCTACTTCCGGCTGCTCGTCGAATGGAACGAGCGGATGAACCTGACGGCGATCACCGAGCGGGAAGCGGTGTACGAGAAACACTTTTACGACTCGCTGACACCGGCGTTCCATCTGGATATGAACGGGATCGGCAGGCTGGCGGACATCGGTTCGGGCGCGGGCTTTCCGAGCCTGCCGCTCAAGATCCTGTTCCCGCATCTCGGGGTGCTGATCGTCGACTCGCTCGGCAAAAGGATCAAGTTCCTCGAGCATCTGACCGCGGAACTCGGCCTTGCCGGCGTGACCTGCCTGCACGCGCGCGCGGAGGATGCGGGCAGGATGCCGGCCCATCGCGACGGGTACGATCTCGTGACCGCCCGCGCGGTCGCGAGGATGAACGTGCTGTGCGAGTTCTGCCTGCCGTTCGCGCGCCCGGACGGGCTGTTCGCCGCGATGAAGGGTAGCGACCCGGCCGGCGAGATCGAAGAGGCAAGGCGGGCGATGTCCGAACTCGGCGGCAGGCTCGAGGCGGTGCATGCGCTGCGGCTGCCGTTCGAGCAGGCCGGCCGGCACATCGTGATGATCCGCAAGACCGGACGGACGCCCGCGAAGTATCCGCGCAAGCCGGGCGTTCCGGCGAAGCAACCGATCGCCTGAACCCTTCGGGGGACGTCTCTTCCCTTCCGTTGTTCCACGTGAAACATTTTCCGTGAACAAATGCGAAAAATCGGTTTGTCAAGCAGGAAATCCAATTTTCCGTCTCGAATCATTAAGCTTGCGAATGGCGATGGTTCGACGCAGCATGGCAACAACGAATCCAAACACATCACGCCGATGGAACATCGGCGTTTTGTTTCGGCAGTGAAGACGGGATATGCTGCGCGCTTGGCTTGACTGCCGCGGAAGCATTCGCCGAGTCCGGATGTCGCCGCGCGCCGCGGGAAGTCCCGTGCCGCGGGCGGATGCGCGGACGCGGTCGGCCGGGCGAACCGGCAATGGCATTCTGTATGGGGTAGGGAATGGACACATGATGAAGGAGCAATTTTCCCGGCTGTTTGGTCTGGGAGACCGGGCGAATCAGGATGAAGTGAAACAGATCCCCGTGGGCGAAATTGATCCCAGCCCCTTTCAACCGCGGACGGTTTTCGATGACGAGCGAATCGACGAGCTGTGTCAGACGATCCGCACGCATGGCGTCATCCAGCCGATCGTCGTGCGCGTCCGGAACGGACGTTACGAGATCATCGCCGGCGAGCGGCGCTGGCGCGCCGTCAGGAAGCTGGGTCTCGAGACGATTCCGGCGATCGTCCGCGAATTCAACGATTCCCAGGCGGCGTCGATCGCGCTCATCGAGAACCTGCAGCGGGAAGGGCTCACCGCGATTGAAGAAGCGGTCGCCTACCAGAAGCTGCTGGACCTGCACAACCTGACGCAGGAGAGTCTGGCGCAGCGCCTCGGCAAGAGCCAGTCGACGATCGCGAACAAGCTGCGGCTGCTGCAGCTCAGCGAGCCGGTGAAGCAGGCGCTCATGGAACGCAAGATTACGGAACGCCACGCGCGGGCGCTGCTTTCGCTTGATTCGGAAGAACTCCAGGTGAAGGTGCTCGAGGACATCATTTCGAAAGAGCTGAACGTGAAGCAGACGGAAGCGCGCGCCGCGTTCTACAAAGAAGCTTCGTCCAAGCCGAAAAAATCATCAAGGAAGATATCGTTTGCGAAGGATGTCCGCCTCGCGCTCAACACGATTCGCCAATCCGTCGAGATGGTGGCGGGAACCGGGATCGAGATCATGACGGACGAACGGGATTGCGGCGAACATTACGAGATCGTCATCCGCATACCGAAGCGCTAGTCCGGCACGCGGAAATCGGGGCGCGCGTTCTTCCTCCGCCGGCGGCCGGCGCGGGAACCAACGGACACAAGCAAACTCAGCAGGTGAGAGGTGAACCGGATTGTCGAAGATCATTGCGATCGCGAATCAGAAAGGCGGAGTCGGCAAGACGACGACCTCCGTCAATCTGGGCGCGTCGCTGGCATCGCTGGGAAGGAAGGTGCTGCTCGTCGATATCGATCCCCAGGGCAATACGACAAGCGGCATCGGCATCAACAAGGCGGATGTCGAGAACTGCATCTATGACGTGTTAATCAATGACGTTCATCCCCGCGATGCCATGGTGGAAACCAACATCCCGGGACTGACGCTGATTCCCGCCACGATTCAGCTGGCCGGCGCGGAGATTGAGCTGGTGCCGACGATCTCGCGGGAGATCCGGTTGAAAAAGTCGTTGGCGCTCGTGCGGGACATGTTCGACTATATCCTGATCGACTGCCCGCCTTCGCTCGGCATCCTGACGATCAACTCGCTGACGGCCGCCGACTCGGTCCTCATTCCGATCCAATGCGAGTATTACGCGCTTGAGGGTCTGAGCCAGCTTCTCAACACGGTTCGCCTCGTCCAGAAGCATCTGAACAAGTCGCTGAAGATCGAAGGCGTCCTGCTCACGATGTTCGACGCGCGGACGAACCTCGGCATCCAGGTCATCGAAGAAGTCAAGAAATATTTCCAGCAGAAGGTGTATCAGACGATCATCCCGCGGAATGTCCGCCTGAGCGAAGCGCCTTCCCACGGGCAGTCCATCATCACGTATGATCCGAAATCGAAAGGCGCGGAAGTCTACCTCGAATTGGCGAAGGAAGTGATGACCCATGAGCAGACGGCTGGGGAAAGGGCTTGACGCGCTGATTCCTTCCCTGACGGTAGGCGACGATGACAAGGTCATCGAAATTCCGCTGGCCGACATACGTCCGAATCCGTACCAACCCCGCAAGACGTTCGACGAGGACGCGATCCGGGAACTGGCCGAGTCGATCAGGCAGCACGGCGTCATTCAGCCGATCATCGTGCGCAGCGCCGTGAAAGGTTACGAGATTATCGCGGGCGAGCGCCGCTACCGGGCGTCGCAGCTGATCGGCAACGAGACGATTCCGGCGGTCGTGCGCGACTTCTCCGACCAGCAGGTGATGGAGATCGCGCTGATCGAGAACCTGCAGCGGGAAGATCTGAACGCGATCGAGCTGGCCCTGGCGTACCAGTCGATCATGGACAAGTTCCAGCTGACCCAGGAGGAATTGTCGCTCAAGGTGGGCAAATCGCGCTCGCACATCGCGAACTTCCTGCGGCTCCTTTCGCTGCCGGCCGAAGTGAAGGAACATGTTTCACGTGGAACATTGTCCATGGGCCACGCGAGGGCGCTGGCCGGACTGAAGGACGAGAAGAAGCTGAAGGAGCTGGCGCGCCAGACGATCGAGAACGAGTGGGCGTGCGCGAGCTCGAGGACGCGATCCAGCAGCTCGGGCGGAAAAATGTGGCGGCGAAAAAGCCGCAGGCCAAGGCGAAGAAGCGCGATCCGTACATCGAGCAGATCGAGGAACAGCTGCGCGAGCGGTTCAAGACGACGGTCCGCATCCGCCACCAGAAGGACAAGGGGCGGATCGAGCTCCTCTACTACGGAAAGCAGGATCTCGAACGGCTGCTGGAAATGCTGGAACGGCTGGCCTGACATCGGCCGCTGCGGCGTATTCGGGACAGACGATGCGCGGAAGCGAGGCTCCGCGCAGGACCCGATGTTCCGCGTCCGGCGGGCGTGAAGGAACGGGCAGACGTGGCGGGGCGCCATCCGGAGGCATCGACCGGGGGCGCCCTTCCCGTTTCACGGAGGGCGCGCGCAGGGGAGCCGGGAGCATCGAAGCCCGATACGGCGTCCGGAAACGATCAGACGTCGCGGGAACGGCGGGATGGCCGGAGTTGTATTCCCGGGCGGGAACGATTACACTAAGGATGCCATTTCGCAAGACGCGCGGCGGAAACAGCGGGGGGCAAGCATGGACACGCAATCGGAACGGATCATCTATCTGGATCACGCGGCGACTTCCTGGCCGAAGCCGCCCGGAGTGATCGAAGCGATGGTTGACGCGATGACGCGCGACGGCGCCAACCCCGGCAGGGGCAGCCACCGGATGGCGGTGAACGCGGGCCGGATCGTGTTCGAGGCGCGGAAGGCGCTGGCCGAATTGTTCCGGATCGCCAATCCGAACGACATCGCACTGACGTTCAATACGACCATCGCGCTGAACATGGCGATCAAGGGGTTCCTGAAGCCCGGCGATCATGTCGTCGCAACGGCCGTGGAGCACAACGCGGTGCGCAGGCCGCTGGAATACCTGAAGCGCACGATCGGCGTGCGGACGACCTACGTGGAGACGGACGAGCGCGGCCGCCTCGATCCGGGCCGGGTGCGCGAAGCGCTGCTGCCGGACACGAGGCTCGTCATCGTCAATCACAGCTCGAACCTGCTCGGGTCGATCCTGCCGGTCGCCGAGATCGGCGAGATGACCCGCAAGCGCGGCATCCGGCTGCTCGTCGACGCCGCGCAGAGCGCGGGCATTCTGCCGATCGACGTGGAAGCGATGGGCATCGACATGCTGGCGTTTCCGGGGCACAAGGGACTGCTCGGACCGCAGGGGACGGGCGGGCTGTACGTCCATCCGGAGATCGGGCTCGAGCCGATTCTGCACGGCGGAACGGGAAGCCAGTCGGAAGCGGCGGATCAGCCGGACGTCCGGCCCGACCGCTACGAATCCGGCACGGTCAACACGCCGGGGCTGGCCGGCCTGGCCGCGGGCGTCCGGTACATCCTGCATGAGACGGTCGAGAACATTCATAATAAGGAATGGTCGCTCACGCAACGGCTGATGGAGGGCCTGTCGGCGATCGACGGGGTGCGGCTGCTCGGCCCGGAACCGGGCGAACCGAGAACCGGCATCGTATCCTTCATCATCGGCAGGGCCGATCCGTCGGAGACGGCCTTCATTCTGGACAGGCATTACGGCATAGCGGTCCGGGCCGGCCACCATTGCACGCCGCTCGCGCACGCGACCGCGGGCACGGCGGCCACGGGCGCGGTCCGGGCCAGCGTCGGCTGGTCCACGACCGAGGCGGATATCGACGCGCTCATCGCGGCTGCGAAAGAGATCAGACGGTATTACTGAACGGAAATTTGCTGACGATACAGAAAATACAGATTCGGACAACATGGGGGAGTTGCGATGAGGGCGGAAGATACCGAAACCTTGTACGCGGTGATCGCGGGGATCGGCCTGCTGGTGGTCGTGCTGATCGTCTGGCTGGCCGTCGTCAGCCGCAAGTTGAGCCGGCTTACCCGGCAATACCGGGCGATGATCGACGGCACGGGGGTGGCCGATCTCGAGACGGTGATCGCCGGCCTGCAGCAACGGGCGGCGGGCGCGGAGCGCGAGATCGAGCGCCTGTCCGGCGGACTGGGCCGGCTCGAGGAGAAGGTCAGGCTGTCGGCCGGCCAGGTAGGCATCGTCCGGTACAACGCGTTCGCCGAACAGGGCAGCGACCTGAGCTTCGCGGTCGCGATCGTCAATGACGAGCGGAGCGGCGTCGTCCTGAGCGGCCTGTACGGCCGGGACCAGACGTTCGTCTACGCCAAGCCGGTCAGCGGCGGCGAATCGTCCTACCCGCTTACGCCCGAGGAACGGCGGGCGATTGAACAGGCCGGACGGCAGCCAGCTGCCGCTGCCGACTCACCGCATGGACGGCGTTGATGAGGCTCTGCGCAATCAGGTCGGCCATGCGCATGACCAGGTGCAGCCGGGTATTCTGCAGGACGAAATATTCCATGAAGCCGCCGACGTTGACGATGCCGGTCATGTGAATGTCGCCGACCGGCGGCAGATCTTTGTTGACGCCGGCGCCCGGGCGCACGGGCCCTTCTCCGATCTGGACGCAGCCGACGCTGGCGGCCTGTCCGAGGCAGGCGTCAACGCCGATGATGAACGAGCGCGGCGTCTTC
>Ga0325352_100297_pt1 | contig 9161 bp, 9 predicted proteins | sample SM_ome_23_FD_205719 | JGI IMG/M metagenome (GOLD analysis project Ga0325352, IMG submission 205719) | Metatranscriptome of lab enriched sorghum-adapted microbial communities from California, United States - SM_Day2_7 (Metagenome... ...
AGACCGCGCACGCTTAACTCTGATATGCTCCCCTCAAAGTAGACACCTGAAATAACAAAAATCAGGACTACTCTTGAGGGGAGTTGATCGGATGGCGCGCCTACACCTCTTTGATATGCGTTTCGTAAAAATGCGGGGGATTGAACCAGTTGCCGCCGCTCGCGACCCAGGTGGCGTCCAGCGGGACCCATTCGTCCCTCTCGCTCAAATACACGACGTTCCAGGCGTGCGGGCCGTATCCGCCCCGGCCGTCGTAGCCGAGCCCCGTCTCCACCTTCGCCTGCAGGCCGACCGCCCGCGCCATGACCGCATACAGGCGGGCGTAATCGATGCAGACTCCTTTCTTCGTCGCGAACGTTTCTTCCGGCGTCTGCTCGCGCCAAATCCGCTCCTCCTCGTACAGCCGGACTTTGTTCCAATCGTACTCCACCCGCGTGCCCACCCAGCGGTACAGCCGGCGCGCCTTTTCCTCGTCCGTCTCCGCATCCGCCGTAATTTGCCGGGCCGCCTCGGCGATGTCGGGCGGGATGTTCGCGTCGATGATTTCGTACCTTTTCCGTAAAATCCGGTTGAATTCCTCTTCCACCGCGCGCGTCAAAACCGGCATGTTCTCGGCGATGAAATCCCCGGCGAACGGCCGGATCACTTCCATGGCGCCTTTCCGGTACAATTCGGAAGACTGGATGTAGGCGGTCGCCGGCGCGTTCGGAAACAGCGACGTGTACACGAACAGGACGGCGACGAGCAACAGGGCGCGCCAAATCCCGGTCACCGCGCCGATGGCGCCGCCGGCAAGCAGGCTGGCCCACGATCCGCGCCGGCTTAGCGCCACGCGTTCCGCTCTGGCGGCGAAAGCGTACAGGGGAGCGGCCAGCCGCTGCAGCAAGATCTTGATCGGAATATAGGAAGCGACGAAGAGGAGGGCGAAGCGCATCAGCGGAAAATCGCGGACAGCGGCGACGAAAGTGAAGAAGATTTGCAAAAGGGAGTTTGTCTCTTCTTGCGGCGGCGAGATGCCGCGCGAATCAAGCCAGTTCCGCAGCCAGGGGGATGCGTGCTCCGCGCATTTCCAGGCGAGGAACAGACCGAGCGCCGTCAGGGCGACGTCGGCGATCAGCGCCGCCAGATGCCGGAATGAGCCGAAACCGCCCCTTGCCGCGCCCTGAACGACCGAGAAGGCCAGCACAACGGCGATGGCCACGGATATGAAATTCAGCGGCTGAAGGTGCGAAATGGCGTCACCCACCGTCAACCCCCCCTGTTTACGGAGCTTGAGGCAGATTGTTTTGTTTGGCGGCCTGTTCGATGAACCGGTTTAAAAATGCGTTCCGTTTCACGGTTGTTTTGATGCCGTTGTAGCCGATCGTCACTTCGTCGGCGCCCGGCTTGCCTTCGATCGTCAAACTTTTCGTTTGCACGGTGAACGTGCCGTCCGGATTTAGTCTGTACGTCGCGTTGGCGGCCTCGTTCTCCAATGCCTTGATCACCTGCTCCTGCGCGACGCCCGCCACTTCTCCGCCCCATTCGATCAGCTTGTCCTTGTAGTTGGCTCCGTAGTAGAGAAGTCCACCGACAATCGCCAGGACGATCAGCCATTTGACGAACGTTTTGACGATTTTGACGACGATCACGACGACGACCAGGGCGACGACCAGAACAAACCAACGGTCTTGCGCAAAAGCGATCAACTGTTCCACACGTTTCCCTCCAAGGCGTCCGGTTGGACTTATCTCGTAACAACTGGTATAACCGCGGGCCGGGCAACGTAATGTAGGAAGGAGACAACTATCGAAGCAGGGGTGAAGGTTATTGAAAACCGCCATATGGCTCTACATGTTTTTGTTCGTCGCTTTCTTCGATCTCCATGCCCAGTATCCGATGCTTTCCCCGTTCGCCCTTTCGCTCGGAGCCGCGCCATCGTTCATCGGACTTGTTCTGGGGGTGTATTCCATCACCCATTTGCCGGGCAACATGATGGCGGGCTACGGCGTGGACAAATACGGCAGCAAACCGTTTATCGTGCTCAGTTTGATCTTAGCAGGAATCGTACTGATATTTCAATCCCATGTCACCAATCCCTGGCAGTTGCTCGTCATCCGCTCGATCAGCGGTTTCGTGCTCGCCTTCCTCTCCCCGGCCTGCCTGTCGCTGCTCGCCAAAATCGCCAGCGACCGCGTGCAGCAAGGCAAGCTGATGGCGGGCAACGGGCTCGTTCATACGCTCGCCTCCGTCGTTTCTCCCGCGGCCGGAGCCTATCTCGTCGCCAAAATCGGTTTCTCGGCATCGTTCACCGTGCTCGGCTGGGTGCTGGTGGCAACCGGTGTGCTGGCCATTTTCGGAGTCCGGGAACATCGCCGCAGCCGAACGCCGAACGCTTCCGAAGATCATGGGCCCGCAGCCGGCCGTTCCGCGCTGCCCGCCCGCGAATCGTTGCCCGCCCGCGAGCCGTCGACCGCGCGCATGCCGACGGAAACCGCCCTTCCGGTGCAAGTCGGGCAGCCGGCCGTGTTTGCCGGCGTGCCGTGGCTTTTTTTCGGCATTCCGCTCGCGATCTCGTGCTCGCAAGGCATTTTGTTTTTCGAACTGCCGCTCATCCATGCGGCGCAAAAATCGATTCTCACTTCCGGCATCCTGTTTTCGCTCGTCAGTCTCGGAGCGCTGTTCACGCTCAGCATGATGTTTCTAAACCGGCTCTCCCCGTTCCACCGGACGCTGGCGGGAAGTTTGTCGCTCGCCCTCATCTTTTACGGCATGGCCGTCCATTGGTCGATACCGCTGACAGCATCGCTGTTTCTGATCGGGATGGCCAAAGGGGTCACCTTACCGGCGATGTCGACCCTGCTGGCGACGATCACCGCTTCAAGCCGGTACGGACGGGTATTTTCGATATTGTCCATTTCCTCCTCCCTGGGCGCGTTTTTCGGTCCGATTTTGGCCGGACAGTTGCGGATGCACGTGTCGCCCTACTTCATCGCCTTCGTCGGACTGATGCTGGCGCTCGCCATGTTGCCTTTTCACCGGATCAAAACGGCGGTGGCGGCCTGAATGTTGCGCTTTAATTCCACGTTTTTTTACGGCAATCGGCGGCGAAATGATTTATACTTGAAGATGGATCGGCCCCAATTCGGAACCGTGGAGGCACAAGCGCATGCAGATCGCCATCATCGTCGAGGGAAAAAACGACCGCAGCCGCCTGCGCCGGCTGCTGAGCGAAGAGATCGAAATTTTTTGCACCTACGGCACACCGGGAACGGAACGCATCGAACAGTTGAAAAAAACAATCGGCACCGCGCCGGTCTTTATTTTCACCGACAACGATGCCTCCGGCAAAAAAATTCGCGCGATACTGCGCGATGCGTTTCCGGATGCGGAGCAAATTTATACGCGCAAAGGATACGCGGGCGTGGAAGGAACGCCGGACGAATATCTCGTCCAGCAGCTCGAAAAAGCCGGCCTCGAAGCGTTTATCGACAGAACCTTACTGGATGAACTGAATCAGGTAAATGACCAGCGTGACCGTAAATATGCTGAACACGGTCGATGAAAGCACCGCCTGCGAAGCGAACTCCGGCTCGTTGTCAAATTCGACGGCGAGCAGCATGCTGCTTAGCGACGTCGGCACCGCGCAGGAGAGAACGAGCGCCTGCGCCATCGTTCCCTCGATGCCGAGCAGGCTGACGACCGCAAAACCTAAAGCGGGGCCGGCGCACAGGCGAAGCGCGTTGGACAGTAGCACATCGGTCAGGCGAAAGCGCCATTTCATGCCGCCGAGCTGCGCGCCGAGCGTCACCAGCGCCGTGGCGATAAACCCGCCGCTTACGTAGTCGATGGACACGTAGATCGGATGCGGCACGGGGATGTCCAGCCCTCTCATCAGAAAGGCGATCGGAATGACGTAGATGGCCGGAAACGTCAAAATCGTATGCAGCGTCTGCCGCCACGTCTGCTTGTGCGCGTTGACGCTGTAAATGCCGTACGTGTTGGGGATCAGATTTTGCATCATCATGATGATAATCTGGATGGACAAGGTGAACGGATCGCCGACAAACACCAGCTGGTTGAGCGGAATCGCGTAATTGGCGCTGTTGTAAAAGAGGACGCTGTTGCGCATCGCGCTTTTCATGCCGCCTTTGTAACCGCGCAGGAAAACGACGAGCTCGACCAGAAGAAACAGCGAGATAAAGAACACCGCGAAAAACAACAAGACCTGGCACAAAATCGCCAGCGACAATTCGGACTCGTACAGCATCTTGAACATGATCGCCGGCGAAAACAAATAAAAATTCAGCTTGGATAACGTTTTCATATCCAGCTGAAAAGCGCGCCGCAGCAAGACGCCGACGGCGATCATGAGCGTGAGCGGGACGATGTTGTTCAGCAAAATATATAGAAAATAGTTCAACGCAGCATGCCTCTCCCCATGAAGTTATTCCCGGTACAGTCGGATCATGTCCTGCGCGATCGCATAAGGATCGAATTCGGCGTTTTCCGCGTAATAGTAGTTGCGGATGTTGTTGTCTTTGTCGACGAGAATGACCATATTGCTGTGAATGAAATTGCCGTCCTTGTCTTTCTCAACGATGACGCCGTATTGGCGGGCCAGCTCCTTCGTCGCCGCTTCCTCGCCCCGCAAAAAATACCACCCTGAAGGATCCTTGACGAACTGCGATGAAAATTGTTTCAGCCTTTCCGGCGTATCGCGAACCGGATCGAAGGTGATCGAATAAAGAGCGGTCCGGTTCCCCCAGTACCCTTTCTCCATCAGGTAGTCCTGCACCTTGGAGAGCATGTAGGTCGTCACCGGGCAAACGTCCGCGCAATAGGAAAAATAAAAATACACCAGGCGGACTTTGCCGGTCGTATCGGTAAGTGTGACCGGGCTGCCGTCGATATTGCTCAACTGAAAATTCGGCGCGGGCTTGATGACCTTGTAAGGGGATTTGCCCGCTCCGTATTTCGCCGCGAGAGCCGCCGCGATGGCCAGCACGAGCACAGCAACCGCGAGCGTGAACCAGTGGCGCTTGATGAAAGCCTGCATGAGTTTCCCAACCTTCCAATGCTCGGGTTGTCGCCTTACTTCGCCGCCGTATCCAGCACCATGACAAGGAGCAGCAGCGTCAAATAATTGATGGAAAACACGAACACCCGCTTCGCCCAGCGGGATTCTTCCGCCGCGGCGAATCCGGAAGCGCACATCGCGAACCAGATGAGGCCGAGCGCGGCGGCGCTGAACAGATAAATTTCACCGACATAGCCGTAAGCGTACAGTAACAGCGATGTCGGAACGAGCAGCACCGCGTAGCGCAGCATGCTGATTTTCGTCTGGTAAGCGCCTTTCACCGCCGGCAGCATGCGGAACCCGGCTTTGCGGTAATCTTCCGCCCGCAAAATGCCGAGCGCCCAGAAGTGCGGAGGTTGCCACAGAAACAGGATCGCGAACAAAATCCACGCGCCGATATCGAGCGTGCCGGCGACGGCCGCATAGCCGATCATCGGCGGCATCGCGCCGGCGATTCCGCCGATCACCGTGTTCCATACGGAAGTTCTTTTCAGCCAGACGGTGTAAATCCACACGTAAACGAGCATCCCGGTAAAGCCGAGCAGCGCCGACAGCGGGTTGACCCACACGCCGAGCACGGCCAATCCGGCGATCCCGAGCGCGATCCCGTACCACAGCACGACTTTCGGGTCGATGCGTCCGCTCGGCAAAGCCCGCTTTCGCGTGCGGGCCATCCGTGCATCCAGATCGCGGTCCAAATAATTGTTCAATACGCAGCTGGAAGCGATGACCAGCGTCGTACCGATCAGCGTGAATATCATGAGCGCCACATCGACGTCCCAGCCCGAAGCGAGCCAGAATCCGGCGAAAGCGGCGATCAGGTTGTCGAACAAAATCCCCGGCTTCGTAAGAAACAGGAAATCTTTCAAGGAAGCGGTTTTCGATTCCTCCGCGTCCGCCGCGACCGCATGTTCCGCGACCGCATCGGCCGGCACGTCCCGAACTTCCCGGTCGACGGCCGCATCGTAGGTTAGCCGTTTGTCCACCGCCGTTGCCCCCCTTTAAAGGCTCCGCATTGTTTACCAGGCATAAAAAGTGTTGCGACCCGCATACAAACATACTATAGCAACCGCCGCGCGAATTTACAACAAAGCGGCCGCCGTTTTCATAAAATTGTTGGATTCGCGTCACCGCGAACGCCCGCGCTCATACAATGTAATGTCGGGATATTCGCCCAGCGAGGACTATTTCTTCCATGAACAGGAGGAGTAACGCGATGTTTTTTCGGGCGCCAACAAGAATGTCGGCTGTCGCCCAGCCGGGATTTCCGGGGTATACGCCCTACACGCCGGCGCATGCGGTCTCGCCGGCGCCGCTTGCGGGACCGGCCCAACCAGGAACCGCTTTTCCGGGAGCCGTTCCGCAGCCACCGTTGCCGCAAATACCGGCCGGTTCGCTCATTCCGGGCATTCCGCGGCCCAGACCGCCGGTCGGAGACGTCCCCGGCCTATTGCCGGCGGAGGAATCGTACATCGAGAACATTTTGCGGTTGAATTTGGGTAAAATGGCGACCATCTACATGACCTTCGAAAACAACACGCAATGGAACGCCAAAATTTTCCGGGGCATCATCGAGGCGGCGGGCCGCGATCACATCATTATCAGCGATCCGAACACGGGAACGCGGTACCTGCTCCTGATGGTCAACCTCGATTACATCACCTTCGATCAGCCGTTGAACTACACGTCTCCGTTTCAGATCGGAACGGTTCCCCGCTAGATCGCAGGAACGGACGCGGCGCGCAAGCGCAGGTGCTTCATGCGAAAGCGGCCCGCATCACTTGGAGGAAAGTGATGCGGGCCGTTTGCATTGGGCGCGTTTTCGGCGCATGGTGGATTTATTTTCGCCAAAAACATGGTAAACTTATATAGCAGGGATGGCTGACCACCCTCGATGAAACCAACCCGGGAGGAGAAAACGATTGGACACTGGCACACACCTGGTGATGGGACTGGGGCTCGCCGGTCTGGCTTACGTCGATCCGGTCGTGTCGGCGGATCCGTACGTGGCGACGGCGGTGCTGATCGGCACCGTGCTCGGTTCGCAGGCGCCCGATGCCGACGGGCTTACGCGTTTAAAAGGAAACGCCGCCTACATCCGGAACCATCGCGGCGCTTCGCACTCGCTGCCCGCCATCGCGCTGTGGACGTTGCTGATCACCGCGCTGATTGCGCTCATTTTTCCCGGCGTGCCGATATTGCACGTGGGCCTGTGGGTGGGGATCGCCGTTTGCCTTCATGTGTTCACCGACCTGTTCAACACTTACGGCACGCAGGCGGCGAGGCCTTTTTCGGAAAAATGGATTTCCTGGAACATCATCCACATTTTTGATCCGGTCATTTTCATCAGCCATTTGATCGCGATTTTGGCGTGGCTGATTCGGCTGGCCGAACCGACGCAAATTTTTTCCGCGCTTTACGGGCTGCTTGCGCTGTATTACGTCTGGCGAACCGCCGTCCATTATATACTGGAAAAAAGTTTGCCCCACCGCGATCCCGAAGCCCGGCCCGGGGACAAATATTATCTCATCCCGACGGTCCATCCGAACGGATGGAACATTGTCAAAAAACAACCCGACGGCGGCTATCGCCTCGGCGAACTGCGCAACCGGCAAATCCGCTGGGTCGATGAGGTGAAATCCGATGTTCATCCCGCCGTGGAAGTGTCGAAAAAGCACCCGGACGTCGCCGCTTTCCTGTATTTTTCCAGCTTCGCCTGCGCCGAAGTGAAAGACCATCCGTGGGGTTACGAGGTCCGCTGGGCCGATGTGAGATACCGTCACCGGAAGCAGTATCCGTTCATCGCCGTCGTGCTGCTCGACCATCAGTTACGCGCCCTCGACTCGTATGTCGGCTGGGTCAGCGATTCCCGGCTTGAAAAAAAATTGCGGGCGGACTATTATTCTTGAACAATTTGGCCGGATCGGCCGGAAGTCCGGTGAATATGAATAAGCAGCCAAAATCGTCCTGAAGTCGTGTAGAAATGTTATTGCGGAGGCACACCGAAATTTGCCTTGGGAGGCGACTTTTGTTTTTCATTCCCGCCTTATCTATAAATTCAAGGAATGAAAAACAACGGAGCCTGAGGTAAATTCGGTGTGCAGCGGACGATGCGGCACGCAGCCGGACTATTTCACCGGACTTCCAGATCGGCTAAATCGGCGGCAAGAAGCCCATGCGCCGCTTCACCTCGCGCAGCATGCGGTCGGCGATGGCGCCGGCGCGTTCGGCGCCTTGCCGCAATATATCGTGGATTTCCCCCGTGCGGCGAATCTCGCGGTAACGTTCCTGGATCGGCTCGAGCGTGGCGACGACGGCTTCCGCCAGCTCTTTTTTGAACGCGCCGTATCCTTGGCCTGCGAATTTCGCTTCGATTTCAGCGATCGACATGTCTGCGCAATGCGCGTAGATGCTCATCAGGTTGCTGATTTCCGGCTTGTTCTGCACGTCGAATTTCACTTCCCGCCCGGAGTCGGTCACGGCGCGACTGATTTTTTTGCGGATGACGTCCGGCGGATCGAGCAAGGCGATATAGCTTCCGGGGTTCGGATTGCTCTTGCTCATTTTTTTCGACGCGTCGTCCAGCGACATGATGCGCGCGCCGACCTCGGGAATGTAAGGCTCGGGCAAGGTGAAGAACTCCCCGTAACGCCGGTTGAAACGCTGTGCCAGATCGCGCGTCAACTCCAAATGCTGTTTCTGGTCGTCTCCCACCGGAACGAGATCGGCGTTATACAGCAAGATGTCGGCCGCCATCAGCGCCGGGTAAGTGAAAATCCCGACTCCCACCGCTTCTTTTCCCGCCGATTTTTCCTTGAACTGCGTCATCCGCTCCAGTTCGCCCATATAGGCCAGCGTCGTCATCAGCCATCCCAGTTCGGGATGCGCGGGCACATGCGATTGCAAAAATATGGTGGCCTTGGCCGGATCGATGCCCGAGGCGATGAACAGCGCGGCGACCGATTCGGTCTGTTCCCGCAAAGCATCCGGCTCCTGCGGCACGGTGACCGCGTGCAGATCGACCACCATAAAGAAGCATTCGTGCTCGTGCTGCAGTTTCACAAAATTGCGCAGCGCGCCGATATAGTTGCCCAGAGTGAGC
>Ga0325352_100298_pt1 | contig 9157 bp, 5 predicted proteins | sample SM_ome_23_FD_205719 | JGI IMG/M metagenome (GOLD analysis project Ga0325352, IMG submission 205719) | Metatranscriptome of lab enriched sorghum-adapted microbial communities from California, United States - SM_Day2_7 (Metagenome... ...
AATGATGAAGATGCCGATCAGCAACAGCGACAGCGACCCCGCTCCCGCCGGCAAATAGCCGGCATTCCCGCGTTTTTTCCTTTGCACGTATGCCGCCCCGTAACAGACGCCCACAAGCAGGAGGGCGCAGCCGATTTGCATTGGAAGCGGAGAAGAAGTAAAATTAAGAAAAACGTAAGAAAAAACGGCGGTCAGAAGCGTGATGGAGAACCATATTTTCCAATTGCTGTGACGGACCGCCCGCATGAGCTTGCCGCTCTGCGAAACCGGTCGTTCCGCCGGATTTTCCAGGTACAAGTTCAGCAGAAAGTCGCAATACTGCTCCGGAAGCAACCGGTTGTTTCGCCAATATCCGATCTCCTTGACAATGAGCTTGCGTTTTTCTGCATCCATTGCGCACACCTCCATATGCGGGAATGACGTTGCGCAAAAAAAGAGACCTCGCTGCGAGCAGAAAGGTCTTCGGCGAATCCGACGAAATGGGACGAATTATTCGAGAAAATCTTTCAGCCTCTTGCTGCGGCTCGGGTGCCGCAGCTTGCGGAGCGCCTTCGCTTCGATCTGGCGGATCCGCTCCCGCGTCACCCCGAATACTTTGCCCACTTCTTCCAGCGTCCGCGTCCGCCCGTCGTCGAGGCCGAAGCGCAGGCGAAGCACATTTTCCTCGCGCTCCGTCAGCGTATCGAGCACGTCTTCCAGCTGTTCTTTCAACAGCTCGTACGCCGCGGCGTCGGCCGGCGCGAGCGCTTCCTGGTCCTCGATGAAATCGCCGAGATGGGAATCGTCCTCTTCCCCGATCGGCGTTTCCAGCGATACCGGTTCCTGGGCGATTTTCATAATTTCCCGCACTTTCTCGACCGACAGATCCATTTCGGCGGCGATCTCTTCCGGAGTCGGTTCGCGTCCCAGTTCCTGCAGCAGCTGGCGCGACACGCGAATCAACTTGTTGATCGTCTCCACCATATGCACCGGGATGCGGATCGTCCTCGCCTGATCGGCGATCGCCCGCGTGATGGCCTGGCGGATCCACCATGTCGCGTAGGTGCTGAACTTGAATCCTTTGGTATGGTCGAATTTCTCCACGGCCTTGATGAGCCCCATATTGCCTTCCTGGATCAAATCGAGAAACAGCATGCCTCTGCCCACATAACGTTTGGCGATGCTGACGACGAGCCGCAAATTCGCCTCGGCCAACCGTCTTTTCGCTTCCTCGTCCCCCTTGCCGATGCGTTTGGCGAGCTCGACCTCGTCTTCCGCGGACAATAGCGGCACGCGTCCGATTTCTTTCAGATACATGCGCACCGGGTCGTTGATTTTGATCCCCGGCGGGAGAGACAGATCTTCGTCGAAGTTAAAATCCTCGACGTCGTGATCGTCGGAACCGAGCTCCAAGTCGTCGTCCGTTTCATTGCCGACGTCGATGCCCAATTCGGAAAGCTGCTCGAAAAATTCGTCGATCTGCTCCGGATCCTGTTCGAACGGAGCCAGCTTTTCCATAATGTCCTTGTAGGTCAGAGAGGAACGCTTCTTGCCCAGTTCAATCAACTGTTCCTTGACTTGTTCCAAAGTCTGCTCGGTCTCCAGCTCCGTATGCTGATCATTCGCCATAATCCATTTCCCTCCTCCCTAGAGCCTTCCCATCCGTCGCGTCTACAACGATTTCAGCTGTCTCTCTAGGGTAATAATCTCCTTACCAATCTGCGCAGCAAGAACGGCTTCACCCGAACGTTCCGCACGAATCAATTCTTCTTTCTTTTGCCGTATCGTTCGCATTTGCCGCCTGTATCCGGTTATGATCTGTATATAATCCTCAATGACCTGTTCGGTTGCCCCCTGAAACGTATCCATCATTGAAATCGAGCTGGCCGCGCTTTCCAGCCTTTCATCCTGCAGAGTGGCGATAAACTTGCTTACATCCGGTTCGTTTCCCAGGGCGTAATACGCATACAAATACGCCGCCAAAGCCGCATGCGTTTCATCGTTGAACTGGTCGTCAATCCGCTCCTGCACCATCAGCGCCACTTCCCGGTCGTGCATCATCACCTCAAGCAACTTGCGCTCGGCGTTATGGTACGCGGGAAGCAGCGAGGGAGCGCGTTCCGCCGATCTTCCGCCGCCATTCATAGCATTATTCCACGGAATGGCCATATTATCCCCATTCGCCCGGATTTTTTGCAATTGTTGCCGGATTTGGTTCATTTCCTGCTTGAGCGTCTCGAACGAATAATCGAATTCGGACCCCAATTCTTTCAAGTAATGCTCCCGCTCCGTCGGCGCGGGGATTTCGGCGATGATGCCGAGCGCATGGCGGATGTACCGCAACTTCCCGTCGTCATCCTGCAGCCGAAAATTTTTTTTCGTGTAGACCAGTTTGTACTTGACCGACGTGACGGCGGATTCGATGACGTCCCGCACGAACCGGTCCGAACCGTACCGCTCGATGTATTCGTCGGGGTCGAGCCGATCGGGAATCATCGCGACCTTCACCCGGCAACCGGCGCCTTCCAGGATGGCGATGCTTTTGAAAGCGGCGCTCTGTCCCGCATCGTCCCCGTCGTAACAAACGATCACCTGATCGGCGTTGCGCTTGATGACGGCGGCGTGCTCCTCCGTCAACGCGGTTCCCATCGTGGCCACGCCGTTGGCGACGCCGGCCTCCCACGCCTTGATGACGTCGGCGTATCCCTCAAACAGAACGAGCTGCCGCTGTTTGCGGATGGCGGGGCGCGCCAGATGAAGATTGTACAGGTTGCGGCTTTTGTTGAAGAGCGGTGACTCCGGGCTGTTCAAATATTTGGGCTGGACGTCTCCCAATGCCCTGCCGGCAAAAGCGATCACCTTTCCTTTCGCATCGCGGATCGGGAACATCACCCGATCGCGAAAGCGGTCGATATAGCCTGCGCCTTCCGACCTGGAAGCAACAAGCCCGCCCTTTTCCATGAGCGGGAGTTCAAATCCGCGCCGCCGCAAAAACTGCGTCAGCGTATCCCACCCCGCCGGTGCGTAGCCGATCTGGAACGTCTCGATCGCCTTGTCGGTAAATCCGCGTCGGCGCAAATAATCGACGGCTTTCTTGCCCTCTCCGGTGTTGATGAGGATGTAGTGATACAGTTTCGCGGCATGTTCATGCGCTTCGTACAAATTCGCGCGCTCCAATTGCTCCTCGGTCGGCTCCTGCGGACGGTCGTCCCATGTGATCGGAATATGGGCTTCCTCCGCCAACTGTCGGACCGCTTCCGCAAAGGAACAGCCTTCGATTTGCATGACGAACTTGATGGTTCCGCCGCCGGCACCGCAGCCGTAGCAGTAAAAAATTTGCTTTTCCGGGGTGACGGTGAAAGAAGGGGTTTTCTCCGAATGAAAGGGGCACAGTCCCTTCAGGTAACGGCCTTGTCGCGTCAGATGCACGTGCTTGCCGACAACGTCGACGATATCGTGGTGTTTCAGGACAGCATCGATGACTTCTTGAGGAATTCGTCCGTTACTCATCCTATCCACCTTCATGCGAATTAACACGTATACGTTATTCGCGATCCCGTGAAATTTTCCTGCAACGAGCTGCAAACTTTCGACAGCATTTGCGTCATACCACCCGGGAAGCGCCCGTACGCAAGGTCGCCTCCCTCTGCTGCATCATTTCGTTTCGTAATAATATAATATACGCCGGATAAGCAAAAAATCCTGCTTCTTTTTCTGAAAGTCACCGAACTTCAGGACCAGACCAGTTTGTGGAAGTCGGCGAATTGTCCGATGTCTTCCGCGATCGAGCGCAGCAGGCCGAGGCGGTTGCGGCGCACCCGCTCGTCGTCGGCCATCACCATCACGGCGTCGAAGTAGGAGGTCACCGGTTCCTTCAGTCCGCTGAGCGTCTCAAGCGCTTCATCCGCACGGCCGTTCGCCAGATGTTCGGCGTAAACGCCGCGCAGTTCGCGCCACGCCCGCTCCAGTGCATGCTCGGCCGGATCGGTGAACAGATCGGCGGAATAATCGGACGATTTCGCTTTGTTCGCCAGATTGCCCACCCGGTTGAACGATTCCACGGCCGCTTTGAAATCCGGCCGCTGAACGGCCGCCATCAGGGCGAGCCCGCGCCGCACGACGGCGGAGACGTTGTCGAAGCCGGCGGCCATGACCGCATCGACCGCGTCATATCGGACGTTCCGCTCGGACAGCACGTTTCGGACCCGCAGCGCAAAAAATTCAAGCGCTTCTTTACGCACCGTCTCGCCGCCGCGCTTCATCAACCCCGCTTCCTCGTGGATGCGGATGACGATATCGAGAAGCTCGGACAGCGCAAGCGGCAGGCGGTGGTCAAGCAAAATCTGCACGATGCCCGCCGCCTGGCGCCGCAGCGCATACGGGTCCTGCGAGCCGGACGGAATGATGCCGATCGAGAAGCAGCCGGCGATCGTATCGATCTTGTCGGCGATGCCGACCAGCGCGCCGACGAGCGATGCCGGGCTCCGTTCGCCGGAGAAACGCGGCTGGTAATGTTCGAACACGGCTCTCGCCACCGACTCCTTCTCTCCCGCCTTGCGCGCGTAGTCTTCCCCCATCACGCCCTGCAATTCCGGAAACTCATACACCATCTGGGTGACGAGGTCGAACTTGCAGATCGCCGCAGCGCGCCTTACATCCTCTGCCGTAACCGGATCGACTCCGACCCGGTGGGCCAACCTTTCGGCGATGCGCACGATTCTTCGCACCTTGTCGCCCATCGTGCCCAGCTCTTCGTGGAAGACGATCGTCTCCAGGCGGGCCAGCGCGCTGTCGATCGACATGTTCAGGTCTTCACGGTAAAAAAACATCGCATCGGAGAGCCGCGCTTTCAGCACTTTTTCGTTCCCCCGGGCGACCTGATCGAGCGAGGTGCGGTCGCCGTTGCGGACCGTGACGAAGTGGGGCAGAAGATGGCCGTCGATGTCGAACACCGGAAAATATCGCTGATGCTCCCGCATTGAAGTGATCAGCACTTCCTGCGGGATCGACAAAAAGTCGGGATGAAAATTCCCGTGCAGCACGGTCGGGTATTCGACAAGGAAGGTGACCTCTTCCAGCAAATCTTCGCGAACCTGGATCTGCCATCCTGTTTCCAGTGAGAGTTCGCGAATTTGCTCCAAGATCATTCGCTGGCGCTCGTCGATGTCGGCGATGACGAATTGCTCCCTCAGAGCGCCGACGTAATCGGATGCGTGCGCGAGCTCCACCTCACCGCCCAGAAAGCGGTGGCCCCTCGTCGTCCGGCCGGCCGTAACGCCGGCCAGTTCGATCGGGATGACTTCTTCGCCGTACAAAAGCACCATCCAGCGGATCGGACGGACGAATTTCAGATCGTGGCCGCCCCATCGCATATTTTTCGGGAAATTCATTCCCGCGATCAGCGCCGGAAGACCGTCCTTCAGCACCTCCGGCGTGGCCGCGCCGATGCTGCTTTTGACCGCGAACACATACTCCGCTCCGTTCAGCTCTTTGAAGAACAGGCTTTCCGGCTCGACGTTCTGGCTTCGGGCGAAACCGAGCGCCGCCTGGCTCCATCCGCCGTCCGCATCGAGGGCGATCTTGCGGGAAGGACCTTTCACTTCCTGGTGGATGTCGGACTGTTTTTCCTCTACATGTTTCACCAACACGGCAATGCGCCGGGGAGTGGCGTAAATTTCCGTCGTGCCGCCGTGCGCGATGCGCCGCTCGGCCAGCCAGTTGTCCATCTTTTCCTTGAGTTGTTCCGCGGCGGCGCGGACAAAGCGCGCGGGAATTTCCTCCATGCCGATTTCCAGGAGCAAGTCTCTAGCCATGATTCACCACTCCTCGTCCATGTTTCGCAAGCATCGGAAAGCCCAGCCGTTCGCGTTCCGCCAAATATTCCGATGCGCAGGCGCGGGCCAGATTGCGCACGCGGGTCAAATAACCCGTCCGTTCCGTCACGCTGATCGCGCCGCGCGCGTCGAGCAGGTTGAACGTATGGGAACATTTGAGCACGTAGTCGTACGCCGGGAATACGAGGTGCTGGTCCAGCGCCTTTTTCGCCTCTTCCTCGTACATGCCGAACAGGGAAAACAGCATTTTCGCGTCGGACACCTCGAAAGTGTATTTGGAATGCTCATATTCCGGCTGGTGAAACACGTCGCCGTACGTGACGCCGTCGACCCACTCCAGTTCGAATACGTTCTCCTTGTTCTGAATGTAGCAGGCGAGCCGCTCCATCCCGTACGTAATTTCCACCGCCACCGGATTGGCGTCGATGCCGCCGACTTGCTGGAAATAGGTGAACTGGGTTACTTCCATGCCGTCCAGCCACACTTCCCAACCGAGTCCCCAGGCGCCCAACGTCGGAGCTTCCCAGTTATCCTCAACGAAGCGGATGTCGTGATGCAGCGGATCGATGCCGAGCCGCTTCAGGCTGTCGAGATAAAGCTCCTGTATGTTGTCCGGTGACGGCTTCATGATCACCTGGTATTGATGGTGCTGGTACAATCGGTTCGGATTTTCCCCGTACCGGCCGTCGACCGGGCGGCGGGAAGGTTCCACGTAGGCGACGTTCCACGGTTCGGGGCCGATGCTGCGCAAAAAGGTCATCGGATTCATCGTCCCGGCGCCTTTCTCCACATCGTAGGGCTGAACGATGACGCAGTTTTGCTCCGCCCAAAATTGCTGCAAAATCAATGTCATCTGCTGGAAATTGATCGGCTTTGCCATGCTCTGCCTCCTTCAATTCACTCTTTTCCGCAAATCGGCTCTTTATTAGGCGCCAACCGTTCGTTCGCGCACAAAAAAAACCCGCCGCCCATGCCACCGACCGATGACATAGGGACGAGATTTGTGCTCCCGCGGTTCCACCCTATTTGGCGCGTTCATCGAGTCGAACACGCCCGCCTTCATTCACGCGTACTCCGGAACGCCGTTCATTCACCGGCGGGCCGGGCTTGCACCCACCCCGGCTCGCTGTCGCCGCCCGCATGAATTACTCTTTTCCTTCATCGCACGCATCCATATTCATGATCCATCTTTGTATCATAGCAGATATTTGGGGATTTGTAAAGAGCAAAATCCCGCTTTCAAAATGAGGCGCCCCGCCATCGAGCCGCGTCAAAGCCCAGCATGGCGGGGGCACCCGTGCAAATTCCGTTCAACCTGAAGCGAACCTCAAATCATGCGGTGTCGCAAACCGCCGTTTAGCGGGCTTGCAATTCCGCAATGATCTTGTCGGCTTTCTCTTGCGCTTCGCGCAAAACGGTGTTGATGTCTTTCTTGTTGATGGCCATTTCCTTGCGCATCGCGCGAATGACTTCCTGAACCTGCTTGTCGGCGGGATGCGGCGTCGGCGACGGCGACGGCGCATATTTGTACACAGCTTCCAGGTTTTTGCCTTTCAGGGACGGGAATGCCGCGCCGAATTGCTTCATGACTTCAATGTCGTTCAGGGCGGTCAGGCGGCCGTTTTGCGTCAGCATGATCTGCTGTTCTTTGGAAGTCATCATCTCGATGACTTGCATCGCTTGTTCCTTATGCTTGCTTCCTTTCGGAATGACCAAAATTTCCGGCAGCGCATGGCGGCCTTTTTTGAGGGTGTCCTCAAACCGCGGGTCGGTCACCATATCCCAGTTCATCGTGTTGCCCTTCGCTTCTTGGCCGATGATGTCGCTGAGGATCTTGGCCACCCAGTCCGCTTGCATCGCCTGAATGTGCGTCGTCGTAAACCCGTCCGGTCCGTACGTGTATTTGCTGCCGTTGACATATCCGGGTTGGGCGTAAACTTGCGCGAAAATTTCAAGCACTTTCCGATACAGCGGCGTGTCGATGAGCGCCTTGTTCGTCTTCGGATCGACAAACGGTTGGGAATACGGGCTCAGCAAATGGTCCGGGAAGCGCGGGTCCCAACCGATATACTGAATGCCGTCGGCCTGCCGGGTCAACCGTTTGGACAGGTCAAGCACATCGTACCAAGTCATGTCGTCCTTCGGATAGGGGACGCCGAACTTGTCGAAAATGTCTTTGTTGTAGAACAGCACGCCGGTGTTCATGTCGAACGGAATGCCTTCCAGCCCGCCGTTCGGATTAAGATTTCGCACCGCCTGGATCAGTTCCGGCCGGAATTTGTTAATATCAATCTTCATTTTCTTGGCCAGATCGGTCAGATCGGACGGCAGATCCAGTTCTCTGAGCGGCATGTGCCAGTCCGAGTCCGACATGATCAGGTCGGGGATGTCTCCCCCCGCGACGAGCTGTCCGAGGTCGCCTTCCAGTTTTTGCAACGTGATGTGCGGATATTTCTTCTTCAACGGATCAATAAAGATGCTCTGGTATTCGACGTCCGTCAAACGAACGACGTTGACGTAAAATTTCAGCGTAACGGGATCGGTGGGAACGACAAATTCTTCCTCCGCCTGTTTGCCCGAATTATCGGACTTCCCGCCGCCGCAGCCGGCGAGAACGAATGCGGCCGCGATCAATGTGATAGCAATCTTTTTCCACTTTCCGGTCATACGTACTCCCCCTAATCATTGAATCGTTCGAAATGTTTTTCCATGCGACTACTGTTCGTGCACCGATTTGTTCAGCAGCACCCCTCCTTTCGCGTCGGCGGCACAGTTCCCAAAAACCCCGCAGGCGAGTGGCTAAGCCCATGCGACGTCGGGAAAAACCGGGAAAATTCATTTCGTCAGCACTATCAGAATAAAGCGAATTCGTTATCGCACAATCAAATGCAATTCGGCAATTTGTAAAATTTTTTAACCGCTTCAAAAAATGTGCTGACGAAAAAAGAACCGCAGAATTTGTTGCCCTGCATATCACAAAATACAAGGTCACCAAATCTGGGTTCTCCTATTCTCCACCCGGATTGCCAACTATATCAAATATTTAAATCGTAAACGTTTACTTTCATTATAAGCGGGTCCCCGCGTTTTGTCAACAGGCCGAAAATTCACCATATTTGCGAATCAGACTATATAAAATTTTTCCATTTGCTCAATAAAATTCCGTGATTTCCATTGTATTGGGATATGCGTATCGAAAAACGAGCGGATGATGCGTCCCAACTGTGCCCGCGTAGCCGCTTTCAGCTCGATTTTGCCGAGGTTGCGCAGGTCCATCTTCTGAAACAGCCTCATCAGCCGGAGCGTCGCCAGCGAGATGTCCACCGCACTTGGGTCCCGCCGCC
>Ga0325352_100323_pt1 | contig 8917 bp, 7 predicted proteins | sample SM_ome_23_FD_205719 | JGI IMG/M metagenome (GOLD analysis project Ga0325352, IMG submission 205719) | Metatranscriptome of lab enriched sorghum-adapted microbial communities from California, United States - SM_Day2_7 (Metagenome... ...
ACGTCTTCGGCGCGGTCCCATGTCGGCCGCATGGCCGGCGTTCCCAATTTCGGCAAAAGGAGAGTTGCCCGTGGGTTTCCTGAACAAATATATACGGAAATACTGGAAGCTCTTTTTCCTGTCCATCTTTTTCGTCACGGTCGAAGCGGTGTGCGATTTGCTGCAACCGACGATCATGGCGAAAATTATCGACGACGGGGTCGCCAACAACCGCCTGGACGACGTGCTGCGGCTGGGCAGCGTCATGCTGCTCGTCACGGCGGTCGGCGCGGGCGCGGCGGCGACGCGCAACATCGTTTCGAGCCGCGTGTCGCAAAAATTCGGAGCGGAACTTCGGTTCGACCTGTTTAAAAAAATTCAAACGCTTTCTTTTGAAAACATCGACAGGTTCGACCGGGCATCGCTCGTGACGCGGCTTACCAACGACGTGACGCAAGTGCAAAACTTTGTCAACGGTCTGATGCGCATCTTTGTCAAGGCGCCTCTGCTCTGCATCGGAAGCCTGATCATGGCGGTGCGCCTCAACCCGCATCTGGCCGTCGTGCTGGTCGTGGTCGTGCCGATCGTCGCAGTGCTGATCGCCATCAACATGAGAGTCGGCTTCCCGCTGTTCATGAAAGTGCAGAAAGCGCTCGACCGCGTCAACGGCGTCGTGCGGGAATTTTTGTCCGGGATCCGCGTCGTGAAAGCTTTCAACCGGTTCGATTACGAAACCGAAAAATTCGGGATCGCCAACAACGAATACCGCTCCAAGGCAACGACGGCGATGCGCGTGATGGCCGTGTTCAATCCGGCGATCACGCTGACGGTCAACTTCGGGATCGTCGCCGTCCTGTGGCTGGGCGGATTGCGCGTGAACGCCGGCCAGATGCAAGTCGGCCACGTCATCGCGTTCGTCAATTACATGACGCAAATTTTGTTTTCGCTCATGACGATTTCGATGGTGTTCAACATGCTCGTGCGGGCGAAAGCTTCCGCCGGAAGGATCGGCGAGGTGTTTGCGGAGCGCAACGCGATGACGTGGGGCGATCGTCCCGCGAAAGAGTCGGGTGTGCGCGGAAGAATCGATTTTGAGAACGTGACGTTCTCCTACGACGGGCCGGACGCCGCACCGGTGTTGAAAAATATCAACCTGACCGTGCTGCCGGGCGAAACGGTCGGCATCATCGGCTCCACCGGTTCCGGCAAAAGCAGTCTGATCGGCTTGATCCCGCGGTTTTACGATGCGACGTCGGGAACGGTCAAGGTGAACGGCGTCGACGTGCGAAACGTCGATCCGAAAACGTTGCGGGAGAAGGTGGCGATCGTTCCCCAGAAGACGGTGCTGTTCACCGGGACGGTCGCCGACAATTTGCGCTGGGGCAAAGAGGACGCGACGCCGGAGGAGATGGAGCGGGCGGCCCGCATGGCGCAGGCGCACGAATTTATCTCCTCCTTCCCCGAAGGATATGAAACGCGCATCGGCCAAGGCGGTGTCAATTTTTCCGGCGGACAGAAGCAGCGGTTGTCCATCGCCAGGGCGCTCATCCGGAATCCGGAAATTCTCATTCTCGACGACTGCACGAGCGCGGTCGACGTCGTCACCGAGGCGAACATCAAACAGGCGTTGAAACGATACGCCGAAAATCTCACCTGCCTCATCATCGCCCAGCGGATCACGTCCGTCATGGACGCCGACAAAATCGTCGTGATGGACAACGGGCAGATCGTCGGGATCGGCAAACACGACGAACTGCTGCGCAACTGCGAAGTGTACCGGGAAATTTTCCAATCGCAGATCGGGAAGGAGATGCAAAAAGATGTCGCAGCCCGTTGAATCGTCGGCGCCCAAACGACCCCAGCCGGATATTCCCCCGATGGTCGGCCCCGGCCGATTCGGCGGCGGATTCGGCGGCGGATTCGGCCGCGGCCGAGGACCTGTCGAGAAGCCGAAAAGTTTCTGGGGAACGCTGAAAAGATTATGGAAATACCTGGGGAAAGAAAAACGATGGCTGATCTTCGTCTTCGCCCTCGTGCTGGTCAGTTCCTCGCTTTCTTTGCTCGGCCCTTATCTGATCGGCTATGCGGTCGACGCGATGTCCATCCCGAACCGTCCGGTCGATTTCGCGTGGCTGCAAATCGCCGTCCTCGCGCTCGCGGCGGCATATACCGGCGACGCCCTGCTGACGTTTCTGCAAGGCTGGCTGATGGCGGGCCTGGCGCAGCGGTTTGTGCAAAACTTGCGCGGCACGTTGTTCGGCAAACTTCAGAAGCTCCCGCTCAAATTTTTCGACACGCGCACGCACGGCGAACTGATGAGCCGGCTTTCCAACGACATCGACAACGTGAGCAACACCGTTTCACAGACGACGGTGCAACTGATGACCGGCACGATCGCCATCGTCGGCTCCTTCGTCATGATGGTTGTGCTCAGCCCGCTTCTGACGTTGGCCAGCCTCATCACGGTGCCGCTCGTCGTTCTGCTGGCGCGCACGATCGCCCGCAGAACCCGCGTCCTGTTCAAAAACCAACAGGCTCAGCTCGGGATGCTGAACGGCCACATCGAGGAGACGATATCCGGCATCCTCGTGGTCAAGGCGTTCAACCACGAAGAGAAAGCGATCGAGGAGTTCGGCGAGATCAACCACCGGCTGTACGAAGTCGGTCTGAGGGCGCAAATTTGGTCCGGCTTTCTCATGCCGCTGATGGGGGTCATCAACAACATCGGCTTTGCCGCGGTGGCGATCGTCGGCGGCGTGCTCGCCGTCAAAGGGCTCATTACCGTCGGGGTGATCGCCAGCTTCCTCAGCTATTCCCGGCAATTCGTGAGACCGCTCAACGAATTGGCCAACGTGTACAACATCATGCAGTCCGGCTTGGCCGGAGCGGAACGGATGTTCGAAATTATGGACGAGCAGGAGGAGCCGGCGGACGTGCCGGGCGCGGTCGAGCTGCGCAATCCGCAGGGCCGCGTCGTGTTCGACCGCGTCAGCTTCGGGTACCGTCCGGACGTTCCGATCCTGAAAAACGTCAGCTTCGAATCCGCGGAAGGAAGCAGCACGGCGCTCGTCGGACCGACGGGCGCGGGGAAGACGACGATCGTCAATCTGCTGACGCGCTTCTACGACGTGACCGACGGGGCGATCTACATCGACGGCCGGAATATCAAGGAATATACGCGGGACAGCTTGCGGCGCGCCTTCGGCATCGTGCTGCAGGATACGTACTTGTTCGCCGGCACGATCCGCGAAAACATCAAGTACGGCAAACCCGATGCGACGGACGAGGAGATGATCGAGGCGGCGAGAATGGCCAACGCCGACGCCTTCATCAGGCGGCTGCCGCAGCAATACGATACGATGCTGTCGGAGAACGGCGCCAATTTAAGCCAAGGGCAGCGGCAGCTTTTGGCGATCGCCCGGGTGATTCTGGCCCGACCGTCCATCTTGATTCTCGACGAAGCGACGAGCAGCATCGATACGCGGACGGAACTGCATATCCAGGACGCTCTGCTGAACATCATGCAGGGGCGCACCAGCTTCATCATCGCCCACCGGTTGAACACGATTCGCGACGCGGACACGATCATGGTCGTCGACCACGGCGAAATCGTGGAAAGAGGCTCGCATGACGAGCTGATCGAAGCGCGCGGAAGATACCACCGCATGTTTTTCAACCAGTTTAAAAACATCGAAGGCGCTCTGGATTCGTGACGCCCGCACGAACTTCGTCAAAAAAAAAAACGCTGCCGCCGATGCGGGAACGACCCGCGGTTCGGACGGCGGCGTTCGTTTTGGCGGCGAAATCGCGGTTTTCGCGCGCTTTTGTCGATGCGCCGCTGCGCTTCTTTTGCGCCTTCTTTGCGCTTCTTTTGCGCTTCGACTTTACCGCGCGCGCTTCCGACGGTCACGTTTCATGGACGGGCTGTTTCTTTGTTCGGTATATTTTCATCCGTTCGTTCGACATGAGCATAACGGACAACGCCGCCAGAACGGCGGGAACGAGCGCCCACAGAAACGTGTGGGCGATGGAGGAGGACAGCGCCTCCGTAATTTTGTCCAGCACCGGCTCTGGGATCAGGGTGCGCTTTTCCGGGGACAGCATGTCGCGCGGATCTCCGCCCGCCGGAGCCCCTCCCATGCCGCCGAACGCGCCGGCCAATTCGTTCGTGAACAAATTTCTTTGGATAATCCCGAAGACGGTGATGCCGAGCGTCATCCCGAGCGAGCGCAAGAACGCGTTCGTGGAAGTGGCCGAACCGCGTTGCCGTTCGTCGAAGTGATGGATGGCGGCCATGCTCAGCACGGAGAACGAGAAGCCGACGCCGAAGCCGGTGACGATCATGTATACGGTGACCATGGAGCGGGGCGTTTCCGGCGACAGCGTGCCGAGCAGACCGATGCCCAGGATGAGAAACAGGACGGAGACGATCATGACGTTGCGATAGCTCGTTTTCGTCGCGGAAAAACCGCCCAACTGGCTGGCCGCGACGGAGCCCAGCATCATCGGCATGAGGATGAGCCCCGAATTGGTCGCCGACCCGCCCATCACCCCTTGCACGAAAATCGGAATATACACCGTGGCGACGATAAACGTCGCGCCGTACAAAAAGGCGACGGTATTGCCGAAAGCGAACAGGCGCTTCCTGAACATGCCGTATGAAATGATCGGCTCGTCGGCTTTCGTCTCCACGAACAGAAAACCGGCCAACAGCGCGGCGAAAGCGATGAAAAGCCCGATGATGACGGACAAAATTCCGATGCCGATCGCCCAGTTCCCGAGGGTCCGCGCCTCCCTGTTCCGGGAGACCACCCCCAAGATGATGGCGACGGCACCGAGGAATACCGGCATGACAAACAAGGAAAGGATGGCCAGGGCGATGGCCAAATACCCGAACCAAAGGCCGTTTCCTTCGCTTTCATCGCGGTAGCGGTTTGTCCTGTCCTTTCTCACCTCGGGCGCAAATTCTGCCGCTGATTCAGCGTTGTAGCTGGCGGCGGGATGTCCGGGATCATCGTACATCTTTTCCGTAAAGTCGTCCGTATCATAGTTGAAATCGGGTGGCTTCGCGTTTCGTCCCCTGGTTGCTGGATTCTGGTCTTCCACCGTTATCCCTCGCTTTCAGGATCGGGAGCATTTATTAGTATTGATCCCAAACTTTCTTTTCACTATAGCAATGTTTGACTGCCGGTAGAAAAATTTCCATATCGCTCCCGTTCCCCGAAAAAATCAAAAAACATGATCGCATCCGATCATGTTTTTTGGCATTCCGGGCAATACCCGTATACCTCAAATTTGTGGCCGGCGATCGAGAAGCCGTCGAAATTTTCATCCAAGGCGAACATCGGGCACGTCTTAATTTCCTTCGTCTTTCCGCATTCCAGGCAGATGAAATGATGATGATGCTCCTCTTTCGAGCAGGCGATGCGGAAATGCTTCTCATTGTCCAGCTCCGTCGCTTCCAAGATCCCGAGCTGCTGGAAAAGGGAAAGATTCCGGTAGATCGTGTCAAAACTCAAATTGGGGTACATCCCCTTGAGCCCCTGCTGCACATCCTTCGCCGTCAAATACCTTTCGTTTTTGGCAAAAAATTTCAAAAGCTCCTCCCTTTTTCCCGTATATTTGTACCCGTTCTCCTTCAAAACGCGGATCGCTTCTGCCACATTCATGTCCATCAACCCCTTCCGACCGTTCTTCGTGCTTTTAATGCCCTCTCGTTCAAAAGGGAGAACAATAGCAGGATTCCCGAAATGACGACGATCGTTCCGCCGGGGGCCAAATCCAGGTAATAGGAGGCCAAAAGCCCGGCGATGACCGAAATTTCCCCGAAAACGACGGACAAAACGACCGCGCCGCGGAAACTTTTCGCGAGGCGCATGGCGGAGGCGACGGGCAAAGTCATCAGCGAAGAAACGAGCAAAACCCCGACGATGCGGATGGAGACGCTGACGACCACCGCGGCCAAAACGATGAAAACGAGCTGGAGGGCCCGGACGGGAAGCCCGCTTGTTTTTCCATAATCTTCATCAAAAGAAAGGAGGAAAAACTCCTTGAACAGCAGAAAAACGGCCGCCGTCACCGCCAGCGTCAGCAGGAGAACGACGAGAAAATCGAAACGGGTGACCGCGTTGATGCTGCCGAACAGAAATCCGTACAAATCGGAGGTAAAACCGTTGGCCAGGGAGATGAAAATAACCCCCAAACCGATACCGAGGGACATGATGACCGGTATGGCCAGTTCTTCATGGGATTTATACACCGTCCGGAATTTTTCGATGAGGAGCGCCCCGCAAACCGCAAAACCCATTCCCGCATACAAAGGATTGATCCACTGCAGGGAAGGGAAGAGCCGCCCGATCCATAAACTCGCTGCGATTCCCGACAAGGTGACGTGGCTTAAGGCGTCGGCGATGAGGGAAAGCCTCCGCAGCACGATGAAGACGCCCAACAGAGGGGCCACCCAGCCGATGAAGATTCCCGTGAGGAAGGCATTTTGCAGAAATTCGTAGCGAAACAGCTCAGAAATCATCGTTCTTTCCCCTTTTCGTCAATATGCGTCCAAGCCGTAAAAACGCAAAAAATCCTCGTTTTTTAACCGGCGAAATTCCCCGGCATTTCCCAGGAAATGGATCGTTCGGTTCAAGTAGGCGATCTGGCTGGTCACCGGCAGCACCGGAGCGATGTCATGGGTGACGAGGAGCAGGGTCAACCGGGTTTCCCGGTTCAGCTTTTTTAAAACCTCCATCAGGGCGTCGACGATTTTGACGTCCACGCCGGCCGTCGGTTCATCCAGGACCAAAAGCTCCGGCTTGCCCACGAGGGCCCGGGCGATAAAAACTCGCTGCTGCTCCCCGCCCGACAACGCCCCGATGTTTTGCCCGGCGTATCTTTCCATGTCCACCGTCCGCAACGCTTCCATCACCAGATCCTTCGCCTCTTTCGGATAAAAACGGAAGAGGCCCGTCTTCTTGGCCAATCCGCTCCGGACCACTTCGAATGCGGTGGCGGGAAAGTGGATGGAACGATTGGCCTTTTGGGATACGTATCCGATTTTTTCCCATTCCTTAAACTCCTCCACCCTTTTCCCGAACAGGCGGATTTCCCCTTCCCGGCATTTCAACAAACCCGTGATCAATTTCAAAAGGGTCGATTTCCCGGAACCGTTCGGTCCGACGATCGTCAGGAAGGTGCCCCGCGGAACGGATAGGGTAATATTTTCGAGCACCTTCGTTTCGTTGTACCGGTAGGATACATTTTTCACTTCGATGATCGTTTCGGTTTCGCTCATAGTTTCACCCGAATTTATTTCAGAATCATTCCGATTTACATCTCAAGTATAAAGGAGAAGCCTTCTTTTGTAAAGAACGGGGAAAAGAACATTTTCCCCCGCAAATGGAGGCCCCATCCCGTTTCCGAGAGGGGCAAAAGGGTTTGCGGCAAATCGCGCCGCCCCGGAAATGCCCGCAGGTAAAAACCGGTCCCGGGGAAAACCTTCCGCGGGGGAAGTTCCCGGCGGATCGCGGATACACGCAGCCGCTTTTCCCCACATATATTTGATTTAGGAGGGGAGATCATGGGATTTTTGGAAAACTTGATTCAGATGAAGCTGAAGACGGCCACCGGAAAGGACGTGATGAAAATCAGCCGGGCCTTTGAACTGGGGATCAATGAAGCGGCGGCTGAAAAGATCGCCGCCTACCTGCGGAAAAACCCGGTCAATATCCTGAACCATTCGGACCGGTTGAAGCTGGTCAAAGAAATTTCCAGGATTGCCGGCGAGCAGCCGGCCAAAAAAATTTACCGCATCCTTTCGGAATTGACCCGTTAAAAAATCCTCTGTCACTTTGCAAAAGGTGACAGAGGAACATTTTTATTCCCGGACGATCTTTTCCAGCAGATTTTCGTCGAATTCCTTTTTTCGCAGCATTTCGATCTCAAATTTATAGGGCGGCTTTTTCTTGTTTTTGTCCTCGCCCACATAGGGGGTTTCCAAGATTTTCGGGATCTCTTCCAATTGGGGATGATGGACGATGTAGTTCAAGGCGTCGAAGCCGATGTGGCCGAAGCCGATATTTTCGTGGCGGTCCTTCCGCGATCCCCGGGGATTTTTGCTGTCGTTGATGTGAAGCACCTTCAAACGGTCGAGCCCGATGACCCGGTCGAATTCCTCCAGCACCCCGTCAAAGTCGTCCCGGATGTTGTACCCCGCATCGTGGGTATGGCAAGTATCAAAACAGACGGACAAAAATTCGTTATGGGTGACCCCGTCGATGATCCTGGCGATTTCCTCAAAGGATTTTCCGCACTCGGAACCTTTCCCGGCCATCGTCTCCAGGGCGATCTGCACATCCTGGTCCTTCGTGATCACTTCGTTTAATCCTTCGATAATCTTTTGGATACCCTTTTCTTCCCCCGCGCCCACATGGCTGCCCGGATGGAGGACGATTTGCTTGGCGCCGATCGCCTTCGTCCGTTCGATTTCCGAACGGAGAAAATCCACCCCCAAGCGGAAAGTTGCCTTGTTCGCCGTATTGGCGATGTTGATGATGTAAGGGGCGTGGACGACGATCTCGACAATGCCGTGTTCCTTGGCGTGCTGCAGCCCCTTTTCGATATTCAGCTCCTCGATTTTTTTTCTTTTTGTATTTTGCGGCGCGCCGGTATAGATCATAAAGGCGGTGGCGCCGTAGGAAGCCGCTTCTTCGCTGGCAGCCAAAAGCATCTTCGCACCGTTCATCGAAACGTGGGATCCAATGATCAGCATCGTATTCTCCTCTCACTTTTCCATCAATCTTTTAAGGCTATTTTACCCTTTTTTTCCGCCTTTGTCTGTTCTTTCGCATCCCGTTTTCCCGCCGGCGCGTTTCCGCCCTCGCGGCGGTCCGGAAATGCCGGGCCTTTTTCCCGGGAAGGACTTCTGACAAAAACCGGTTACCCG
>Ga0325352_100330_pt1 | contig 8825 bp, 7 predicted proteins | sample SM_ome_23_FD_205719 | JGI IMG/M metagenome (GOLD analysis project Ga0325352, IMG submission 205719) | Metatranscriptome of lab enriched sorghum-adapted microbial communities from California, United States - SM_Day2_7 (Metagenome... ...
AATGGGTGGTTGGTTCATCTTGGCAAGAACATACTATTCCGAAGGCAGGCAAATTGCCAATTTCCTTCGCGGACTTTTCGGATTGCTCGGGTTGGCATTATACTTTTTTGTCATTCCCGGACTGCATTGGAGCTTCCTGATCATTTTTCCGCTCATAGCGATACTCGCGGCGGAAATCATCGGGGCGGTATGGACGCGCAACAGGAGGAAATCCGCCAAAAATACTAAAGCTTCGGCTCAACAATCAACCAGGCGGAAAGTTCAGGCAACCGCAAAACAGGATAACGCCTCCAGGACAAAACGCAAATTGACGGACGAGGAAATCATCAATGCGGATATCGATACGCTGTCGGGAACCGATTTTGAACGTCTCATGGAATTGTACTACAGAGATAAAGGATACGTTGTCGAGCGAGTCGGCGCCTCCGGCGATCACGAAGTCGATCTGATTTTGAAGGGCAAGGAAGGATATAAAATCGCTGTGCAATGCAAACGATGGAAGCAGGATGTCGGCAACGACATTGTATTGAGGCTTAAAGCCGGAAAACAGATTTACGGTTGCTACGACGCATGGATCATCACGACGAGTAACTTTACGCAAGCGGCCAGAGAAGCCGCCGAATCGTTGCGTATCCGTCTGATCAACGGACTGACCGTCCATGATATGATCAGCCGATGGAGAAAAGAACGCAAAGAAAGAGTAACGAAACCACGAGCTACGAGAGTTAAATAAGGTGATTTTTTGAGCAATCTAACGTTTTTCAACACACCGCACGGAGCGGGAAGCCGTACGATACCGAATGCGGACTTGGCAACAACGAAAACAAGCAAAGACCTCATCTCCAGTGCCGACAGCGACGCTTCTTTCTTTCGGTCACTGGAAAAGCGGGCGATATATCTCAATGAACCGCAAATACAGGCGGTGCGTCATTTCGAAGGGCCTCTGCTGACACTTGCGGGAGCGGGATCAGGAAAAACATCCGTCTTGGTATGTCGGACAGGCTATCTCATTGCTGTCCGCAATGTCGATCCGAGAAACATTTTGCTGGTGACGTTCTCCAAAAAAGCGGCGGAGGAAATGCGCGAGCGAATCGCACGTTTGCCCGGACTGAACGAAAGCATCGCCGCAACCATCCAAGCCCGCACGTTTCATTCGTTCTTTCTGCAAATTATCCGAAAGCATGGCGTGACGCAGGACATCCTGAGCGAAACCCGATACCAGCATATCCTGCTCAAACGCATTTTGCGCGAGATGGGCTTGCAGGACGCTTATCAGCCGGAGTCATTGCTGTCTCTGCTGTCTTCATACAAAATGCAGATGGTCGATGTGGACAGCCTGCCGGAATCAAGCGACGAAGAAAAAGAACTGAAACAGATATTTGCCGAATACGAGAAATGGAAGGCCGCCAATGACAAAATCGACTTTGACGATGTGTTGCTGATTGCTTACAAACTGCTTCAACAGAAGCCGTCGCTGTTGGCGGCATTGCAAAAGCGTTTTCTCTATGTCATGGTTGATGAATTTCAGGACACCAACATGGTGCAGTATGAGTTGATCAAGATGATCGTCGAACCGCACCGCAACTTGATGATCGTCGGCGACGACGACCAGACGATTTACTCCTTCAACGGAGCGAGGAATGAATTTATTCTGAACTTTGACAAGGTGTTTCCAGACGCCAAAACGATTACGCTGGATATTAACTACCGCTCCACGAGCAGTATCGTCGGACTCGGCAACGAGGTGATCCGGCATAATGCGCGGCGGAAAAAGAAGACGCTGAAGGCGACCAGACAAAGCAAAACAACACCGCAATATCTCCGACCGAAAAATACCGATGATGAGGCGGAAACGATCACGAATTACATCCTGCGTCAAACAAAGCAGGGAAAACGGAACTTCGGCGATTTTGCCATCCTGTATCGAACAGCGAGCAACAGCCGGGCAATCATCGAACAGTTTGTCATGGAGGACGTTCCGTTTGTCGATTACGGGAGTGATGAATCGTTCTACGATCATTGGATCGTCAAGCCGCTCATCGATCATATTCGTCTTGCCTTAAATCCGAAGGAATATGAGGCGATGGAAGGCATCTTGCCGACACTGTACATCAACCGTGAGCAAGGCATGCAGTTCATCCACGAACAGGAGACGGTGCAGAAAAAGAAGTGGCCGCTAATCCATCTGATGTCGTTTCCCGGCCTCAAGGATTTTCAGAAAGAGAAGCTCATGGAACGACTGAAGCTGATCAAGTCTCTGAAATCTTTGAAGCCGTTGGATGCGATTCAACAAATGCGCCGAGAGTTCTACGATCAGTATCTGGAGACGAACAAAAGGAGCAAACTGACGCATCACAAGGAAACGTTGCGTGAAACGCTGGATGAGTTAGAATCGTCGGCGAAACAGTTTTCCTCGATAGAAGAATTTGTTGCTTTTATCCGGGAAGTCGCGGAAAAACGGAAAGCGTTGGATCGTCGTCACAAAGACGATGATGCCGACAGGGTTTCGCTGATGACGATACACAAGTCCAAAGGGTTGGAATTCCCCGTAGTATGCCTGATAGGAGCGTCCGAAGGCAACATGCCGCACAGTTCCATTTTTGATGCGGAGCGAATGAACGACGTATTCACAGCGCATGAAGACCGCGATAAAATTACCGCCGCGCTGGAAGAGGAACGCCGATTGGCCTACGTGGCTATCACCCGCGCCAAGGATGAGCTGATAATTAGCTCACCAGCCTATTATCGAGGGAAGAAAGCGGCGGTATCAAGGTTCATACTGTCGGCATTTCCCAAACGCCTATTGAGTGACGCTGAAACACGACAACAGCATCCGGCGGCGGCAAACAAACCTTCTTCTGTCAACAGGCCAAAAACCGAAACCGTTTATGCATGGATATGTACCAGCGATACATGCAATGCATGGCAACGCATTAAAACCTTTGAGGAAGCGGAATTGCCATTAAAAGAATGTCCATTGTGCAAATCGCTGATGGAAAAGGGAAGCAAAGAAGTGATTGTGAATACTTGAATCATCACTTTTATCGCAATGAAGGGGAACAAGGATCAAAATGAGCAGAATTGCTATTCCCGAACATCAATTTTCAACTCTGAATCAGACGGACGTATTGAAAAAAGTCATCGAAACAAGCTACGATCTGCTACTGGGTCAGGTAGCAAAAGGGCGGATTGTGATTCAGAATGAGGCCTCTTTCCAGCTTCATTTTGCCTATATTCTAAAAACCGTTGGAGAGCTTATGCAATTTTCCCCCAACGATACATTTACCATCAAGCTTGAGACGCCTTACCTTTCTTCAGGTGCGTTAAACAAAAGTGGCTCCAGAAAAGCCAAAATCGACATTGTGATCGGATTGCAAAATGCTTCCGAAGCTACTACCTGTGCGATTGAACTGAAGTTTTTCCAGAAAGACAACCATAGGGAGCCGAACAACCGCTACGACGTTTATAAGGACTTGCACAATCTTGAGAACTATGTAAACTCAGGAAATTACGACTTCGGCCTGTTTTTCATCTCGACCGATCATTTGCATTATGTGAATCAAGACAGTTATTCACCAGATACTGCTGATTTTGATTTCCGACACGGCACAACCTATAAAGCAGGGCGAGTGTTGGAATATCGCACAACCAAGCCATACGGAGGCCCGCTTACTCTTCGAAACAACTATCGCTTCTTATGGAAAAAAGCAGGAGGCAATTATTTTATGATGCATTATGTCTGATTATTCTTGCAGTAAACATGAACATGACCCACAGTAATCTTTAAGAATATATAACAGTGGACCGAATTCCGTAGAGATGCTATAATTGTGCTAGACGATCTTGAGAGGTGGCAATTATGGTAATAGCAATTTCTTTTTTTGCAGGAGCTGGTGGTTTAGATACAGGAATCCATCAAGCTGGGTTTGATATTAAATTGACCGTAGAAATTGAAGAAACGTTTTGTGAGACATTACGTTTAAATTATCCAGACTTGAATGTTGTTCAGGGAGATATCATGGAATACTCCAGACAAAGAATTTATCGAGAAGCTGGATTGAATGAACAGCAGGAAGTCGATTTCATGTTCGGCGGTAGCCCATGTCAATCCTTTAGTACAGCGGGAAAAAGGCAAGCTTTTGAAGATCCTCGTGGCCAAGCAATGTTAAAATTTGCGGAATTAGTTAGAGCCGTCCGCCCAAAGGTATTTTTGCTGGAAAACGTTCGGGGGTTATTATCAGCATCATTAAAACACAGACCAATTAATCAACGTGGTGATGGTTATCCTCCCTTAGAACCAGAAGAGATGCCGGGTAGTGCACTTGCATATTTACTTCGTCAATTCAAGGGATACAATGTTACTTATGAACTTCTTAATGCCGCTGATTACGGAGTTCCACAAACAAGAGAGCGGGTGTTTTTTGTCGGAGTTCGCAAAGATTTAAGGACAACTTATACTTTCCCCCCGAAAACACACGATGCTGAAGGTAGAAATGGTTTACATAGATGGGTCACTCTTGGAGAAGTACTTCAAAATCTACAAGTAGAAGAACATCATTATCCTGAGTATTCACCTGAAAGATTGCACTATATGCGAATGATTCCGCAAGGTGGGGGCAACTGGCGTGACTTACCTTATGATATCGTGAGGGAGGCAATGGGAGGAGCATTTGAATCAGGCGGAGGCAAAGTTGGATTCTATAGAAGATTATGGGTGGATAGACCTGCACCAACTCTATTAACCTCCCCTATGCAAAAAAGTACTAATCTTGGACACCCTTATGAGGATCGCCCACTAAGCATTGAAGAATACTTAGCAATTCAGGAATTTCCTAATGGGTACCAAATAGCGGGAACAATGTCACAGCAATATATTCAAATTGGAAATGCTGTTCCAGTTAGGCTTGCACGGATTTTGGGCGAATCTATAATGCAATTAATTCAACAGATAGATTTACAACGGCAAATAGATCGGGCATACAATGAGGTTGCGGTAACTGCAATGAACGGATAATATTAAAGGTATGGGGATTGTTTCCTATACCTTATTTTTTTATAGGAGAAATAAACTATGTCACTCAAAATAACTAAAATCGACGGAACGGATATCACGGATGAGATCAGGGGTATATTAAAAAATTTTCTTAAGAATGTGTTTAAGAATCTAAGTAGCCTGACTTTGGATGATTTAACGCCAAACCCCCTCTTAATGAAATTAGTCGGCGAAGTTGCCGAACTTCGGACACCACAAGCAATAGTAGAATATTTAATCAATGCTCGCATTGAACGATCCACCAGCACAGGTTACGGGAATACTATACAAAAAATAGCAACAGCTTTCAGCAACACAACTGGTGTCGAAGGTGCTGACATTGAAGTAATTCGAGACACCAACGGGGATGGTGTGCCCATAAAGTGGCACATTCAATTAAAGTCCGGCCCAAGCACTGTGAACAAGGATATATGCCTACAAACTACGCGGGAATTACAATCTGCGGTTCGACGTGCACCAGGGTCAGCGGGATTACTAGGTATTACCTATGGGAAAGCAGATAGAGTAAGTAGTATTACACACAAATACCTGGCATTTGATTTTAAGGCGGGACGTGATTTTTGGGAATTCATATCTGGTGATCCAGAGTGCTATAAAAAATTATGGCAGATAACAATAGAAGTGGCTGAGAGTTACACTGATAAAAGTGGAAAAACACTGAAACAGTTGATTGAAGAAAAAAGGGAGCAATTGACGAGACAGTTTCAAAGTAAGTACGGTGATTCGGGAGAAGATATGTGGAATAATTTCCTCGAGGGGAATATGTAATATAGATTGGCTTGAAGGTGTTAGTCTCATTATGACGAAAAAAAAAACTAATTGGTAAAGTAAAATGGTTCAATGCAGAGAAGGGATATGGGTTCATAACTGGTGCCGGTGATAAGGACGTTTTTGTCCATTTCACTTCAATTATTGGTGAGGGATTCAAAACTCTAATTGAAGGGCAAACTGTAGAGTTTTCATTAAAAATGGTTGATGGCAAGGCACAAGCTACAGACGTTAAGGTACTACAGCGAAATCCTGATGTTATACATGATACAGAAGATAAAAAATTTTGGGTAAAAGAAGGAGGAAAAAATGAACCGGTATTTGTAAGGGAAATTGTCCCAAAGTTAAAGCGAAACATCATCATTCATCCTGAAAAAGTAAGAGATGAAACCTATATTGACTTGCTTGATTTGGATCGGAATGTTGTAGCTGATCTCAAAACACAAACAACTCCTTTCTTCAAATCAAGTTACTACGGACTTGATCCGCAATATGCTGTCACATTCAATAGAAAAGATTATGAATATTATAGAAACAGGTTCCCTGAAGCAATTATATATTGGTGGGTGAACTGGAAACAGTTGGAGTATAGTGACCGCAATGGAACGCGGCATTTTGTACAACCTTTGCATGGAGTGTGGGAAATACCTTTTGAAAATATGAGGGAAGTTATTGAAAATGGACAGGCCCCATTGCACCCTTATCAACGACGTATAAATGATCCGATTAATGCAAAAGATAGTTTCTTATTTGACCTGAGAACTTTTAATCGTATCCTATAAACATTTAGGAGGTTATTAATGTTTAGGACGGGACAACTTCTACAAAACGATGCAGAGTTTGACCGTTGCATTTGGTTCAACAAATTAGTGGATATATGGTTTGAAGGTGAACGAGTAGAAACTAGATGTTTTATTGAAAAATTTACAGATGAAGTAATCAAAATTAATGGTGGCTATTACCTACGGCAGAATATCCAAATTAAAATTAGTTGAATAACGATTAACTGTTTCTAGTTCTTGTCTGTTGTCAACTGGCTATAAATAAACATAAGGGATGTTGAAAATGGTGCACCCAACTGATAGTAATAAACCTATCATCGCTAGCACTACTGAAATTGCCGAATTCCAGTCTGCCGAAGTTATTGAGTTGATTAAAACACAACTTTCAAATGTTCGGGATGATTTCCGGGATAATCCTTACTTGATAGAAGCTATTCGAGTGCTACCTGTAGGTGGTTACAGAAGTGCTATTGGCTCCATATGGAATGCAGTAGTTGACGATTTACGCAATAAGGTTCTTTTCAGAAGCATAGACCTCTTTAATAAATCAGTTAACCTTGGGAGAACCATTAAAACGTACGAAGATTTCCAAAACTTCGTTAATGATGATCAATTGATTGAAGGTGCTTATAAGATTGGGGTTATTGGTTGGGAAGCCTCGAAAGTTTTAAGGCACGCAAAAGAAATACGGCATATATTCGATGGCCATCCAAGAAGCACTGACCCGTCCATTATTAAAGTTCTAGCTGTTATTGAGGACTGTATTAAGTACGTTTTGAGCGTTGAATATCCTATGCAACTGATCGATATCGATGAATACATTAGCATTATGGGAACACCGGACTATGACCGTAATGCAAATGCAATAGAAAATGCATTAGGTGATTTGCCAGAACATTACAAAAACGAATTGGCTAACAAACTCTTTACCGCTTACATTGATTCTAGCTGTTCAACAGTTTTGCGTTCCAACATAGAGTTTTGTGCCCCGATACTTTGGAAGGTTTTACCTAAGGAAGTTAAAGTGCAAATCGTTAGACGTGTTGATAAGGAAATCCCAAAAGGCAATGCTACTGCAACCTCTTATGCGTTCTCATTTGTTGAATTAGTTGGGGGAATGGGGTACTTATCAGTAAGTGCAAGAAAGTACCGTATTCAGCCATTAATCGATGAGCTAACAAGAAATCTGGATGTATTTGCAATTGAGAACAAATGTGTGAGGGAACTTGAGCGGTTTGCCGCCTATGTCCCGTCTGATTTGTTACCAGCATATGTAAATGCATTAACACAAACTTATGTCGGGCATATAGGTCATTCAATACATTTCAGCAGGACAGATTTTTATGCTGATGGAGCGGCCTTGGTTATACCAGGGATGTTTGAAAAATTCGATGACACTGCGGCAGATGCATTTATTCACTGCATTCGTACAAATAGTTTACTGAAAAATCGTATTAAGCATCCATCAAAGATGAGAAGATTGCGGTCTTTGGGAAATATTGTGCTTGAAAGAGTTTCCACAAACTACCATGATAGAAAGTTGCTCGAAATGCTTGTTGATGAGACAAGAGAAAAGGAATTCTTTACACATATATAAATTATTGTGATGAAACAATGTGTCGTAATAAATTAAAGCAGACGAAAACTTATACCTCACCGTCTGCTTTTTGTTTTTCATTATCGGTGTGGTTGCTGTGTTCAACCAAGCCTGACAATCACCAATTCGGTTAAAGGGAAAGTACAGAAGAATGGCGATCTAGAAGCCTGTTTATAAAGCATCGTTTAAGCGGCAATAAAACACTGCTGTACTGCATTGTACATCGCGTACAGTACAAAAATATTTAAGAAGGGCTAAAGCCGGTATCTACTAAAATTGCTCCAATTATAATGGATCGCAGTTTGATGAAGTCGTTGGTTGATCAAACAAAGCGTCGTTAGTTTAGACGCGATTGGTAACGGTTTTGACCTTTAAGCAGTTATCATTAACCTACTCTTCAGGTTCAATATCAAGTTCGTTGGCGTTCAATCCTAATTCTATCGCAACACTTCTTCCAGAGCTAAAGAATTTTTACCTTGGTCGATCTTATTTGTCAAATCAAACTCATTTTTATCTTCATCATAGCCAAATACCGTTATGACCTGGAATTTACTTCTACCCCGGAACTCAAGGCTCTTTCGTAGTCTGGTTGGATTATAATTCGAATAATTTTGTTCATTTGAAA
>Ga0325352_100335_pt1 | contig 8809 bp, 8 predicted proteins | sample SM_ome_23_FD_205719 | JGI IMG/M metagenome (GOLD analysis project Ga0325352, IMG submission 205719) | Metatranscriptome of lab enriched sorghum-adapted microbial communities from California, United States - SM_Day2_7 (Metagenome... ...
CATTAACCGCAACAATGGCACCTTCAGGATCAAAATTTGCATCTAACAATACCTTGGCCCGGAAAAGTTCCGGGGTAATGGGATCATGAGGCAAACTCTCTTGCCACGCTTCTACAATGGCTTTTTCATCCCCCGGTTGATAAGTTCTAACAATATAGGTCATGTTGTTCACCCCTTTTATTCCAATTCAAAACGAGGTAGTGAGCCTCCCCGTCTTGTATTGGCTCCTTCAGGAAGCATAAAAGCTTGCGCATATTTCACGCCCATTAAGCATCCGCGCACAACTGCCAAATGAGTATAGTAATCCAGGTAGCGGAAAGAAGAGACGCCTCCGGCAATAAACTGGTATTGTTTCATCGCTTCTACCCATATGTCATAGGTGGAGGTGATGTCTACATAGACATCGGGATTGTAGCCGTATGGATCCTCCCAATTCTCACCATAGAAAAGCCCCCTAACTGAATGGGCGGGATCTTTCCGTTCGAATGCTGGTAAAGCGGCTATCAATCTTGCACCATCCACAATAATGGGCGTATTTGCATGATCAGGGTGCATGCTATTCTTCCAATGCGTAATAATCACATCCGGTTTTTTCTCGCGAATAATATCGGCCAATTGAAACTTAATCTCCTCATTTACTGGAAGTTCCGCATCGCGGTAAGGGAGAAATATCGCTTCTGCTCCAAGCAGATCTGCTGCCCGTTTGGCCTCTTCAATCTTCTGCTTTGCATACTCCTCTGCGGATAAGCGCGGATGTCCCTTCTCGCCAGGAGTGAGATGCACAATACTCGCCTCGTGACCCGCCTGCGTATATTTGGCAATTACTCCTCCTGCTACCAGTTCCATATCACCGCAATGTGCACCGACGGCCATGATGTGTAACTTATTTCTCATGGGTATTCTCCTCTCAGAAGTGATTAGACCGATATGTATTTATCGGTAAAGCAGATATTTACTTCTTCTTTTTTCGAAGACTGCTGCCTCTTCCTGCCATTCTTGATCAATCTCCTCCGCTTGACGCCCTTTTTCCAAATCTTCTCGATACTTTGGTGAACCCCAGATCAAATCAATAAAGTATCTCCCTTTAAAAGGATCTGTCCATTTAAAATGATCGGGGTAGATCCTCATGATTTCAGATATCATTTTGAGACCCAAATAAGTAGGTCTGAATTGCCGATCATTAAGAATATGAACATGTACACCTTCCACTCTTTCGCCCTGATATTTGGAGAACGTAGGTGAAAAAGCTACAGGGCGGAAAACAACCCCGGGATGTTGCAAGGTATTGAGTCGATCTGCCAATCTTTCACCATCAATCCAGGGAGCCCCAATCCATTGAAAGGGTAGGGTTGTCCCACGTCCTTCAGAAAGATTGGTTCCCTCAAAAAAGGCTGTACCTGGATATACCTGAGCTGTTGAAAAAGTAGGCATATTGGGAGAAGGAGGCACCCATTGCAAGCCGGTATCTGGAAACTGTTGTTCTCTGCTCCATCCCTCTACGGGAAGAATCGTTACATCAAGAGAAAGACCAGTTTCATCTTTGTATAAAAGAGACAGTTCTCCCAAAGTAAGGCCATGCCGAATTGGAATATTATACTCACCTACAAAGGAGAGGGAATGGTTTACTATTCCCGGTCCTTCTACGGCAATTCCGCCAATCGGATTGGGGCGATCCAAGATAAGCAAGGGAATTCCCAATTCGGATGCTTTTTTCATCACTCTGAACATGGTGGAAATATAGGTATAAAATCGGACGCCTACATCTTGAAACTCAAAGATCAACAAGTCTATATCCGTTAGATTTTGTGCGGAGATATTCTTTTCTTCTCCATAAAGACTGATGATCTCGATACCTGTCCGTCGATCAGTCTCCGATGCGATATGAACACCTGCTTGCGCTACACCGTAGAAGCCATGTTCCGCAGTAAATAATCGCATAACCTTTGCACCATGCTCGATCATTCGGTCAACCGTTCTGCGAAATTGGTGGTCGATCCCCGTATAGTTGGTAATAAGCCCAATTCTTTTTCCTGTCCACAACACTTGATATTCGGCGTCAAAAAGTCGTTCACATCCCAATCTCATGTAGGCAAGACCACCTTTCCCATCACCACAGGTTGTCGGGCTCCCGTTGCGGAAGGCAATTGATTGGGTATGCGATGAATCGCTTCATTCCCAAGTATCGCAAATGCAACTGCCTCTTTGGCATCGCTTGATATACCGAATGCTCCGCTACTTACCACTTTCATATTAGGAAGCCTGCTTTGCAGGGACTCCATAATTACGGAGTTTCGTTCCCCCCCTCCCCCGACAATCAGTTCCTTCACCTCTACCTTTGGTTGTACGTAGGTTGAGATGGCATGATGGATTGCTGCAGAGGTTAGAGCAGTTATAGTAGCAACGCGATCTTCAAAGGATAGCTTTCTATTCTCTGCTTCTTGCCATAATATTCGCGCATATTGACTACCAAACATCTCCCTGCCTGTCGTTTTGGGAATCTGCATATGATAATAAGGATGCTTCAGAAGAGATCTCAGCCAATCTTCATCCACTTTGCCGGAACGTGCATACTTCCCGTTATCATCAAATGTCTCTGCATCATTCGTTCCAAACCGCACAAATGCGTCAATAATCATATTCCCCGGACCGATATCAAATGCAAACACCTCTTCTGGCCGTGCATTCGCAGCAATCACGCTCAAATTGGAGATGCCGCCAATATTTAAGAGTACTCTCCCTCTATGGGCATCCCGAAAAAGTAAGTAATCGACGTAAGGAATCAATGGCGCACCTTGTCCTCCTACAGCCAGATCATGGGGTCGAAAATCACCTACCACCACTTTATTCGTTCTTTGAGCAATGACAGCCAGTTCCCCAATTTGCAATGTTGCTTCTTGCTCCGGCATATGATAGATAGTTTGTCCATGAGAACTGATGAAATCTACATCTTCCCAAGAAACCCCGCTCTCTCTAGCAGCCATCTTTGCTACATCGGCAAAGATTTCACCCAAACGGACATTTAAATTACAAATGAGATCAACACGACTTGTTTCAGGCGAACAACAATCCAATATTTGTTGCCTTAGATCTGTTTCATAAGGCACCAAGATATAGCCCAATACCTCGATTTTCGTATTGATTCCCCAACCGTTAATGCGAACCACAGCGGCATCCACACCATCAAGTGAGGTACCCGACATCAGCCCCACTACAATCTTTTCATTCTTGCAAGCAAGGGGTTCGTACCATCCCATCTTCTCACTTCCCGATGATGAATTTATAAGCCAAATCCAATGGGTGCATACCCGGGTATCGAAACAGGAAGCTTTCCTTTGGACGGCTTCGTGCCAAATAGGATGTCGGCTGCTACACGCAGACAAGGCAAGGTAAATTCATAAGTAGCCAGAAAAGCGGAAACCTCCGGATATACCATCAGATCATAGGGATTTCGCATCGCGATAGCGATGACAGGTTTTCCTTGGGCTGCTGCCTGACGAACCATTTCAGCTTGCTTATCCTGCAAATGAGCATTCATCGTTCCGAAAATAATCAGGTCAGCATCAATGGACCTTCGAATCACAGACTGTATCTCATCATCCGTTGGTGGAGAGCTGATACGCAGTTCCTCCACATTAGAATGATGTGTCAGTAGCGCATCCTTTAACGCATAAGTCGCATATCGCGCATCTTCAACCATGGTATAAACCTGGCTGTTCGGATATACAACGAGAATCTTTGCATCTTCAGTTAATTTCAGTGGAAGAATGCCATTATTCTTTACTAAGGTTACGCCGCGATCAAATTGATTTTGAGCTAGACTTGCATGATCTGCTCCGCCGACAAAAGAAGGCACTCTCTCTTTAATAGCAGGCAGCGCTTCATCCCAAGACAAATATTTAGCTTTCAATTTCAAGACTCTTTCCACCGCACGATCGATCAACTCTTCAGAGATTTCGCCCTTCTCCACTGCTTGAACAATTCGCTCAATGGCATCTTTCTGCCAATTATGACGATGGGAAATCATCAAGATGTCAACTCCTGCCTTGAGCGCTAATAGGGCTCCATCGGCTGTGCCAATCGTTTCGGAAATGGCATTCATCTCCAGACAATCGGTAGTGATTACGCCTTGAAAGCCCAACTTCTCTCTCAGCAGCCCTGTAACGATCGCTTCAGAAATGGTGGCTGGTACATTCTCGCGCGGTTCCAATGCCGGAAAATAGACGTGCGCAATCATCACACAATCTGCGCCGGCTTCAATCGCCTTTTGGAAAGGTACCAATTCTACTTGCTCCAATCGATCCAGATCATGTGAAATGACAGGAAGAGCTAGGTGTGAATCGGTATCGGTATCTCCGTGCCCCGGAAAATGCTTAACGGTGGTTACAACTCCTGCCTCCTGATGTCCGTGAATGGAGGCAATCCCATGTCTGGTCACGCTCTCTACAGATTCTCCATATGACCTTACTCCGATGACCGGATTATGCGGATTATTATTCACATCGAGTACGGGCGCAAGATTCATATTTATTCCCAGTGCTTTCAACTCTTTTGCTGATGCATGTGCCACAGCTTTTGTGGCTTCCGGATCATTGACTGCGCCCATCAGCATATTGCCTGGGAAGACGGTTGTGCCAACACCTAAGCGACGTACTACCCCATTTTCCTGATCAATTGAAATTAAGAGCGGAGCCGGATGGTTGGCTCTTTTGGCCGCAGCTTGCAAATCCGCATTTAATTGCAATACCTCTTCCGGGGTGCCGATGTTTCTACCAAATAGAATAATCCCCCCAACATGCTCCTCTTCGATCATTTGGAGAATTTCGGGCGAGGGTGTTGTACCTTTAAATCCTACCATCATTAACTGACCAATCTTTTGACGTAAAGACATGGACGAAATATTCATGCCTTAGTCCCTCCTTTCGTGCTTTACCTGATTTTTTGTTGATGATTCATGATTGCTTTACGCACAAACCCTTCTGACTCACTAAGTAACTCCTGTGCTTTCTTCACAGTTGTTCCTGTCTTAATCACCACGATGGCGGTTTTCACATGAAAATTGCAAGTTTTAAGAACGGCTTCGGCTTCCGCGGAAGAAACCCCCGTTGCCTTAACCACCATTCGTATCGCTCTATCTTGCAGTTTAATATTGGTCGCTTGCATATCAACCATCAAATTCTGATAGGTTTTACCCAAGCGAATCATGCTTGCCGTACTAATCATGTTCAAAATCATTTTTTGCGCTGTACCCGCTTTTAAACGCGTAGAGCCAACGAGGACTTCCGGACCTACCTCTACCTCAATCGCAACTTGCGCATAACTGCTCATTTCGGCTGATTGATTACAGGAAATGGATACTGTTGCTGCGCCAACATCATTGGCATATTGCAATGCCCCAATGCAGTATGGGGTTCGACCGCTGGCGCTGATGGCAACGACGATATCCTCCGGTTTCAAGTCTATCTTTACCAAATCTTCTTTGCCTAGAGATGGGTGATCCTCCGCCCCCTCAACCGCTTTCAAGAATGCATGCTCCCCGCCTGCAATCGTAAACGTAACCAGATCAGGGGGGGTTCCAAACGTAGGGGGACATTCTGAGGCATCTAACACCCCCAATCGTCCGCTTGTTCCCGCGCCTACATAGATTAAGCGCCCATTTCTTTTTAATTGCGCAACAGTCAGATCGATCGCCTTTGCAATTTGAGGCAGAGCCTTTTCAACCGCAGCGGCCACTTTTGCATCTTCCTCATTCATCAGGCGAATGATGGATAGACTGTCCAATGTATCAATCTCAAGCGTATTCATGTTAATCTGTTCTGTCGTAAGATGGGATAGATTGGAACTCATTCTGCTAGTCTCCTATCCTATTGTATTTGTGACTTTAGTTGATTCATCATCCGGTTTATCTGATCTTGAGGAATGGGAGCAAGCTTTAATGCAGCTACGACAGCTCCGACAACCGGCGGAACTTGTGGCAGAATTAGCTTTACCTCTTGATCAGCAGCGGCCAATTCCTGCTCGATCTTCCCTAAGAACCAATTTGATTTTTGAAACAGTCCTCCGACTAGAACTATGGGAATGGCTTCCTCCCATCTCTCTTTAGAAAGTCGATGTAAGAGCGCCTTAATTAAACTTACTTGTTGTTTGCCAATCTCATTTATAATCTCAATGGCAACCTCGTCCCCTTGTTCTGCCACTTCAAAGATCAGCGGTGCAATGCTGGCAATAACCTCTTTTCCACCCTCCACATAGATGTAAGGGATAATCTCGGTAGGAGTTTTTAATGCCCACTGCCGCAAGACCGCCTCGGTTAATAGGGTGGGTGAACCTCGTTCATCCCAAGCTTCCATAATCCGTTTTAAACCCAATCTTCCCATGGCAAATCCGCTTCCTTCATCTCCTAGCCAATGACCCCAGCCTCCAACTTGAATTCGGTTTCCGGAGGGACTCAACGCAAAGGCTACGGAACCAGTACCTGTCACCAATACCCCGCCCGGTTTTCCGAATGTACCGCTATATAAGGCATTTACCCCATCATGATCCCAGATGACCACAGGATTGATGGAATACTCTTTAAGAACGTTCAAACCTCTTTCTCCATATTCGGACATCCCAGACATTCCAGCAAAAATATAATGCTGTTCAATCTGAAAGTGAGCGGTTTGATGGTACAATTGCTTCATGAGAGCATGCAGTCGTGCCATGGATTGCTCCACCCCACCGGATGATGAAGGGTTTGTGGAGGGACCTGTTATCTCTCCGAGGATTTCTCCCCTTTCATTAATCAGAATCGCACGTGTCTTGGTTCCACCACCATCAATGCCAACAAATCCTATCATCCTTACTCCCCCTACCGCTGTAAATCGACTGTAAGCTTATAGCGATCTCCTCTGTATATCGATTTAGCAAGTTCAATTGGCTGATTCAATACATCGAAGGTTGTTCGTTCGATCAATAATATTGGCATGTTTCTCGAAATATGAAGAATCTCTGCTTCCTCAGGCTGCGGGATCCCTACTTCAATCGTCTGCCGGGCGTGACTGATACAGACACCGTAAGACATTTCTAACCATTTATAGAGAGAAATCTGGTTGAAGTCTTGCTCAGCCGCCAACGGAAAACGCGTAAGCGGAATATGAGATTGTTCAATCGCCATAGGTCGTTCATCGGCTAAACGAACGCGTTTGATTCTGATGATGGGGTCACCTTCCGGAACATTTAGTTCTTGCGCCAGTTTCAGATCGGCTGGAATGGTATCTCGATCCAGAACAATGGCGCCTGGCGTCATCCCTCTTGCACGCATATCTTCACTAAAGCTGGTTAAGTGTAATAGTCCTTGACTGATCTTAGGCTCGGCGACAAACGTGCCCTTTCCTTGTTCTCGAACCAATCTTCCTTCATTCACCAATTCAATAAGTGCCTGCCTCACTGTCATTCGGCTGATTCCATAGATCTCACTCATTTCCCGTTCAGAAGGGAGCAGATCGCCCGGTTTCCATACACCATTCTCAATCTGCTGAATCAGATACTGTTTCAATTGAAAATATAAAGGAATCGGGATACTTTTATTCAATTGTATGGGTTTCATCTCTCATCCTCCCAAAATCTCCGTCTTAATACTGCATGGCATCCTAATGCTCTGTTAATTTTCCAACGAGGCATAGATTGCATTGTGAAAGCGGACCCGCGTTCGAGCAATAAAAGGCTCACGACTATAATGAATTCGATTGGTTAGAAGAATAATGCCTAATTGGTATGTCGGATCGATCAATATGCTTGTTCCAGTGTAGCCGGTATGCCCAAATACTTGAGGAGAGGATAGATCCCCCGATGCATCCCATGCATCATCTTTAAGAACCCAGCCTAGCCCTCTGTTGGCATTTAGAATGAAAGGTGTATGTGATTTGGTAGCAGCAGCAATCGTCAGCGGAGAGAGAAATCTTCTTCCCTTATAAATTCCTTCATTTAGCCACATCTGTACGAAACGGCTGGTATCCGTAGCTGTTGAAAAGAGACCCGCATGACCCGATACTCCACCTAAAGCCCATGCATTGTCGTCATTTACTTCTCCACATTGATACCTACCCAAGTGCTCCCGATATTCCGTGGCCACAATGGAATCTCTTTTTTTGTTTGGCAAAAATGTGGTTTCGGTCATATCAAGCGGCATGAAAATGAAATCGCTTACAAACTTTTGAAAAGGCATTTCCACTATCTTGCTGACTATCTCTCCCAAAACAATAAAACCAAGATCGCTATATATCATTTTGCTGTTTGGCGTATATACAAGATCCTGTTCATAGATTTGCTTTAATATCTCTTCCCTGGTATAACCATGCGAATAAAAATCGCGATGAGCTACCAATCCCGAAGTATGTGTAAGTAATTGCTGAATGGTAATATCTTGCTTTCCGCGACTTCCGAACTCAGGGATAAAGCGTGCAGCTGCATCTTGCAAACGGATTTCACCTTGTTCAAGTAGTAGCAGAATGGCTGTGGTAGTTGCCATAATCTTAGTCAGAGAAGCCATATCAAACAAAGCATTCTTCACTAAAGGCCTCTTTGCAAATGGGCTATCTTCCGCATAGCCACCATGTACATGTAATACTTTATCTCCTCGAAAAATCACAATCGCTTCATATCCAGGGATCCAATGTTTTTGATGATCATGTTCCAATACCTGGACTGCTCTATTCAGCTTTTCTTGGTTAATATGCTTGATTTTCCTGTTCAAAGCCACATCTCCTATATTTTTGGTCAAGAGGTATAGGAGATGTGGCTTTGAACAGGAAAATCAAGCATATTAACCAAG
>Ga0325352_100354_pt1 | contig 8604 bp, 7 predicted proteins | sample SM_ome_23_FD_205719 | JGI IMG/M metagenome (GOLD analysis project Ga0325352, IMG submission 205719) | Metatranscriptome of lab enriched sorghum-adapted microbial communities from California, United States - SM_Day2_7 (Metagenome... ...
TGGGACTGCCGCCCGCGGTCGGCCGCTCATTTGGGGCGGCGGCGCGGCGAGATGGCCGTCGTGTTTTACGGACCCCCGGCGGTTTTGCAGGGAAGAATGAACGGCCCGGACAGGGCTTTTGACAGGAGCGTTAACATGGTTCAGGAACAAGATTTGCTTGCGTTTATGGAAGAAACGGCGTACAAACCGATGACGGTGCAGGAGCTGGAGGCGCATTTTTCGGACGGCAGCGCGGACGGTTTCAAACAGTTGGTGCAGCTGTTGGCGCGGTTGGAAGGCGGAGGGAAAATCGTGCGCACGCGGACGAACCGCTACGGTATCCCTGAGCGGATGAACTTGATCCGCGGCAAACTGCAGCAGCATCCGAAGGGGTACGCGTTTTTGATTCCGGAAGACCGGGAACTTTCGGACATTTACATTCATGCCAACGATTTGAAGGGCGCGATGAACAACGATACCGTGCTGGTGCGCATCACGTCCAAGGGAAGCCGCGACGGGCGGTTGGAAGGCGAAGTGGCGCGCATCGTGCAGCGGGCGAACGAGGAAATCGTCGGGCTGTTCGAGCACCACGAGAGTTTCGGGATCGTCGTGCCGGACGACCGCCGGCTGAATCGTGACATTTTGGTAAAACCGGAGCATTTTCGCGGGGCGGTCACCGGACAGAAGGTCGTCGTCCGCATGCTGAAATTCCCGGAAGGCCGCAGCACCGCCGCCGAGGGCGAAGTCGTGGAAATTCTCGGCCACAAGGACGATCCGGGCGTCGATATTTTGTCCATCATCCGCAAACACCGCCTCCCGGAACAGTTCCCGCCGGAAGTGCTCGAGGAAGCGGAGCGGGTGCCGGACCGGATCAGCGAAGCGGACCTCGTCGGCAGAAGGGATTTGCGCGGCAAAACGATCGTCACCATCGACGGGGAAGACGCCAAAGATTTGGATGACGCGGTTTGTGTGGAGCCGCTGCCGAACGGCAATATCCGGCTCGGGGTCCATATCGCTGACGTCGGGTATTATGTCCGCGAAAATACCGCGCTGGACCGCGAAGCTTTCCTGCGCGGCTGCAGCGTGTATCTGGTCGACCGGGTCATTCCGATGCTGCCGCACCGGCTGTCCAACGGCATTTGCAGCCTGCACCCGAACGTGGACCGGCTGACGATGTCCTGCGAGATGGAGATCGATCCGTCGGGGAACGTGGTGTCGCATGACATTTTTCCGAGCGTGATCCGCACCGTCGAACGCATGTCGTACACGAACGTGCGCAAAATTTTGGTGGATCGGGATCCGGAAGTGATGGAGCGTTACAGCGGGCTCGTGGAGCAGTTCCGGCTGATGGAGCGTTTGGCGATGACGCTGCGGGCCAAAAGGATGGCGCGCGGCGCCATCGATTTCGACTTCGCCGAGTCCAAAGTGATCGTCGATCCGTCCGGAAAACCGATCGATATCGTCAAGCGGCAGCGGTCGATTGCGGAACAAATCATCGAGGAGTTCATGCTGGCCGCCAACGAGACGGTGGCGGAGCAGTTTCACTGGCTGAAGGTGCCGTTCATTTTCCGGATCCACGAGGAACCGGATCCGGAGAAGATGTTTTCTTTCATCGAATTTGTGGCCAATTTCGGGTACGTCGTGCGCGGCAAAGGCAACCGCGTGCATCCTCGCGCGCTGCAGACGCTGCTGGAAGAGATCGAGGGCACGAAGGAGCAGACGGTCATCAGCACGATGATGCTGCGCTCGATGCGCCAGGCGAAATACGACGCGCAGAGCCTCGGGCATTTCGGGCTGGCCGCGGAATATTACACGCATTTCACGTCGCCGATTCGGCGGTATCCCGATCTTGTCATTCACCGCATTATCCGCGAGTTCCTGGAGGGCAAGCTGACGGAAGAACGGCAGGACGCTTTGGCCGCGCGCATGCCGGAGGCGGCGCGGCAGTCGTCGGAAAGGGAGCGCATCGCGGTGGAGGCGGAGCGGGAGACCGACGCGCTGAAGAAAGCGGAGTTTATGATGGACAAAATCGGCGAAGAGTTCGAAGGCATCATCAGCGGCGTCACGAGTTTCGGCATTTTCGTCGAGCTGGAAAACACGGTGGAAGGTCTCATTCGCTTGAGCGACCTGACCGACGATTACTATCATTTCGATGAAAAGCACATGGTGCTGATCGGCGAGCGGACGTCGCGCGTGTTCCGCATCGGCGACGAGGTGCGCGTGCGGGTCGCCCGCGTCAATTTGGACGAGCGCAACATCGACTTTGAAATGGTCGACATGAAGCCGCGCCCCGAGAAGGTGCGCATGGTGGATCCCGATCTGGCCGAGCGAGCGGGCGGCCGTCGCGGCAGGGGCAGAGGCGCGAGCGCGGTGGGAGCGTCCGGCAAATCGGCGTCCAAATCCGCCCGTGCGGCGAAGGGCGGCGGCCCGGCGCACGGCGCGAAAGGCGCGAAGAAGAACAAAGTGAAAATCCACATGAAGAAAAAAGTGCGCGGATAAACCGGGCGGCGCGTCCGCCCGGGGCCGTGCCGCATTACCTATTTCCGGCGTCATTTTCTCGGCACACACATATTCTCTGCGTACTCTGTCAGCGCCACCCCTGACAGTGCACACCTGAATAATTGCATTTCTTTTGTGCCCTGATTCTCTGATTGCACACAGCCTTGATTGCTGTCTGATTGTTCCCTGAGAGCTAATTGCGATGTCGGGCAAGCAGGACGGGACAAGGGAATGGAGCGAAGGAAAAAATAACTTTCCCCCAAAAAGAAGTGAATCATGCGAAGTTTCGGGCGTAAAAAGAGAGGCGGAGCGAAAATCCACCCCAGCCTCCGATTTTGGTAAAAAGCAGGTAACAGGCGAGTCCAACCATGGTAAAATTGTGATTGTCGAGATCTCAAATTCAACCATGGAGGTCACCTGTTATGGCGATTATACCACAACTGAAACTGTTTGAGTGGAACGAAATTCAAACGCTCGGAGATTTGGAGCGTCTGCGTCTGGTGCTCGATTACATGCCGGATGAAGAATTCATGAGGACGCTTGAACGGAAGCGGGGAAAGGGCCGGAACGATTACCCGATTCGCGCGATGTGGAATTCGATATTGGCGGGGATTGTCTTCCAGCACGACAGCGTCGAGAAGCTGCGCCGGGAACTGATGCGCAACGGCCAGTTGCGGGAGATGTGCGGCTTCGACGGACAAGTACCGCCTCCATGGGTGTATACCCGATTTCTGAAAACGCTCATGGAACACGGGGGGTTGATCGAGGGGATGTTCAACCATCTCGTCCAGTCATTGACCGAAGTGTTGCCGGACTTCGGCAAGCACCTGGCGATGGACAGCAAGGCCATCTCGTCGTTTGCCAAACGCAAGAATCCAAGTGAATCCCCGGATGGACGGCGAGATACGGATGCCGATTACGGAAAGAAAAAATATACCGGCGTCCATGAAGACGGCAAGCCGTGGGAGAAGATCGTGAAATGGTTCGGCTACAAGCTGCATCTGATCGTCGATGCAACGTATGAGCTTCCCGTTATGTTCAGCTTAACGAAAGCGTCGGAGCCCGATATCAACGAAGCGCATCGCTTGATGAAGCGGATGGGAGAAGAGCAGCCCGCGCTTTGGGAAACGGCGGAAACAATAGCCGCAGACAAAGGATATGATGATACGAAGCTGGTCACAACACTCTGGGATCAGCATCAAATCAAGCCCGTCATCGACATTCGCAATTGCTGGAAGGATGGGGAAGAAACGCGGCTGCTTAGCGGAAAAACGAATGTCGTATACAACTATAAAGGCAACGTCTACTGTGTCTGTCCGGTAACGGGAACGCAGCGGGAGATGGCGTGCGGCGGATTTGAAAAAGACCGCAACACGCTGAAGAAGCTTTGTCCGGCCAAGCAATACGGGATCGAATGCAAGGGGCAAGCCCAATGTCCGGTGACGCAAGGGATACGCATTCCGCTTTCGGAAGACCGGAGGATTTTTACGCCGATTGACCGGGCCAGCTACAAGTGGGAGAGGGAGTACGATAAGCGAACGGCGGTGGAGCGCGTCAACAGCAGACTCGACGTGTCCTTTGGCTTCGAGCTGCATACGATTCGCGGCAAGTCCAAAATGAAGCTGCGATGCGGACTGGCGCTGTGCGTGATGCTGGCGATGGCGCTGGGGCGGATCAAGGAGAACCAGGCCGATAAGATGCGCAGTTTGGTAGCGTAAGAAGATATCCACATCGGGATAACTCACCAAAAAGCCAATCCACAAAGCCGGGTTCTGTGGATAACGGGATTCGTGTGCCCTTTTACGGGTACGGACCCACCGTCAAGCGCTGACAAGCGCGTTGATGACGCTGTGAAACCATCTAAGCCACTGCACTTGGGAATACATTTCGCAGCCGCCGAACAGAAAAAAAGCACATCGCAAATAGCTCCCTGATTGTTCCCCTTGATTTTCCGCCGCAAAATTGATACAATACACATCTGCCCGGAAAGCAAAGATAGGATGGACCGGCGGAGGAGGTTCTCATGGGCAAGAAACAGAATGGAAAAGATTTGGCGGTCAACCGCCGCGCTTCCCATGATTACTTCATCGAGGACACTTACGAAGCCGGAATGGTGCTGACCGGGACGGAGATCAAGTCCGTGCGCGCGGGAAAAGCGAACTTGTCCGACAGTTTCGCGACGATCCGCAACGGGGAAGCCTGGGTGCACAACATGCACATCAGCCCGTTCGAGCAGGGGAACATCCACAATCCGAAGGACCCGACGCGCGCTCGCAAGCTGCTGCTGCACAAAGAGGAAATTCGCAAACTGATCGGCAAAACGAAGCAGGAAGGCTACACGCTCGTTCCGCTGAAGCTGTACATCCGCAACGGATACGCGAAGCTGTTGATCGGGCTGGCCAAAGGCAAGAAGCTGTACGACAAGCGGGAAGCGGCGGCGAAGCGCGATGCCCAGCGGGAAATTCAGAGGGCGCTGCGCGAGAGGCAGAAAGTGTCTACGTAACCACCGGAAAACGCAAGTTTGCTTTTGGATTTTGTGGTATAATGGAAGTGGAAGTTCGTTTCGATTCATTTTCGGAGTCACATCCCGATGAATCGGCTTCAATTCTTTCTCCGGCCTTTCATAAGGCTGCGAAATGCTTTCGAATTGCGGGAGGCGAGAGCCTCCCTGTTGTCTCGCGGGGGCGTTTTTGGATTCGACGGGGGTAGATCGAGCACAAGAAGCGGGTAGCGGGGCCGCGGCCGTCTTCAAGAACGCGGGGCCAAATTTAAACGGCAAACAACAACAACCTCAACTGGCTCTGGCTGCCTGATAAGCAGCCTCCAGGCTTCTGCCCTTCATCGCCCATGTGGAGGGACAGGGGCTCAACTTTAGTGGGCTGCGCCGCCTAGTCTCCGCCTGGGGCTGACGGAAGAGGACAATCAGGCTGGCCCGAAAGGAAGCCGGTGACGGGGCGTCCCGAGGGCGACACCAATACTGTCACTACACCCGTAGAAACTTGTGTGGCGTTATCTTCCGGTCGTCAGTGCTCCCGCAACGCGTGCGGGCGTCCCGCGGTGGCGACGCTGACCTACGTGTACTCGGACTCGACGGCGGTGCTCGGGCCGCTCGCCCAGCTCGCCGAGCCGCACTCGTACGACCTGTGCGCCGAGCACGCCGAGCGCCTCACCGCGCCGCGCGGCTGGGAGGTCGTGCGCCTCATGCCGGAGTTCGTGCCGACCGGCCCCACGCCGGACGACCTCGTCGCGCTCGCCGAGGCGGTGCGCGAGGCCGGCCGCCCGCGCGTCGCCGAGCCCGCACCCGTGCCCGACGGCGGTGAGGGCGTGCGGCGCGGGCACCTGCGGGTGCTCCCCGGGGAAGGGTCGTAGTCGGTGGTCCCCGAGTCCTCGCCCGACCTGGGCCGGACCCCGAACAGCTGCGGGACGTGCCGCGTCACGGACCTCACGCGGCTGCCGATGGTGCTCACCGACGGCACCGAGGTGACGTTCATCTCGTGCAACGAGTGCGAGACGCACGAGTGGCTCGTGCAGGTGGAGGACGGCACCTGGCGCACCGTGCCGATCGACGTCGTCCTGCAGCGTTCCGCCCGGCGCCGCTGACGTCGCCCGTCCCCGGTCCGCCCACGGGCGGCGTCCGCGAGGTGGGCCCCGCTCGACCGCGCGCCACGGCTCGCTAGGCTGCGCCGCATGGTTTCGCTCGACGACCTGATCAAGGCCTACGACGTCCGCGGCGTGGTCCCCGACCCGTTCTCCGCCGACGTCGCGCGCGCCATCGGTGCCGCGTTCGCCGAGGTCGTGGGCGGACCCCGCGTCGTCGTCGGGCGCGACATGCGGCCGAGCGGCCCGGCGCTCGTGGACGCGTTCGCCGACGGCGTCACGTCCCGGGGCGTCGACGTGGTGCGCATCGGCCTGTGCTCGACCGACGGCCTCTACCACGCGTCCGGGGCGATGGGCCTGCCGGGCGCGATGTTCACCGCGAGCCACAACCCCGCCGAGTACAACGGCATCAAGATGTGCCACGCGGGCGCGCGGCCGGTGGGCCTGGACAGCGGGCTCGCCGACGTCCGCGCGCTCGCCGAGCGCTACCTGGACGAGGGCCTGCCCGCCCCCGCCGAGCGGCGCGGCGAGGTGAGCGACCACGACACGCTCGCCGAGTACGCGGCGTTCCTGCGCGGGCTCGTGGACCTCTCGGGCATCCGGCCGCTCAAGGTCGTCGTCGACGCCGGCAACGGCATGGCGGGGCTGACGGTGCCCGCGGTGCTCGGCACGGCGGCCGGCCTGCCCGCGCTGCCGCTCGAGATCGTGCCGCTGTACTTCGAGCTCGACGGGTCGTTCCCCAACCACGAGGCCAACCCGCTCGAGCCGGAGAACCTCCGCGACCTGCAGGCCGCCGTCGTCGAGCACGGCGCGGACATCGGCCTCGCCTTCGACGGCGACGCCGACCGGTGCTTCGTCGTCGACGAGCAGGGGCAGCCGGTGAGCCCGTCCGCGATCACCGCGCTCGTGGGTCTGCGCGAGGTGGCCCGCGAGCTGGCCGCGGGCCGCGAGCCCACGGTCATCCGGAACCTCATCACGTCCCGCGCGGTGCCCGACCTGCTCGAGGCCGCAGGTGCCCGCGTGGTCCGCACGCGCGTCGGCCACTCGTTCATCAAGGCGCAGATGGCCGAGCACGACGCCGTGTTCGGCGGCGAGCACAGCGCGCACTACTACTTCCGCGACTTCTTCTTCGCCGACACCGGCATGCTCGCCGCGATGCACGTGCTCGCGGCGCTCGGCGAGGCGCGCCGCCCGGACGGGTCGCCGGCCCCGCTCTCTGGGCTCGCGGAGGCCTACGAGCCGTACGTGGCCAGCGGCGAGATCAACTCGCGCGTGGCCGACGTCGCGGCGACGCGGCAGCGGGTCGTCGACGCGTACGTCGTGCGGCAGGAGGCCGGGCCGGTCGAGGTCGACGAGCTCGACGGCCTGACCGTCAGCCACTGGGACGCGACGCCGCGCTGGTGGTTCAACCTGCGCGCCTCCAACACCGAGCCGCTCCTGCGGCTCAACGTCGAGGCCGCGGACGAGGACATCATGGAGAAGGTGCGCGACGACGTGCTCGCGCTCGTGCGCGGAGAGGACGGCTGAGCGTGGACGTGCCGGGCTGGGTCAGGGACATCCTCCGGTGCCCCGCGTGCGGCTCGCCGCTCGCGGACGGGTCGCGGCCCGACGGCACCGCGGAGCTCGTGTGCACGGGCGAGGCGTGCGCCCTCGCGTACCCGGTGCGTGACGGCATCCCCGTGCTGCTCGTCGACGAGGCGTACCCCTCGGCCGGCACGGTGTGAGCCCTCCGTCCGGGCCGGTGGCCCGCGGTCGGGGCGGGACGGCGCGGGCCCGCCCCGACCGCAGCCATCATCCGGCCGCAGCGGCCTTGATGGAGGCGAAGTAGTCCGGGTTCTCCTCGAGCCACTGCTCGACCGAGCCCTCCGGGTCCTCACCGCCGTTCTGGTTGAACATGATCTCCTCGAGCGAGAAGAGCTGGTCGCCGGTGAGCGTGAAGGCCTCCAGCCAGCTCGCCAGCTGCGGGTAGTCCTCGGCGAACCCGGCCCGCGCCACCACCTCGATGTTCTCGGCGCCGCCCAGGGTGCCCTCCGGGTCCTCCAGGTCGCGCAGCGGGAACGCGTCGTAGGCCCAGTGCGGGCGCCAGAGCGTCACGACGACGTCGCGGCCGGCGTCGATCGCACCGGAGAGCTCCGCGAGCATGGCCTGGGTCGAGGACTCGACGAACTCCATGCCCTCGAGCCCGTAGGTGGGGATGACTGCCTCCTTGGTGATTCGGGTCAGGCCCGCGCCCGGCTCGATGCCGACGATCCGGTTGTCGAACCCGTCGGCGCTGTCGGCCAGCTCCTCGAGCGAGGCGATGGGGGCGTCCTCGTTGACCGCGATCGTGAGGCGGGCGTCGTCGTACCAGACACCCAGGCGCTCCATGTCGTCGCCGTACTCGTCGAGGTAGGTGCCGTGCGTGATGGGCAGCCAGGCGTCGAAGAAGAGGTCGTAGTCGCCGCCGGCGACCGCCGTGTAGATGACGCCCATGTCGCCGCCCGACTCGAGCGTGACGTCGTAGCCCTCGGACTCCAGGAGGTTCGCCCA
>Ga0325352_100356_pt1 | contig 8585 bp, 7 predicted proteins | sample SM_ome_23_FD_205719 | JGI IMG/M metagenome (GOLD analysis project Ga0325352, IMG submission 205719) | Metatranscriptome of lab enriched sorghum-adapted microbial communities from California, United States - SM_Day2_7 (Metagenome... ...
CCGTCATGATGGCCAAAGAGGGTTCGATAAAAAAGGGGTTACTTGTCCGTGCGGCGGTTTCGGTTGCGCAGAAAAGTGGGAATATCGAGCTGATCGGCGGCCGGCTGGCTGCCGAACGGGCGAATGCCGGCCATTCGGTTGTCGTTCGGTTCCGACTGCTTCGGCGGAGCCGGACGGCGTCCGGAAGCCTGGTCCGAGCCGGCCTCCTTATGTTCAAAACCGGTCGCGATCACGGTGACGATCAGTTCATCTTTCAACGATTCGTCGATGACGGCGCCGAAGATCATGTTCACTTCCGGATCGGCGGCGGATGCGACGATGTCCGCCGCCTCGTTCACTTCATAAAGGCTCAAGTTTACGCCGCCGGTGATGTTCATCAGCACGCCGCGCGCCCCGTCGATGGACGTTTCCAGAAGCGGGCTCATGATCGCCTTCTTCGCCGCCTCGGCGGCGCGGTTTTCGCCGGTGCCGACGCCGATGCCCATCAGCGCCGAGCCGCGTTCGGTCATGATCGTCTTCACGTCGGCGAAGTCGAGGTTGATCAGGCCGGGCACCGCGATCAGGTCGGAGATGCCCTGCACTCCCTGGCGAAGCACGTTGTCCGCTTCGCGGAACGCCTCGAGCATCGGCGTCTTTTTGTCGACGATTTCCAGCAGCCGGTCGTTCGGAATGACGATCAGCGTGTCGACTTTTTCCTTCAGGTTTTGAATGCCCATTTCCGCCTGCATCGCGCGTTTGCGCCCCTCGAACGTAAACGGGCGGGTCACGACGCCGACGGTCAGAGCGCCGACTTCCTTGGCGATTTCGGCAATGACGGGCGCCGCTCCCGTTCCGGTGCCGCCTCCCATGCCGGCGGTCACAAACACCATATCCGCGCCGCGCAGCGTGTTTATGATCAGCTCGCGCGATTCCTCGGCGGCTTTCTTGCCGACTTCGGGGTTGGCCCCCGCGCCGAGACCGCGCGTCAATTTGTCGCCGATTTGCAATTTATGCTCCGATTTGGAGAGATTAAGCGCCTGCGCATCCGTGTTGACGGTAATAAATTCTACCCCTTTGACACCGAATTCGATCATCCGGTTGACGGCGTTGCTGCCGCCGCCGCCGACACCGATCACTTTGATGTGCGCCAACTGGTCCATTTCCATATCGAATTCCAACATAGCGTCGTCTCCCCTCTTCCAGCCTCAAATAAACTCTCTCATCCAGTTTTTGAACCGTTCAAACAGGCTTGGCTGCCTGGTATCAGAACCCATTTTTTTGCCGGACGTTTTCCTGGTATACGCAACCTGGCCGCGGTGGCGCATGTGCTTCGACACATACTGAATGATGCCCACGCCGCTCGTGTACGAGGGATCCCTCACCCCGATGTAATCGGGGACGGCGATGCGCACCGACGAGCCGAGCTCCGCCTGCGCGACCGTCAGCATGCCCGGCATGGAAACCGTTCCGCCGGTCAATACGAACCCCCCGGGTAAGTCATCGTACCCGAGCCGCCGCACTTCCTGCAAAATCAATTGAAAAATTTCCTGCACCCGCGGTTCGATGATGTTCGCCAAGTCGACCTGGTTGTACTCCTTGTCGACCGAACTGCCGATTCGGTTCACCTTGAACACTTGGTCCGCGGCGGCGTCTTCCACGACCGCGCAACCGTATTTCAGCTTGATTTTTTCGGCGATGTCCATCTGCGTGCGCAGACCGATCGATATATCGTTGGTTATATATTCGCCGCCGATCGGCAACGTGGAGGTCGCCACCAGATTGCCGTGCTGAAAAATCGCGATGGTGGTCGCACCTGCGCCGATATCGACGAGCGCCGTGCCGATCGTCTTTTCGTCTTTGGACAGGGCGAGCTGCCCTCCGGCCAGCGACATCAGAATCATCCCGGCAACGTTAAGCCCCGCCCTTTCCACGCAGCGAAGCAGATTATGTATCCCGGTCTTTGCTCCGGTAATGATCGTCGCTTCCACTTCCAGCCGAACGCCGATCATCCCGCGCGGATCTTGAATTCCCTCCAATCCGTCGACAAGAAACTGCTTGGGCACCACTCCGATAATTTCCCTCTCCGGAGGCAGTGCAATCACTTTGGCCGCCTGAAGAACGCGCTCGATATCTTCTTCTCCGATTTCCCGATCCTCGTTGGATACGGCGACCACTCCATGGCTTGACTGAAGCGAGATATGGTTGCCGACAATCCCGACATAGACGTCGGAAATCTGTATACCCACCATGCGCTCGGCATGATCGACCGCGGCGCGGATCGACTGCACCGTCTGGTCGATGTCGACGATGGCTCCTTTGCGAATGCCTTCCGAGTCGGCGGAACCGACCCCTATTATATGAATGGTTCCATTGGCAATTTCTCCGATAATGGCGCGCACTTTGGATGTACCAATGTCCAGGCTCACGATGATGTCATTGCTGCTCAATCCTTGGCACCTCCCGCAACTGTGGTGACAAACTGGCATGAACGCACAACACTTTGTACATATTCAACACGGCTACAATTTTCCCTCTTTTTTCAACAATATTTTTAGCCTGAAAAAAATGGCAGTTCGCGGGACAAGAACCATAATGGTAATATTATCATTAATTGTTTCAATTGAGTAGTCCAATGTTGCGATTTCAGGCGCAATTTCCCTGTTTTTTCCGACTATCGGGCCAGGGAAAAAGGAAGATGATTGTCCGTTTCCAACAGCGAGATGACGCCGGTATCGATCTTGTTCTGTTTCAGATGCTGCACATAAAGATCCAAATATTGGATCTTGTCGGGCAAATAGCCGATCGTCGTATACACTTCATACCGGCTGCGGGTGTACATCTTGATTTTGTCCGGATACGATTCCGACGGTTCCGGGACGATTTCGGAAATGTCGGACAACAGATGGTCCGGAATGCGCGCCAGCGCACGGCAAAGCTCCGCCTTCAGCGGGTCGCCGTCTTGCCAGCCGCTCAGTATGGGCTTGTCCGGCGGAGGCGTGCGCCCCTCCCCGATCTCCAGGGCGCTGCCGTCGGCGAAAAGCGCCTGCAAGCGGCCGTCCGCCCATTGAAAAGCGACGCGCGGGTATTCATGCACCCTTATGCGGATGAGGCCGGGAAAACGCCTGGACACGTCGGCCGACTCGATCCCGCGCAGAGCCTCGATGCGCTTTTCGATCGACCGCGGGGAGGCGGCGAAAAAATGGTCGCCCTCGCGAATCCCGGCGGCTTGTCCGATCGCTTCGGAGGAAACGAGTTCGTTTCCCGCGATTTCAATGGCCGAAATTTTGCTGATGGGGGATTGAAAGAACAGAACGGCGAGCACCGACGCAAAAAAAAGAACGAGCAGAGCGAGAAGCTTGCGGTTGCGGCGCCTTCTGATCTTCGGTGCCCGCACAGGCGGCACTTTCGGTTGGTAACTGGACATGAACGAATCTCCTGATCAGAAAAGTAAAACCGTTTCCTTCCCGATCGGAAAGCTTTAGCTTCCCGATCAGGAAGGAGATGGCGGACATCGGCGCGTCAGGAAATTTTGGCCGCGTTCGAAACGTCGCTCGTCCGCACGATGTCGGCCCCCAGATGGGCCAGCATTTTTTCGATTCGGTCATAACCGCGGTCGATATGGTGAATCTGCTCCACCACCGTCGTCCCGCGGGCCGTCAGCCCCGCGATGACCAGCGCGGCTCCGGCCCTCAGATCGGTCGCTTCCACCGTGGCGCCGTACAATCGCGGAACGCCGCGGATGAAAGCGGATCCGAGATCCACACGGATATCGGCGCCCATGCGCATCAGTTCATCGACGTGTTTGAACCTGCCCTCGAACACCGTCTCCTTGATGATGCTCAGCCCGTCCGCAAGGGAGAGCAAAACCATCATTTGCGCCTGCAAATCCGTAGGAAACGAAGGATGCGGCGACGTGACGATGCGCTCGACCGGCTTCGGACGATTTTTGCAGCTTACGTACATTATATCATCCTGATACGCAATCTGAACACCCGACCGCCGCAACGCGTGAATCACCGCCGTCAGATGCGCGGGACAGACGTTTTCCAGCGTGATGCTGCCGCGGGTCGCCGCTGCCGCCACCATGAACGTGCCCGCCACGATGCGGTCGGGAATGATCGAATAAGTGCAAGGAACGAGATTTTTTACCCCTTCAATCGTGATCGTGTCGGTTCCGGCGCCGGCGATTTTCGCCCCCATCCGGTTCAAATAGTTTTGCAAGTCCTGAATTTCCGGCTCCCGCGCCGCGTTGAAAATCGTCGTGTGACCGTCGGCCATGGCCGCCGCCATCATGATGTTTTCGGTCGCTCCCACGCTGGGGTAGTCGAGGACGATATCGGTCCCCTTCAGTTGATCCGCCGTGCATACAATCGTTTCCGGCGACTCCTCGATTTTCGCGCCGAGCAGGGTCAGCCCGCGAAGATGCAGATCGATCTTTCTCTCGCCGATCGCGCAGCCCCCCGGCTGATACAGCTGGGCTTTGCCGAAGCGGGCCAACAGCGGTCCCATCAGGAAAATGGACGACCGCATCTGCTTCATCAGCGCATCCGGCACGTGCGAAGAATTGGCCGTCGCCGTATTCAAAATGACTTTTCCTTCCTTCAATTCGGCCCGACAGCCCAGGGCACGCAATATATCGAGCATCACATGAATGTCCAGAAGATCCGGAACGTTCTCGATGACGTGCGTGCCGGTCGCCATCAAACTGGCCGCCAAAATCGGCAACGCCGCGTTTTTCGCGCCATGTATTCTGATGGTTCCCGAGAGAGGTTTCCCGCCTTCGATCACCAACTTCTCCAATGTCTCACCTCCGTTTTACCGCTCGCCCACCACCAGAACTTCCGGAACGAGCCGGATTCCGTATTTGGTAAATACGGTTTCCTGCACATGTTCCATCAGGGTGATGACGTCTTTGGCTGTCGCCTGCCCGGTGTTGATGATGAAATTGGCATGAAGCGGCGAAACTTCGGCCCCGCCCACGCGGTATCCTTTCAGCCCCGCCTCCTCGATCAGCTTAGCCGCGTAGTGGCCGGGAGGATTGCGAAAGACGCTGCCCGCGCAGGCCAGATTGAGAGGCTGGGTCTGAACGCGGCGCTCGCGATAAGCGCGCATTCTCGCCTCGATTTCGGCGGGATCGCCGTTTTGCAGGTCAAACACCGCCTCCGTCACGATGCCGGGGCGTTCATGCAGCACGGAATGGCGATATTCATACTGCAGGTCGCCGTTTTGCATCGTCGCCAATTCGCCATTGCCGAACATCACTTCAGCCTGATGCAATATGCGTGACACATCGGAACCGTGAGCACCTGCGTTCATGTAAACAGCGCCGCCCACGCTGCCGGGAATTCCGCTGGCGAATTCCAGTCCGGTCAGCCCGCGTTTGGCCGCCAGAGCCGACAGTTTCGGCATCGACAGGCAGCCGCCCGCGTAAACCCGCGTTCCCTCAAAGCGCACATAGTCCATGCCCGCGCCGAGCCGGATGACAGCCCCGCGAACGCCCCGGTCGGATACGAGCAGGTTGGATCCTTTGCCGATGACGATCCAGGGGATGCGATGCCGGTGCAAAATGCGGAGCGCTTCCGCCAATTGCCGCTTCCCTTTCGGCACGAGAAAAAGATCCGCCGGTCCGCCGATTTTCCACGTGGTGCAAGCGGCCATCGGCACATTGGCGGCCACCTCTCCGATTTGTGCGGTTTGCAATTCCGTAATCGCCTGTTGCATGGGTAACCTCCTGCGCAATCTTCGTCAATAAATAAATTTGAGGAATGCGGAACGCTGCCACAAGAACCACGGTTACAGTGTATAGTATGTAAAAGCGGTCGGAGTGTGACAATCGCCTATCCTTTTTGGGCGACGAACCGCCGGATGATGTCGATCACGGCGCCGGCGGCGTCCTGTCGGGCCCGCCTGTTCATGTTCTCGATGTACGCTTCCCTTCGTTCGTATACTCCGATGACCGCCCGGACCAGTTCCTCTCCGGTCAACCGTTCTTCCGTCAACACTTCGGCATAGCCGTTTTGCGCAAACGACTGCGCGTTTTTCAGCTGATCCCCGCGGCTCGCCGAAAGCGGGAGCGGGATAAGCACCATCGGCTTTCTGAGCGCCAGAAATTCGCTCAGCGCCGTCGCTCCCGCGCGCGAGACGACGACGTCGGCCATCGCCATCAGATGCGGTAGCTCGCCGGTTGCATATTCGAATTGCCGATATCCCGGCAATCGGTCGTATTCCGCGACCGCATTGCCCTTGCCGCAAAGGTGGACGACTTGGAAGCGTTTGAGCAGCGAGGGAAGGTTGTCCCTCACGACTTCGTTGATCGCCCGCGATCCCTGGCTGCCGCCGACGACCAACAGCACCGGTTTGCCGCGGACGAAATCGCACAACCTTAAGCCCTTGTTCGCATCGCCGCCGAGCAATTCGTCGCGGATGGGCAGGCCGGTATGCACCGCCTTGCGGCCTTTCAACGCGCCGAGCGTCTCCGGGAACGTCACGCACACCTTCGAGGCGAACGGAATGGACAGCCGGTTGGCCAACCCCGGCGTCATATCCGACTCGTGGATGACGACCGGAACGCGGTTCAGCCAGCCGGCGATCACGACGGGAACGGCGACGAACCCTCCCTTGGAAAATACGACGTCGGGCTTGATCTTTTTGATGCAGCGGTAGGCTTCGAATATGCCTTTCGCCACCCGAAACGGGTCGCGAAAATTTTTCAGATCGAAATACCTGCGCAGCTTGCCTGCGGAAACCGCGTGGAACGGAACGCCGATCTCGCGGATCAGCTCTTTCTCGATGCCCTGATCGGAGCCGATGTAATGGATGTCCCAGCCTTCCTTCCGCAGCCGGGAGATGAGGGCGACGTTGGGCGTGACGTGCCCGGCCGTTCCGCCGCCGGTAAACACGATCGTTGTCATGCCTATCACCTCGCGTATCGCGATATGTTGAGCAGCACGCCGACCGCCGTCAGCATGAGCGTCAGCGACGAACCTCCGGCGCTGATGAAAGGCAGCGTAATTCCGGTAACGGGCATCATGCCGATGACGACGCCGATGTTGATGATGACCTGCACGGCGATCATGCCGGCGATGCCGACCGCAAGCAGGCTGCCGAACGTGTCGGGAGCGGTGATCGCCGTGCGGATGCCGCGCCACATCATCAGCGCGAACAAGACGATGACGAGGGCGCCGCCGATAAACCCGAGTTCCTCGGCGATGATGGAAAAAATAAAGTCGGTTTGCGGCTCCGGCAAGTAGCTGTACTTCTGCCGGCTCATGCCGAGCCCGAGTCCGACCAGACCTCCGGGGCCGATGGCGTAAAGCGACTGGATGATCTGATACCCCGCTCCGAGCGGATCCTGCCACGGATCGAGAAATCCGGCGATCCGCTTGATTCGGTAAGGGGCGGCGAGAATCAGGCCGACGAGACCCGCCGCGCCCGCGAGACCGAGCAACATCAGATGGAAAAGCCGCGCCCCGGCGATATAAATGACCAACAGCGAGGCGCCGACGAGCACGGCGCCCGTGCCGAGGTCGGGCTGCAGCATGATCAGACCGAAAGCGAGGCCGACGATGGCGAGCGGAGGCAAAAGCCCATTGGCGAACCGGGTGATCCGCTCCTGCCGCTCGGACAAAAATTTCGCCAGAAAAATCAAAATGCCGAGTTTCGCGAATTCGGAAGGCTGAATGCCGAACGCGCCGATGCCGAGCCAGCTGCGGGCGCCTCCGCGCACGACGCCGATGCCGGGAATGAGCACGATGATGAGAAGCGCAAAACAGACGAGCAAAATAAGTTTTGCATATTTTTTCCATATCCAGTAGTCGGTGTTCATCGCGACGTACATGGCGATCAGCCCGAGCGCGGCGAACAGAAGCTGGCGCTTCAGGTAATAGAAGCGGTCGCCGAATTCGTGAAACGACAGCACGGCGCTCGCGCTGTACACCATGACGAGGCCGATCGCCAAAATCATCAGGGTGGCGGTGATCAGGACGAGATCGGGAACGGATCGCGCTTTTGCCATAGGGGATACCTCCACTTCAAGAAGTCGGAGGGCGTGCCCCGGACAGACAAGCCCCCTTTTACAAGTTATGCACCGACTCCTTAAAAATGCGTCCCCGCTCTTCGTAAGAAGCGAACATATCCCAGCTGGCGCAGGCGGGAGACAAAAGCACGACGTCGCCGCTCTCGGCGAAGCCGGAGGCCTCGCGAACGGCCTTACGCAACGTTTCCGCCGCGCTAGTCTCATTATCGACAGACCGGATTCTTGTCAAACCCGCCAGTTTCGCCGCCCGGATCAATTTGTCGCGCGTTTCTCCCAGCGTGACGATCGCTTTCACCCGTTCGCGGAAATACGGCACCAGTTCCATGAAATCGACGTTGCGATCCTGGCCTCCGGCGATGAGGACGATCGGCCGGCGGAACGATTCCAGCGCCTTGATCGCGGCCGCGACGTTCGTCGATTTGGAATCGTTGAAATAAGCGACGCCGCGCTTATCCGCCACAAATTCCAGGCGATGCTCGACGCCGCGGAACTCCTTCAGCGCGCGCCCGATGACCTCGGGCCGCACGCCGGCGGCGACGGATGCGGCCGTCGCCGCCAGCGCGTTTTCCAC